>Ga0179593_1332563_pt1 | contig 10009 bp, 5 predicted proteins | sample CZODoug2_1_08_16_FD_185931 | JGI IMG/M metagenome (GOLD analysis project Ga0179593, IMG submission 185931) | Vadose zone soil fungal communities from Angelo Coast Range Reserve, California, USA - CZODoug2_1_08_16fungal (PacBio error correction) | ecosystem: Environmental > Terrestrial > Soil >...
GACAGAAAAGGTGAAGGGCACATCGGCGAGCTTGGCAGTGGTACTAAGAAACAGCACCGAATACATCAATACAGGGCACGTGGAACAGAGATGAGATGTCACACCGCATGGGTATATATCTCCGAGGGCAACGCAAAATCGTTCTATTAGCAGACGCAGCATGTTGTTCCAGCACGGGCGCATGCCCCAGCCGACCGGCCAACGCGACCATGATTAAAATAAACAAAAAACAAGAAACCGTCGCGCGCGTGACTCTCGCGCCCAATACAAACTCTTGCTGTGGGGACAAGGAGCTCAGGCAAAGAGTTTTGTGAAGTGGGTGGGGCAAGAGCAGTAATAACAGGACGCCTCGAAGTTTGGGGAGGGGGAGATTGGGTCATAGAAGGAATAGGACAATCTGGTGGACCTAATGAGGTCCATTTAGTCCGGAGCGTCACGGACGGGATATGGATGTGCCGGCGAGGGGGTAACTCATCTAAGGCGCATGAATATTGAAAACACGGAGGCGCGGTTCCAGGGGGCCGCTTACTGAGGTGAAGGGACTGAAGGGTAGGTGCCGGGTGTATCGCGCGGAGCCATTCACGATTGGCATTGTGGGGGGCTCCCCAATCCTTCAAGGTTCGCGATTAACATAGAGCACGTGCAGAGCCGAGGTATATTGGGGGGAAAGCAAGAGCAAGCAGGAGAAGCAAGTCCCCAAGGAAGTGTGTCTCAGGGGCAAGGTTGGGTCCTTGTAACGCGTTGGTTGAATAGGGATGTTCACTTCACGGAACGGTACCAGGTTGTAGGAATGCGCGGCATCTAATATCTAGGGAACAAAACGATGGTGGACGTGTCCTTTGCGTTCAGGAGAGGAACCTAAACTGGTGAAATCGTTCAAAAGGAACTGGAGCGTATGGTAAAAATAGGGGGGGGTGAGGTTCGGCGAGGGCGCTGGAGAGGAGCTACAGTCTCATGTGACGAAATAAGACCTAGACTGCGGACGCTAGGGGTTTCCATTTTGATAAGATGAAGCAGGAGGGCAGAAACTCAAGGGTCCGTCATCTTTGCGGTGTGGAAATAAAGTCCCCAGCCCAGCGGGGAGAAAAGGTGTACCGGGCGGTGGCTCGTTCATTCTTACTAGTCAAATCAAAGGGGGAGACCCAAACAACAGGAGTGGGAAGGACGGGGGGGGAGACGGCGCAGTGTTGTATAACGCAGACACGAAAAATGCATGTACGACAGCCTTCGTCTCCCATTAGGGAAAGCATAAACACACAGAGCAGGGTTGGACACAGCATAATATCAATTCAGAGGCATGGGGGCATAATAGGGAGGGAGACACAGGCAGAGTGGAGACAGGGTTGTGATCTGGAGTAACAGGTTTAGTCCAAATCGGTGACAAACCATTAATGTCTGTAGCGGACGCCGCGCATGTTGTTGAAACGTGCAAGCGCTCCCGGGAAAGTGGCATAGAAACCACGGAAATTTTCAGGCGCTGAAACGAGCTAGGTGGGGACGAGCTGAAATCGCGAACCGAAGCTATGGGCCTGACGAAGAGAGGACGATAAGCGAAATCCTGGCACATATAAACGGTCCGAAAAAAAGAGCTGGCGTGGTATCATGGGGGTGCATAGCAGACCTGTCGACCCTAGAGAGGAAGGGAGAAGCTCCAGAGCATCACTAACCGTGGTGTGCTGGGGGAAGCAATACATGCCATTAAGGTAAAAGGGACGCTCGTAGCACGGGGGACTCGTCCTTGAACTAGACAACGACGATAACTCACAGCTGCAATAGCCGTCTAGAGTTCCCAGAAAACAATGACATTTCCAAGACGACACGGAGATCTGCACCTCAAAAAACTCTCAGGGCCGGCGGTTGTGATCCCCCCCTGCAAAAAACAAGCATAGAAGCAGTCAGGAGAAAAAGTTCGCAAAATTAAAAGGAGGGAAGTTGGTGGCTACTTGGTCAAAAACTAATAGTGATATCGCTGAGTTGAAAGCACCATGTTGTGAGAAAGGGGAGGGCATATTTACAGCGAGAATATCGCCGGGCGCGGGTTACTGCCGGAACGAGGAAGGCGAAAAACTGAGTTTGGGAGTTCTGACTACCAGAATTCCACCATCCGTCGTCTGTGCGGAAACACTGCAGGAATCAAGAAACAAAAAAAGCTCTCCTCACCTCAAGAAAGGCAGCGACAAGAGGGGGAGGGAAAAATAAAGAGTGCGGGGCGGTGAATGAATGTGCTTATAGGGAAACGTCGCATGAAGCTCATGAAGTGATCGGCAGAGGTCGCGGAGATGGGAATGGGGGGCGGAGCGGGGAGCAGACGTCGAATCGCAAAAGTAAGACACCAATCAATAAGGCTCGGAACGAGGATCCAGGAGGTCAACACGATCGACTGCTGTAAATCCAGGTGTACCACCGAGCCGCTCTCGCTGTCCGGAGCTAGGCGGTGGTGCCGGTATCAGTCACACCTACGGGGTGCCACCCGGCAAACAACATTGGGGAAGTCAAAGTACCATTGCACTTGAAAGGCGGGCACTAGAACAAGGGAGCTATAAGGACACGAGAGCGCTATGGGTGTTGGAGCCGAAGACTGGTCGCAAGGAAGGTCCGAAACTGCTGTGACGTTCACGCGACGATGCTGCAGGTCAGGAAAACCCGGGAACGGCAAGCAAAGCCGTGGACGCATCCCCCGTTAAAGGCCCTTCCGGACCCAGGAGGAGGAGGAAAAGAGAAGGAGAGAAAAAACGGGAAAACGACGATCCAATACACAAAATTTCGATCCATCAGGGGGGAAGAACCTGTCGTCGAAAGAACCACGCCGGGGACGAAGATAGACCCGTGAAGCCTGCAAGGGAGAGAAAAAAAACCCAATGGGCAAGCAAACCATTGGTTAACAGATGTATAAGAGGATAAACCGCACAAAGCTACCCCGATCACCATGTGACAGCACCGCTGAAGGATAATGAGTGGTATCCGCAATTCGAGTAGGTGTGAAAAAATGGGATTTAGAGGAAAGTATTACCTCACACACGGCGAATCAGGACAACTCCCATTTACATCCAGTTCGGAAAAGGCCGATCGAGCAAGTCAAAATTCAGAACAAACGGCATGCTATTGCATTGAAGACATTGGGAAGCAGACACCGAGGGCTCATGCCGACAAAGGGAGTCTCATTTAGGATAGTAAAGGGATTAGGGGATTGTGCTGCTAGAAGATGTAGTTACATCCTTCTGAGTGACGCACAGACGGCAAACGTGCGGTTCTTCCAGGGGGGAAGGGGGAGCAACTAACTGCCACAATATGCCGAGAAGTCGAGGGTCACAGAAACACAAAGAAAATGCGGATCCCAGTCCGTGCCGATACGGTCCCACGTTCTTTGGGTTGTGTCACCGGAAAGCAAGCCGGCAGTCGGAGGAGCAGGAGTGTAGCACGACAAAAAGAAAATCAAAGAAGTTGCCGACAGAGGAAAAAAAATTCCCGCTCAGACGGAATGGGGAGAATTAAAAATGGACAGGGCAAAGTAATGCATACGGACTTAGCGTGCACTGGCAGGATCCAACCGGTGGAATTAACGGATATACTGCTGTGGGCAAGAGAGAACGAGAGGGATTCCTGTCGAAAAACTCTACACACCTGACGAATGATTCTCGGAGACTGGGAGGGAGGGACACGGGGCACATTAATACCATGTGGGGGCCGCCCACACGCGATTGCGCTCCGTGAGTTCCTTGAAGCGAAAGGACAGATATAAGGAGGAAAAGGGGGGGGGCAGGACTAACAAACGGAAGCGTGTACTAAACCTGCCGGAAAAAAATGTGTAGAAGGCCTTGCTAGTCTGGTGAAAACTCGCTTCCATGGCACTGTGCGCAACTACTTGCCTGGGGCATGACAAGGAGGCGCGGCAATTCCAGCACAAGGAAGAGACGTCAGTCGGGAAACAAACTCTGCAGACGAGGGCGTGCGCCCGAAGAAGCTGAAACCCAATCGAATAAGGACAGTCTACGGGGTGATACACAGTATGAAGAGGGGGCTGTAGGTCGCATTAAAACATGGTATTACTTGGAGCCACGTGTTCTGGAACACTTTGGGACTGTGCAGACGAAACTGCGCTCGAGGAGGGGAGCACAGGCTCCATGTCAGTCAGGGGAGGAAGAAGGATGGCCTACACAAAATGAACCCGACCCGGCACCATGTCTTCTCTCGAGGGTCAAAAAAAGCCGAAAGGAAAGGGGTGCGTCCGCTTGGGCGCGGGAACCCAATATAGTCCGAACCTCCTAGTTAAGGGAGAAATGAAGGGGCTGAAACGCCTAGGGCGGGGAAGATCTTCCGAATGTCTTGGAAGAAAAAAGGACAGGGCCTTGTGGCTGCAATATAAGACGTCAGACACAATGAGCCGAGGGAAAACTCAGGGAAAGTCGACCATACTTCTGTGCGAGGGTCCCGATAAATTGGGGAAGGGATACGATGAGAGCTAAAACACCGCGTCCAGTGTAAGGGAACCGGCATAATACACAAAGATGGTGGCCTGGACGTGCGGAAAAACGAATCAAGGATCGGTAATCTCACGGGCAGGAAGAGCGATAACGAAAACGGATGTCGAGGTCTAGAGAGGGGAGGCAGACTCCAACTCTGTCCAACACAGAAGAATGGAAGAGAGAAAAAAAAACAGGAAAGTGGAGAGCCCGTTGTGCTCCAGTGCGCTGAATGGGAACCGTAGATCACTGAATGTGGAAACCAAAAGCAACACCAGGATCCAAATAGAAAGGCAACTCCTTGCGATAGACAGCCCCGAACAGAGAGGGGGGGACCAAAGACTCTCAGGGACACATTTTTTCTGTCTCGGTGCAAGAACTAAAAAGCCACAAATACAACCGTCCCAGGCGTGGAATCTAACAGCACAAAGCGCAGAACTATAGCAAATATCTTGTCGCCGAAAAAAAAACAAAGAAGTCAAAATGGATGAACGGAAGTTCCGCCGGAAAGTTCGTCTGAAAATCGGGGAGTGGATCCACACCACACCCAAAACACAACCCCCACAAGGTCGTCCTCAGGTTGGTGGGGGTCTAGGGGCTAGAGGAGTGAGCCGAGACCGGATGGTCTGCTCTCGAAGAAGACAAAAACTCAAGGGAACACGATCTGGAGGGTACACTGAGGGGGTGAGTGAATCACGTCCGACTCTCGGACAGGAGCGTGCAACAGCACACAAAAAACAACACGCCTAAAAGATGAATGACAAGTACTGATGAGGAGGGAGGAATGGTGCGTTCAAACATGTTGTAACAGACCGGGCACATCAAACAGGAGGGGGGGTGACAATATGACACACAAGAGATCTGAAAGCTGAAGGGGGGATGATGTATTCTCGCGAACAGCTCCTCAGAGAAATCGGGCGGAACTGAGAAGCAGAAACGACACTAGGCAAAGGCAACGCTCGGAAAAAAAACAGTTGGCACATGGTGGGGCAGTCTGCACATAATGGTTTGAGTCGGCGTGCTGGGGCAGCGCATGAGGAGCGCGAAAATCACAACGACGTTTAGTGATGGAAAGGCAAGGGGGGACTAATGGATGATGTACGCATAGTGGGAAAAACAGCGAGGATAAAGGGGAGCGTGTGCCCACCGCGGTACACTGTACGGGATACACCGGCGAGGCGATTGTAGAGTAGAATGAAAATACTGAAGTGGGGGACGGGTCACTAATGGCAGGAAGTGCGGGGGGCCGGTAAAGGATACACCCCACACACTCGGCGATTTGAGGGGCGACACAGAGCGGGGAAACACCCGAGAGTGTTGCGTACATGCATCGGCCCGGGAAGAGCTTGCTTGTTTGAAGATGGAACGACGAAAGGCAACAGACGAGGCTACAGGTGCATACATGAAAATGGGGAAGAGGTAATCGCTCGTTGGAATACGCGTAAGTGAACACCTAAAGGAAGGACATGGATGGGCACCACCAGCGTCTCGTCGGGGATGGCTGATGCGCTGAACGGGCGTGGACAGGTACTGACAAAGGAGTTCCACGAAAAACAGGCGTGTGGGGAGGGGGGGAGGCGCTCGGACACACGACGTGCGTCCTGGGAGGGCAGTGCACATGGAAATTTACCTCCCCAGGTGCCGGCAATATGGGAAGCCGGCGGTTAGAGAGAAAACCACGCACTAAAAAGGGGGATCTTTGCTGGACGGGGAGAGGGGGCTAGCAGGCGAGCAAAAGGTTTGGGGACCTAAAAACCAGAGAAGCACAGATAATCCCTAAAATCAGGACTACCGCCTCAGGCACGTACACGTTGAAACCTAGCTCGGCCTGCACTGATAGGAATAATGCACTCATTGGGGGGGGGCCAAACGGTAATGCCGTGACATTTTGGGGGAAGAAAGACGGGGATAAGAAACTCATGCACGACTTGTGTCAATGATTCGATACAAGGGAGGCCATGGTTGCCCCTCAGTGGTGTAAAATGAATGGCCAGGCACTGGGGAGGGAAAGGTTGATTATGTAGTTTTCATAGGCCGTTCCACAGGGTGGGTCAGCAGTTACACGCAAACGGGCGTTTGAAAAGGGACAAACATCCCAAGTGTATCATGCCGCGAATAGGGTGGGGGGGGGGGAATCTAGGCCAAAAGAGTAAATCCAAACAGCGTGTGAGGGGGAGGAAGCTCGAATGCAATTTTTGTAGCCCAACTTGCGGGTGAAAGGTTAGAAATCACAATCAACAGACGGTAAGCATTGTCAGTGCGGGGAACACTGAGGGAGCTCAGCAGGCGCTACGTAGAGAAAAAAAGGGGGAGGGACTCTCATCAACTACTAATTCGAAACGGAACGTCGAATCGTCAATGCGAAAGCCCATGGGCAGACGTGTTTTGCTATCCCATCGGCAGAAAATCAAAAAAGGACGGGGGCAGAAAAAAAAACGGGCTGATCGGACGAAAAATCGAAAACGGTACGGCGTGAATCGAAGGAGTGGGGAAGCGGACGTGCGGCAAGGTATCTATGCACATTCTCTTTGTCGAGAGTCATAGCCACAAGGCTCAGGCAAGTATGAACCACAAAACAGTTTGTAGGGAAGGGGCAGGTTCGTTACGGGCGGGCAGTTAGGGGAGTCTCGGGAAAAGAGGGGTACGTTCGAACTTGGCACTTCAGGTGTCGTGGTCGTACTTTAATTTAGGACACTAATGGCGCATGAGGTCCAGTGGATAGCTGTGGAAAATTAACAAGGATTGGGCGCTTGGCTGGTCTCGGATCTAAGAGGGGAAGTAGAAACCTAATGTCGGGTCGCGCGCGACGGTGTATGAAGTCTCAACTTTACCCTGTCAATTTCTGGAAGTGCTGAATGCAACACGGAGGAAAAATCACTAAAATAGGCTACGAAGGAGCGAAACAAGATTCAGGTCTGGAGACCCTGAGCGGCATCAGAAATGCCATGAATGACGCTCGGAGAAAAGGGAAGGGGAGCAAAACGGTGAGGGCACGGGACCAGGCGGTGAGAAGGTATGCCACAGAGCAAGACAGTATTGGGCCGAAAACGACAGGGCGGAGTCAAAGATATGAAGGCCGCACCGGGGCGGAAAGGTTTCGGGGTACGTGAAGGTCACTGTACGGCGGAAGAGGGGTGCAGGCAACTGTGCCCAGGGAAATTGGGGGTGCGCCCTTCGAAAGGAGACCGAAATAGGACTATCAGAGTGGTCGGCGACTAGCGGCGGGGGGAGGGGGAATGGCGAACAGCCGGGAAAAAGCTTAAGATTGCGACAATGTGGGCGGAAATTCAGAAAAAGACGCGGGGCGGCGAGGTTATACATTCAAGGAATCTGTTTCCTCGAAAAAAAAAAACAAAGGGATGGTAGTAGGTGACAGTGAGCGGGAAAAATATGGCACAGCGTACCACATGGAGAAACATGTACGAAGTAACACAGGTCGTCGATCACTTCTGCGGAGAAAACACAAAAACGCGGAGTACAGGAGTAAGAACCAGGTCTGAAGGAATGCGGGCCTGAGAGGGGAAGGACAAGAAAACAAACAGGGGTCGAATGACGCGTACATTCAAGTGATAAACAGATGAAACAAGGACACAAAAGGACAATAAAAAGAAACCGGGCCCTATTAGGTTTACATAGAGTCTGCATTCCGGTAATGCATGGCTCGCGAGGGGAAAACACACAACACTCACATTGGTTTTCCTAATCTGTCATCGGGGAGAGAAAAAAGAAGTAAGTTACATGTAATGTTGGGGGGCCGGACTAACACGGTAAGCAGGACAGAAAAAAAAGAGGAGTTGGTAAATAGCGAAAGACGGGAGAAGACACTATAGGTCTTAACTGCATTGCACAAGGGGGGGGGTGGGGGGCTGGGGGGGGGGGGTGCAGAGTTACCTGGCTGGGTTAAAAGGGGACGGTATGTGATCGGCAATACACAAAAGGACGGTCGCGCAATACGAAAAAAATGTGAGGACAAGGTAAAGGCTCAGAAAACGGCTGGGGGCAAAGGTTCCTGTCCCAACGTCCGGTGAGGGAAAGAAGACCTCGGGAACTTATATCCTACGACCGTCGCGGCGGCTAAGGGGGAGGAGGAAAGGAGGACAGTGGAAATGGCGTGCGGTCTAAAAGTGGCACTTCTTGTGGTGAAACCGGTAGAGTGGGAAGGTCCAATAATGTGAAAAAAACGGCAAAGAATGGTTACGAGCTTATAGGGATTCGGCTATCCACCCAGATGAAATAGATGGGATGGCGGCGGGCCCGAACTACTGCGAGCAGCACAAACGCATTGAACGTATCGGAAAAAAAGAGGAGCCTGAGCCTCAGAGGTGATGCTAGATCAGAAAAAAAAAATAGTAGTGTCACGTAGCCCTATGCATCTATTTGGAAGCTGCGGCATGTTGGAAGAGACGAGGGGGTCAAAAAGTTAGTCGGGTCACACACTTTCAGGGCATCCATACTGGGGAAATAACCAAAGCTATGCATGGACAAGGGGGGGAAACAAAAAAGATAAAATAAAAAGAAACACAACCGTAGGCCGAAAAAATCCTCGAATCGTAGCCGCAAGTTAAAGGTAGTAAACTCGGCATCTCTTTGGTAATTATTACAAACGGGGGGAAGAGTATCGAAAAAGGGTCGTCTGCAGAGATAGACCCTCATGGGTCACTGGTCCCACCTGTGGCCAGAGAAAGAGACGTACAACCCCAAAAACCCGCCGGGTTGGGGAAAAGAGAAGCGGCACCACCCAAAAAGAAAAACGCCAAAACCGCATGGTGGCTGAACCTCAAGAAGTCAGAAAGGGGTAGCTGCAGCAGTGCGCAACGTTAAAAGTCTCGAATGGCCGCGACCCCGGGGGGCTACCAAATGAAGATGAACTAGACGAAAGAAGTGGAGAGAAAAGTGCGAGGCATGAGACCGGCTGGGGGAGCCACGAAACGATGAAGGCTTGGCCATTTCCGACGAGACCATTAGGTGAAATGACGTGGAAAAAAAAAACGCAAACCCTGGGGAGTGGGGGGTCAAATTAGAACGGGTACTAGAGGTCCTGGAAAAGGGAAAAGCCGCGACGTAGTCACAACAACTGTGGTTTGCTTGACTTGTGAGACACATCAAAAAGCACACCCCGGCCACCCGGGATTGGGTCGGTAGACAACAACACAGAAAGGAAAAGACTCGAAAGGCACGCGAAGAATAATTTGGCGGGGGGGAAAAAAAAAAGGCGACAGAAGAAAGAAACTGTCGCTAATTAATGCTTTGTCAAAGACTGCAAAATTAAATAGGAACAACCAACGTCTTCCTGCGTGTCATTCGACGGGTGACAAGGAAGCTTGCGCTCGCACCTACAAAAGCCGACGCAAAAAAAAAGGGAAGAAAGTTCAGCCGTGTAAGTAGGTCGGGGTGGGTCATGCACATGTGGTGAAGACACAGACCTTCACGGGGGATTGTAGCAAGATGATGAAAGGGTAACAGGGCAAGTAAAATAGTAAAAACGGAAATATAGCTGGATCCAAGGATTTTCAACCTTTGAAGCACGGCCACGACTCGGAGGAAAAAGG
>Ga0179593_1373293_pt1 | contig 10009 bp, 8 predicted proteins | sample CZODoug2_1_08_16_FD_185931 | JGI IMG/M metagenome (GOLD analysis project Ga0179593, IMG submission 185931) | Vadose zone soil fungal communities from Angelo Coast Range Reserve, California, USA - CZODoug2_1_08_16fungal (PacBio error correction) | ecosystem: Environmental > Terrestrial > Soil >...
CAGCGCTCTGTTTCTGATTCTGAGAGAACTATAGACTCTACGAAGAAAATACTCCTATTGGGAAGGATCGTGGGCGGGGAGGGGGTTTGGACAAGTGCTCAGCGGCGTCTTTGATATTGGGTTCAGAGTTCTTTTCATGTACAGAAGATCTGGTATGGGCCTCATCGTGAGTCGCGGCTATGTTTTTAGTCACGGCTTCACTTACCGGACCTAATCGCCGGGAGTACGCCATAGTCAGTCCCCTATACTGGTCAAATGTTACTATGGGGACTATCTCCAACAGACTGCTAGGAGGTGGCCTGGCTGATGGGAGGAAAGCAGAAGCAATCTCATCATACGCATGTTGCTTGGAGTCAGGGAAGACCTCAGAACTCAATCCGACCGGAAGTTCTGAAATTCAAAAAAGCGGAAGTAAGACACGACCCTCAAGGGCCAACCGTTCCATTCATACGCTTCTCTTTCTCAAAGTTGCCGAAACATGGGACGAAGAAAACAGGGGTGAAGGAACCCCATTAGAAGGGGGGAGTCAATCTTGCGCTTCTGCGGGGAGCATGGCGGAAGGGGTATGGGTGGAGGAGTAGATTGTATCTTTCTGGATTATTCATCACGTCCGCAAAAAAGAGATCTGCCCGGCCAACGGTAGAAAAGGGGAGGAAGGTTGAGGTGCGACAACTTCGGCATGGTCAAGAGGGATTGGGATTCCATTCAGGGGGGAATACCCGTCCATTTGGTCTGCGGCGTATCGCAATGGTAGAAAAAGGTCTTGCAAGATTGGGGGGGAATAAACATAGAAGGGGTTAGAAAGCGTACATAATGCCGTGCGGAATATTTGGCCACATTTGGTTGGATAAACAAAAAAAAGGTTTGGAACAATCACGAACAACAAAAAAGCACAAGGGGGGGGGCCTCAAGCGAAGGAAGAAGAAAAAAGGGGGGGGGGAGATTTTAAGGCTGAGAGACTCGTGGCCGACAGGTTCTCAGACTGAGGGGCCGCCGAGGTAGAGGTTGTAAGAACGCGTTGTTCTCTCTGAGGAAAGAAAGGAGAACCCGTGTCAAAGATTCAAGACCGTGAGGGAGGAGGAGGATCACACAACGAGGAAGGGGAAGAGAGAGATAGCAAGCGGAGGGAAGATTTGAAATTGAGCTATATTAACAACGAAGGTGTACCGAAACAACTAAAGAAGAGGAGGGGAAGGGTGGACCTAGGGAGGTGAAAAGCTAACGAAACAACACGGAGTCGATCTCCCTGGCCACTTTTAATCGTGTTTCCGGCCATAAAATTCGCCAAAAGGGATATTGGGGGTTGCAGGGAAGGGAGGCCTTTAAGACAGGGGGGGGGTGTCGGGTGAAAAACAAAGGTGAATACTGGGGCTTGCGAGAAATTATTACGCAGAGCCCGGATGAGGCTAAAGGTGAAGACAAAAATTGGAAGGGAAAGAAAAAATAAAAAAGATGAAGGGAAAAAAGCGCCATAGCTCATCAGGGAGGGGAATTCATTGAAGTGCCGAAAAACTCCTGAAACGCCAATCTTACTCTCCTGACTGAGGGAAGAAAACATGAAAGAGAAAGGTGCGGGCAGATGATGCGGAGCGTTATTAACAAACAGCGTCAATATTAGAAGTGATAAACAGAAGACCCCAGGGGAAAAAGTTCCTCAGAGGTCAGAACGCTCAGAGAAAAGATGAAGTACCGTGAGGTAAGGGGGGGTAGACCTTTAAGGGGAGGTCAAGAATCCTGTTGCGCACCTTTGCCACGCCCACTATCAAAAACGGGGAAGAGTTTATAAACCTTCAACTTTTTTCGTTGGGAGGGAATTAATATGGGGAGGGAGACTGCGGGGGGCGAGGAAAGCTTGTGTTCAGCCGGAAGACCTCCACTAAGGACAAGAAGCGGGGGGAGGAGGGGGGGGGGGGCCTGCTTTAATGAGACCGAAGAGCACCAGCAGGATGTGGAGAGTTCGTAAGTAAAAGTCTACAGGGGATCCCCTGGAAGGGGAGAGAGAAAAAACGAAGGGAAGAACGGGGGGGGTCGTCAAAAGTCAGAAGCGAGAGAACCGCAAAGGAGTGAATCCTCCTGTAGCGGGCCACGTCAAAGGCTAACTGGTCCTAACCCTTAAAGAAGAACAGCAAGAGACGGCACAAGGACAAAGGGGGGCAAAAATCACCGCGATCAGCAAGATACTGACAAGGGGGTAGAGGTCAGAGTCATGTTCTCAGTATCGATATCATAATGGAGACATACCTCAGTAAGAAAGGGGAAGCGAGGGGGGTGTCGATCCAGGAAAAGTCGGTGTGCCAGGAAGCAGACTTGATCTCGGGGGCATAAACGGGCAATCAATGAACCACCATTCGAGGAGCGAATCGAGAAGTAATTAAAGGAAGGACTAGCAAAGGTGTTAAGGGCTCGGCCAGTCAAACGGAGTTTACTGTCTTTAAGTCTGTCTGTAAAAGGGGTTGGTTTTTATAACTATGGGGATGAAAACAAAAAGAGAAAAAGACACGAAGAAAGGGAAAAAACAAAAAAAAAAGTTTTCCAATGGTCGTACGCAATAGGTCAGCGGTTTGAGTTATTTCAATGGTATAGATAGGGGGGTCAGGGGGGGAGTTTAACTGAAGGGGGGGTGACGCGAAGCTTACCAAGGTTTACACGGAGAGAGTTTATTACTGTCCAGCCTGCCCCGGGAGGGAACGGTAAAAAGGGGTGGGGTTAGTGCGATAAGGGCTCCGATCGGCTGGACGGTCAAGTAAGGAAGAGGGGGGGGGTGCGGGAGTCCAGAGTGTACTAATGGGAGAATAAGTGCTTGAGGGGTAAGTTTCTCCCAAGGCTCATGGTGAACAGGAAAGAAGAGATGGGAGGTTTGGGGTTAAAGGAGAACGGAGCTGAGGTCGCGATGTCTTAGGAGGAAACGTCTATTAATCTCACCATCGCGCCAAACGACTAAAAATCGGGGAAAAAACCCAACAACTAAAAAAATCTCGAGCTCGCCGGAGGAAAATATGTTCTCATGATTGGAGAAACACCACAACTTAAAGAGGGACTTTCATTCTGGAAGTAAGTGAGGGATCGTACAGGGAGAATGAGAAAAATGAGATCGGTAACAAGGAGTGGTGAATGCATTCTAAAGGGGGCTGGGCAGTTCGAAAGACGGAGGCGGATCCAAATCGACCGCTAAAAAGACTCACCGGACAATAGCTCATTAGCTCCTCAGTAAAAAGCTGTAGGGCAGGAGAACGAACACCGGCGAAGGGCCGTCTAGATAAATAAAAGGGGAGGGCCGCAAGTCCGATGAACTAACGCGACGAAAAGGAAAAAAGAGGAATTCTCTGGGCAGCATAGCTACACTGCACTAACGATGCGGGGCAAAATCTGGGGCAGAAGGGACTCCAGAAGAAAAGGGGAAAAAAGCAGACGACAACGTTTCTCCATGCGGAGGTAACCGGGCTAAATGTCGCCGGAGCGAACGAGAGGTCAAAAAAGTCAAATTGGATGAATTGCCGCTCGCCAACAACGTAGTCAAGCGAAGAAGTGAACAACGTGTTGTTTCAAATCCTTGCTGTTGAGGTGAAAAAGCCTCTTCACACCGCCGTGGTACCAGGGAGGAGAGTGATGTACGGGACCAGGCGTTCTAAGTCCTCAAGTCAGACGAGCGAAAGGGGCGTCAACGAGAGGCTTGCTTCCCCTAATTCTTGCAACCGGAAGGCAGGGGGGGGGCAAGCTCAAAGGGGAAGAAAACTGCTGCACTACTTGGCCGGCCTAGGCCGGAAGTCTAGAAAACGACTCGGGCAAAAGATGAAGGGAGTAGGGGCCCGCAAGGAACCGCGGAGGCGTGAGATAAGTCGCAGCCGCAACTCAAGGAAGTCCCAGGGATGGGAAAAGGACTTTCGATATTATTTCAACATAAATCTTTCAAGAAGTCAGGTCGGCTCGTTAAGCTATAGGGGTACAAACCAACCTTAACACCAGAAGCTCTCCGGAAGAAAGAAACCGAGGAGCCAAAACAACCCAAAGGAAGAAAAGGGGATTTCAACTCGTTTCGACGTGTCATAACTAGGGGTACGTCTTCAGGGCAGATTTAAGGGAGACTGGGGGGAAAAAGGCGCCGTAGGGATAGGCGGGAGGAAGTGGGGCGCAGGTGGGTTGCTTGTGGAAGGACCGGCACTACAAAAGCCCCTCTCACTGAAGGGACCTTAGGCCTAGCCGGTTGTTAGGAAAGAAGACACTCTGAGGCGATGAACATGTTACTATGCTTCGAAGGCGGGGTCGGGGACAGGGTCTTAGAAAAAGAACCCCTGAGCTGACGAGGGTCAAGGCGAAAAGTTGAGGCGGAGACCGACATTGGACTCAAAAAGGAAAAGAAAAATGCGCAAAAGGTCCTCGCTGTCATGGGAGACATTACTTACGGGAGACAGACCTGGCAGCTGTGTCGGGTTAAAAACGTTTTGATTCGGGGCATCGGTTTAAGCTCGGGCTTCGAGGGGGGCGAGTGGGGGTAGGGACGGGTGTCGCACCAAGAAGGGAGACAGGACGTTATCGTATTCGAGGTGAGACGAAGGGCCTGGGATCCCCTTTATTCAAGGGGTTTCTTCAAAAGAAGGAGGGGGGAAGGAGAGGGGGGGGGAAGTGAGGTAATGAAGGGAAAGAGGGACGGAAAGCAGTCAAGGGTTTGGACACTTCTCTCGGGGCGTCCTGTGAGGAGACTGAAAAATCAGGATGAGTCTTGAGGAATGGGGATAAAAGCCTAGAAGCTTACCTCTGGAGGGAGGGCGGGCAGAGAAGTAGGTGAGGCACGCCTTGTAAAGACGAAGGGAGGTCCGAAGGAGACACAGCCTTGTTGATGCTTTTGTAAGGGCTGGGGGGAAGGGTGGGGTCGGAACTTGGGGGGGGGGGCACCTGCGTTTGAGAAATCGAAAAGATGTCTCGTCTTGTACTATAGAGACATAGGGGGGGGGGGGGGGGGGAGACAGGAAGAATCAAAAAAATCGTTGTGCGGTCTGGATTTCCTGGGCTTAGAACTCGCCGAAGAGAGGAGGAAAGCCTGAACAAGCGGCGTAATAATCCTTCGAACCGTAGTCGGCGAGACCGGTTGGACTCACCAAAGTAGGTCGACCTGGCTACGGCTCGAAGGGGGCATATGGCGTAAAGCAGGGAGACTTCGCTTGCACAACCCGCTAAAATCGTGGACCACAACGCGCCCCTTTGGGGGGTGCATGCAGAAAAAAGTCCTAATCGGGAGTGAAGAGAGCATGTAAGGAAGGGGGATAGGGCTTCATCCAAAAACTAGGACTCAAAGAGGAGGGTGGCCCAAAGATTTTGTGAAAAGTAGGGGAGGAGGACGACGAACCAGAAGTAGAAAGTACCGGAACCCACGGGGTCGGAAGGTTTCCTGACATGACAGGACGGCAAGGTTCATGAAGGAGGAGGCATGAAATTCAAATGAAATATTCTCTGAAAGGCAATCTCAATACATCGACATAGGGGGGACGATGGCAATAACAGGGAGCCAATGGTCAGGAGAAGCAAATTTTAAAACAGTAAAAACCGTCTGAGGGAAAGAAGATGGAGTATGAAAGTATCGCAGCAAAAAGCCGCCGTAGACCTCCGCGGTCAGCTGAAGAAAGGGGGCAGAGTATTCCACCTCGAACGTTGACCTAGCCTTCATCTTTGAGAGGGTAGAAAAAAAAAAAGTGGAAATCGTATCAGGATGCCTGGGGGATGAAAAAGGGGCCTCAAATTTGTAAATACAAGGGTTGTGGATAAAGAGCGGAGGAACACCTAGACGCCGCCGGTAACAACCACCTGGCCATGCAAGTACCAAAGGGTCGGGAAAAAGAGATTTCCGGCCGCCGATTGAGGAGGGGTCATTGAAGGGGGCTCAACTTCCGCCGATAAAATTCCAAAAAATAAGCATTGAGACCGAAAAAATGCAGACGGAGTCATACAGGTTTCATCCTTAAATTTGGGTTGTAGAAGAAGGGGGAGTAGAAAGTACTTTTTGTTGAACCGGACTTTGTATGAGGACTGAGCAGCACGGAAAAAATCGACATGAGAAATAAGAAGTAATACTAAACTGGGGTTCTCCATTGTACAAAGGGGGGGCGGCAAGCTCGGACGTGGATACAACTGCAAACTGAATTAAAGAAGAGGTGATCAGAAAGAGGTAAAGTGGTGCTCCAAGCAAACTCCAGGCGGGAACTCCGTAAGGGTTATTGAGGAGATTTCGCTTGGGAAGGGTGACCCGGGAAGAGGAGGGATATAATTTTGGACAAGGGAAAAACATTATGCGAACGAAGGAGGTCCCAAACCAACTTTGGAACTGGGGGACAGGCCAACATGATATCTAAGGCTCTACTCCACAACCCTTAAAGGACCAACAGAAACAAATCTCCTTGAGAAGGGGAGGGTTCGATCAGAAACTCAACTGGGAATACCCTCAGATGGCCGGGTTCTCTGTTAAAAAAAGAGAAAAGGAAGTGTCTCCGTGCTGGTAGCCGGAAAGTTCGGACAATAATATTAGGCGCACCCGACAACCTTTGCTAACGCCACGGTCGGGATTAGGGAAAGGGAGGGCGGGGAGATACCATATCCGTATGTAAAGGACTGGATATCAGGGTCAGCACTCCTTCTTGAAAGGACGGTCAAGACACCAACAACTGTTTTCTGAAGAAGAGGAAGAAGGAAGGGAAAAAAAGCATGCAAGATGTGGAACTGGATAAAGCGACACTAATCTATGGGGCGGAAAGAGGACGGGTCGCAGCCACTGGTAGGTCTGCATCGTAACAAATCAAGCGAGAATATCGGGAGAAGAGACAGAGAGTTGAGATGGTAGTTCAAATAGTACACGTAAAGAAGCCAAATCCAGCGTCTCCCTTCGATCTCGAGACTTGAAGATGAACAGAAGACTGAGATCTTTCAGTACGCTTGACAGAAAAAATACACCGAAAGAAGAAGGTATGCGGGGTGGGGGGGGAATGGGAGGACTCTCATGGCGAAAAAAGATGGAAATAGCTCTGCGGGTGGGAGAGAGACCTGCTCAAGGACGAGGCGGAAGTCAAGGAAAAAGAGGGCGAAAAGTATATATAGACAAACAAAAAACTGGGGGAAGAGAGTAAAGAAGAGAGCCTTCAAGCTTTCTGGGAAGTTGCCGCAACGGGAGAAGGCAGGCCAGGGGAGGGAGGCAAGAAGCGAGATTCCCGGTTAGGGTCAGGGGTTCGGAGGGATCCAGGACTTCAAAAAAAGAAGGGAATAGGGGTTGAGGTAATCTGCTCGCGTGGGGAAGCTTTCCCGTTTGGCGGTATCGGAATTCAGGGGTCACGCTATCCGGGAGGGCGAACGACTACGGAAGGAACTGAGAGCTTCCCAAGACATCAGAGCAGATAGAGAGGAGGTATAAGGGAAGGAGAAGTCGACTCAGGCGCTGACGGCTTCATTCCCAAGGGGAAGAATCTGAAGAGTGAGAAGGAAGAGGGGTATTTAAAGGATCGATGGCGGCGTGGGAACGCAGTGAGGCTCGAAGTATCCCCATTTTTGGTCTCTTTCCAAAGTAATGGCGCCCAATCATAAGCTTGCTTTCCAGAACGGCGGACCAGGCGTGAACGGAAAAGGGACCCGCGAGGTGGAGTAGACCACCGTAAGGGCTCTAAAGGAAGTGAACTGGGAAAAAAAAGCTTCATAAGCGAAGAACAAAAGTCGTGTCGAAAGGGGGACCAGCTTCCAAGCGGGACCATCCCGCCGAGGGGGTAGGAGCGGCAAATTCGAATTTCTGGAAAGGCTCCCTTTGGGGGGGGGAGTGGGGGGGACTTCTCGGCCGTGGAGGAGCTCAGCTGAAAATGTAGAAGGGGGCCGTCAAGGTGGCGCTGAATTGCTGAAAAACGTATCTTGGAACTAAAGCGGGACTGTGTGAGAATAGCGTAGCTCGATCGGCGAAACGCACGAAATAGAAACGCAGAGGAGGGGCGGCGAGACGCGCCCGGCGGATTGCGAAAGAGAGGACATGGTTCCGACGGGCAGGGTTTCCTCCCGAGGGACGTAGAAATGGGGAGCAGCGGATGGGGGGGTCAGCGGAAGTCAATGGCGAAGAAACAGCCGATAAGGGGAGAAAGGGGGAACATTTTAATTTAAATATGCCTGATATTGTCAGAAAACGGTGTTCCCCAAAAAGTATAGTTTTAATCAGAAATCCTGAAAATAGGAAAGCAGAAAGGGAGCATGAGCCAAAGAATGGGGCAAAGAATCGGAAGAAATGCTTCATCTTCGACTGGAAAAAGAGGCACCAGGAAAAAAGAACTCCCGCAAAAGGGGAGGGGCTCAAAGACTGTGGTCTAAGTGGAATGGGTAATTTTTCGTGTGGAACGCCTCGCTTAGACAAAAAAAAAGGGAAAAAAGAATATGCCGACACCAACGGTAAAAAACAACTATAGTGCCTTTGGCGATCAACGATCTGAACATGGGGGAGGGGGTGTTGGCTGCCGGAGAAAAAAATGATGGTCGAAAGTAGAGCCGAGTGGGAGGGGCGGCGACCGGAAGATACGCGAAAAGGAGAAAAATGGGGAAGGAATATGTGCAAGGAACAAAAGGCTGTAGAGTAGTTTGTAAAAAGGGGGGGGGAGGGGAGTTGGCGGGGAAAAAAATTTGTCTAGGGGGCAGGGGAAGGGTCAAGGGGACAAAATACCTGATATCCATTAGAGGAACGGGGATTATGTAGTGAGTGGCAGGGAACTGGAGTGACGAGCAAGGGGGGGACCTGAACCGGAAAAACGGACCACAGTTGATTGCAAAACGTCCTAAAACCCCCCACAAGGAAGGGGGATTGAGGAGGGAAAACTTAAACGGATTGTCGGGAGGAAGCGCAGGGTGTGGATGGATGATTGGGAGACGGAGCGTACGGGGAAAAGCTGAAAGGAACAACGAAGACTTAGCGACAGGGTGAGCTTCGGTGGCTCTTTCATACGCTCGAGGGGGTATGAAAGAAGAGGGACTCTCGGGGGGGCTGGAGTCGCAAAGGTCGACCAGACCGAAACTTCTAGATAAGAACACTGAAAGTGGACCATTCAGGAAGGGGGGAGAGACAGAAGCATCCAGTACGGAGTCTGAACGTCTGCAGGTAGATACAGAAAAATAAATATTCATAAAAGAAAACTATCAGGCACTGAGATCAGGGGAGGGCTTGAAAGAAATGGGGAAAAGAAAAAGCCAGTCTAGTAAATAGGGGGGCGGGGCTGGACAAAAAGGCATCTTACATGACCTGACAAACTCGTAAATAAAACCTGGGGAAGAAGGTCAGAAATTGGGCTGCACGAAGGGGAGGTTCGGAAAAAGCGGCGAAAAAAAAAGAGAATAAAAAAAAGATATGATCCAATGACCATCGCAGATTCATACAGGAAATTGTAGACAAGGGGATAACTCATAGAGGAAAAGCCCAGGGATAAAGGTCCTGACTCTTATAGATACTTATGAAAGAAGCTAAGCGGGGGGGAGGGAGATTTTCTTCCATGGAGATCATAGAAAGACATAAAACGGGAAAAAAGAAAAGAAAAAAAAATGGGCATTACAGTTCCGGTAGTGAAACATCTCCGAAAAAGATGCCATGAAGAAGAGAAGGAGTCAGTAGAGAGGCGTTCGACAAATAAATCATAACTCCCACCTACTAGTAATCAATCGGACCCGGGTGAAATCACCTGGCCGGGGGAGCAAAAGTGGGAACCAAGGGGGGGAAGACGTCTAAAAGTAAGTGGGGAATACTTGAGTGGAGCACGGGGAAACCCGCATTCTGGGATTTGAAAAGAGGCTCCTTCAACGGAATAAAAGGCCCGCTGAAAAAGAAAGGTAGGTGGGGCGAGACTCTCTAAATCTGAAGAAGGAAGGGGGGGCAAGGGTCAGTAGAATGTCATGAGAGATGGATTAAAGCCACTAAAACCTCTTATTCAAGGACGGTTAATCTGAAAGGGATTTAGGGAGGAGGAGAAAAAGAAGGGGGCATGGAAAAAAAAGAATCGTAAGACTCAGAGCGGAG
>Ga0179593_1447673_pt1 | contig 10009 bp, 7 predicted proteins | sample CZODoug2_1_08_16_FD_185931 | JGI IMG/M metagenome (GOLD analysis project Ga0179593, IMG submission 185931) | Vadose zone soil fungal communities from Angelo Coast Range Reserve, California, USA - CZODoug2_1_08_16fungal (PacBio error correction) | ecosystem: Environmental > Terrestrial > Soil >...
AAAAATAATAAATAAATGCAAGATCGAGGAGCAACTGTCTATCTGGGGTCGGGGGTTGACGCATGTATCATAAGTGCTATGCGGGACCTTGTTTGAGATTAAGGTGATGGAGGAGAAGGGGCTCGAGCGCCGAGAACTTTGGGGACTAAGAACGAGGGGGGGCCGAAGGGAAAACTCTAATAAGAACAATCGAAGCCACCAGGTTTACAGAGGGGGAAACCAAGGGAAGAATAGAATAGACGCACAAGTGGGTGAACCAAGCCTACGCTATGGTTGGAAATCCCGTATAATACCGAAGGGACCTTCCGACGAAGGGACAGGTTCATCTCGACTTGGGCAAAATAAAGCCTTGAATTTGATGGTCTGATATTATCTTAAGCCTGAATGCATCGAATAATTCGCGATGCGTGCTCCTAAGAACACGTACCGTTCGCCGGGGCCAGAAAGTACTTCTGAACCAGGTTGAAGGGGGGCTATCACCAGGGGGATCATCTTTTACGCCAAGGGCCGGAGGCGCGAAAGAGGTCATCCGGTACCGGGGCGGATCGGGCGAGACGGATGGAACGGAAGGATCAAACTAGTGAGGTAAAGTCGTGGAAAGATGACGGGGGGAAACTGAAAGTCCTTACTAGTTTCGACTCTCACGTCCAAAAAGGCTGGCGCGATGAAGGGCGAAGCACAACGTTGGGCTGCCATCCGTTAAACTGCTTAATCCAGAAGAAGGGGAAAGGAGGGAGCAAAGGGGGAGGCTGCGGGGAAAGGAAGTGGTGAGAGGCTTACTGATGGCAGGTATAGCTGGACGAAAAAGAGGGCGTTTCAGCAATGACCGGGGGCAGCAGAATAAAGTAAAAAAAAGGATGGAAGGACAGAAAGGGGCTCTCTACTGGGAGTCTCATGGTGGGGGAGGGTGACTTTCAGGCGGGCCAAGGGAGGCCCTTTCATGGTAGAACGAGTGAGGGGATGGAGCAAGTAGGAACGGTACTATTAGGGGATGAGGAGGGGACCTGACCTTTTGGACAGACCTCATCAACAGACTCAGAAAGATTCGCTACTGCAGGCTCGCAATACTGGACGAGTATTAAAGCGAAAGACTGGCCTGTCGACATATCCAAGGAACCACGCTGTTTTGAGGAACCAAGCTCCTGGAGGATGACTCAAGAAAAAGTAGCAACCCCGAAGGGAGCCCCGGAACAAAGGGGAGATCGGGTCAAGTAACTAATAGTAACTACAAGCCAACTAGGAGCCGCCTAGGATTTCTTGCTTGAGGACAACGGGAGAAAGGTAAGGGAAAGGCAGACCATGGGGAGGACCTTGGTATCATTAAAAGCGTCGACGGTGAGGGCGGTCGGGTACAAACCAGGGAAGAATTACACCGGGGAAGAGAAAATAGACCGTCCGGCGAGTAGAGCCAAAAAAAACGCTACTGTCACGAAGTCCAAAAGTTCAATAGGCTCGGGGGGGAGCAGTGCCTGGTGGCTATCATCTGTAGAAGATGAACACACCCCCAAAACTAAGAAACCCTCCCCACCGCCGCTCGAAGAATGATCGATAACGAATGTACTTGAACCTGATTGGAGGTTCAGGCGAATTTCCAAAAGAAAAAGCCTACTATCTCTGGTCACTGGTTTTCTCCCGACAACATAAGGGCTAAGTCAACGGCAGCGGTAGGGGAAGGGATAATGAGGGTGTACAGGTAACCCCCCTCAATTTCACGTAGAGAGAAACAACACAGCAAAGAATAAGTTGCCAACAAGCCTGGAGGAGGAGCGGGAGCGCCGTCGAGAGAGGACTAGTTTTTCATCTGAAAGCGCAAACGAGAAGGGGTGAGAGTAGGTGCAAGACTATAAGGTAAGGTAGGAACTGAAGGAGATTAATTGTCGCCTAAGGCTGGAAGGGTGATAATTCAGGTGGGGTAGAATCACTTTCGATCACTAGATTACGGGGGGGTGGACGAGCACAATAAATCCTAAGTCTCAAACAACTTTAGAACCATAGAAAGGTAGGAACAGGTGTCTTCACCGGCAAGGAAAACTTAGCTTGGGCCTGAACTAAGCGAAAGGGGTCAGTTGCGGGAGGAACCATGTAGTCAGGTAATGGCCAGCGGAAGATCCGCCGGAGGGCTGTGGTGACCCGTTCTGAGACAGTGGTTTGGTATAACAAGGGAGCCATTGTGAAAGCCTTCTGGGTCTGTGGTCTGCATTGATGTCAAAGAGATTCAGGGAGGGTGTTTTGCCAAGGCACAGCAGAAAAAGGTCGCGATTTTAGAATCGCGAAGAAGGGTGCCATAAGAGGTTGGGGGGGTGTCCAGACCATCTTAGTTTTCCAAAAGAGAATATAAGAGAGTCAAAACAACTATCCCTAGCTTTCTCAAAGCGCAGTTCCACCGAAGAAGACGGCGGGCAACGGGAGATTTGAAAAAACCGGAGACAATAGTAGGGCCAAAAAAAAAGTGAAAAATAAGCTCTTTCGTCTGCCAACGTAGTCTGACTTGTAAGGGCGGGTATACAAGACTTTTTTTACAAAGAGTGATTGACAAAGCGAAAGTAAATAAACAACGGGATGAGAAGGAGTAAATAGGGGGAGATCGGAAGGGATGAAACTGCAGTAGGGATCACCAACTACCGCAGCAAAGCGGGGGGAACGCCGTGTTACATCGTGTTGGAAGAAAGGCTTGGACCAGCCACTTGCGTTATGTTGGTATATCGCGTTCCCATCCTTTACCGTCTGGGGAACGTCTTTGAGCCACGGACTGGGTTTGGGTAATCGTAGGAAAGTGGAACGAGAGGCAAAAAGGTCGCAAGGACCTCTGGCGATAAAAGAATAACGCTAAGGAGGTCGGAAAAGATGGAAACCTCTCATGGACAGCACTCATAGGGTCTGAATTACTTATCCTACCCTGGGAGCAGGGTCAAAAAGTCATGGGTCTTTACGGCCCAGGTACTAAGGGAAAACGGGATATCGGGGTACTTCTGCGATCTGTACCTGCGGCCAAACCGTTGGCAACAAGACCGCAAGTGGCGGGAAAAAAGCAAGATAGAGAACTAGGGCGAGTCACGTGCTAAGATGGCGGAGGCCCAGGAGACCGCGGTATCGAAGGGGGGGAAAAGGACGGTGCACGGGAGGTGGGGCAAACGGGGAAGAGTGACGGCGGGCCACGTCTAGATCCTCGCATAAAGTGACGCGCAGTAAGTCGAAACTGTTCAAGCCGACCCAGCGACCAGGGAGTCCGGCTCCCGGGAAAAAAGAGGGGCAAACTAGAAATGTCGACTGCGAAAACGCAAGAAGCAACGCCGCCAACTGAAAAGATTCTGAGAAAGAGGGTTCAGGCCGAGGACAACGATGTAAACTCCCTGGGGGGGTGCTCTCTACCGAGGGGACGTCAAAAACCTCTGAGGACCGTTCAAAGGACCTACAGAGACCCGTGAAAGCGGGGAGCTTGTGGCAAGGTTGTTTCAAGGCGACCGGCAAAAAGTGCACTCAAAACGTACAAGCACGTCCGAAATCAGCAAGTGGACCAAAAGGGAGATCGTATGGACGAACAGCCCTCCAGAATGATCACCCGTCAGACCAAATCGGCAGGGGATCGTGGAGGCGCGTCCAACACAATTCGTGCGATCTAGGTGGAAGAGATGCGAAGAAAAAGCACCTCAGTCCTGAAGGAACCCCGACGGGGCAATCCTGCCAGAAAAGTAAACGAGAAAAGCAAAGGTCTGATACGTCAATCTCTCACAGGAATACAGCCGCGTTCCGGCTCGACAGGTGGCTTGGGGGACATAATAGGAGAAAAAATCCCAAAAACTGCGTAGGCACGTCGCGGAAACAAAAGCCGGATTAAACGGGGCCTGTGCGGAAAGTGCTACAGGGAAGCAAGCGCGGTGCATCTCACATGGATCGGTCAGAAAAAAAAGTGTAATAAGGGGTGTCAAGGAAAGAATTGACAAAACCAAGCGAAAGCGGCCCCACAAGCGTTTATCGCGCAGGTATAAAAAAAGAGCAAACCTCTGCACTGGAAAATGCTGAAAAAGTGATTAAGCACACACTCAAACTAAACCCAGAAGAGACGAACAGCCGAGCCGGACGTCCTAAGTACCACTCTTCAAAAAAAGCGGCACCCCGAACAAAAGTCGATCCTCAAAGCTGCACCCACGAACAACACGAAACAGGCCTGATCCCAACGCTCGAAGTGCAAGCACAGGGCAATAAACAACTGTAGGAGTCATTGGAACAACAAAGCTCCCGACTCCAGAACAAAGAAGGGCCGCCGAGGCAAAATAGAGAAGCCAAGGAGCTCTACGCAGTAGTCGGACATTCTTTTGGAGAGACGGCGCCCCGGGCCAAAAGGGGGGACGAATCGAAGCCGAGAGAAAAACGCCATTTACCTAATCAGTGTAACGGGGAACGAGTCGGGGCCACGAGCACCCCTACAAACTCCCTCTTTGATAAAAAAGGGGGCAGTCTAAGCGTCGTGATCTACAGCTCCCCGCTTATAAAAAGGGGAGGGATCGGCCCGTTAAGCAGTATAACCAGAGACCAAAATCAACTCAAAACCCACCACAACACTTAGACCATACAGCAATAGAGGGCCCGCAGTCGTCCTTCCCGAGCGATCAGGTCGAAGGCGGAGCTATCATCTAGGTTGAGGTCAGTCGATTCAAAAATCTTGGATGCCAGATGTACCGGACCGAGAAGCTTTGAAATGTCCATTCAGAAAAAAAAAAGACGGTTAAACGGACGTGAGACGGGATATACAAACACCACCGTAGGGAAGTCTTCGTCCTGCTCTCCGGGGCGAATTTCCCTCATTGTGGAAGATGTGCGCGGCGGATACGAAAAATCGTCCATCTGAGAAGACTGACAAAAAAGGAGAGGGAGATCGCCTCTCTCTCAGTGGGGATCGAAAAGGGAATAACAGCAAAAAGAGGACAATGAATGAAAGTGAGAAGACTTTCCAGGAGTAAATGGGGAGCGGGCACCTGGCTAATGGGGGGAGGGAAAAACCTCCACAACAGGAGGGAAAAAGAGAGATACACACCATGCAAAAGGAAGCGATACGAGTCCTCAAATCAACGAGAATTCGTCACGGAATGCCGATTTCTACAGGTTTGCAAGTGGGGAAAAGCCAAACAAAGAGGAAAAGCGACTACTAGACTAAGAGAGTGGGGGGGATCGATCGTACCGGAAAGATACGAGGTCCCACCGTTATGTTCCGCTCACACTATGACCACGGGCATGACAGAAGTAGAGAAAAAAATAGCAGACCGAGCGAACGAATCAAGGGTCTCTTTAGGCTCCAAATTCCGTACCGACAAAAAATCGTCTATGGGAAAGAAGGGAAGAACCACAGTTCAAGAGCATACTTTAAGAGAAACTTGTCTGGAATTACGGCTGTGCACGGCGCTTACGGAAGAAAAAATGGCTTCCGAGTAGGGGACTTGCAGGCATGAGCGCACTGCCTGGGACAAGGGAATTAAGATATCTGTCGGGGACGTAGGGCTACGCGACGGATCAGGCTCGAAAAGAAAGTGACCCCTGCGTAGTCATAAAAGAAGAAAAGCGTCTGAGGAAGGAACCGGGCTGGAGTCGGGACGAAAGGAGCCGAGGCAACACACAAGGAAAACAAAAAAAAAAGCAAAAAAAAACAAAAAATAAAAACGTACTGTTTGGGAGCTGGCGCTAGATCGGCAACCTGACTGTAGACGGGCAAACATGGGGGCGGGGAGAAAGGAAGGTAGGTCTCGTGCAAGAAATTCGACGGGGAAAAGAGGCAAGATCTTCCACGAGGGGGGAACTCCAGGAAGGGAGGATCGTACTGGTTGCATTCGTAGGGACGGGGTCGATGAGGGCGTCGGAGAAAATAAAGGGATATTCAAAAAAAAAGATGAGCTGGAGATAGAGGTAGAGACAAAGGGCTGGAAAATTGCGCATCGGTCGGGGAGTGCGCAGGAAAGCGAGAAAGGCTGGTTAGGGTAAGGGAAAGTCTGCCTGTGGCCAGGAGGGTAGAGTTCAGATCGAAGGGGTTCAGGGATGAAGACTGGGTGTGAGAAAGGGGGGCAGGAGAATCCAATAGGGAGTGAGGATTGCAAAATCGGGGAAAAAACGGGGGTGAGTAGGAAAGATGGGTCTTTTTAAGTAAAAGGGCAGACTGGGGCGTGGAAAAAAGTTGCAAGGAGTCGTCTCCGAAAAACCGTGTGTGGAAAAGTATGCGCTCATCCTGGGATGAACGCGCGGGACGGGGGCGGGCTAAAAAGAATAAAAATAGCCTGTCTAGCCGCTGCGCCGAAGGCTGCTTGCGCGGGAGAATGAGAAGTTGCCATGCGAGGGGCGCGCGGGGTGATTACTCGAGCTCACACATCGTCCTAAAACGAACGCAGGGTGGATTAAAGTTAATCGTATTTCTTCGGGGGAGTAGGACGGAGACGAACACGACCAGCTCGACTGGAAATTCTTCCTGAGAAATGGAAAAGAAAGATACACGTGACCATCATCTCAGGTGCTAGGATTAAGTAGTGACACGAATAACGAGCGGGGCGAATTTGCCCGGATTCTAGGAAAGAGCGTCTTCTAAACCCTACACATTTACCAAGGGATCAATCCTGGAAGGATGCTTGACTATTTATACAGCTGAAAGCAACAGGCACAAACCCTCCGAAATAAAAACAGAGGATGCAGGAAGGGAAACTGGGGGGGAGGAACCTCAAAGAAAACAGCTGATGTGAGAAGCACATCGGCACTCAAAAAAGAGAGTAAAAAGGCTTAATTCATTAAGGCAGGAAAAAACGCACTCTGACGACGCTGAAGAATGATTGAAAAGTGGAATAGAAGAAAAAATGAAGACAAGTCAGAAAGAGTACTACACTATTGTCACAAGAATCGAAGGCCGCACAAAGCCTAACTGACTCCTAGCGTGTCAGAAGTCCGGGAGAGGAGTCGGAGGGACTTCGAAAAACGGGACTACCCAAAAGGATAAAGGGTAGAAGACCAAAGAACAGAAAGGATAAAATCACAGCCCCAGGCCCCGTCATACAAAAACTGCGAACAGGGGAGGGAAAGGGCTTCAAAAGAAGGCCTTGTCTCAGTCAGTGTATCAGAAAGCCCCTGAACTGTGCTTGTCGACTAAATGGAGCAGGGCCTGGTACCTACGAGGGAAAGAAAAGCCGGAGACAGGAGAGTGGAAGACTCCCGCAGCAGCATCGGTGTGCAAACGCCGCCCTTGTAAACGTCTTCCGGATCGAGCTGGAGTGAGGGAGAGAAAGGGGTGGAACAAAGGCACCTGAGGGGTCGTTAGTTTTTCGGAACTCACGATACAGGGGATCGGAGAAGATTGCCCCACATCAGGGAACACAGAAAGAGGCCTCTGAAATACCGCGCTTGAGAATTCCTGGAAACCGAAAAAGGCATGGCAACGGGTGTCCGAAACCCACGGGGAAGAATTGGGGGGTTAAAACTAAAAGTATGGAAGAACGCTTAAACACGCTTCTTCTCCGGTCGCTGGGAGGGTACTAGCGAGGCACGGGCACGTAGGAGGCAGAGAAGAATCAAAAAGAAAGAGGAGGAAAATGAAGATGATTACCTGTGCGAATCAAGGCGGGAAGGGTGACGGTAGCATTTTCCACAGAAGAACGACGACGAGCAAAAAAGACGTTTAGGGGGGAAGTGGGGTGAGGCCTGCTTGTACATCCCTGGTCGAAAAGTGGGGGGCATTGCTTTTACAGCCCTGTCCTTTAAAGGCAAAGAGGGGGATGGAGCAAACAGTAAGGGGTTTTCATCAGGGGATAGGCACGGTTGGAACAAGAAATGTTGTACAAAAACTGGGGGAAAGAGAAGAGCCATAGGACGGGAAGGGTGGACAAAATCGAAGACGGAGGTCGAAAAGGAAAGGATCATCGAAACAGCAGAGATCCCGCATAAAGTACCATCACAGGTCACAAGGGGTATCATAAAATCAGGTTGAAGAAGGAGGAAGGAGTAGCCAGTTAAAAGAAAGAATTCGTAACAGGAAACTAAAGTAAGCGCCCCACCAACGCATTCTGATCAACCACGCAAAAAAACGGGGACTCCCTTGCGAATTTAGACTCGACGCGCTGTCGCATGGTCGGAGGGAAGTAGGGAAGAAGGCCGCTATGAAGGGTCACGGAGATCGCAGTGCACTAAATGACGCTCATCAGAAGTATACCTGGGCCCGAAGAAGCGCTGCAAAGGATTCTCGCCAAAAGAGGAAAAGTGACAAAAGCAATGTCTAATAGACGGGGTCCTGAAGCGACAGCCGTTTGGAACACGTGGTGCTTGGGTTTAATCGCCTGCAGAAAGGTGGGAAATGTCAGATGTACAATACTAGTGTTCTAGGAGATTTGAATAAGCTGAGCCGGGGGGGGAGACCGTTGCACGTCGAAACTAGAGGAAGGTTCTGTTTGCAACGCGGGTAAGCGCAAAAGAGCCGCCTCAATCACCAGGCCCCAAAAAAAAAGCGCGTAACAAGAGCTTGGGGGTTGGGCGCGCGCGGGAATCGAGATAGGAAGACAGAGACCAAGAAGAAAGAAAACCCGGCGAGCCCACTAAGGGGAGCTTTATCTAGTCGGCGGGAAAAAATAAAGATGTTTTTGGGTGCGATCATTAAGACACGGTCGAAGAGCGGAGGGAAAGGGGCTTAAAGAAGCGGGACGGCGACTTCAACAAACCATTATGAGTCATACCAACTCCCAGGAGGAGCGATGAAGCGTCCGTTCAAGGCGGAGGCAATAAAAGGGGTGGCACCTCACCGAAGAAAAAAGGAGAGGGGGGGGCGCGGGGGTAACTCTCAACGAGCCTGCAGCTCCGACTGTCCGGGGGGGAGAACAGAAAAAGGGTACTCCAGGAAAGGGGGGGAAAGCAAAGAGGGGGGAGGGGGGAAAAAAAAGGGGGTCATTCCACGGGACAGTGAGAGACAAGGACGACGCGCCGGTATGGGAGTCCTTCGTATTCGGGCGCGGTGCTGGGGTATCCAGTCTCAAAGGTCATCCGCACAATAACCACGAAGACTATACTCACGCAGACTGAGTAACACTTGGTAGGTCACGCGCAAGCAACCGAAACCAAAAAACAAATGACAACCCGGACGAGGAGACGGCTACCGACAACAGAAATAGGGGGAGAAGGTCTGCGAACCGGTCCAAAAGAACCCCGTCACGTATTCGGGGGCGCCTGGGGCCTGATAGACCAAAACCGGTGCCAATTCGCGAGGCGCCCTGGGATCTCTCGGAAAGCTCGGGGTGGAAGAGGGAGGGTTTATAACGGAGGAACCGTGCCCCAGGGGGAGAAAACGCGTGTGCGTCCGAGCGCAAAAAAGCATTGGACGTAATGGACAAGCGCTCATCATAACAGAAAATGACAGACAGAAAACAAGCGACACCCCCAGGTTGATCAGAAGCGAGGGCGAGTCTGAAGCACTAACCGGCCACTTCTAAAAAGAAAGGGGCGAGCGCCGGTAAATCTGGAGAGGTGGCAAGTGATATCAGTGGCGAAGCAGAATAGGCGACTTTGTAGCGAGAGAGGGAAAGGAGGTCGTTGCATAAGCAATGCACTTCTGGCGCCTCGTGGGGGGCAAATTCTTAGCTGGGAGGTAGAATCATCAAGACAAGATAGACGGGGGACCCGACTGCGAAGGAAGTTGAAAGAGATGAAAGGCTCTCAGGACAGACGATTACGACTGTGGGCAAGGGGGACTTATCCTGCCTGTGGTCGTCGGACACCTTGACCCGGAAGGGTGTTCGATCTTATAAAAGCGTGGGGCGAAGTGTAGAGCGATTGCGGCCCCGGGGAAAGGCGATGGCTAAGGGAGAAAACCACCAGAGAGACATGCTCGGGGGTAGATCCCCACACGGCTTAGGCTTAATCGAAACTTCACACGCAAAGCCTGGGGTTATTAAAGCATCTAAAGGGGGGGTCAGCAATGAAATAGGGAAAAGGGGATTGGAAGAGGGGAAGATAGCTATCAGGAAAGAGAATGGGGGAGCAGCCGTCGGGTTGCATTTTT
>Ga0179593_1490440_pt1 | contig 10009 bp, 14 predicted proteins | sample CZODoug2_1_08_16_FD_185931 | JGI IMG/M metagenome (GOLD analysis project Ga0179593, IMG submission 185931) | Vadose zone soil fungal communities from Angelo Coast Range Reserve, California, USA - CZODoug2_1_08_16fungal (PacBio error correction) | ecosystem: Environmental > Terrestrial > Soil >...
CGGGGGCGACGCAAAAAGTGGGGGAGAAGGGGGGTGCGACGCGGGAGGAAAAAGGAAAAAAAAACATCCATGAGTGTGAGGGAGGGGAAGACCATGGAAACAGGACGAGGCGGTGAGTAAAAATCGGCCTCCGTTTCTTTGGCGTAAGGGAAAGATTCTCTATCATTGTGTCTACGGGGAATTTGTGTTCTATGGGAAGGGAAGCACGGAGAGGGCGAGACGAAAAGTGCTTCCTGGAACGTAGACCAGTGCTCTAGAAAAAAAAGGATCTGTGGAACTTATGCTGCTTTGGAGAGAGGAGGTTTTAGGGAGTAGGCGAAATCAAAATCAAGAATCCAGGAGGGAGGGAAAAAAAAAGCTCCCAACCTCGCGAAAGGGACGGGCGACAATAGCAGTAAAGGGAAAGTGCCGCAAAAACTCCCAACCTCGGACCGGACAAAAGAGGCCTTGATTCATTGGGCGTAGAAAAAAAGGAAAAAAAAAAAGTTTTTTTCCCGCAGGAGAAACCAAGTGGAGGGAATGTTAGGGAGTAGAGGCCGGTCCTTTTACGCACTGCGAAAAAGAAAAGTAAACGTTTCATTATCGTCAAACAAAAAAGATAGGGAGAAAGGACTGAATGAAGAAGGGGGGGTAAGAGCTGCCTCTTCTGCAGGCACGGGCTAAAAAATGACGGCCGAGCAGAGACCGAACTCAAACCGGGGGAATCACGAAAAACCGGAAAAGTTCCCCCTTCCACTGCCGAACGCCAAAGGAACGAAAAAAGAAAGAGAACTCGACCGCCTCGGGGCGTGCGCCGACGTAAGGCGGCCGAATAAAGCCGGCGACCCACTGAGCGTAGGGTCTTTGGCTGCGGGTAAAAAAAGAAAACTGAGGCGTTGAGACGAAGGGGAAAAGAAAACAAAAGTCTTCGACGCCAAGCAAGGGGAACGAGCCCGGAAAGGGTGAGAGAAGGAAAGATAAGAAGAAAGGGGGTCGTTGGACGAGACAAGGACTCGGCCGGCAAAGAACTGAACAGCTCCAAAACCTCGAGAACTGAATAACCGATCTAAAAGAGGGAAGAGAAGCCCGAGGAAGTACCGTTTAATACTCATGACAGAAGAGCGGTTTCGCCCTCAACCGGATGAAAAAGGACGATAAAAAGGTTTGACTATGCCTGGCTAACTTCTAAACGGACGCAGACTCTTAGGGGAGAACGCTACTGGGAACAGGCCGAGTGCTGGGGGAGGGCCCGCCACTGGCTTGAATGTGGGAGTACAGGCAAACTCAGCCTGCACCTTTACAAAGGGAGAAGCAGGGGGAAGAAGGAACTGTGGATTCCTGTCGAAAAAGAAAAAAAAAAAGGAAGGAAAAAATCTTTACCGTCTGGGAAAGGTGGCCGGGTCGAGATCAAAAACCAGAACCCGACAGCTCACCTCTACTCCTTAAAACTGACACGTGACCACCCCGGGAGGGGGAGGGGAGATCAAAGCCTAGGTCCTGTCCGTCGAGAAAACGCATTACCAAAAAAAGAGACGTTAAACCTAAGTCGGACCTACGTTCTTGAAGGCGCAGACAAAAGGGAAAAAACCATCTCCCCATCATGAGGGAGGACTCTAGCTCCTCCTTCTTCTACATACGAAACGACGGTCAAGGGGAAGCGGGAACGTAAAAACACGCCCATTCGGACCAGGCAGAAAAATCCCTAATAAATGAGAAGAGAAAGAAAAAAGGGAAAAAAAGTCAGTCTGCTCGAAAAAAGAAAAGGAAAGACAAAAAAAAAAAGGCAAGCAACATACAAACCGTCCCTTCCTGACAAGGTAAGCTAAATTGGTATTGAAGAAAGAAAAAAAGGGAAAGGAAGTTTCTGACCGACCTTAACAAGGGGAGGAGAAAAAGAGTTGTAACTGAACCCGTTCTTTAAAAAAGTCACCGCTTTTGACTGCAAAGGACGACGGGGGGAAAAACAACAATACACACTTCAATTCATGACCGGAGGAGGGGGAAGGAAGCGGGGAGCGAGGAAGCCGGTGAGGGGGAGCCGGGGTTACTTCCCACGAAGCTTTTCGAAGAGGGGAAGCGGCGGTGAAAAGATGGTTTGTGGCCAGAAGACTAAAGTAGATGTTCAGAAGGAGGGGCGGAGGGAATCTGCCGAGTCCGGGAAGAAGAAAAGACCCAGCCTGGGCAAGGGGGGGGGGGGGGTGGAATGGAAGTACAAAAGAAGCTGGTGCGTTACATGATTCGACCAAGAAAAACGGCAGAGAAAAAAGGATTGGTCTCAGGGCTTCTTCTGGGGTGGGGGGGGAAAGAGGATAAGCTCTTAGCGTATAACCCGACCCTGCAAGAAATAGATGGAAAATAACCAGCAGGGGGGAAAATAATGATCTCCTCGTAGGAAACGCGTCACTGCTTCCGGGACGTAAAGGGCAAAGACCTGAGAAAACTTCCGATTCTTTTGAGAGAAGGAAGGGGGATACCGCCTCCTACTTAGAAAGGAAGAAGAAACGTGGAGTGGGCAGAAAAAGCTTGAATGAGGCCTGTCAAAAAGATCTCAAAAGGGGGGGAAAGGGATGTAACCATTGATCATCTCCGGGAAAGGGGAAAGCGGACGCCGTCTGACATGAGAAGCTCAAGAAACGAGAAACCTGGAAGACGGTCATCCCCTTTTTTGGCCCGCCGGAAAAAAAGGCAGTCGACTGAGGGGGAGAGCATGGAGCAATCACGACAAGGAGGGGGAAAAAAGAAGGTTGAGTAGAACGCTCAAAAGAGAGGGAAAACCCCGGAAATTGGCGAGTGGCTCAGTTGCCACCCGATAAACCGCCGGCGGGAAAGAAAACGTTCACCCTCAGTATGGCAGAAAGTCGTTAAAAGGGGCTGTTCAATACTAGATTCGACGGGGAAAAAAAACGGGAAGAAAGAGAAAAAGGCACACGCTCTGCGAGAAAAATTGTTCAAGGAAATTCCGATGCTCAAAAAAAAACCACAACTTGATGTGAAGAGAAAATGAAGGAACGCCACTTCTTAGACCTATAACGGGAAGAAAAGGTGACCTCCCTTCGAATCATCGGCTTGACCAAAGGGAAAAAACTTACTTAATAAAAGGGGGGACAAAAGGGCAAGTCACGAAAATAGTTTTCGACTAGGAAAATCCCAAGTAAGACGGGGGGCGACCGTTATCTTTAGCTACCTGCTCTTAAAGAAAGAGAAGAAACCGGCTAGGACCGTATAAAAGGGAGGGGGAAAGTGCAAAAAGGCAAAAGGGGGAAACTTTGGGGAAGTGTACTGGGAACCAGCGAAGAAACGAAAGGGGAGTCCCGCTTCTGGAAGGGCACGGAAGAGCAAGGGTCCCCAACTTTGAGGGGGGGAAATTTTTTGCAGGAAAGTCAAACCAGAAAAACCTTCCTAAGTCTCGAGAAAATTCAAGGCACTTTCTACGGGGGAGGGATCACTTGAGATTTGTTACCAAAGAAGGGAAGTAGTTGGAGAGAATCCGGCAAGAGCTGAATAATTGGCCGCTGCCTATCAAGAAAGGGAAAGAAAAGGGAATTCCCTTCCACCCTCAACTGGAATTAAAGAGGGGAGGGGGGAAACGGTCGTTCTACGAAGGAAGAAAAAGGGGGACTTCCAACCACACCCAAACAGTACATGCTACAAAAAAGTGCAAAGAAGGAAAAGGACTTCCAAGGACGAAACGCAAAAGGAGGGTAAAAACACCCCCAAAAAGGCAAAAAACGTCAGAAAGAAAAAGGACGGGGACGACTCGGCCTATTCCAACTCACCAAAATTCGAACTCCCTCGTGGGTCGAGTTCTTACTCAAAAAAAAAAATGCCCGCCCGCCACAGGGGCCCGTTTCACACCGACAAAACCTGCAGGAAGGGAAAGGAGCCGAACCCCTTTTCGGAAAACCCCCAAAAGGGACGACCTGGGCCGCCGGGCCTGGAAGGGGCAGGGGGGAGGAGTGGTCCTGAAACAGGAAAGGAAGCACACGACTTACGGAATGCACCAGCGGGCCAGCCACCCTTCGGAAGTGCGTTGCGCTAAAGGTGCCGTCGGCCGCCCACTCTGTGCGAAAAGAGTAAGAGCCCAACTGAGGGACGGGAAAAGCAGAACGGTGTCAGGCTAAAAAAACCGGGTACGGAGGGAGTAAAGACCAGTCAAGACGGGAGGACCCCGGGCCAGGAGGCGTCGGAAAAAAGGGGTTGCTGAGAGAGAGAAGGAGGATGGGGGGGGGGAGGAAAGGGGGAAGAAGGGGAAAGGGTTGGGGGGAGGGACAAGGGAGACCGGGTCGGCCGATGTATAAGAAAGGGAGAAAATCGGGAGTAAATTCCTTGATGGGGGAAAAGATCGGGTCGTAATGGGTAGGGGAACGGAAAAGCCGCTTACAGAAAAGTAAAGACAGAAGAGGAGCCGGCTTGAACTTAAAAACAGCGGATCGGGACATTAAATCGAAGTGTCAAACCTCCCATAGGAGGGGGTGTAAATTAAACAGCTTGGTGAAGAAAAGCTTGGGTTTGGGAGCTGGTCACGGGCCTGGCTTGTGGAGGGAGGGGGGGGGTCGAAAGGGAAAAAACGCCAGATAAAAATAAATAGTGAACGAACGGGAGAATTTGGATGTTGAAAGAAAGAACCAAAATGGGGCCCACATCTGCCGTGATTTCAAATTTGGCAGGGGAAGGGCGGGTCGCGGGAAAATTCCCGACTGGTGAAAGGAAGCTAAGGGACAAAAGCAGACGAACAGAAGCATAACCATCCGCCCGTATGAGTTAAGCGAAACATTACCAATAACAACAAAAAGAAAAGGAAAGGGGGGCGGACAGAACGAAGGGCAGGAAAGCGGCAGTTTTAGAGAAATAGCCTCCTCACGAAAAAAGGAGGCAATTAACGACTTTCTCTATCAAGGAAGGGGGTTAATAGGGGGGGGGGGGAAAATGGGTAAGGGGACGGCGTGCCAGGGTCCGGCGTCAGAGAGGCTCCAAGGGAGGAAAGGATGCAAAAGGAGCGATCCAACGCCGGATCGGACTTCTGCGGGGGCGTGAGGGGAGCTTTTTTGGGGGGAGGGAAAAGGCGGAAAGTCAAGAAAAAAGAAGCCAAAACGGGTCGTCACAAAATCGCCCAGACCGAGAGAAAAGGACGTTGAAAGGGGATGGAGCAGAAGCCAAGTCGCTATGGCTAACGGACAAAGAGGAATTTATCTAAGGAAGTGGACGATCGGGGGAAGGTTATCATTAAATCAAATGTTTCAATGGGAAAAGTGGTTCAGCCATTCTCTTGATACAGACAACGGGAAAAAGGTCGGCTCGCAGCAGGGAAAGGATGAGCAGCGTATCAAACTATGGTGCCGAGTTAAAGATTAAAAACGAAGGAGATGCTAGAAAAAACAAAAAAAGAGTGGTGAATGGGAGAAGGGATAATTACTCATTTGGGGCCGCAAAAATCCTTTAGATCCGGCAGAAAAGGACTAAAATTGATAAGCCTGCCTACACACACAGTATTGGCCGACGATCAGGGGGACGGGAAAATTGGTAATCCACAAAGGAATATCCAAGGCAAAAAGGAACAAGCATCCTTCTCTACCGGAACGAGGGGGGAGTCTCCGAGAGCGGGAGGGGAACCCCGAAGAAAAGAAAGCAAACTACGTTATATGAAGTAGGGCGCGTTGAAAAAAGAAAAAAATGAGGCGTTGTTATTACGAGCCATCAAAGAAAAAAAAAGAAACTCAAAAAGAGGCAAACAGGAATGATCTGAGAGCGAATGAACAGAAGAACAATTAGAGCGCAGATAGTCCTCCCTGAATCGACCCTCGAAAAAGAAAAGAGGGGACTCCTTCCGAATCGACCTTCTCTCGAAAGGGAAAAGGAAAAGGAAAAGTGCCGGGCCGGTATACAAGAAGCACGGCGCTGAGGTCCAAACTCACCGGGCGAAGAGGGTAATTAAAGAGTTCTTGGCCTACGTCGCAGACAAGAGTGAGGGGGGGAGCCTTGGTAAAGGGGAAAAGCGTTTGAGAAGTCCCGGAAAAGGGGAGGGCAAAAACGTTTACGCCTAACTCCCGCGGCAACCCTAAAGTAACGGAAGAGGGCAATCGGCTAGAGGGGGGACTCTTTCAACGACAAAAGAAAGTTCGACTCTCTGAAAGTCTTTCAGGTAGGACGGGAAAAAAGACCAAAACAAAACAAAACACCCTTCCATCTCAAAGAACGGTGGGAAACCTATTCAACTTTAAAAACCGAAGGGGCTTTCGATAAAAGAAGAGCAAAGGGTTATCCGAGAAAAAGGGGAAGGGCCACACTACTGCCGAGGGCAAGGGACCAAAGCTTTCTTAAAGAAGCTGGTGCCAGGGTCTTACCAAGAAAAAGAAAAAGATATGAAAAAAATGTTGTACGATAGATAAAAAAGAAAAAGGAAGTTCCGACCGAGGAATCCCCACGGGCGGAGAACTGGAAAAAACCCAAAGGAGGAAACTCAAACAAAAAAAAACGATCCGAAAAAACGCAACACAAGGCAGCAAGACGCGACCGGCGGCCTAACCAGAGGACAGGGCGGAGAAAGACTCCCCGGAAGAAAAAAAAGTTAACCGAAAAAAACCTTCAAGTCGAACAGGGGAGTCTAAAGCACCTTCGAACTAAGGGGGAGACGCCTTAGAAAACTTAGAAAAAAAAAGATTGTGGAAGGGAAAAAGAGGGGCGCAGTCCTTCCGGCGGTTCAGAGACAAAAACGAGCTGGTAGACAAGAGAAACAAGTAATTCCATCAAACGAGAGGGGAGAAGGAGGGGGTCAGCTCGAACGGGGGGGCGGGTCGAAACCCTTGCACGTCCCCGCCGCTGAAAAAAAGGTGAACTGTCCTGTAGGGAAAAAGGGCGGGGTGTGTGTGGTCAATAATACCATAAAGAAAGGGGGTTCGGAATCGAGGGGGACCAGCCGGGAAGGCGTTCAGAAAAACTGCCCACCGGGCCGGTGTTTAATCATGGACTTAACAAAGAGGGTCAAGGGAACGGAAATGGGGGGAGGAGCGGAAAGAAAAGGCAATGGCGGTGGAAGCAATTGTTAGGATCGGGGGGGGTAAATGAGCTCCTCTTCGGGTCTAAACCGGGGACGCCGCTGAACACTTGAATCTTTCCAAGCACGAAGCGCCGAAGGTCTTCCGATGATCGAAAAAGGAAATCGAGACTTAGAATAAATAAACACAAGTTGTAAAAATCTCCTGAATATTACCACAGATCCAGAACTGATGAAAGTAAAAATTGACTTTAGTTTGTCCGGTGACTCTAATGTGGTAGTCTTCCGGTCCAGAAAAGATCGGGCCAAAGGACCGCGGAGAACCATAGTGAAGAGTTGAAGACACAGAGAACAAGGAGTGATTAAGAAAAGCAAATTAACTACAAACCGTCAGAAAGACAAAAAACGTGCTACACGAAGCTCGACTACAAGAACATACAGAAGGAGGGGGGCAACGCAGAGTCGAGAAAAAATTCATGCCACAAAGAAAGACAGGAATTGGATCGGCTCCCCCTAGAACAAAAGAAGAACTGTTTACTTGGTCAAAAGAGGGATGGCAGCATTATAGGGAAAAGGTCTTGAAGGAAAAAGAAGGGAAAAAATGGACGAGCAACCCGAAACCCGAGAGCGACTACTTGAGCCGTAGCAGTTAGATATCTCTAAAAAAAAAAAAATGTGAGATCGACAGACGTACAAGGGGGGAAAGAAAACAAAAGGGTGAGGGGCGCTCAGCAACCGTTTGGAAGAAGCTAAAGAGGCGAAAGCAAGGGTGAAAGAAGAAAAAAAAGGCCAAACTAAAAGAACGGCGGTAAGGACAAAGGGCCAGAAAGCGGGGTTCTACTGTTGGAACGAGAAAGGGGCAAAAGAAAGGGGTTGCTACCGGAAGAGGAAAGGACAAAGCGGGAAAAGCCTGGAGAAGGATTCGCCGGAGGAAAAAAAAGAGGACTCAGCGTGCGGAGCACGGGGAAGACATCCGTGTTGCTTAACCTTGGTCGGCAAGGGGGGGGGCGGGGACTGACCCGGCGGAAAGAAATGGGAGAAAAAAAATTCTTCCAAAAAAAAAAGGGGTCAACCGAAAGGTCACGGTGTCGGCCGAGCGGGGGGAACGGCCAAATTGCCGCCTCATGCCCTCCGGAAAGGAAAAAAGAAAAAACCACCTTAATGCAAAGAAAAGGAAGACCCACTGAAACAGAAAGGGGGAATTCGGGAAATGCCCGACAGGAGGGAAGAAGCAGACCGCATGGACAAACACATCCGCGTGCGAATAAACTTGCAAACCCAGGAAAAAACCAGCCTGAACGTTCATCGTTTCCGGAGCAAGAGAAGCGACCGACAACGAGGAAGCGTCCCAAAAACCAGAAGAAGCCCAGAAAAAAAAGACATGGCCTAGAGTCCCTGAACGAATGAAAAAGGAAACCGCTCCTCTTTGAACGGAAAAAGGAATCCAAAGAAAGGGAGAGGGGCAGGAGGTGGCCGAAAGACAAGGAAGAGCAGAAACCTCCCCAAGTCTAACTCCTAATGTCAAAAATCACTTTGCACCCAAAAAAGCCGTTGCAAAAAAAAAGGCACCCTGACAAGGAGAAAAGCTGGGAAAGGGGGGGGAAGGGAAAGAGAACAGTCAAAAGAAACGGAAACCGAATACTAAAAAACAGCCGGAAGGACTGAATTGCAGGGGGCTTCTGTGTTGAAAACGCAAGGAAGGGAGAGAACCCTCCTCAATGGAGAGAGGAAAAAAAAACTATAGAGAAAAACGCCGCTTGTGGTCTAGACGTGTTCCGGGTGGTAAGACCCTCTTTCGTAAGATCGTTCTCATAAAAAGGAAGAGGAAAAAAGTCAGGTGTCGGAAAAGTGATCATTCCTACCCCCTGGCAGCCGGTGTCGAAACCTGTTCCGCGAGGAGGAGAACTGGGGTTGGAGGCCTAGGAGAGAAGTCTGGGCAAGGGGAAAAGCTTAAACAAGGGGACTTTGTGGGGAAACGGGTCCATTCCAACCCGGTACGTCTGAGATTGAAAAAGAGCGTAAAAAAGGAAACCTCCTGAGGGGGTGAGGAGGGCGTACTAGGTCGACAAAATTTGCAGGACCGCCTCGTTCATAAAGAAAAGCCTAAAAAGAAAAGAGGGGAGCCGCGTAACAGCTTATCTTGTACAAGGGGAAAGAGAAGGTTGAGCTCCCAAAAAAGAGTACTTGGTGGCACGTTGAGAGGTGGAAAGCCGGAAAGGATATGTAAGGGAAGGGCTGTAATTGGGGCGAAGGAAACGGGAAGGAGGGAAAAGAAATCGAAAGGGGGGGAGTAAACTCACTGACTACCACGTCGCGGTGCCAAAAAAACCTCTGGAATGCCGTGAGGGGAACATTCAGGTCCTTGAGGGGAAGGGACTAAAGGAAAAAAAGGGCATTACATCTGACCTCCAAAAGAGAAGAGGGAGACACAAGTAATCTCGAACCATAAAACGTAGGCAAAAAAAAGGTCTTGAAAATCGGGGGGAAAAAGAAGGGATGGTTCTTGCGGCATCAGGTGGAAAAAGGAAAAATGACTAAGTCCAGGTCTCCCGGGGGAGGCGTAAAACATGAAACTATTGGAGGGGGCTGAAGGGCCAAAAAGGAGTCCGAGTCGGTTTGGGAGGGAAGGGACAGGGGGGGGAGGGAAGAGGGGACTGACGAAACGCAAGAGCGTACTTCGACCCTGGCTCGGAAAAATTATCGTTTCAATGAGGGAGTGGCGGGGAGGGAGGGTGGTTCGTGGCTGGGGGATAGGGAAATAGACCGGGAAAAAGTCGTCGATGGGGACAAAAAGGACCAACCTCGCAGAAAGGGAACCAGTCGTTATCCTTTTTCCAGAAAAAGGGGCGTAGGGAGAAAAAACCCGCAGGAGATCACGTGATCAAATTTGGCCTGAGGGGAGGAGTCAAACGAAACCGTTTTCAAGTTGAGGTTAAAAAGGAAAAAGGGATAGCCTTGGGGGAAAAAAGAAAGGGTGGGTCGTTGCAAGAATCGAACAGGTAAACGGTTTACACAGGAAAAAGGACTAAGTAAGACTAG
>Ga0179593_1494192_pt1 | contig 10009 bp, 7 predicted proteins | sample CZODoug2_1_08_16_FD_185931 | JGI IMG/M metagenome (GOLD analysis project Ga0179593, IMG submission 185931) | Vadose zone soil fungal communities from Angelo Coast Range Reserve, California, USA - CZODoug2_1_08_16fungal (PacBio error correction) | ecosystem: Environmental > Terrestrial > Soil >...
CGAGGCGCAGTTTCGTGAAAGACCAAAAAATGGCACCTGGAAGCGTGGCTCACCTGGAGGAGAGAAACTGCCCGAAATGGACCAGGCCAAAAAACGAACAAGACAAAAAAAAGGCGTGGAGAACACTTACGCTTAGAGAAGGGGCAACAGGGGGGCAAAGCTGCGCGATAACGATTGCCAGGAATCGGGAAAGGGGTAAAAAAAAAAACGACAAAACGTAAAAAAAAAAAAAAAACGTCGCCGAGTGTCAAAAAAGGGCGTTCCAATTTCCCATACAAGACTCCGAAAATCCGTTATCTAGTGAGGAATACAGTGGTTGGGTAAAGCTAAGCGTTATGACCAATTTGTGGAAAGGAGTATATGGCCGGAGGGAATAACTAAACACAAGCAGGACTCAGTTTAATAAGCAAGTAAATGGAAGCTTGCTGGGGATGTTGGGAAGAAAGTGGGGCAGGTCGGGGGCAACCGCAAGACGGATGGGGGCTGAAAAGGAACTAAAGGAGAATGGCAAAGTCCGAGTGAAATGTCGGAAAAGTCAAGGCATTTTGTCGCTAAAAAAAGGATGTCTCAGAAAAGTTCTGAGATTATAGGGGAAAATACCGGGTCACTCTTGGGGGTAAACGAAGACGAAACGAAGATGAGTGTGTTAGCAAAGACATAAAAAAAAGAACAATCCAAAGACCCAGCGTGATAAGATAGCAGTACGAAAACATGAGCAGTCCGGTGAAGAGGGTCAAAGGGGACTGAGCGTAACACTGCCGACACGGTTCGTCGTGGGAAGGAAACGAAAAAGGGCTAGCGAAAAATAGCATCCGAGATAAAACAGCAAGCCATGCCTAATGCGAGAAAATGAATGGGGTAAGCGAGTCTTCCGCGCTATACGAAAAGTGGGGGAAGAGGGATAGTACTCAACAAGGGCGAAATCACAAAGTATGCCTGGGGGGGAAAAGCGCGAGAAGGAAATGAAACAGATGTAACCTTGTGGGACTGGAAGCTGTAGGGAAGAAACGTTGAGACCAGAGTCGGCGGGAAGTTTACAGACTGAAATTCAAAAGAATTGGGGAAGGAAAAGATGGGTGACTGTGCCGTGGGTGGTTGGCGCTACAGAATCGGGACGGTACTCAAAAGTGTGGAAAAACTCAATATGTACCGAGGGGCCTGGGAAAGGGGGGTCGACCTCCAAGGCAAGGAATTACAAGTCACCGTCAGATGGCCAGCACAGGGGAAAAACGGTAGAAAGACCATAACCCGGAGCGGCCCCCCCAAAAAAAAGGACGGAAGATCGGTCGGTGCCGAAATACGTGGCGAGGGCCAATTACGGGACAATACTCAAAAAAAGCAAAAAAGAGGGTATGTCGACAGAAAAGGCCGTCATGCAGATCTGTTGTCGACCACGAAACCCCAGAACGATGAGCATCAGGCCGACTTGGAATCGGCAGCGACTTAAAACCTTACAGCAACGGGAAAAGAGCTGAAAAATCGGAAAACGATCCTGCACGAACCCGGAAAAAATCTCTCACCTCGGAAATGGGCAAGCGCGAACTGAGGCGGGCTCGCACACAGGGGGGAAAGCTCCTTTCGGGGAACACGTTAAAAAGGGGGAGACAACAAAAAATTAGAAAGGGAGTACCCTGCTATAAGAAGGGCGGCGGATCCGGGGGGGGTGTTCGCCACCAAAAAAAAGAAACGATGTTCGAAAGACAATCAGAGTGACGTTGATACATAACTCGGAGCACAAAGAAGTTGAAATTCCGCAGCAAGAAAGAGAGCGGGAAAGCCTGCACAAACAGGGGAACTTTGTAAGGAGGGGACAGCGCATCAAAACGGGTCTTTGAAACACACAAAGGTAAATCTTAAACAGTGCCAAGCTTGAGGGGAGAAAAAGAAAAAAGGTAAAGAGAAGGTGCCCCAAAGGGAGAACTGATGGGTCATGATCGGCAAAAGGGAGGGAAGATATTGAAATGGGGAGAACCATCTGGTGATCTAGGCAAAAAAGAGCTCTCAAAAGAGGAACGATATCAGGCAGTGTGGGCGGCGAGGAGTAACGGACGGGGGTTTTTAAACGAAAATAAGTGCGGCAAGAGCAAAAACCAAAGGTACCTCACAATGGGACAAACGCTTGTGGACTAGAGCATTTCACAGACAAAAAAAAGGAAATGGCGTCATCCAGGATCTCTCGCCAAAAAGGGAGAGAGATCAGAATGCGCCTGCGCACAGGGACCGGGAAAAAAGGGGGGGGAAACCGGCGAGTGGGAAAAGGGAGCGCTGGATCCAACCGGTTGTGAGACAAATTAGGGAAACAGGTTATGTGGCCACAACGAGAGAAGGAAAAATCGAGGGGGAAAAAGCAGGCAGGGGGGGGGGAGCGGAAAATGTCGATGGTCAAAAGCGCATGAGAAAAATGCGAGAAATGCACAAGAAAAGAAAACTTGTATTGGTAGTTCAAGCTCCGAACATCACCCAGGAATACTAAAAGAAGAGCGGGAAAGAATTGGAGGCCAAGTGCCAAGGGTTCGGGAGAAAATCAACGCATAATCAAAAAAGCGAGTTAAACATTTGGGTTTGATATCACACACGCACCGGGAGGCTCTGAACGACTTGACAGTGGGGACACTGTTTCTGGGACAGAGCTATGAAGGCGAAGGGAACTGACGAGAAGGACAGCTGAGCTAAAAAGTGCGTGTCGGAAGTAGACAAAACCAAGGGGTCCTGTCAAGAACATATGTCCACTAGGCGGAACGGGTGGCGAAAAACACACATGAGTCCTCAGAGAAGAGAGATAGAGGGGCAAGAAGGATGCCTGGATAGATTGTTAAGGGCGGCAATCGAAGGGTAGTTTTGGAACAGAAACAAGAACGGGGGAAAAACTGGTACAAATGAGAGGCAGCACGACAGGTCGTGACCGCGACGATACGTCAGAGGGGGGCGGTAGCGTAGAATTTCAAGGGGACGAGAGAGGAGGAAATACTGTCCGAAAGTTTCTCAACAGGGTGCTGCTTCAGAGGAGGGAAAGCTGATGAGAGCACTTAATGTGCGGGAGCCGGAAGAGGAGGTAGATTGCGGCGCTAAGACTCGCCAAAGAAGAGGACGGTGATTCGTTGGTGAAGAAAGAACGGAGTAGTGCCTGCTAGGGGGGTGAAAGGCATGAAAACCGGGGCCTTTTTTCATTACCACGAAGGTCAAAAACACTTAAAGAAAGAGGGTCCAAAAGGAAACAGAGAAAAGCAATCCACGAGAGAAGAAAATCGGCAAAAACGTTCCGATAGGGGAGGGAAAGCCTGTCAGAGGATTGTAAGGTCCGTGAAAATGGAACGAAGGAATGGCAATCCGGGAACATCCAGACGAAGCTGGGGGTCTCCTCGGGAAATAGTCACCATCGAAAACCAAGGGAAAAAGGGGGAAAGCTCTCCTATTATGATCACAACGGAAAAGAAATCAGGTGGACGAAGTCAAGCAAACTGGTAGGGAGGAAAGATCCACAACCCATGGAGAGGGTGAAACACAGGTGGAACTTCCACTCGCCAGGCATATTACGGCCAACAGGGGGAGACCTAAGGTCAGGAATCTCATCTTGGCAGGAGAGGAATCTTTGGGAGGAAACCGTGGGAAGAAAGGCAGGATGAGAATAATAAAAAAGCACGGGCGGAAGAGGGGGACGTAATTCAACTTATTAAAAAAAAGTTCGGCGAGGGAGAGGGGAAGGCTGCGATAAAGATTAAACAATGCTTCCAGGTGAGCTTTCCGAATTCAACGGCTTGCAAAAAGCTGTAAGGGGAGGAGTAAGCCCGAAAACCAAAATGTGGGAAATCGCCATAAAAAGCCAGACTCCAGCTTGCTGCGAGCGGAACATGGAGGAACCTGCGGAAAAGGCGGCGGGAGGGAGTAGTTTTTCTGTGGTGGAAAGGACGTCTCAAGGGGGGGTCGGCGGGGAACACAGCGTGGGGAGTTAGTGGCGATAAAAGACAGACAGTCCTCAAAAGAGGTATGAAAACCCAAAAGCGAGAAAAACCATGGACGAAAGAGGGAAAGCTGGACATCTCGCATTGGGTTCTAACAATCTCGGGGAGAAAAAGACGACCTCGGTGCAGAGAATCCAAATTCGGCCGGGGGCGGATGTGGGTCAGAGAAAAAAGGTCAAGGCTGAATGGAAAAAGGAGGAGTATTAAAAAAGCGCAGTGGGGGGCGGGGGGGGGGGGGCCGGGTGGGGGGGGTTCAGGCGGTGTGGGTCCGTACGTCGCAGCCAAAAAAAAATAGTGCGTACGTTAAGGGGGGGTGGGAAGGGGGGAGGGGGGGGGGGGGGGGGGGGGGGGGGGGGGGGGGGGGGGGGGGGGGGGGGGGAGACCTTTTTAGCTGTCAAACCACACTATCGGGACATCAACGGAACAATTAGCTGACAGGAGATTGGACCAGTGAGTCAGTGGGACAGTCCTGGCAAATACGTAACGTGTCTGCGAAAAAAAAGAAAAAGAACTTCTTAAAACGAAGGCACGCTTATCCCGGGTCTAACCGGCGTCCAAATTGTGTTACACTGAAAAAGAACATTGTTCGCAGCAGTTGCTTTTTTGAAGAGAAGTTCCGAGTTTTTTGGTGGGAGGTAAAGTTAGGATGGGGAGGCGGCAGCTCGCGTCCACTTCCGCGAAGGAGCAACACGGAGTCCGATAACTTGCATCCACTACGGAGGGATCAGAAAAAGAAAATGCCAATCATGGGAAAAAAAAACGTTATGAAAGTATAAGGATTCACGTAGGATAATCTTGAGCAGTTCGATGGAGCCAAACCTTATATTCGACTCGTAGGTGTGAAAGGGAGAAATGGAAAAAGAGGAAGAAGCCCAAGAGGCCTTGCAAAAAAAAACTCGAGAGCAGGACAAGCAAAGGCTGAATAGGAAACACATGAACGCTTGGTTGGTGTCAGTTAAATGTTTCAGAAGGCGTTTCACGGCGGAGGTTACAGACTCGTTTACCATCAAAGGGGTGGAGTTCGAAAACATCCCCACGCAGACCGTACGCCGATTCAACTGCGTTGAAAGATTGCGCCAGGGCAAGAAGAAGGGAAGGACCGGTAGATACAGGAGGAAGAGACAGGGTTTTTGTGATAAACTAAACGGGATACAAACAGGGGTGTGTAAAAAGTTAGTCCACACGTAAGGGCGCGGGGACGTAGAGCACCCCTGGCGGAACCAGAAAAAAAGACTGGCGCGTTTGAAAAAGGGAGTAAGCTAGTAGAGGTTCGGGCAAGTTGTGGAAGTCTATGAGGCACTCCTCTATTCCTGCGGAACGAGGTAGCATCGTGGTAGCCAAATTGGAGATGGGCTCGCTTTGTCGCAAAGCGCAGCAGGGGAGAGCTAAAAATGTAATCAAGAAGCGAGACTTGCTTAGCTTTCGAATAGAAGAAAATAAAGCTTGTTCCGAATCGCCGACAAACTGGGAACGCAGGGGGTGGGATCACACCCACATCCGAAAGGGCCGCAGAAAGAGTTAAAGAGAATTTCCTGCCGTAGGACAGCAGACTGGGTGAGCAGGCCTGGGTGTACTAGTGGAAAGGGGAGGCATGGGAGGGGGAGGATCAGAAGGACTCTGCAGGGGGAGGTGTAGACTTTTCATCCTGAATCGAAGAACCGAAAAGGTGGAAAGAGAAGAATCAGAAAAAGAGAAAAGACAGACATTCTAATCCAGAAGAAAATAAGGTAATGAAGCGGGCGAGTTAACTCAAAAAAGACAGCAGTTCCGAAAGTGGCATAAAGGCTAGAGTGAAGATACTTGAGAAGAAAAAGGAATAGACTTTTGGCGCAAGAGGTCAACGAAGGAAAGGAAGGGCCTTGAAAAAAGGGGGGGTCCAGGTTAAGGGAGAGGGAATGCTCGTGGTAACCAAAGACTCAAAAGCTTTCTGGAGGGGACTCACACGAAAGGAAGTAGCTTGCAAGTGAGAAAGATGTTTGCGCTGGGCAGGGGAGAGAATCAAAGGAGAGGATTGGGAAAATCGGGAACAGGGGGGAAGATGTAAAAAAAGCCATATGGAGATAGGTACAAAGGTCGCGTAAGGGACCTTGGGTGCCGGGGGGGGTGTCAGGTCGAAGTACACGAGAATCAAAGAATGAACATGAGGAACGTCTAGGGATAGACTGGATTAGGAAAATTTCGGGAGCGCTGGGGACTCTTACAATAGAGGAAAGGGGGAGAAAAATGAGGGTAATTCACTCAAGCCAATGACCTCGGGGGGCATGAATTAGTCAAGAAGCAGAAAAGAACGGGGGGAAACGTGATTTTCGAAAAATGGGTAAAAGGAGAGCAAGATAGGGTTGGCCTCTCAAGGACTCTGAAGACGACATTCGGGAATGTCTAAGCGAAACCTTGCAGAATGCGCAAAAAGACAGAAGCGGGACCCTGACCAAAAAGGTGAACGCCTTGAGACATCGGGTACAGACGATCATCAAAAAAAAAACGGCCAGGTGGAAAGAATCAGCGAGAGCTAAAGTTCTCCGCGTCGCGAAGCGTCGAGGAAAATAAAGAACCAGTTGGGTCAGGTCTTTCCTTTTACCGTGGGGAAAAAAACGTTCATCGCTGCTCCTTCAAATAGATACAAGGAATCGGTAACGGCCTGTCTATAGAGGAGAACAAGCGTAGAGAAGGGGGTGGGGGGGGGGGGTGTCAAAAAAAACGAATATCCCGAGTGGAAAACATGTTCGGAAAGGAACAATCAGAGAGGGACTTTTTTATAAAAGTCACGAACGCAATGGGATATGCAAGCAGGTTAGAAGGAACCATTCACCCGAAAAAATTCGCTCTTCTGAAGGACACATAACACCAGTGGAAAACTGAGAAAAAGGCTTGCAGCTCAATCAAGGTGCGGGTTGAGGCTACACTAAAAGATTGCAAAAAAAACCGCAGTGTGCAAACGGATGAGTTTGAGGGGGACGGAGAAAATAACGGGCATAGAAGTGGTAAGACAAAAGGCCCGGACCGCTATTGTTCGGCATGTCGGCAGGGACGGGTATTAGGACTTAACTCCGCAAACATCCAAGGTAGCGACACCAGATGGTGAAGGCTAGACACTCGCGGCGGCGCTAAAAAAACTCAGAGAAAAAAAAAAGGTCGACATTCCCTGTGCAGGGCATTGGTAGGATCATGAAGATAGCTAGGGGGGGGGTAAATCATACAGGAGGATCTATAGACGAAAAACGGTTAAAGCACAAACCGGGTCGGGACGGAAGCGTCTTGGAAAAGCAGTTACCGATGGGGAAAGTGGACCGTTTCCTCGGAACCTGTGAGCATGGCGCCAGACCTTGATCGAGATAAAAAACAACAACAGGGAGGGGAGGAAAAGGGATAGATACAATTACTAGACAATGAAGCACAGGAAAGGGGAGAAAAATGTGAAAAGCGTATGCGAAAGAGAACAACCGCGTATTCAGACAGGGGGGGGATTTCACCAAAGTGTGAGTCCTTATCGACATGCCTGCAACGAGTGTATGATGTCAAACCAAAGATCATAGTAAGAATCTCCGAACAATGCACTGAATATAGGGTAAGAGCTAATTGGGGAGATTTAGTTAGCGCGCCAGACCTGAGAGTGGGGGGAGGATAAGAAAAACACAGAGTATAGCTGAAACTTGTAATTGTTTGTGGAGATTAATAGGAGGAATGACATCAAAAGGCCCTGCCGAGATCCTAAAATAAACAAGGGGTGGGAGAAAGGCTATGTCAAGGAGATACGGACAAAACTCAAGCTCAGGTAAGGGGGGGCGCAACAGGAGAAACGCGTGTCATTTGTGGGCGGGATCAAACCGGAAACCAGCTTCCACGAAGGGTAAACAGTTGAATGAACGGGTGTTCTGTGCAGGAGAAAGGAGAAAAGGATGTCTCGAAGCCTGACGTACGAGAGAACACTCTGCCACCATGCTTCAGGAGAAAGGAAAAGACACCGAAAGGGAGGAAGGGAAGAACATATTTCAACGATTCTCATTGAGGTTTGGACGCAACCCACACTATCCAAGGCGGGAAAAACGAGTGAGAATGCCGGTAAACCGGAGACGGGGAGTTTGGGGCAGAGGGCGCAATAAGGAGGGGAAGTTTGTAAAAAAAAATACCGAAAGGACCAGGGAAAAAAGGTGAGAGAAGTACCTCACTGCGTAGCGATGCTCTCACGGCAGGCTGCGGGGGTGAGCGAGGAGGAGGGGACAGGCCGGGGAATGTCGTCAAAAGAAACTTTAAGGGCAAAGTGGGCTCAAGGGGAGCCTTCTTCGTCAGGGAAAAGCGGATGAGTCGAATTCCAGTAAAGAAAGCAGTACAAAAGGTCGCTTGGGGATACGAAAAAGGCGCACAACAGATCCTGCTGACTGTTAAGTCGGTGTCGAAATACCTAGCACTGGAGGGGGAACATTTGCCTGGCGGGAAGGGGAAGACGAAGTCCGGTAATTGGGCAAGTGATTGCATTCAACTCATTTCGCAAAGTACCGGGACTGGGGCCCACTCTCTACCGCGAGCAGGGCAAGGGGGGGAATCATCCAGAGATATATAATGTGGGGGGGGAACCATCCTGGACGGCGGATCCTCCGGAAAGACCTCAAGGAAAAGGCCGGTAACATCGTTAACCGAACTTCAGACTTGGGTCACGAACAGAAGGGACGCCATGAAACCACTTGGTGCCGCCGTGATGGGGGGGAAAGACTGACAGATATGAGCCACAACTCAACAAAGAAAAAAATAATGGGAGAAGCTCAGCGACTTGGTGGGTGCGTAAGGATCAGAACACGATTGGGAGTTGGGTTCCAAGTGTCCTTCACCATAACTTGACAAGGCCACAAGGGTGCAAAAAGGAAGGACTGTAGGCATCTAAGCTGGAAAAAAGGAGGAATTCATCGGGGGACGTCGCCCGTAGGGAGAAGAGAAGTCTGCACCCTGTCATAGCAAACGCCACTAAGGTCCCTGCGTAGAACTCGGAATTCATTCAAAAAGTATTGGTCTATTAAGGAACATGGGGAGGGAGCTGTTTCTATTCTGCGGAGAAAATGGAGCTTAAAAAAAAAGGAGGAGGGAGTTTGCGGGGGGAGTCTGTCATCGCCGGAACGTAGTCCAACAAGACACATAGGGTAGGAGGAGGATACGGAAAAGAAAGGACCGACCCCTTTGGGTGACAATAGCCATACGAAAAGTGACTGATCCTATGCTGGGCTGCGCAGGGGGGAGAGCGTGGAAACGAAGTCGGGAGCGGGGCGGTCGATGCGGGGGCTGGGGAGCAACTCAGCTTCAGAAATTGGTCGGCGGAGGGGGCTACCAAGGGGGAAAGGTCGGGGGAAGAGTTCGTTGGGCGTCAGCAAGGATCAGACGCTTGATTGTGCAATCGGGGGGGCCTAGAAACCTGCAATGAGAAATCGGTTTCATCCAGGAAAAAGAGAAAGTTGGGGGGAACATCAAAGCGAGGAAGGAGATCAAACCAAGAACCCCCGGAAGCAGGAATCCAGGAGTGCGGGCGGGAATCGGGGATGAAAAGGGGGTCCTAAACGCCTAAGCAATCTAAGTGAATCTGGGAGGAGGTAAACTATCAGGAGGATTGGGCCGGGGGCGTAAAGGCGCTGCGACCCAAAGGAGACCCTGAGAGAACTAACTTAAAATGTGGTATCCGGCGTGAACAAACAACAAGGTATCTTTGACCAAACGGATATTAAAGGGAGCTGAAAAAAAGGGGAAGTAGGGGGAAGTTGCAAGAGGGGAAGACGCAGGGAAGAGGAGGGAATGATCGAGTGGGGTATTTCGAGCAAACCCACTGCGGGAAACCGGGCGTCACGACGACCGCGGAAGACCCTGCGTATCAATTGTTGGGTTAACCTAAGCGAAATCGTCAATGGTTCGAGCGAGCAGTTTGAGGGGGGTACGGCTATTCGCGTTGGTTGGCTGCATGGCTGAGGGTCCGGCTTTCCGAGTCGCTTCCGTCGAAACGGCGTACACCGCGGACGATGGCAGGGCATACATCGCTTTATGTCGCAGCGACTGCTGACAGATATCAGAAGAAA
>Ga0179593_1593056_pt1 | contig 10009 bp, 21 predicted proteins | sample CZODoug2_1_08_16_FD_185931 | JGI IMG/M metagenome (GOLD analysis project Ga0179593, IMG submission 185931) | Vadose zone soil fungal communities from Angelo Coast Range Reserve, California, USA - CZODoug2_1_08_16fungal (PacBio error correction) | ecosystem: Environmental > Terrestrial > Soil >...
TCGTTCTGCCGGGAGCGCACGATTGTCATTCTTCAGTTCCGGAAAGGAAGGGAAAGGGGGAAAAAGGGGGGGGGAGGGGAGAAGGGGGGAAGAAGAGAGAAGAAACAGGGCGTGACGTAACCGCGCCAGTATTGCGTCCCGCGCGAACCGTGGATTCGTTGATTCCTTCGGAGGAAAAGGGGGAAGGGAAGGAGGGGGGGGGAGAAAGCAAAGCAAGCAGGGCCCACCATTTCAAAAGTCCACGCTTCTGGAACGTAGGACAACGTTCGCCGGTTTGTTGTCCACTTCTCTACAAGAGAAAAAAAAAGAAGGGAAGAAAAAAAGAAGGGACCGATGATCGGTGTAAGTAGCAAGGCACCAGGGCCGCCGACGCTTTTTGTTTGCTTGCGTTTTCTACCACCTTTCCGCCTGTACGGGAGAGAAGAGGGAAAAGGAGAAGGGAGGGAAAGATGGGAAGGAAAGGTGAAACAGTAATGGTCAGAAATCTTTCCGCTGGCCAAAGGATTTGCCTTTTACAAAATTTTCGACTTGCTTCTTCCTTTGAGGAGGGAAGAGGAAAAAAGAGAGAGGGAGAAAGGGGGGGGGGGGGGAAGGGAGGAGGGGGGGGAAAGGGGGGATCACGGCGCGGAACAGAGCGCGCAAACGTACCCAATTCCTCCTTTGGCTTATGTCCTCCGCCGGAAGAGAAAGGGAGGAAAGAAAGAGGGAAAGAAAACAGGCCACTGGTCGAATCCGAAAAAATCAGTTAGTCCGCCGCGGCGTGATTGGCCGGGCCGGTATGCTTTCTTACTTAGGAGAAAAGGGAAAAGAAGGAAAAAAGAGGGGGAAGGAAAAGGTCCTGTCTCTGGCTTCGGGGTAGCGAATTGGGTTTCTAAAAATCGTCCCACAAAGAAAATAAGAAAAAGGGGGAGGAGGAGAAGGAGGGGGAAGACGAAGGACGGGCGATTTCCCGACCCCTCGGGTGCCTAGAACTCTACATCCATAAACTCAGAGGGGGGGGGGGTGAAGAAAGAGAAAAAGGGGGGGGAGAAGCGGAACCCGTTAAGGATCTTAGCTTTTCCATGGAGGAGAAAGAAAAGGAGAGACGCGTGATCGGCGTGATACCTTTGTTCCGCCTTCCCATCAGAGAAGGGAAAGGGGGGGGGAGGGGGAAGGGAAGGAAGGTGTCACGGCAGGCGGATTCTCTAATTTCTTCCTTTGGGAGAAAAGGGGGCGCTCGCCGTCCACGCCATGTTGATCGATGATGGAAAGGGGGGGAAGGGAGAAGAAAGGGGGAGAGTGCTGAAAGGCGCGCCGGCGCAATGGCCCCAGCGTACGAAATTGCCTCCCTCCCTGGGGGGAGAAGGGGGAAAAAGGGAAAGGGCAGGGGGAGGGAGGAACGCGCCGAACCGGGCCACTCTTCATTCTGTTTTTTGGCAAAAAAGGGAGGAAGAAAGGGGGGGGGGAAATCCTGTTTGTCTCCTCCCATCTTTCTGGTGAGGGAGAAGGAAAAGGAAAAGGGAAAAGAAAAGAAAAGAGTAGCTGAGCAGACGCGCACGGAGGCAACCACCGATAAACGTCCTTATATCCCCTTCTCCCCTCCCCTCGAAGGGAAAAAAAAGAAGGGGAAGGAAGAGGGGAGGGAATGCGGGAGATTTGTCAGCTGGTTTTGAGCAGAGGAGACGTATTTCCTTCATTATCGAGGAAAGAAATAGAAGGTAGCCGGAGTGCGGGTGCTTCCGATTTTTCCATCATCTTTAAAGGAAGGGGGGAGGGAGGAAAAGTGGGACGAGAAGGTCGCGGCATAGACGTAATTGCCTTCGGTGGGGGAAAAGGGAAAGAGGCAGCGAAATGTGGATCGGGTCGCGACCAATGGAGAAAAAAAAGGAAAGGGGGGGGGGAAGGGGGAAGGGGGGCCCAAGGCGGGTTGTCAGGGCAACTGCCGGCAGTGATTTTTTTCCACATCCGAAGGAAAAGAAGAAAGGGGAAGGGGGAGGGGAGAGAGGAAAAGGACTGGCTCGGGGCGCTGCCATTTCCGAATAGGAAAAGAAGGGGAAGAAGGAAGGAAGAAAAAGGGGGAAGCAAATGACAGCGAGAACTTCGGAGGCTTCTAAATCGCACTTGTCTTTTTTCTTTCCCCCCTCCCTTTTGGAAAAGAGAAAAAAAAAAAAAAAAAAAAAAAGGGAAAGGGAGAATAAAGATATCGGAGAACTTGCCGAACGGCCTCGAACTCGTATCAACCTTCCTTTCCCTTTAAAAAACTCCTGGGCCGGAGGGGGGGAAAGGGAAAAAGGACGAAGCACCACTGGGTCAATTCGCCACGGTTTCCGGGCAAGGACCAGTCATCGAAGGTGTCCGGTATCATTTAACTTGGTGAGGGGGGGGAAAAAAGGAAAAAGGGGGGGGGGGAGTAAGAGGAGGTAGGGGGGGGTAAAGTGACAGTGGAAATTAAATTGAGGGTTGATGCGGTCGCCGTCGAATTCGTCTTTTTGTAAGGAAGGGAAAGAGGAAAGAGATCAGAGGACATTTCAATGTAGTACCGTATGCTGCCTGAAACAGATCTCGGTGGCATGGAGGGAAAAAAAAAGGAAAAGGAAAGAGGAAAAATCATTTGCGGGCTAAATCCCGGAGCATGGAATGCCTTTTTACTCCTGACCTTCCGAAAGAGAAAGGGAAAAGAAGGGGAGGGAAAAAAGAAGGAAAAGGGGAGAGGGGGAAGGGAAAGGGATCGGCCGCAAATCTTTTTGCTCCACATATCGTCGAAAGAAAGAAAAAAAAAGGAGGAAAAAAAGGAGAAAGGTGACGGTGGCCGTTTTTCTCCTCCGATGAAAATGCCGTCATCCCTTCGATCCATTCCAAAAGGGGAAAGAGGAAAAAGAAAGAAGGAAAGAAGCCGAGCGCTTGTTTGCCGAGCGAATCCTGGTTGACCGCGAGCCCTTCTTCGTTGTTCAAAAAAAAAGAAGAGAAAAAGAAAAAAAGAGAAAAAAGAAGGGAGAAAGGAGAGGGACAGACAGACAACCAGAGAGTAATATGGGTATATTGTTCGTCAGGATTCGGTTGTGGTGCTGATAGAAAAAAAAAAAAAAAAAGAGAGGGAGGGAGCGTGCCAATGGCCCGGCTTCGCGAGCGGCTCCCACCTGTCTTCGCCTCATCCTTTTTTTGGGAGAAAAGGGGGGAAAGGGAAAAAAGGGGGGGAGGGGAAAAGGGGGGGAGAAGGGAGAACAGCGCGGTCGCATCTAAAAAGAGAAAGAAAGAGAGAGAAAAGAAAGCGAAGCGCGCCATACAATCTCCGCGGGTTTCGGGCACTCTCGTTGGGGTTCCCCTTCACTCAGGGAAAAAAAAGGAAAAAAAAAAAAAAAGGAGAAGGAGGGGGGAGAAAAGGGGAGGGGGCACCAAGTGGCCCAGGGAGGATCTTTTTGTCACTGTCCTTTTTTCGATCGCAGAAGGGGAAAAAAGAAGGAAAAAGAAGAAGAGAGGGAGGGAATAGGAAGTCCCAGGGCGTGGAATCATACACTCCCCACCGCAACGCCATCCCCTTCCTCTTGGCAAAAAAGGAAAAAAAGAAGGGAAAGAGGAAGGGGAGGGGGGAAAGACGCGCTTGCGTGGCCAGGCATCATCATATTGATGTAGCTCCCCCCATTATTTATCTAGTCTCCTCTAGAAAAAAAAAAGAAAGGAAAGAAAAAAAGGGAAAGGAGGACTGGAAGGAAAGCGCGGCGTCCTTCCACGGTATCCAGGGCAACGAGAAGTTCCCTGTATGAAATGCTTTTTTGGTCACTATTCATGGGAAGAGAAAAAAGGGAGGAAGAAAAGAAAGAGGGGGGGAAAGAGAGGAAAAAAAGAAGGAAGGGAAGGGAGTACTCAGGCGATTCGAAAAAAGGAATGTTAAAAAAGATCCTCCCTGTCCATTGGCAATATCCTTTGCGACCAAAAGAAAAAGAAAGAGGAAAGAGGAGGGGGGGGAAAAACAACGAGCTGCCCGAACCCGGGAGTGTATTGCGCGCTTAAGGGGAAAAAAAAGGAAAGGGGAAAAAAAAAAGCACGCCTTTCACGCAGCGCCCGCGCTGTCGAAACTCGCCACTTTCGGGCGAACCACAGAGGAAGGGAAAAAAAAAAAGGGGAGGGGAAAGAAAGGGGAAGGAAGAAGAGAGAAGGGGGGAAAAAAGGGGGAAAGAGAAGAAAGAGACGGGGCGTGTTCGCGTGGGCATGGCCAGCCTCATCCACCAACCTGACTCCTTACGAACATCTACCCAGAAAAGAAAAGAAAGGGGGGAAAAAGAAAGGGGGGGAAAGGGAAGGTGCTCGAGGGGGGTGGGGGCCCTCTCTTGCTTTTTTTCCCAACGAAAAAGAGAGAGGAAAAAAAAGAAGGAAAAGGGGGGGGGGGGGAAAAAGGAGGAGGGGGGGAAAGGGGGGGAACAGGAGGATGCTCTAATGCTGTCGGCCTTTTCACTCTCTGCGAGCAAAAAAAAAAAAAAGAAAGAAAAAAAGGAAAAAAGGAGGGGACGCGAGCGGTGGCGGCAAAGATTTGGGCCGATTCACGGGCCAATTCACATATCGTCGCTCCGCTGGAGCGGAACTGAGAGAAAGAAAAGAGGAAAAAGAGAAGGAGGAGAAAGGAAGTGAGGGGGGAAGCGGCGTCAAGATGGCGATCGGACGTAACATCCAGTGAAAAGAAAGGGAAAGGAGAGGAAGGAAAAGAAAGAGGAAGGGGGGGAAGCAGAGGCAAGTGACTAGTTGCCCCTCGCTTCCAACGGCCGCCTTCGGCCGTCGACCGTCCTCACCCTCAAGGGGGAAAAAAGGGAGAAAAGAAAAAAAAAAAAACGGAGGAGGGGGAAGAAGACGGAGCAGGGCCCACGTTCTCACCCGCACACGTTCAATGATACCGACCCTTCGATTACTTTTCCTTTCCCGGTACACCGGGGGAGAAAAAAGGGGGGGGAAAAAAAAGGGAAAAAAAAGGATGGTCAAAGGGCAGGAGGTTATATCGCGTTCGAGGCCTGGCGGCAGTTCGCAAGATTTATCTTCACGGCAGTGCTCTTCGTGAGAAAAAAAAGAAAAAAAAAGGGAAAAAAAGGAAGAGAAGGGGAAGGAGGAAAAGAGGAAAGAAAGATCCTACCGGAAAAGGGCGATTCGGAAAATGGCCGCCCCGAGCCGTCTTTTAAGCGTGATCTTCGTGCCAAGTTAACTGCAGGAGGAAAAAAAAAGAAAAGGAGAAAAGAAAAGAAGGGAAAAAGCGCAAGGCGGTATTTTTCGCACTGTTTTATCATTTCTCTGACCCCTCTCCACATTTCCTTCCTCTGGAAAAAGAGAGAAAAAAAAGGGAAAAGAAGAAGAAAAGGAAGAGAAAAAAAAGAGGGAGAAACTCAACGTCTTGAAGTGCGATTCAAAATGTGCCGCAACGAAAAAGGAAAAGAAAGGGGGGAGGAAGAGGGGGGGAAAGAAGGAAGAAGAGAAAAAAACGGGAAAATCGCGCAGGCGCCCGCGCGATCTAAGTCGCCGCTCCTGGAAGTCCGCGTTTCTGTTTATCCTGCGAGAAAAGAAAAAAAAAGAAAAAGAAGGGGAAGAAAAGAAAAGGGGAAAAAGGAGGGGGGAGAAAAGAAAGGGAGGAAGAGGAAAGCCAGAGGGAGGGGAGAAAAGCTTGTAACCTTCAACGTCCAGCACCTAACTTAAGGGGAAAAAAAGAGAGGGGAGAGGGGGGGGACAAGAAGTGGATGCATTTCTTCACCCTCAGTGATGAAAGAGGCCGGCGTCAATTTCTTCCGAGAAAAAAAAAAAAAAGGGAAGGGGGGAAGGGGAGAGAAAGAGGGAAGCGAGATGCGCCTCGCTCGCATCGCAACCTGGCGTGGAGTGCGATTCTTCCACCTTTTTCGAAGGGAGGAAAAGGGAAAAAAGGAAAAAAGAGGAAAAGAGAAGGGAGAAAGGAGGAAAGAGAGGGGAAAGGCGGCAACCAAAGTAGCCTCGATCCGCGCGCGAATTGCGTGCGCCCATGTCAGCGAATTACAAGAGAAAAAGGAAAAAGAAAGAAGATGAAACCACCGCGGAGTTTTATGATGTCGTTCTCGGCAAAGGAAAAAAAGGAAGGAAAGGGGAGGGGAGAAGGAGAAGACGAACCGTGAGGATTCCGCGTCGCTGGTGGGACGATTTTTTCGCTCACCAATTTCGGGGGAAAAAAAAAAAAGAAAGAAAGGAAAAGAGAGGGGAGAGGAGAGGCACCAGGGCGCGCACGACGTCCCGCAAGCTCGGCCCGGCCAATCACGCCGGCGCGCTACTGATTTTTCTTCCTTCTACCAAAGAAAAAAAAAAAAAAAGAGGGGAAAAGGGGGGGAGGGAGAAGGAAAAAGGAGGCATGGGACGTTTGCCGAGCGATGTTCCCGCTCGATCCCCCAGGTCCACATCATCGGCAAGGAGAAAAAAGAAAGAGGAGAAAAGGGAAAAGGGGGGGAGAAAAGGGGAAAAGGCAAGCAGTGGGCAGCTGTGATTCACCTATTTCTACCAGGAAAAAGAAAAAAAAAGAAGAAAGAAAAAGAAAGGGGGGGGGGGAGGGAGGAGTACGTCGCGTAAGGTGTCGCCCGCAAGTCACACACATCTTCCTTCGCTCCCTGTGGCCTTCTACTTCCCCCTATCAGAAAAGGAAGAGAAGAAAAAAAAAGGGAAAGGGGAAAGAAACCAGTGGACTTGAAATGGATGTCCCGATTAATTTGGCTTTTGCTGCTACCCATCTTCAATACCAATTCCATCAAGAAGAAGAAAAGAAGGGGAAAAAAAAAAAAAAGAGGGGAAGGTGAAGGGGAAGGAGAAAGATAAACTCATAGGAAGAGAACCTTCAAACTGCGCCGGTCAAATTGACAACGGCCTTTCACGGACTGCCCGCATTCCAATCGTCCTCTCTCCGAACCTAATCTCTCTAAAAAAAGAAAAAGAAGGGAAAGAGGGAGGGAAGGGGAAGAAGGGGGGAAAAGGGGGGGGAAACAGGCGCAGTTTGAAGGGTATGTCTCCGGGTTTAAGATCGCTATACAGGTCGTGAACGGTAAAAAAAAAAGAAAGAAAAGGGGGAAAGAAAGGAGGGATGGATGGGCTGGCCGATGTTGTAGCCGCCCCCCAAATACCCGGCCCAGCATTCAAGTCCCCACCTGCTGCTGTACGTATTACCACTCTCCGTTTTTGGAAAAAAAAAAAAAAAAAAAAAAAAAGAAAAAGAAGGAAGAAAGAGGGGGAAGGAAAAAAGAAAAAGGGAGCGCCGACGCTGTTGTTTGACTGCGTGGCGACCCCTTGCCGCCTCCTGAATCGAAAGAAAAGAAAAAGAAAGGATGGAGGGGAAGGGGAGGGAAAAAAATAGTGAGAGGCAAAAGGATTTCTTTCCAAGAGGAAAAGAAAAAAAGGGAAGAATGAAAAAGAAAGGGGGGGTAAGTGGGCCGATATTTGGACCTTTGATCTTCTCTGAACTCTCTCTTCCAAACTTACCAGGAAGAAAAGGAAAAGAAAAGGGAAAAAGGAGGGAGGAGAGAAAGGAGAAACCGACACCCGGCCACCGCTGGTCCGAATCATCCGAAAAAATCCAGTATCGCCGTCGTTCGTGATTGGGGGAAAAAGAAAAGAGAGGAAGGAGAGAGAGGAGAGGGTGAGCACGAAATTGGTGGCGAAAATCGTCCCCCCGCGACGCGGATACTCCTCACGTTCTTATTCTCCTTCGACTCCGTTCAGGGAAAAAAAAAAAAAAAAAAAAAAGAAAGGGAGGGTAAGAGGGAGGAAGGGGAGGAAGAGGAGAGGCCCCGTGAGATCGTACTTGTCCCATGTTCGCACTTCATTCATCAAAATAAAAAAAAAAGGAAGAGGAAAAGGAAAAAAGAAGGGGCGGCGATGGCCAGCGGTCGCCCCGGTGTCAGACTTCTCCGTCACTCCCTTTTTACTCGATGAAAAAAAGAAAAAAGAAAGAAAAGAAGAGAAGGGAGAAATGGGACACAGCTGAGGAAATTGGCCCTCCGCCTCTTCACTCACATCAAAAAAAAAGGGAAAAAAAGAAGAAGAACGGGACAACTCTTCAGTCGTGGTTTTTGGCCCCCAACCAGATGTTAATTTTCAAGGTTCTGAGAAAAAAGAAGGAGGGAGAAAAAGGGAGGGGAAAGAAGGGAGAAAAGGGAGCAACGAATCAATACGTCTCTGAGCCGACGCCCAAGTAGCATCCACCCGATACCCTTACCTTCTTCCGCGAAAAAAAGAAAAGGGGAGGAAAAAGGGGAAGAGAGGAGGAGGGAGAATGAGGGGAATTTGTCCGCATGGTTTTGAGCAGGAGGACGGATTTGCCTTCATGACCCACAAGAGGAAAAAGAGAGGAAGGGGAGGAGGGGAAATTGGGGAAAATCGGCACTCAAAGGTTGAGTTTCGCAGATTTGTCCTATAATTCCGGCACGACGTAAGGGGAAAGGGGAGAAAAAGGAAGAAAGGGGAGGAAAAATCCCTCCTTTCTCGGGGGGAGAGGAAAAAAAAGGAAAGGGGGAGGCAGTGAGGTTTGTCCACAATCCTCCGGAATAGCGGCGTTACTTTGTGCGGACAGCTCCGCTTAAGAGAAAAAAAAAAAAAAAATAAAAAGAAGGGAAAGGGAGGGGAAGGGAAAAAGAAGGGGAGAACATGACAGCGAGAACGTCGGAGCGTCGGAAGCGCAAGTTCGTTGTGAGGTCAAAAAAAAAACCCCGGCTTACTCACGCCTAGGCAACTTAAAAAGAAAAGAAGGGAAGAACGGGCCTCTCCCATCGGGAAGAGGGAAGAAAGGGAAAAAAAAGAGAAAAGGGGCAGGGAACGGGGTTTCGGGTACCCTTAAGAAAAAAGAAGAGAAAGGAAAAAAAGAAAGATCAGGTAAATTGAACGGTGCGGTGTGGTAACATTGTTCCAGGCGCGATCATCGAGCCCTGGTTTTTTTTCTTCCTTTAGGGAGGGGGGAAAGGAAAGAAAAAAGAGGAGAGGGGGGAAAGAGGAAAGAGTAATTGAAGTGGCAGAGGCGTCAAATATGCAATATCTCTCCTACTTACCTTCCATTGAGAAAAAATAAGAAGAGGGAAGGGGGGGGGGAGTAAGAAAGAGAAAATGCCGTTGCGCCGCTCCCAGCTCAATTTGGCGGTCTAATCCGAGCATGGGAAGAAAGAAGAAAAAAAGAGGGAAAGAAAGGGGAGAAGGAGAAAGAGATGTGGGGAAATTGGCACGTGATCGGCCAAATCTTTTTTGCCGCCCACTATCGCGAAAAGGAAAGAAAAGGGAAAGAGGGAAGGTGGCCGTTTGCTCGCCGAATTGAAAAGGCCGACATCCTGCGCAGCTCATCCCCGAAAAAAAAAGGGAAAAAAAGAAAGGAAAAGAGGAGGGGGGGGGAAGAGAGACATACAGGTTGACCGCGAGTCACTTCGTCCGTTGGTCAACACTCCTTATGCTTTAACTCAAAGAAAAAAAAAAAAAGAAAAGAAAAAGAAAAAAAGGAGAAGAGGGGGATATGGTCGTAAGAGTCTGTTTGTGGGATGAGGCTGGCCCCAGCCCACTCGAACCTCCCATAGCAAAAGGAGAAAAGGGAAGGGGGGGAGAAAAAAGGAAAAAACGATGCGCCGAATCCTTTTGGTTCATCGAATCCCAGTTGTCAAGGGGGGAAAAGGGGAGGGGGGAAAAGGAGGGAAAGGAGGGAAAAAGGATCGGTGCCGAAAGGCAAGGACGATATCTCTCCCTCTTCAAGCTAAGTCGAAAAGGAAGAGGAGAAAAGGGGGGGGGGAAAAAGAAGGGTAAAGTGAAATTCCCCCAGAAGAAAAGGAAGGGGGGAGAGAAGGGGGGAAAGGAAAAGGAGGGCCTTTTTTTTCACATTTCCTTTTTTTCGAATCGCCGTAGGACTCCACTTTCCCGGAAAGAAAGGGAAAGGAAAAAAAGAAGAAAGAAAAGGAAGAAAAAGAACAGGAAGAGGCGTGCGCATCCAGCCTTTTCATATCAGGAACTTCTCGTTGCCAGGAAAAAAAAGGAAAGAGAAAAAGAGTGAGGGGACGCCACCCATGATTGACGAGGC
>Ga0179593_1680769_pt1 | contig 10009 bp, 13 predicted proteins | sample CZODoug2_1_08_16_FD_185931 | JGI IMG/M metagenome (GOLD analysis project Ga0179593, IMG submission 185931) | Vadose zone soil fungal communities from Angelo Coast Range Reserve, California, USA - CZODoug2_1_08_16fungal (PacBio error correction) | ecosystem: Environmental > Terrestrial > Soil >...
GAATGATTACCCGTTTGTCGGGATGAGAGAAAGATCCCTTGCACAATCAGGAGGGACCAAGGAAGGGCCTCTTTCCTTTTGTGGAAAAGATCTCTCGCTGTAGATCGCCCGTGAGGGGAAAGGGGGAAGAAGAAACCCACCTCCAGGGGTGAAGGGGGAGACGAACGACAAAAGAGACGGAGTTTATGGGGGGAAAGCCTAATGGTCCACACACTGGTCAATTAGTTAAACAACACGCTTTGATTGTGCGAGGAAAGGAGCGTGTCAGTGGGGGAGGGAAAACCGCGGCTTCCTACACCGGGGAGGAGATCTTTGCGCTGTCCCGGATCTTTGGCATCACGGCCACAAAGAAAAAACAAATCTAATAGAGGAAAAACAACGGAGGGTTTATGGGGGAGGGAAAGGCCCCGGATGCAGAGAGAGTCGAAGCAGGTCCAGAATGCACAAGAGCCGTCCTTTCTTTCTAGGGGTCCGCTTGCAGCTCGGTTGAAAAGGGAGAGGAGCAAGACACCCTCATTTGGAAAACGGTACGAAAAAAGCTCGACCCAGGGTGGCCAGACAAGTAATGACACCTCTTCGGGAAGGGGGCGAGTCCCTATTCGGAGAAGGGGGGAGGCAAGTCACTCCGAATGATAGTTAGAACAAAAAACCCTCGATGAGGAAAAGGCAGGAGAATAAGGAAAAAAGGGAGGGGGTACTATCTTTCATGCTTACAATAAAGCTCGTTCCTCTTACCGAAAAAAAGGGGGCGTACCATCCCGACAGTCGTCTTCGGAGGAAGACAACGAAAACGACCTAGTGGAAGTCAAAATGGAAGTGCCCTGTCGTCGTGCGATGACAAGAAAAAACGAAATGCATGGGGGTGTCACCTAAAGGAAATTCCGTCTCCGCAGGGGAAGGCAAAAAAAAACGTAAGGGCACTTGAACGAGAAAAAGAAGGGGAAAAAAGCAACCTCTATGACGAAAGCTTGCTATTACTCTTGCCAAGAGCTGAAGGGGGGGAAAAGAAGGTCCTTTACTTGTCAAATACACGGAAAGGAAAGGGTGGCAGCCTCGGAAGGGGGGGGGCGCGAATGTCACTAAGAATCAAAGAAAGCCTACAGCAGACGAGAACTTGGAAAAGTACACAAACAACCCTGAGGGAATGGGGGGAAGGGGACATACTTCACAAAAGGATTTTTCCCTTAAGGAGGAAAGCGTCTTTCTCACCTCACTACAAAAAGTTCAAAAACAAACGCCGGCGGGAGTCACGGTTCCTACTTTCTCACCTGAGATACTGGTTCCCGATGGACTGCAAAAAGGGAACCTAAAAAGAGTCAAAAGGTGCCGCCTGCTGGAAAAATTTGTGTGCCAAAGACCTGCGGAAGGGTGGACCATGGGGATTTTTCCTCACCTTCTTTGGATTTCCCGATTTGGGGGGAGGAAAGCTCAGTGGGGGGAAGGTGGAAGGGCCTTCTCAGGGCCCCGAAAGTCTTTTTAGTAGCAAAGAGGGGCGAGGATGCGGGGGGGGGAGGTGGCGTTGCGGCCCGAATCGGGAAAGAAGCACGAATAAAAAGAGTCCTGAGTCGAAGGAAAGACGCGTAAGCCAGGTCCGGCTTGATGCCCTCCTCGGGAAGGGGGGGGGAGAGCTGACTGCCTCACGAGGAAGAGGATGTGCCCCGGAGGAAAGGAAGAGGGTAAGAAGAACAGGGGGGACTTCCGGGAGAGATACGGGAGGAAACGTGTCGGTGCAGGACGGTTCTTCCAGGTCGGGTCGAAAAGACCGAGGTTGTCACCGGGAAAGTGAGGGGGGCTAAGAAAGAAAAACCAAGGGGGGTGGGCGAGGAAAAAGAAAGCCGTTCAACACCTCCGAGAATGAAAGAAACAACACAACTGATGGGAGTAAGAGGGCGACTTTATCGCGGTAAAGGAGAGACAGGCGTGGATGCAGGTCAGGGAAGGAGGGGGGAAGTACAAAGCAAAGCCTCGTTGCCACCACTTTAACCCGGGGGGAAGCCTCTCCCACTACTCGGCCTACCCGGGGAAGAGAAAAGAGAAAGGTCTCTGAGCCGCGAGAAACCATACGGACGAGTAAAAAAAAAGGCTAAGGGAAAAACGAGGGTTACATAAAAAGAGAAGTGAGTCAGTTCATGCTCCTACCTAGAAGGGGATGTCGTGCCTCCGCCTGATCAAGGAAAACCGGTTTGTGAGCCACGAGTCCTGCTAGAAAGGGAAGAGGAGTGGACGCATCGGGCTGGAAGAAAAAAAGATCCGAGGGAAGGACAAAAGCCAACTCGGCGTACACCCAAGAGGACGCCTTCGGCTTAAAGAACTCTAGGGGAAAAGGCAGGAACGGAAAGACCCAACGGGCCAACTTACTCCTTTCTTGCACAAAGAAAAAAAACGCAGGGCTTCCATTCGGGCAAAGAGGGGAAAGGAGCAGGTACGATTTTCTTGTCACAATTTCCCGATAAGGGGGAGACGGTCCATTCTTCACAAATGGGAAGAAAAGTCTTTCCACAGTCGGGAGGGGAGGGGAGTAGGGCCAAGGGGGTAAAAAGTCCGAGGGGAGGAGTCTACTTTTATTATTGAGGAAAGGCAGGACTCGCGCTGATTGGTGCAAGGGAAAAGGAGTGAAAAAAAAATCACCCATTCCCGAAGGTTGGGGGGAAAGGGAGGAAAAAAAGAAAAAAAGGGTCTGCGAGGTAGTAGTGAGGAAAAAAAAAGTCCGCTTAAAGGAACGTTGATTTTGACACGTCCCAGAAGAAAAAAGTCGGTCTGAGCTCCGTGGAAAGAAGTAATAGAAAGGAGGGGGGACAAAGACGATGTTACCTTCTTTCCAGTATTTGAAGGGAGAAGTTGTCGTCGCGGGGGGAAACCTTACATGCGTAGGGTAACTGAGACAAAAAGGGGAAAAAGGGAAATTGGTGAAGAAGGGTCGTGAAGGAGGGGTGTTCATTTATCCCCATCTCTGGAGAGGGGGGGCTCGGGTCCTACTGAAGAAAAGAAAAGGAGGGCTCAAACTCCACTTGGAAGACCATACGGAAAGGCGAGGAGTAGAGCACACTTCAAGTCAAATCAGGAAGGCCTGCTCTTCGACGTCTCTCTCGGGGAAAAGGTCCATTCCGCTTTTGATCTCTGAAGGGAAGGGGGAGGTCTGAGTCCCGAAGCGGGGGGACGAAAAGGGTGTCTTGGAGAAAGAATAACAACTGCTTTGGAAGAACCTTGCCTAAAAAAAAATCCAAGGGAAAAGCCTAACGGGAAAGAAAGGAGTGTGACAGAAAAGTTTTGCAGGGGCTCGACCCGCTTCGCCGAGAGGAGGTACCAGCTTGACGTCCCTCAAGCACCTCGTAGAAGACGATCAAAATTGGAGAGATGTCCAGAAAAAAAAGGCGCAAATATCTCTCCCACCCCGAAAAGACCGCTGGCGGTCTTCTGGGGGGAGAAAAGAAGGAAAAGGCCACCATGGACAAACCGAGAAAAAAGGAAGAGGGGGGGCAATCAGGTTACCCGGCCTCGAGAGAGGGGGGCCCATTCGATTTTGGGGGATCCCCACCCAGGAAAATCGCGAAAAGGGAGGGAGTGCACCTCCCGGGTCTTGCCCAGGGGAACGGGAAGCAAACCTCAGGGGTCCAAGCGCGAGAAGAAAAGGATGCTCCACCACCACTCCAACGATCCGCCGAACCTGGTACCAGGAGGGGGGAAGGGGGAAGCGCCCTCTGTCTTGAGAGGAGGGAAAAGGGAAAGAAATGCGTCCTTAGGGGAGAGGAAGAAGTCAAAAAGAGAGGGACAGGACCTGATGTCCATTACCTTGTCGATCCGAGAAAAGGGGAAGCCTCCCATCTCGAGTTCTCCACGACCGGGGGCACACCTTCTTTACAGTACCAAGAAAGAGGGGACGGAGGGGGGGTCTGAAAGAAAGGATTCAAAAGGACCTCATCGTACTTGGAAGAGGAAATCGACTTGCCCGACCCGTGGGGCCCGAAAAAACGCGTCGCGTTAGGAGAAAAAAGAGAAAAAGGAAGGGGCCGCCGGAGCCCTGAAGGGGAGGGTGAAGGAAAGGAGGGACCGCCTCTTTAACTCAGCGAGAAAATCTCTCGACCCTCGGCCATCACTACGAAAAAAAAAAGAGAAGGAAGACAGTTTGTCTCGACCGAAAGGTGCCGGAGTATCGCGACTCAGGAGAACTGAGCGAAAGGGGGACATCTCTGTCTCTCGAGAGGGGAACATCACTCCCATCTCTCTCACCACCCAAAGGGGTAAAAATAGATATTTTCTGGATGGCCGAAACAGGAAAAGAAGAAAAAAGATGGGAAAGAACAACAATCGCAGAAAAGTGAGCACAGGGGGGAAAAGCCCGGCACACTTTTCTGGGAAAAAAGGCCGTCTACGAGGTGTGTGACGAAGAGGGCAGAGGGGGACGCGCTCTGGCTCTGGGGAGGATAGAGGAAGGGCAGTAGCAACCGGGGGGGGACGTTAAAAAGGGTATCACTCTGTCTTTCTACGGAATCGCCGTCCTGCTCCGAGTCCTTCAGGGGGAGAAGGGGAACCACTTTCTTGAAGTCGGACGGGGTTCAGGAAGGAGGGGAAACCGGGGAACGAAGGACGGGTCTGCAAGGGGTCTTCCATTACAGCATCTTTCTTTGCTACGTCCAAGGGAAAAAAAAAAAAGCCCAACTGGAACATAGAGATGTGCGAAGAGGGATCAATATCTTATTCTCCAAAGGGAGAAGGAAATCCGTCTCTATCCAAGCTTGCCGGGAGAGGGAGGAACAGATAAATCTCCGTGCAATAAAGGAGAGGAATGAAAAGAAAGGTGGTACACAGTGGGACTCACTAGAAAGCTGGGGAAGAAACACTCAGTATCTGAGGAGGATCTCCGCATCTTGATCCGAGGGGGACATAACTTCGAATCTCGCAGAAAGCAGATGGTACTATTGCGGGGGACGGCAGAGCGTTACGCCTCGTATTTAAGAAAGAAGCTCTATTTTCCTGGGTGGGGAAGGAAAAACCCACTCGAAAGTGGCCAAAAAGGGAGAGTGGAGGAAAGTTGGGGAGGGGGGAAAACACGGATGGCCTCGTCTTAAGGAAAAAGGGGTTGCTGACTGCGGAAGAAGAAAAAAAAAAAAGCTACCGAACGGGTTTTTCCGAGGGGGAGACCGGCGCTAGTGCTTGAAGGGGAAATCGTCTACGCAAAGGGGGCCTTACTAGAAAAAAGGCGAAAGGGGGGGTTTATTTGCCAGACCCTTTTACAACCGGGGGGAGGCCCCTCTAAGGGGGAGAAAAGCCTATGGGATCACAGGCAGGAAGAGGGGAAGAGAGTTGATCTCCAGTTCTATTCGGGGACAACCCGCTTTTTATCGGCGGGAAAAGACCATATATGCACTAAGAGAAAGAGCTGAACGCTTCGGACTCATAAAGGAGGAATACTTCGCGATCCAAAGCGCTGAGGGGGACAACAATAGCTGAAGCCGGAAACCAAGAAAGCATAAAAAAAGGTCTTGAAGATCTTGCAGGAAAGAGCATTCCTCTTAACCGGGGGAAAGGAGTTTGAGAACAAGGAAAGAAGGGGATGAGGGTGTCAAAGAGGAACCGCAAAAAAAGGGGTCGCAACATTAATATCTGGGGAAGGTCGTCGTCGTGACACCCAGAAGAAGAAACACTAAGGCGATGGGTGTAAAAGGAGAAAGGTGAAACGAGAAGCAAGGAAGGGGGGCCGGCGAACGACCATTCATGGCCACTTGTAAAAAAGAAAGCCTTTCACCGTCGGCGCTCTAGAAGGTGGGTTGCACCAAGGTACAGTCCCTACCCTAAGGTGTGGAAAAGGGACAAATCCACGGGCACGCAGGGAAAGAGAAAGAGGACCTTTGGACGAGAAAGATCAAACAGGCAGAAGAAAAGTAAGACGGAGAAACACATTACCAACCTTCGGGACTGGAACTTCGCTCAGAAGATAAGCAAGGGAGAAGGAAAGACCGCCTCCTCCCAGTAAGGGACGCCGCTGGCGCGCGGAAAAGGGGGAAAAAAAATGATCCTCACCCTGCGGGCCGAACAAGTGGAAAAAGCCGCACCGGATCTTCCCATTGTTGCCCGAAGGAAGGAAGTTGAACGGAAGAAAGGGGGGGGGACCGACATGGATGAAGCTGCCCTTGGGGGGGAACTTCTTTTCGGGGGAGGGAAAGTGTCAAGAAGCCAAGAAGGGTTTTTCTCCTGTCCCGCTTAAAGGTGAGGCGGTAGTACTCCGCCGGCGTAAAAGAGAGGACTTGTGTGTGCGCCGTGGAGGGTGAGGCCAAATCGGTGATTTTTGCTCTGGCGAAAAAAAAGCCGCGTCCGAGGCGCGAGCCCGGAAGGGCCCAACCGGGAAAACGAAAAGACAGGAGGAAAAACTCGTTCAAAGTAGGAGCTGAAACTGAAACCCGCCAGGTACGTAAAGAGGGATCTGACTCTTCGTTACAGTAGTAAGCAAAGGGGGGAAACTGCGCTCGTTAATGGACGGGGTCGGGAAGAGGCCTGTCCAGGTCGGGGGAAAGGGGGCCCGATGTGTCACCGGAGGAATGACGAAAAAAAAAAATTATTGGAGAGCGGAGAACGCTCCCGCGAAAAGAGGAAGATAATTCTCTAGGTCATCAGGAAAGAAAGGGGGAGGGAGGAAGAAATTATGACCTCTCGGAGCGGTGAGCAAACCGGCCGAGGACGAGGAAAGCCTGGTCTGGCTGCCGAGAAAAAAAAATCAGGTAACTCCGGGGGAGAAAACGGAAAAGGGAAGACTCTCCCACACTTTAAAGAAAAGGAATTAACGTAGAAAAAAAACCAAGATAAAAAGCCTTTCTTCTGACGCAGATCCGCGTTGGACCTCAAGGGGGGGGAGTCATTCAGACTCACCTAAAGAAACAGAGGAAGGGGGACGCAGAAGACTAGAAGGCGTGCCAAAAAGGACGGCTCTCTCTCGACGAGAAAAGGTCTTGAAATCGCAAACTCATCCCAGAGCAACCAAAGAGGCGACAAAAAAAAGAGTCTAAAAATAAGACGAGGAAAGGACGAGAAATCTAAGGGTAAAGATTCCCCCACCCTTCCAAGAAGAGTTCACAAAGGGCAAATAACCGGGGGAAGAAATGCGGGAAAAAATGAAAAAAGCATTTTCGGAATTTCCCTATCCTGGAAAAGGAGGGGAAAGTCTTTGCACAAATGGTAAAAAGATACGCAGGGTAGGGGGACAAATGGCGGGAGGAAGTTGCCGGCCATTAGAAAGGAATCGCGCCCGAACTTCAAAATTAAGGGGGGAGACCTACAGAGGGCCGGAAAAAGGAGGGGTCGTCTGAGCCTACCTGAAAAGTGTTTTTTTGTGGTAATGGGGGAAGAGGCTTCTTGCTTCGCACGTCGTGTTGAAAAAGGGTGGAGAAGCGCAGAAAGAGTAGAATAACCAAAGAGAAAAAAGTCCAGACCCTGCTGTTCCACACCTTCGGGAGGAAAAAGAAGAAGAGCAGCGTCTGGTGATCACCACGGAGGGAGCGGGAAACGTGACCGCGTGAAAAAAGCAGGGGCCAAAAGTGGACATTAGAATACGGTCGCCAGAAAGACGGACATTCCTTCTATGTAGAGGAACCCATCTCCTTCCGTTAGTCGGGCAGGGAAGAGGGCAGACGGACCGTCACGTTCAGTAAAGAAAAGGGGTGCTGAAATTCGGTAGAAGGACGGGGACCTAAGGAGGGAAAGGAAAAACGCCGTGTATACCTCCGTCCTTTAAAGAAGATCACTGCGTGCAGATCGGAAAGGATTCAGGAGGACTTGAGAAGAAAAAGGACAGGAGGGCGAGTGGTGGAAGATAATGTGTTCCACTCTTGTTTATCGCGGAAGGGGGTGGTGAGGTCTGCGTCGAAGCGGGGGGGGGAGGGCATCTTTTCTAGCTGGGGTAGGACACGAGGGGGGGCGGAGAAGGGCAAATGAAAAATGAAGTCTACCTACTACGTTCCGAGAAGAAAAAGAAAAGGGAGAAAAGAATTCGGGACTGGAGAAAAAAGGAAGTCAGACACCGGTTCAGAGGAATGACGCCCATCACCCCGGTATTCACCGAGAGAAGATCGCGAACAAATTGATGTTCACCGGAGAAACTCGAAGCAAAGTATCTCTCCCATTTGCGAGGGGAGGAGGGGCTGCACGCCTCCCGCAGGCCAACAAAAAATGGACCGAGGGGGAAGAAAAAAGAGACAACTGTTCCTCCTCCCTATCAAAAATGGACTGTTGGGGTGCGTTGCCAAGAGGGGAGGGATGATTGAGGGAAGACAAGAAAGGGCGTCAAGGGGATTTGAAGCAGGTAGATCCAATCGGCTCTAAGTTCTTCTCCACCACCACGACAAAAAAGCCTCCTACCTGGTTACCAGACGATCGGGGGAGAAGGGGAACTCTGTCTTCCAGAAGAAATCATAGCCCTGCTGATTCCCAGGAGAGGGGGAGAGGAAAGAAGAACGCTGCTTCGCGCCCAGCTGCAGGTAAAAATGACCGAAGGACAGAGCGCGAGGGGCGGACTTGAGAAAGAGGGGCTCCACTACCTTTATGCTTTTTAAAAAAAAAAGCGGGACTATCCAAGACCGAGGGGGGACCTTGCAGAAAAAGGGGGAGGAAATGAAGCAGAAAGACTGAGGAAAGAGGGACGGGGAATTCTTAACTTCGACTTGCCCGGGCGACCACCTTGCCTGTACTCGCGCGGAGAAAACAAGGTACTCTTGCCGTGCCAACGGGATAAATGAAGAAAAAGGGAAGTGGGGAATTAACCAAACAGTAAGGGAAAAAAAAGAAAGGACGTGAAAGCCGCCCCCGCTCATCTCAAAGACGTCTCACACACCTCGTCGAACAGGGGGGATAAACAACTTTCATGCCGGCGGCGAGAAAGAGGGAAAGAAAAGAGATATGAGGCAGACGAAAAAGCGGGGATGCGGGCATAGAAATTCGGTCTCGGCCATCACCTCCCTCTATAGAGAAAAATTATATATTTTCGTTGATGCCAGCCGAAAAAAGAGGGGGAAAGAAATCAAACCCCTCGAGTCGGAAAGAGAGCATTCACAAAGGCTGGAATCGAAAGAAGCAGATTGTCAAAAAAAGTTTTTTGACTACGGTCGGGGGAAGGGAGGCTCTTTGTCGCGGGGGCGGGGAAAAGAAGGAAACAAGGAGTCTCCGAGACCTCGGAGGGGGAAGCTTAAAGTTATCACTTCTGGCTAAAGAGGGGATATCTCCGCCCGCGCCGAGGGGGGAGGAAAAGACTCTTTCCCACACGGTTCGGGCAAGAAGAAAAAAAAAGGGTACGCGAAAGGAGAGGGAGGCGGGGAACGGGAATTACTTCCCTTTCGGAATCTCTCGCGCAGCGGTCTTATCAGGGGGGACAAGAAACAAGTCGGGGAATAAAAAAGATGCACTCGCAATTCCGAACACAGTTACTGTACATCTTTACCCGGAAGGGGGAGAAAAAAAAGGGGGAGGATCTCTGAGAGGGAGGGAAAAGAAGAAAGAGAAAGGACTGGGAAAGGGGTTCGTGCAAAAGGAAAAGGAGGGGCTCTCTCCCAGAAAAGGTGACCAGTTTTCTTCTAATCAAGGAGGGGGGGTGGGTGGAATCATACCGTCTATCTCAGAGCTTTGAAGGGTATACAGGAGTGACGGGAAGGAAAACACCAAAGGGGCCATACTCACTACATCGAAGATTGTTGCAAACTAAAAGGGGAAGAAAAAAAAAACGGTATTAGAGATAGGGTAAAGGGGGATAAAGTCGTTCATTCCTCTTCCGGAGGGAAAGGGGGGTTTGCCTGCTGAGGCAGAAACAGGCGAACCTCAAGGGGGGTGGAAGGGTCGCTTCTCTATTTCTTGGGCAATTTTGCCAGGAGGAGAGAGGTGAAAATCAAAGTGGGGGGGGCAAGAATGGTCAAGGAACCCTGCAAAGCGGTCGACGCATTGAGAAAAGTGATGCTCAAAGGAGGGGGTAGAAGGGCCAGGCGGTCAGAAGGGACGGCCCGTTCGATGCGTGCAAAACCCTCATTTGGAGGAG
>Ga0179593_1248797_pt1 | contig 10008 bp, 6 predicted proteins | sample CZODoug2_1_08_16_FD_185931 | JGI IMG/M metagenome (GOLD analysis project Ga0179593, IMG submission 185931) | Vadose zone soil fungal communities from Angelo Coast Range Reserve, California, USA - CZODoug2_1_08_16fungal (PacBio error correction) | ecosystem: Environmental > Terrestrial > Soil >...
AAAACGAATCCCGAAGAACAAACCTAACGCCCCGTTCGACGGAAATCTCGAAAAGTACATAGTGGGTGAAAAAAGAGAGGGGAGAGGATACTGGGGGGCAGGGAAAAAAGCTCAGACCAGAAGGAGAAAAAGGCTCTTGATGTTTACCAGATTCTTGAAAAGGTAAATTCGACAAAGGGCCTAAAATAGGGGGCGCAGGAAAGAAAAAAGCCCCACTGCGACAATACGAAAATAATAAGAAAGAGGAGATAGGGATCAAGAAACGATGGGGGGCGCGGGAAAAAAACCCCACTTGCGCGCAAACGGCCGGCCGGCAAGCAGCACCGAGTGCCGCGTCGAAGCGGAATAGCCGGGAGGAAAAAACCGTGATTTCCGTGTCATAATGTCCTCGATCGCAAAAAAGAGTAGAAAAACGGTATTCAGACAGGAATAAAAAAAAAAGCGGCAGGTTCTCATCGAAGATGCAAAACCATAACATCAGCACATCGAGCAAGAGACGACTGACAAAGGGAAGGGTAACCAAAAAGACACGGGGAAGAAAGAAAAGAAAAATAGAAAAGGAAAGCCGTTATAGATTTGCCGAGAAAAGTCCACGTCACAAAGAGAAGACAATGGTCCGCGCGCCAGTGCATTAGGACGACAGTGTAAACCAGAGACAAAAGTTGGGAACTCCCTGGACCGGGTAAAGGAGAGAAAAACTGATAAATAGGATCGAGATCACAATCCCGGGCGACTTCTACAACGGCAGCTGTCTGACCCGCCGCGTCGCGTTCGGCAGGATTGCGATCCGTCTCGTAATCGGGGATGGAACGAGTTAAATGACTAAAAACATTTCACTGAAACGAAGGGGGAGAACCCTCATCAAAGGGGTCGCTGAGGGAACGATCGACGATGTGCGTCTCCACGTCCCAGAACTGGGAAAAGGAAAAAAAAACGAGCCAGGCAATGGATGACATAACTATGCCAAGCAGTCAAAAACCCTGAGGAGAATCTTCTAGGTCATAAAAAGACTGGTACGGGTGGAGGAGGAAGGAAGGGGGGACAATCGCTTCCAAAAAAAGAAAGGTGCCTACAGTCGCAGCAATGCCAGAGAGAACCCGGGGATTGGGGGAAAAAAAATGGGAACGTCCCTCGCTTAGAAAAAGATGAAAACGGTCCTGATTGAGTGCTTACTCAACTCAAACAGAAGGGTATTAACAGGGATGCGAGCTGCCGCCACTTCCGCCAATGCAAAAAGGGCGAAACCTAGAACCCGGGCGCCAGACACGCGCGGATCGGAAGAAAAAAAGATGGAGTTCCGGTAATTTCCTGTGGATGGAAGTTCACCAACACTTGGACTCAAAGAACGTGTGTAATGGATGGGGGGGTCTTTCCCGGATGGGCGTTCGGGGTACCCCGGGTAAATGCGGATGTCAGGTCTTCTCTTTACTAACAATCGATCGCGAAAGGCTAGGGGGAAGGGGAACAGGCTGGTTTCAGCTGAATTTGTGGCCTCTGAAAACAGAATCCGGACGGAGAGGAAACATGACGCGACTGCAGGGAGACTTTGGCATGAAAAGGAAGAAACCTTTCAAGGTTAACAATCGGCGCGGTGCCGACGACTGACACCCGCCCCGGATGAAACGGAAGACTTAACCGGAAAAAAAAAGGGGCTTGGAACCAGCCGGAGCTGTCCTTGATATCAAGGAAGGAAAGAGTAAGGGCGATTCCGGCCGCCGTCCTGCACGGTTCGACCAGGACAGCCAATAGAACTTGCGTGAGACCAGACGACTAGTTGGGAAAGAGAGCAGGATTGGTGAAGGTTTGAGGGGTATGGAGGAAAATAACGCCAGATCAATACGAAACCCTCCACCCCATCGCGAAACCACTCAGGACAAAAGTCGGGCGAATTGGGGGGGGGGCCTTGGGTAGTAAAGCCTCCGAAATAGAAGAGCTGTTTGCGGCCCGTGCAAATTCGCCGATTAAGAGAGAGAAGATCAATCCACTCCCAAGGAGGAAAAGGTTTAAAAAGGGGGTAGATCAGCAATGGAAAGGGATCGCAAATGAGCTTCTGAGACATCTCAAGGGATTGTTTTCTTGTCGAAGAGGAAAGAAAAGGGGGGGCCATAGTTGTGCGTCGAGGGAATCGCTTGCACTAAACTAACTCGGACAGGGAGAGAATAGGAGGGAAAAAGGAAGTTAAAGGATAAATATCAAGGGAAACGACGTCCAAAGTTTCGAGCCCTCGAGCAAAAGGGACTATCGTGAAACCGAAGACTCCTTCATTCTGGAATCCGGCGGAAGAACCAGAGCGCAAAAGTCCGTATGGCCTGGGCAGGGCCTTTCAGAAACGGGTCAAGGGAAGTGGGGATCAGTCTAACAAAGAAAAAAAGACGTCGTTCCCACGTCGCTAAAGGCTCGCTCTCTTGAGAGAAGGGGATGAGGGGCCAAAGGCCTCGCCGGGGTTTGGGGGGGGCCGGAAGCGGCTTTCAGATCTGTATCAGAAAGAAACACACACCCTTAGGTTATTAAAACTCTGAATTCCGCTGAAAAGAAAGAGGAAGCCCACCCCAACAAAAGTGGCCCCTTCCCTTCTCGCAAGACGGATGCCGGTCTCGACTGGGAAACAACTGTTTTGTCGACCGATCTATCGAACGGTACAAAAAACAACGCTAAAAGACGCGTTACGGAATGAAAAAGCGAACTAAGGTCTCTACTGGAAAATGGGGGAGAAAAAAGGGGATACCCGGAAGGAGAGATCGTTTTACCAAAGATCTTCCACCGTCCGCTCCGAGGATAGGAAACTTTGGGACGTCGTATGGCCAATATGGGGTGGGAAGCTCAGTTACGTCTTGTCCCCGCCTTCTGACAAAAACCACGGGAATTAGGGAACGGCAGCGCGCAGAAATAGCCAAGGGGCTTTGAATGGGTACAGCAAAAAATGTCAAAGCGAGGGAGAAGGACGCTCCTGGGGAGATAGTCAATGGGTAAAAGCGACCGGGTGCACACCGGGAGAGCGGGTGGGAGAGAATGAAGATAAGTCGAGTAATTTCTCAACCGGATAGGAACTATGTGGAGAAAAAAAAGTACAATGAAGGGAAGGGTGTGGCAGCGAGGCTAAAGTTCAAAAAAGCGAGGTTGTGTGGGGTGGCATGTAGTTCCGAAGCGCCGTGGTTTAGAAGGCGAGAGAAGCGCCACAGAAAAAGTCCTTGACTATTGAACCCAACGAGATACTTGCCGGATCGACAGCACGAAGAAATTGGCGGAGGTAAGTTCGAACCCGTGCAGAGCGGCTGGCAGGGGGATTTTTCCGGCCCAAGAGGGCCTGAATTGCCGAAAACGGACCGAGGAAGGCGGGCCGCTTTAAGAGGGGAATCGTTACAGCTTCGCGTCCATCAGGCGGTTTAAAAGTTTCTAAGACTCGCGAAAGACGGTGTCAAAGAAGTGGTCCTTAAAAAGAGAAAACCATAGACGGCAAGGAAGGATGTGCATGGAGGAAGAGCGACGGAGGATAGTGAAAAGTCCACAAACGAAAGCCTACAGATGAAAAAAGACGGTGAAAATTAATGAAAGAAAGGAACAAACATGGGGGCGAAAGGATCAGCATCATGCCCTTGCCAAAATCCTCAACAAATCAACGTAGAAACACGTACCATGAAACAAAATGTAAAGGGAAGGTCACAGCGTCGGGGGTGAAACTCGAATAGTATATCCCCCTGGAAAACGGAAATCATGTTGGTAAAATTGTCACATAAAAGAAGCGCAGGGTAGGCTCTAAGTGAATATTTGGGGGCACACCAGGACGGAAGCGGACGTGGGGGAGTCATCTGGGGGGATCAAAATCTGGATGAACTCCGAAATGTGCTTTCAGACCCGCCGCAGGACTTGCGAACTTCTCGCGACGAGAGAAGTTAAAAATTCTGTGTTACAAGGAAAAAAGGGTTAGGAATTGCATTCTGCGCCTGTCAGGCCACAAGAGGTGCTTGGGCCCATGGAGTGTCAAAAGAGGGGGGAAAAAAGCGACGGGAGAAGATAGAGGGCGAAAGTGGACGATACTGCTGCATTCCCTATGCATCATGCATGCTCGGAATTTCAAAAGGAAAAATGGGAAGCGCGCCGGAAAAGGAAAATTAGGGGGGAATCTCAAGTTTTTTTTAGTTGACGTGACGCACAGGAGAGAGAAAATGTTGTGAAAAGTTGGAAAGGAACCGCTCGAATCCCGAACGAAGACAGGATCGCAAAAAAGAGAAAGGAACAAGACGCCGGCGGTCGACAAAGCCGTGGAAAGGAGAGTGAAAAGAGAGTCTTTCGGCGGTCTAGACAGAGGAAGAAATGCGTGCCAACCGACTAGGCGCTACCCCTGAAGTCCGAACTGCACTGGGAGAACAAAGACGCAAGGAGATGGTGCTACTCGCGAATCTATGAAGAAGGAGAGGGGGGAGGGGAACCAGTTCGAGTGGAAACTGAAAAGCTGTTGTGTGAAGGAAGAGGGACAGGAAGGAGCTTGTCTCATGGGGGGTGACTGGTTTTTGCAAGTCCCAACTTCGCTGAGAACCTCCGGCGTTTGGTAGGAATGGGCCTAGACTCTCCAGTTTGTGGAGAGGAATCAAAGTCGCTCTATCGAAGGAGAAAACAAAAGCCTGGAGGCGAGGGGGGAAACCTTAGAAGGGAAAAAGAGATCTCGCGCCCTCGGGCTTGCTTCTAGAAAGGAGGGCGCCTCAGTTTGGGCGCCGGAAAGAGTTTCAAAGGAAGAAAGCAAATATGCACTTTTAAGAGGGCTTAGACTAGGTGTGAAGAAAACAGCTCCAAATTAGATCTGGTTTTAGGCCCGACGGGTCGATGAAAGAAATGGCATAATCTGGTACTCAATAGATTGAGAAGGAGGCAGGGAGGATTGATAACAGAATTAAGAAACGAAGAAAAACATTCTCGGCAAAAAACACGAGGAAAGGAGAAGGGTAAAAATCAGTGCCGTTCCGTCCAAACCTAAGAATACTTGGAGTTTCGGAAGAGAGCTCACAGGAACAAGGAGTCTGAAAGAATCGGGGGGAAAAAACCGAAAAGGGGATGCCCGAAAGGCCCCGTTCCGGAAATCGCTCCATGCATAGGGGGGGTGAAGAGAATGAGGTTCTTCGACTTTTCTGGTTCAGGGAGAAAGCGCCGAAGGAAACCAAATAAGTCAGATTAGTTATGAAAGATCTAAACATGGGTAATGAGAATGGGCCTAAGTCTAGTTGAAAGAAGGAAAAAAAATGCGAAATATCAGAACCTTACGTAAACGTGCCGATGAGAGACTAACGTGAAACCTTAGAAAGCCTGAAAAAACTGAGTCCAGGAGGACAAAAAGATAGTCAATCCACACGCAAGAGCCTGGGGCAATCGCGGCAGAAGAAAGGAAAATAGAAGAAAAGGGGGGCTCTAATGTCCTCGATTCTCGCCGAACGGGTCGGTAAAAAAGGAGGGACCAGGAAGGCCATTCCGTCCACAACCGGGCAAGGCAGGGTTCGCATCGAAAGAAAGGGAAAAAAAAAAAAGAACCGTCTATCAAGAAATGAAGACGGACCTCTTACCTGTTCCACCACCAAAAAAGACACTGAAAGAAAAGACCGCCCGGCTTATAGAGAAAGGATCGTCACTGCCAAGGAAAAAAAAAGTCGCCACCCAAGAGAGAGAGGAGAGAGCCATTGCAGGGGAGAAGAAAAGCAGGGGGGGGTCATACGGGGCATCGGACAAGGGGGAAAAAGGATGGAACGCGGAAGAGCAAGAAAGACGATAGATTCCAATCCCGTTTAGCTCTCAACGGCGCTGTCGACCACGGTCGCGTTCGGCATGGTGCGATCAGCGAGGGAATGGGAACTGTTCAGCTAGAAGTAAACTGGAGCCAAAATGCAGAGAAACCACTTGAAAAGGGGGAAACCACCTGTGGAGCTGATTCAGAGACACGATCGACGAAAGAGGCGGGGAGTCGTTACCAGAAATTGTGGGAAAAGGACCGATCCATAAGTGGAGGAAAAGATTTAATAAAGCAGTCCTGAAAAACTCAAGGAATCAGAGGGAGAAAAGATCTTAAAGGGGGAACATTGATGGGGACAATATCGCCCCAATCCGAGTTGGTCCTGACCTGCCACAATGCCATGAAAACACCGTAATGGAAAAAAAAAAGAGGGGGAAACTTCCCTCTCGTAACTAAAATTTCACTAACCAGTTACTTCAGAGGGGGTACTAAGCACCAAAAACCCGTAAATACATTAGGCACGAAGATGCCGCCACGTCCGAAGGGCCAGATGGAGGGAAAAAAAGAAACACGGACCGACACGGACTATCTTAATTGTTGGAAAAACAAGGACCAAATTAGGGGGACCTATTAAAAGGGGATAACAATGCAGTTTCACCAAACGAACGCTGGAAGCAACTTATGGGTGTTTAATGGTTTGGGCGGGAAAGGGCGTGGACGGGGTCCTTTCATGACTGAAGGGAGATAGGCGATCCTCAGAAGGGGGGTGAACGAGAAGCCATGACGGGCTGGTTTCAGCGGGGGAACATTTGTTGCCTCTTCAGAATCAACAGTCTAGAAAGCCATAACGAAAGTAAACTAAGGATGCCGACCGCCGCAAAAGGCCATATGAGAGAAAGGATGTCACGGACAAGGCCGTACAAAAAACCGCCCGATGGACGCGGAACCTGTAACGATGTCGCGTCAGGAAGGAAAACGGCAAAGAAATAGACGCGATTCCGCAAGCAGGTTTCCGGGGAGGAAAACAGTTCGACCGAGCCGGCTATGCACGGTTCGACCAGGACCGCCGTCAAATTCATTAACTTTCAGTGAAGCCAGTCAAGCCTAAAGGGGCCTGTCAAGGAGTTATGGGGGGAGTAGTGGAGGTAAAGGAAGAAACCCTCGAAATAGGCCACCCGACGCAAACCCCAATCGAAAGCACCCTATCTCCAAAACTTTCTGTCGACTTTGGGAAGGTTTTAGTAGGGGTCAAAAGAAAGTATAAAGTTTTCAAGCAACGGTCACGGGCGCGCGACATCGCCGACATCAACTGGAGTCAGACACCGTGTCAAAAGTGAAATCAAGATCAGGCAAGGGAAAAGAAAAGCAAATGATTCTCTACCTCGCAGGGGTAACTGCGGGGGGAAAGGGCCAATCCAGAAGGGGAAAGATTGCGCGATGAAGCGACAAAAATTAATGAAGAAGAAAAGTCGGACGCTTTTTAAGAGCGGGGGCGGGGTACCAAAGCTGAAGAAGGAGGATAAATATTGAGAAAGACGTCCCAAAGTTTTCGCCATAGGAAGAAGGACGGTGACGATCGGGTAAACATCTCCAACCATTCCTGATGGAATCCCGGCGGGACGAACCGTTTCGGCGAGCACCGGCTCGTTATGCGGGTAGGAATTGTAAAGATCTTAGCTGGGGGAGGAGGGGGTATTCATATCGGTCGAAACGGCGGACAGAAGTTAACCTGCATCGCGCGCTTGCGAGTAAGGGCTTTGAAAAGGGGCCAAAGGCCTCGCCGGTTTTTTAAAGGAATGCGCTTTGGCTTGGAAGAGGGAATACGATCTCAAAAAAAAATATGAAATAGATCCGATGCCAAAAGCCTCTGGTGACTAAAAAAAAAGGCAATTGTGTCAGAAGAGAAAAACCAGTCTCGCACCGCGATGCCGGCTAGACGCTGGGCAAAGCCGAAGATCTGAAGCGAAAGCATACCCACGCGCACGCCGGTGGTAAAGGGACACATAAAACAGAACGAGCGTTGCTAGCCGATAGGAAACACGTGGCTCTCCGTATGAAAAAAAGGAATTGATCAGTTACCCGACGCACCGTAAAGAAGAGGGCTCGAAACTTTGGCACGGCGAGGAAATATGGTAAAGGTGATCCTTGAACGGCTGGTCCAGAACGATCGGCCAAAAGAAAGAGGATTAGTGACTCGCATCAAGAATCGAAAGAGGGGGGCCACAGGGTAAGGCCAAAAGAAGTTCCCTCTGAGCTTGACGATAGGTGCCCTCCTTTGCGATCACGGCAATGAGCAGGAGAAAAGGGTGTGAACACAGTTTCTGAAGCAAAAGGTGGGCGATGAGAAGCACAGAAACTTTTACCTTTCTCACCGGATCGTCTCTTAAAAAGACTACCAGCCATTCAAGAAAAAGTGGCGCGAGGCGGAAGTTCGCAGGGGGTGGCGCGGTTTTCCGGAGGCGACGGGTGTTAGAAAGGTCAAAGCTGCAACATCGACCATCCTTGACCTAGAACCCCGATAGGCTTGCCTTCTCGAAACAGCCTTCATGAATTGCGGAGGAAACTGGGAGAAACAGGCATAAAGGAGGCCGACTTACGGAAAAGTCAATGAATTTATCGGGAAAGACCTGACGCGAAGTGCTGGGACGAGGATTTAATCTTTGAGAAAATAGCAGGACTTCCTTCGTCCCAGACGTTGCGGGGTGGTACGGAAAGGGTGGAGGCATCCTCTCCGATCAATTGAACTATTTCAATGGGGGGCCGAGCCGGCATTACCAGGGGGAAAGGGCCCTGTTCTGGAAGCTCTCAAAGGATTCTGACGGGGAAGAGAACCCGGGAAGATGACCAAAGGACCATGTCAGCCCTTATAGTTCGAGAAGAGCAGGAAAAAAATATCATCCGGACCGACCGACGCACGCCACCGGGAAATACCAATTAACATTACACAAGGTGTAGTGTGCTTTCCAAAATAGTGGGGGGGTGGAAAAGCTAGGGGTGATCTATAAACCTGAAAGGACGGGAAGCAATTGGTCTTGTTCAAAATTAATATCAAGGTTTTACGGGCGAGAAGGGCTATTGGTAAAGAAGGTCAGGAGGTCAAGTGGGCGCAGGCGAAAGGTAAAATGGATGAAACTCCGCAGGCGTTGACCGTCAGACCCAGAAGACATTTTCGTGGCCCTCTAAAGGACGCATCGAAGGGCCACATTCTTTTGGGGGTCAATTCCCAGGGTGGGCGAAGAAGGGAAATTGCTGGCGTCCAAAGGGAACATGCACACATTCTTGATGGGGGGAAAGGAATGATGTTCAACAGATGGTTTCCGCGCAGCGCTTGGAGATGTCATTGCGGCGCGTGGCCGAAGGAGTGGCATTCCCCTAGGGAGAAAATTTCATGGGAGAGGAAAGAGGTAAAAAAAGTTCTTTTAACCAAGCCGCCATCGTCGATCGTGAATCACTCCAGGGGGTAGTCGGTTCCCTGGTTCTCGGTGCGCAGTTCATGAGAGAAGAGAAAGGTCCCTAGAGAGAGAAAGAATCCTTCAACCGAAAATGCTGGAAGAAAGCGCAGGGGGAACATTTATTTTTCCGATCGGGGCGTTCAAAAAGCTCGTCAGCGCCGCAAGGCGGGAAAAAGGTTATGGCGCTGAGAAACTTAGGTAGAACTGCAAACTGGGCCGGGAAAGTCCGAGAGGGAGTGTCAATTTAACTCAAGATCTAAGAACACGCGGTCTTGACCGGTCGAGTTAAAAAAAGGGGGTGTGGGGGCCAGAAGGGGCAAGTCTCTCTTGCTCGAAGTGGAGGGGGTGGTTGGCCTTCCTTAACGAGGGATACCTGCCAGATTTAGGTGTTGGGGTTAGGAATGGCCTGGTTTCCTAGAAAAGGGGGACGGACGAATGTAACGATCAGGACATTTAGAACACGAAAGGTCTTCTCGTGCAGTAAAGGAGGATCCTGCGAGATAGACGAAGGCACTCGGGAAGGGCTGAAGGAAGGCGGGAGGGGAGAGACAGTTGTCATTAAACGCAAGCTCACCTGAGCAAATAGAAAGAGGAAGGGTAACGTAAGGCTTGCTCGAGGGCGTCAGTGGGACGAGAGCCGAGAGACGAACTTCGAAACCTCTGTTAGGCCAATCTAAAAATTAACCAGGGAAAGAATCAGGAAGTCCATATATTGATAATGGGAACATCAAGACTTGAAAATCACAGAAGGAAAAAAAGCGGAAGAAAGAGGAACCCTATTAGCGATTTTCCGTCGAACGGGACCGTCACGGCCATCAACCTGTCTAGGAGCGTGTGAAAAAA
>Ga0179593_1358189_pt1 | contig 10008 bp, 9 predicted proteins | sample CZODoug2_1_08_16_FD_185931 | JGI IMG/M metagenome (GOLD analysis project Ga0179593, IMG submission 185931) | Vadose zone soil fungal communities from Angelo Coast Range Reserve, California, USA - CZODoug2_1_08_16fungal (PacBio error correction) | ecosystem: Environmental > Terrestrial > Soil >...
GGGGTCATCGGATGGAAATATCAAAGAGAGAGGCGTACTAAAAAGCGCGGTCAAATTGAAATGACGGAGGTTACCAAAAAGCTGCAAAGCGCAGCTCACGCCTCCTATTCAACTCAACATCCAAGACATGGCAAAAAGTACCGACGGGAGGAAAGCGCGTTAGACTACAGGATAGAAATCCCGGGGCCGCCAGGGGCATCAGGAAAAGGACGAACGGATGGTTGAGCTGGGGTCTTGATCACTTTTCCTGCAGCTAGGGTGTCAGCATCCGATCAAGCATACATCCAGCAATAGTGATCAGGGGGAGGGAACTGTGAAGAGAGGTAGAATCCATGGGGATCATGAAAAATAAAAACGCAGGGTGAGAACTCGTGGCGGAAAGGGGACCTACCGAGATTTACCATCCTTTCTGGGGGGCACAAGAGGGGGAGAAAAGTTAAGGTTCGAAACAATGGCCGGCGGTGACTGAAGCGGGGACCTAGGGGTCCGGGAGGGGCGAGTTACGACGACAGAGATCCGGGAAATAACATGAACAATGGGCTACGAACGGCTAAGGCTGTCCTTATGTCTAATGTTCAAAAGGAGTGTCTATCTCCGTGCCGCGAAGGTGCCAACACGATCAACAGCGTGGGAGAAAGAGAGAAGGGACGATGAACGAAGAGAGAGCCGAGTACAGCTAAAATGGGTGACCTAAAAGCGAGATTCGAGATCTCGCGCCTTGGCCGGAACTTAAGGACGGAATCTCGTCTGTAAACGGGTTGAAAGTCTCGCCCTGATCAAGTATCACGATGAAGAGAGGCCGTAAGGACGAGAGATGAGACGGTTGGGAAAAAAGGGGGGGTCAGCTGAGAAATCTCAAGACAGAAAAAATCCATTTAGGAAATCGTGTTCCCGCCTAATTGGGAAGGAAAGGTCCCAAGGGTCAGGGCAGCCCAAATCGACAGTAGAAAGCTGAGCGACGTTCCAGGAAAGAAGAGACCAAAAGCAGAAAGGGTCCTGCACGGACACAGGGGTGCTGAAAAGCCAAGACTGACGACGATCTGGGTCATCAGGATGTCCCGCTTCCGGTCCACCTAATGACGGAAAGTCCGGCAGAATAGGACTGAACGCGGCTTGGGGAAGTTCTAAGAAACCAGAGGTCCAAGCGGAAAAATAGACCAGGTTTCAAGTCTTACTGAACAAGGATGTGAGGAAAGTTCACACTGAAAGAAGTAAAGCTCTCCGCGACTTAGGGGGAAAGCTCCCTCAGGACCTAGGAAAGGAAGAGTCGCTAATACAAAAGAAAATAGAGAAAGGAAATTGACCGGGGAAAAAGGAGTATGTTTGAAGTGAGAAAACAATGGCGCCTCAAGGGGGGGGCAGTGGAGCCCTAGATTCTGCGTATCCAATGCCCAGTGTAAGTAGTACCCTGTCAGTGGCGGAGAGAGAAAACTAAAAAGAGAAGGAGAGGAGAAAGAAAAATGAGCAGACTAAATGACTCGAACAAAGGGAACAATGGAAAAGGTGTTGGATTAATATGCGGGGGGGTGAAAAAAAAAAAAAAATACTTACGTCACAACAAAATGAACAACCCGAAAAAGAAAAGGAGTGAAGACGACCGCAAGGCATAGAAGGTGATTAGATCAAAGAATCAGACGGGGCCTTCTGAAAATCACCCGCCAACTTATTGGCAAAAAAGGTGGAAACCGATTCAACTATACACTTGCGGAACAGCGCGAAAGGGTCCATCAGACACGGGGGTGAAACGAGGGCAAAATGCCCTGCCGAGAAAACGAAAAAAAGCCACTCATAAAGGAAGACGCCTCGGTGGGGTGTAAACCTATTGAACTTGCGAAAAAGAACTAAATGGTAAAACAAAATATTGTGATGAAGAAAGAAGGATTGAAAGGGGAGCACAAGAGACTAAGGAAAAGCGGGGATCAGGGACCCGGCGGTCAGTGCACGCCTCATATACACAGACGGACAAAAGCACAATGAATCTGGGAGGGTCAAATCACCCTGTGAAAAAAATCGGACTCAGCGTGATAGGCTTCTCAAGCCGACCCGACGAGATCCCACAAGGGAGCGGGAAAAGAAACCAAACAGAAGAAAAGGGTCAATCAATGTGGAAAAAAAAAAATTCTCTGATTGCTGCCAGAGAGAGCCTAGGCTTGAAGGACAGAAAAGAAATCAAGAAAAAAAAGAAATGATATTCAAAATATGACGACTCATCACGAACCACGGAGAGACCGCATAACAACAACGCGATGGTATCCACCAACCAAAGCGAGGAACAAGGTACAAGAAAGAAGGGAAATGGCAACAATATCTGTCCCGGTAACTATCATAATAGTTGACTTCTGTCAAAAAAAAAACATATAAAGAGCAGAAAATCGACGGGAAGAAAAAAGGAGATTCAGACGCGAAGGATCTACAGAGAAAAACAACGAGAAGAGGGAAAATATAATAAGAAAATAGCGTCTGACTCTCTCCAAGTTCTTCTTCAAGGGGGGGAATTTTTCTGTTGCATGGTGTAAGAAGACCTAATCATCAAAGCTGAAATCGGGACACAAGCACACAAGAAAACGGGGAAACTGCGTCAGGGGCCCGGTGGGGGATACAACAGCAGAGGGTGCGTCTGGGGGGGCTACAAAGCGGGGCTTGGGTGAAGGGAGGTTGGGTCAGGAAATGGAAATAGGCCCGAAGGAGAGAAGAGGAGGCTTGAAGGAAGGCTGTCCTTGCAAAGCGCGACAGGGGAGCAGGCCGCCAATCGAGGAGGAGTTTGCATTGCGTTCAAAAAGAGGACGGTGGGCGGCGGGGATGGCGGGGAAAGGGGGAAGAAAACGAGGTGAAAAACGGTCGGGAAAGTTATGAAGATCGCTGCGAAAATATTTTCTTGGGCAATCACCGAACGATCAACGTGATGATTTTGGGTTGAAGGGAGGTTTTGTGGGATGATGAAGCAAGAAATGCCGGAGGGGCAAAGCGACAGACGGGCATCAAGATGAGGTGAGCAACAAATTGAAGGAAAAACCCCGACACCATCTGTTAGTACACTTGATGGAAGGAAGAAAGGGGAAATGGTGGCAGGGCAAGAGGTCAAAGCCAAATGCAAGGCTTTCGGTGCCCCCGGCTACAGGGAGGTTGGGAGGACGCATGGCAGGTGAAAAGGGGCGGAGGTTTGAACACCCAACCGGAAAGGGGGAAAACATGGAAGTGCGCAAAGCAGTGATCGAGACATCGGTCACTGGGGGGGGCAAATCAATTGAGGGGGAGGGAAGGAAGGCACGAGAGGCTGCTGGAAGGAAATCGACGAATCCTTGATCGTGCGGTGGCCCGGAGGGGAAAAAGAACAGAAGGGGGAGGGTGTGCGGGTTCGCAAGTTGGGGGTTACGGGCATTCATCTTCTTTCAGACCAACCGACAGCAAATCTAAAAGTGAAAAACCACGGAACAGTACCCTTTACGGAGGTGGAGCAAACTCGTGGCGAGGGGTGTCGAAACTCCGGGCATTGAAAAAAGGGGGAACTACACAACGCAAACTGAAAAACGGGACGAAAAAAAAAGTGCATCAAAGAAGTGAGGGAGAAGGGACTTAACACGAAAACATTTGAGGTTAGTAACATGCAACAAAATAAGGAGGGTCAAGACGGGCAAAGGAGGTCGAGACGTCGTTGGAGGGCGGGCGGAACGCGAAGGGTCATGGAGGAGGGAGCCGGGAGCTGCCGCGCGGACTTCTCGGGGGGCGACTAAGGGGAAGCATTGGAAAATGACCCAACAGACTTTTAGAGACGGATTTGAAGAGAAGGGCGGATTGGACGCTGGGGCTTGGGATGCAGGACGAAGCCCGACAGGGGTCAAGTCAAGGAGAGGAAGACGGGCAAAGGCGGTGACCTACATATGACCAATCCCGAGGGGAAGGGAGGGGATGTGTCAGAAAGTAATGAAGGACTGTTTACGGAGGTTGACTGAAACTAAAAGGGAGGGGGACTCAAAAATTCTGTTTATAATGGAATAAAGTTGGCTGCCTGACACAGACGGTACGGGCGACCATGAGAAAAAAAAGGCGGAGATGGTTTTCTGGGGGCAAGAAGTCGGGGTTCTCAGGGGGGACAAAGCGGTCCCCCACGGGGATTAAGCCGACTCTCCGACAAATCTGCTGCAGGATAAGAATCAGGTCTATCACCGTCTTCCAAAACCCGGCCCAGACAAAAACGGAAGAAGACCTGCCTAGCACCAAAAAAGACATCCAATTCCGCCTCTATATGAGGGAGGGGAGACGAACTTTCTAGATCTCATTCTCTATAGCTAAGTATTCTTTGAGTCTCCACACGAGGGAAGGTTGGCCAAATGGGCAAGGTGGGAGAAGAGCAAAGCGGGAAAGAAGACCGAGCCGGAAGCCAAAAAAAAAGCTAAGGCGTCCAGGAGGGGTTAGACCACGGGAGGGTATTCCCGCCCTAAAAGACCTTAATTTACTCCTTATTTGTCAAGCTTACCGGCCCGCATGGGCGAAACCATCAAGAAAACGGAAAAAATGGCTTTGAAAAAAGGTGAGAAAAGGAACTGTCAACAGACCAAAGGTACGGCAGCAAGATCTGAAAAACAAAGGAAAAAAAAAAGGACCCCTGAAAAAAAAAAACGATAAACTACTTCTGAATGAGGAAAACAACCAAAAATAGCGGCAAAACAGGAGGCCGAAAACCTCAAAGAAAAAATCGTCAAACCGGCGTTGCAGGAGGACCAGTGTGATCCAATAGGATGTCATTATTAGAAACGCGCAAAAAAAAATCCTCCTCCCTGAAGGGAAAGCTTTGACCTGGGGAGGGAGGATAGGCTCGGGTTGAAGGAGAGCGAAGGTGGCCGAGGGGGGGAAGGGAAACAAATTCACAGGAAAGAAGCGAGCCGGAATATCTTGCTATCAGGAGACCGAGGACACCCATGACGAGAAAGGAGCTAAAAAACAAAAACACGGAGGAGAGTAAAAAGCTATATACAAGGGGGGTGTATAAAAGAAAAAATCTCACTAACTTGGAAGGGGTGCCGCCATCTCAAAGGGGGCCTCTGGGAAACCTTCTTAAAGAGGACAAAGGGAACCGCTAAAGAAAAGGAAGGAAAAAAACCCAATTCAAAGACCTGGCACACAAAAAAAAAAGGCGGGCCTTGCGAGTGCCCTACAATCGAAAAAAAAAGAAAAATGAAAGGGCAGAAGAAACAGGCGGACGATGCCGGGGGGATGGTGAGAGGGGGAGCACATGGGAGGGGGTGAAGAACGGTGGTCAGCATCTACTTATAATATAAAAGATAGTAAGACTCGGGGTGCAGCCGGGACAATACTTGGTCCGGGATGGGTGATCAGACAAAGGGGAAAAGAACTAAGCGGGGGACCACCGATGGGACAGAAAAAACCTACCTGGAGCCACCAGTTTTCTGGAATCATTAGGCGCACTTTCTTATTTGCAGCCATGCCGGGGGAAGGCAAATCCGTAAAAAGGAAAGTGACTTTTCTGGCGGCGAAAACCGAAGCTGATACAGGGGCGGTAAAAACGTTCAAGAAAGGGCTCAACGGAGCGAAGCGCGGCGAGAGGTACTTGGCAAGGGAACCGCGGAGATGCGAAAAAAAATCAATCTGCCCACGAGAAAGAGGGGACAACCAAAGTGTACGTTCTCTTGAGATCAAAAGAAGAGTTCGCCGCAACGATGGTCAGAAGTCTCCACGCTCTTCGGGGGGGAACTGGAAGAAGAGCCTGGAGGAGAGGCGGAGGCGAAAACGTACGGAGGCAGTACGGTTTGAGCCGGTCTCGGCTATCGACTAAAACTTGCAGCGATTAGGCGGGAGAGGAAGAGAGGGATGGGTACAAGGGGGGCGGTGGGGAGATGGCGAGAAGCTTTTCAAGAAAGCCAAAGTGAGGCATGGATGGAACCCCGGGAAAAAGAACGGAAAGATTTTTTTCATCAGCAAAGTAAAAAATTAGAAAACGTGATGCAGCCGTGGAGGAGAGGAAGACAACCAGCAGAGGAAAAGAGCACGAACAGGTGCTTACAACCCATACGACTGCATTATAGGTTTGATCATGGGGTGCCCCTGCACGAAGGCTAACGAGCCCATTACGGCCCAGGAACGATGGCAGAAGGGGCTTGGGGGACTCGTAAAGAAAAAACTGACAAAACTCAAATAGGTGAGACAGCGAGGAATAAGATGTTTAGGAATTCCACGCTGAAAACAAAGCTAGCCATAAGCGCGGCAGCGAAAGCGCGCCGATGAAAAAAAGGAGTCGAGGGACGGGCGACAAGAATAGCAGGAAAGGGGAACCTGGAGGAACGACGTGAACAGTGTGAGAAAACAAATGAACTACTAAATTATGCTTGAAAGAAAAAATCCCTACTATCTCAATATCGACAATAAACCGGGGACGGGGAGAAAGGGGGCAAGGTGGAGGGGATCGCGGCACGACAGAAGCAAGTCCGTGGCAGACCGACCCTCGCAGAACTCGTCGGGCGAAACAAGAGGTCGAAATGTGATTGGTGGGGGGGGGGGAAGAAGACGGACAGGGAAAGTGGTCAGCAGAAGAAGGGAACTTAAAAAAAATGAGAACCCACACAACCTTCTCGTAGGGACTAACTGGGGCCGCCCAAAAAGGGGGTAGACGCAAGAGGGCGTAGAAAAGAATCCAAAGCAGGCAGGGATCGTTGGACCGGCGTACAACCCCTCAACGTGCCGTGGACCGTAATCGCACTTTAGTCCATCTCAGGGACCATGGACCACCTAAGGTGTGGGGCAACGCCGGGGCGCAACAGGGCCCAGGAAGCACCAACCCCAGAAAGGAAACAGGAACGGGGGAATCTTCGAGGTCAAGAAACCGGAAAGAATGGAAAAATGTCAGGGGGATGCCCTTCAATGAATAACCCTAGAGTGTGAGTCAGACAAATGTAAACAGGAAGGGGTTCTCAAGAATCGGCTAGGAAGGAGCTGGGTAGGGAAGGAAGGGGAGGGGACGACCGGCACAACAAAAAAAGACAGGAAACAAAATGAAGAAAGTTTGATAGGTGGAGGTAAAGGAGGGCCCAACGACAATCGTCGCACGGGAAAGACAGTCATCACTTCCACGGACCCTACAAAGGTCACCACATCGGGAAAAAATCTACGCCAGAACAGCCGACAAACGTCTCAAGGGGACGACAAGCAGAGGAACGCGCCTTCAGAATTGCCCAGTGCTCAATGTCCGCGAGGGGGGCAGGAAAGGAAAGCCGATCTAGCGCAGGAGGGAAAACTAAAATAACTACACCCGAAAGACCGCATCAAAAAAAAACGCGATGTAGCCAACAAATAACGCAACGAGGGAGTTTTGAGCAAAGTACAAAGGAAGAAGTAGAGGGCTAGACGGAAATAGCATTATTGCAAATTCGGTCACAAAGGAACACCATATACAGGCAGAAAATCTAACAGGAAGACGACGAACCATGCTTAAGAAGAAAACTTGGAGAGAAATTCAAAACAAAAACGAGAGAGGAAAAGATAGAAGGCAAAGGGAGAGGGAGAAGCAGGCTGAAGGGGTCTATCTTACGATTTTCTGGGGCTAAAGGGTTTCCGGCAGGAAGAAGCACTTCTGATCTTTCAAGACGATACTAGGTTCAGACGGGAGGCCTGATAGTCAGGACGGGGGCAGACGGAAGCGTTGGAGTTAGGGGGGAGGACATCGGGCGTGGTGGGGATTCGCGGTCGAGGGGGCACGTTGGTCGTTCAGAGGCAGAAGGAAAGACGTTCGGTCTGGCCTGCAGCACGCTCCATGGAAAAAAATCCATACGAACGACGTTAGCGCTGCGGTAAAAAAAAAAAAAAAAAAATGAAAAAAGGGGGGAGGGGAGGGTCTGTTCTCGAAAGGGTTGAGGATAGGTAGTGTTAGGGGACGGGTGAGGAACTTCCCACTGTTGAGGGGCATGATAAAAACACTGAGACAACGTCTGAATTTTGGGGTTGCCTGTCGGGTGGGGGGAGAAGAAGGGAAGACGGGCGAAAGCTCCAAAAAACGGGGGCAGGGAGGAGAAACGTTCACACGAAAAGGCCCCAATAGAAGAAAATATTGGGGTTACAATTTAGAAAAAAAAGTTGACTATTTTTACATGTCAGGAGGTCCGGGATCCTGAAGAAATAGAGGTTCAAAAACCACGGCGAAGTCTGGGCGAAACGCATGGCAGGTTGCGACGGAGGGGGAAACCCAACCTGTCAGGATGAAACTTGACGGTCAGATGGAAGCAAGTGTGACGAATCTTTTCACTGCAATAAGGGAGGGGGGAGGGTACGTAACAAGTATTCTTCTGTATGATCTAAATATGCGGATGATAGAGAACCAGGGCAAACGATCGGAAGGGGGGGGGGGGGCGGGGGTTTACTTTAGGAAGATCAGGAGGGCGACAACCTAACATCCCGCCTCCGGCACCACACAACGCAAATATAAATTGGAGGGTTTCAAGCGCCGGGGCGTGTCGTGCGATCTCGCAGGGGTATTATTTCAGGAGTAGAACTCAGCGCAACAAGGAACAACTTTCCTATCACACCATACTACCGGGGACAACGGGAAATGGGCGATCAGAGGGAGGGGAGGGGGGGAGAACAGTGGACAAAGAATCAGTTTGGCAGAAATGGAGGTTAGAAATTACCCAATTACATGCTGGGAAAAAACACTTCTCTTCTATACTTCTGGGGAAAATTCTCGACATCGCACGTTGTCAGCGGAGAGCCGGGAGAGTAAGGGAAGGACTCGGAGAATGTGGACCGGTTGAATCGTGAACTGAAACTCAAAAATAAACACTTACAGAAATGTTTAGTGTGTTAATGGGCTTCAGGAAATGTTAAAAGAACGTCGGAAACAATCGTTTCATGCGGGAAGCGCAGTCACAGCTCTTCAAGGAGGTGAACATCATGGAAAAAACGACAAGCCGTAAGGGGTGAGGGTAACACTTTTAAGGGGAAGGCGTTTCAAAAGCGCGGGGTGCGAGAGAAAAGAACGGCAATTCATCAGCGTTATAAAAGGAAGGGGCGGGGGGGGGGCGTCACCGACCCCCGTAAGTACGGAAACTGGCGTAAAAGCAATTCTAACTGGGGATTGGAGGCCAGCGTCGTCTAAGATGACAAAGCGGTCACAACCGGGGAGGGGGAGGCTCCAGCAGCAGCCGACGGGCTCGAGGGAGGGGAGGTCAGATCAGAGACCTGGCCCCACCCCTTCAGGACGCGAAAAGCCGCCTCCAAATATCACCAAGGCGCGACCGATCACCGGCCCCGAGAGGAGAGGGGGGAGAAAGAGGAATCAGGGGCTAGAACCGAGGGCAGCGCTCGCACTGTGAGGATGATTCAACACTAGGTGATCTCTGTTGGTAAAAGAGGGAGAAGAAAGGAAGATACTCCGCGTGAACTTTAGCAGAAACGATCGAAAAACACCCCGCCGGGGGTTGGGTGGTTGCCTGAAAGAGGTCCAGAAAAAGAACTGGAAAACGGATCGGAGTCTGAAACACAGGAACAAGAACTGGACCGCAGTACACCGGGTTGGACAGCTTAAAAAGCCCGGCGGGGGGGAAAAGAAAGAAGAGTGCGAAGAAGGGCTTTTCCAGAACGTTGGGATCAACTGTCAAAACACGACCACAGAAGGAGTCGCTCTAATTGAAAAATCATCACCAGGAAAAACCGGCCATAGGCAAATGCTGCACCACGTGCGATCAAGAAAAGGATGATAAATGAAGGAGATTCTGAAAAAAACCCGAACACAACTACAAAGCCGAAAAAGCTAACAAAACGCATCGTCCGAAACCAGAGTTTCCATGATGAAAAGAGGCACATGAGATTGAAAGCATGGGGCTACCATCGGACAAGGCCAGGGACCTTCCGGAATGGGCCAGGACTTGAAATTTGCGGGGAGGAGGATCGTATAGGGGGTTTCCGTTGAGCAACGAGTGACTTTCCGATAAGACGGTAAGAGAGGAAAACACATTACAGGCCTTAGAAAAAGATATCTTGAAATCCAGGAGCCGATGACAAAAA
>Ga0179593_1422529_pt1 | contig 10008 bp, 14 predicted proteins | sample CZODoug2_1_08_16_FD_185931 | JGI IMG/M metagenome (GOLD analysis project Ga0179593, IMG submission 185931) | Vadose zone soil fungal communities from Angelo Coast Range Reserve, California, USA - CZODoug2_1_08_16fungal (PacBio error correction) | ecosystem: Environmental > Terrestrial > Soil >...
GCAAAGAAGCGGGCTGGGGGGAGGAAGAGAGGTACGGCAAAAGGCTGCTTAAAGTCCAGCTCCCACGGCCAAATGGGGGAGTGTAGAATCTTCAAATTAGGCTCGGCAGGAAGATGCAAAGAACCTCCCCATGCAATCCTAGAAAAAGATCTCACTACCCTAAAGGCAACAGATTCATTCCACCAAGGGGGCAGCCGTTACGCCATTGGGGAACAAATCAAGTCACCTGTATTAAACAGGCGGAAGACCGAGAGTAATTAAGAGAAAAAAGACATTCATCACTGATTCACTGGAAGGGAATACACCTTGCCTGAAAAAAAAAGCAGGCGAGAATTGTGGGCAAAAAGTGTGGCACTGATTGAGTGTTAAGAGCAAAGCGGGGGATGGGCGGTGACCTCCTGCCATTTAATCCCGCATGACCCGTCAAAAGCATGAAAGATGTTATGCCCCAGGAAGCCACGGCAGCAAAAAGCCGAACATTCCGTCTCTAAACGCGGAATTAAAGGGAGACCGATCCATAGCAGAAAACAAGAGGGGAGAAGAGAAAACACATAAAATAAGGGCGGCCCTGCTTAGAGTCGGGTGGGCTGTGAATCCATGGCAAGACTAAAGGAGGAAGCGAACGGAAAAGAAAAAAAACCAACAGACAAAATTCGTGACCGACGTATTTCAAAAAAATGGAGGCAGAAGTAAAGAAGGCAAGCCAGGAAGGAACAAAGAACACGTTCAAAGGGAAGGGGAAAAGGGCCATTGCAAAGCCCGCCCTCAGCAAGTATGGGAATCTGAAAGGCAGGCTGCCGAAGTCTCGGCGAAGAAGGGGATTCGCCCAGCGACAGGGGTTGATTGGTGACCGGGCATTGTTGGAAAAATGAAAAAACAGAGATGGTCAGTTTCAGCATCACCCAACCAGCGAAGGGGGTTTGGGTTGCATCGAAAAAAGTTTAGCCAAATGGGTCAACGATCCTTTGGCAAGAGAAAAAAAGAGGGGTAAAAAGCAACCCACCATAATGGCGGATGAGAGGGCATGAAAAAGAGCAAAGTCAAAAGGAAACCCAGACCCGGCAAGGTTTGCCAGGCACGTGCAAAAAGACAGACTGTCTTCACTTAAAAAAAAGAATTTGTGGATTTTCGAATTCGGGGTGCGCAAATTGAATCCCCCGAGGGGGGTGGAGGAGAGTTGACAAGAAGCCAAAAAAAAAGGAAGGACTGACAGCGGAAAGTTTCCGCTTTCAAAAACTCAAAGAGATTATAAAAAGAAAGTTGCTTCTATGAGGTCAAAAGAAAAGTAGGGGGAAGGAAATCCCAGGGGGATCGGTTAAGCCGACAGAACAAAGGGGAAGGAAAAAAACTCAGCATAGTGGCATAGAGAAGGTGCTGAAACCGCAAAAGGAACCGGGGCGAGTGCAAGAAGCGCTTTTTGAAAAAAGGGGTCCAAACAAAAAAAAATGACCAACCTCACCACTGATCCTTACGCCAGGAAGGCGAACAGGAGAAAGGGGGAACTAGCTTGAACGGCGCAACGCCGGGCGTGGTTTCAGAAGGCGAAGCGCAGCTGTCTAAACAGTCTGGCAGGCTAAGACTCTGGCATGGCAAGGACTGGTCCTCAACCTCGCTTAAGTGAAGGGCGGGGGAAAAGAAAGAGTAGCCGGCGTCTGGATGGTGCGCTAGGGCAGCTGAAGATCGCAAGACTGGGATTTCAAACGCGGCGCACAATCATGGCGTCCCCGTCTTTCCTCTTCATGAAGGGGTCCAGAATAAGAGGCTTGAAGGCCCAGCGGGCCCGCACACAAGGAAGATGGATGCAGGCGGGTCGAACTGTCACGTCCGAAAGGCAAAAGGAGGAGGGAAACCCTGGGAAACCTTGATGAATCGTTGGTTGGGCGCCTGTTGGGAAGGGAGGGGACGACAACAGAAGAGAGAAGGGAAAAAAGGGGGGAACAAAGACCCGAAAACATAGTGAAGAAAACCTGAGCCGCAAATCGGCCTGGAATCCCCAGGGGAAAACCAGAGAAAGGCACTTGCGGAGAAACCACTTTCAGGAATTGATTATGTTCAAAGAGAGGACCCTCGAAAGAATCCATTCCAAAAGAGAGGGTCTTATTCACAAAAACGTCTTGTATAAAAAAAAACTTTCAGCAAGCTGTCAGAGACGGCCAAAAAAGGCCTCAAATGGAAGAAGTAAATACCCACGCCAACCCTAAAGGAACCAAGCGGAATCTCGCTTCACCGGGAAAAAAGAGGGAGGGGGAAGGGGCTGAAATGGGAAAGGGCACAAGACTGTTCGGGAACTTCTGGTGAGAAAAGAAAAGAAGCGGTAAAGGTTCGTTTCCGCAGGGGGGAAGGCACACTGCACCCCTGGAAGGAGGGGGGGGGTGGAAAAAAAAAGAGTTCCATGGAACGTCCTGGATTGGGACCAGACAGCGGACAACTCAAACAAAGGGGAAAGGCCGTCGGAGGGGTTTTGCGCGGCCTTTTTTTTGGGAACAAGGAAAGAAGAGACGTAGGGGCCATTAAGGGATCGTCGGGGACACAAAAAGGGAAAAACTCAAAGGAAAAGGCCGGGAGGGACGCCCAATAGAGCCACAAGCAAAAAAAAGAACAAATCGGGGAGGAGAGCAGATGCGCAGTACAAAGGAAGGTCGAAGTTCGCAAGGGGGCGAAGGGGGGAAGGGATGGCAACGCTGGTCACTGAGAGTCCCATTTTGGGGGTGCGCCCCGTTCTCGCGACGGAGGGGGGACACGCTGCCGGAAGGGTCCTGGAAACTTGAAAAGAGGAGGCTGCAAGCGATGTGACCTCACGTGGCACTAGAGCGAAAGCCAGATGGGCATGAAAAGGGGAGAGACGGTTAAAAAAGCGACCTGGGCTGCGCGGGGGGAAAGAGGCCTCGGGAATCAGGGAAGAGAGGTGGGAAGACGCCCGCTTTAAACATCATCTTGCGGGGGAAAGGGGGAAAAAGGAATTTACACCATGCTAAACTGACTTCTAGCCGGGTTGGTCGGACCTAAATTCGGGAAAGGGAGCGACAAGAGGAGGAAAAGAGATGAAAAATCACCGGCGCTCGAAAATGGAGGACTGGAACCAAAACTCCCACAGGAAAAAAAAAAAAACAAACCGCGAAAAAAAAGGAGACATCAAAGGTCACATGGCCAAGGAAAATAGAGAAGAAACAACAACAACAGGGGAGAGGGGGAGATTTTCCGTAAACGGACTTTAGAGGAAAGGAGAAAAGAGAGGGGCTGTGACGGTATCTGTGGGGGTAGAGGGGGGGTCCAAACTCCGTTTCTGGGAGAAGAAATGGGTAGAATCAACGACGAGGATCAGAAACAAGGTTTGCAAGCGGAGCAACCACGTCAACCGCCGACATGGGTAATCCTTAGTCAGCACGATGATAAAGCATCAAGGGAGTCCAGAACAAAGAGAGAAAGCAGGGAGTAAAAAGCCAGACTAATCAGAACAAACAAAAAAACGCACCGCCTGGAAGTCAACCGAACACCGAAAGGATCCTTCGCCGGGTATTGAAAGAAAGAACGCTCCACGAAAAAGTCATCGGGGGAAAACTAACTCATGAAAAGTGCGCAAAAAAAATTAAGGAAAGAAAAAGTTAAGTACCAGACTCCATTCTATTGCACATAAGACCATACCTATTTTGGGAAAGAGGGTAAGTAAGAGGACGGATTTGGGGGGGAGAAATGGAAAATTAGAAATTCCCTGATTTTTTCCACTCCAGACTGGCCACCTGCACACGCGCTAACTTGCGTTGCATGGGAAAAACCGGCACCACGCCCAAAGAAAAAGAGAATGTAGAGTTGCTGGGGGTGGGGGAAGACCCAGACCTAAGGGAAAGGGGGTGCCAAAAAGCAGAAAAGGGGGGAATGAACGGTACAAAGCGACAAAAGTGCCGTTGGAGGTCTAATGGGGATGGACTAGGGACGTTAAACGTTTCACAACCAGAGTCTTTGCATATAAGAATAAAATAAAAGGGAAAACATCCGTGGTCACGGGGAGCAGAATTTAGGCTGGGGGTCCAGTTGGATGGGGTACGGAGAGAGTATGGGAGACAAAAAAACAGATCCAGATTAGATCGAAAAGAGGTTAAAGGTAACGCACTCCTGATAATTGGGCCTGATGAGTTTTGGAGAAAGTTGGTTTCACTCATCACGGAATAAAGGGAAGAAAAAAGGGAACTAAATGGGGCAGAATCAAAGTGTCGATTCATAAAACGGAGGGGGAGGTCTCAAATGGGCGTGCAATTCCGAATGTAAAAGGAAGATAAATCGATTGGGAAAAAAACACGAAACAAAAAAAAAAACTATCAATGGGACTAGGAAGGGGGAGGGGGACGGAGCGGAAGGGAAAACCACTAGTGCGCAAGCGGAGCGAGGGAACGGTCAGCAAGGTTGGAATGAATTCAAGACTGGTAGTCAGCCAGAATTGACGAACAAGAAATATAAAATCGAAAAAAATCTAAACGATAGAGCAACATAGCGAAAATCAGGGACGCAAGCATGATCTCTTGCGGAAAGGAAAAGGAAAAAGGGCCAGATCTATACCTTCCTATGCTCCAGGGAAAAGAAAGGAGGAATTCTCCGCGAAACAAAAAAACAGAGTGCAGAAATAAGATAGGACGCACTAGAATCTAAAGAGCGCGGTCAGGACCACGGGAGGGGTCTCTATACAGGGGGGAAAAAGGGGGTGCAGTTGCCAAAGGAAGATCGGGTCGGGAAAGAGCCAACTCTCAAGATACAGGGATTTTCAAGCACCTTCTATAGAAAAAGAAAGAATGGGTGGGGAGGTATAGGGAGGGGAGGAAAAAAATCTTACACACCATTAGTCACGGCAAACGGATCTTTGTCTGTGGACTCAAAAACAAAGTGAAAATCGGGAATTAAATACCCATGAAGGGAAAGCGCAAGGTGTATCAAGGAGGTGAAGGAAGACAGGCTGAGGGCACAAAAAATCATTTATAAGAAGCTACAACAATCAAAGATGCAACGAAGAAAACCTAGATATAAAGAAAAAAGGGACGGGAGGGAGGGGACGGAAGAGGGAACAATGCCTTCAATCGCACTTTGAGTCCGCGCGAGCGTTGGGAACAGGGACGAAGGCTAGGGGGGTCAAAGGCGTCAGAGAAAAGGGAGGGAGGGCATGCTTGCAAGCAGTGGAAACCAAGAAGGGCAAATTCTCACCTCACGTAAAAAAAAACAAAGGAAGGATGGATGTAAAGCAATGACAAGAAAAGCACGTTGGGAAAAGGAAAAAACGGGAACCGCAAAAAAAAACTGTCGAAATACAGAAAAAGGAAAAAAAAATTTCGGAATCACCTGTGCACCAAATCAAGGGCCGGCAGGAGGGGGGCTGTTATGAAAAGAAGAGGGAAGAAAAAAGACCGAACGAGGTTGCAGGCATGACCGGCACATTCGTGAGCGGCCGCAGGGAAATCGCGTCACGAGGTAAAATATGGTCATCTGGGGAACGGCAAACTGAATGCAGAATACATGAAATCATTAAACGAAGAAAACACCGGGAGAGAAAAAGGGGTCATTCCGAACAAAAGGTCGGGGGGGAGAAAAGAAAGAACCCTGGATACTGATTGGATCCAGACCGCGGAGCGCAGAGAATTTCCGGATGACGGTAAGGATAAGCCTGGGAATTGGAATAAAAAAGGCAGAAAAAGGGAAGATGGTAAAAGCAAACAAAGGTTGGCAGAACCTAAAATCGAAAATAAGGGTGGGAACAAATAAAGAAAAAATCTTCACACAACAGCATCAAGACTCGTTTTCAAAGAAGCAAAGGGGGGGGAGAGAAGAAAAGGGACAGTGGGCAAGGTGAATCTCTAAGTTAAAGAAAGAGGGCCACGGACTTAGACCGGGGGAGCAAAAGGGGGGGGTTTGGTTGACCCAAACGTCGCAGGATGGCAAAGGGGTGGGATGGGGAGGGATGTCTATGGGGGGGAAAAGGGTTCATGCGGGGCGTTCTATTAATGAAAAAGGGGAAAAGGAAAAAACCGTGAAGGAAAAAGAGGAGCCCACGACGGGGGAAATCCCTTGGCGAATAGATCGAAAACCATATTCCGCTGGAGAGAGATAAAAAGGCCAACAAAAAGGAAGGGATATACCAGCGGAAAGGTAGTTCGAAGAGATCCTCAACTTGAAAAAAAAAAGGCAAGAAAAGACGAAGGGAGATGGACAGGGCGATCCGGAAATGCGACTACGGATGTCCATAGAGAAAGAACCGCATGAAAAAGGAAAGAAAAAAATCTCAGAACTCAAGCCCATTCATTAAAAAAAGGGGGGCAATCCGAGAAAGGTGTAAAAACGCAAAAACGAGAAAAGTGAGCAGGAAAAAGGGAGATATCGCGATTCAAGACCCTTGGGGCAGAAATGAGCCCTGGAAGGATAACACGTGGAGGAAAAAGAAAAGATTAGGTGTGCCCGGAGGGAGGAAGGAGAAAAGCTTATTTGGGGGGGTGCGGGAAATCCTTCCAGGTGGGAACCAGCAGGAAAAAACGGCCAAGCTGAAGCTGGTAATTGGGGAAAGACATCAAAGGCAGCAAGGACGAAACCGCGGACATGTCATGAGCTAAAGAGGACATGTCAAAGATCAAAGATTCTCACCCCGGGGAGAGGGAGAAAAAAAAGAAGAGGGCTGCAGATTAGATGGCTGAAGACTGGTCCGGCGAAAAACCATTCAGGGGGGACCACCGAACGCAGAAAATAAACAAAAAAGTACGACGGATTAAAAAATGGACTTCAAAACTGCCGGAAAAAAAAAAAGGCAACACATCCTTTTCGACTCGGTGGGACAAACGAACTGAAAATAAAGCCGCCCTCAGAAGAAGGAGTGAGAAAAAAGACTAAAAGGAAGAAGCGGCAAAGTCGGCGGCGCCCAGAGCAGGGGGGGTGTGCCGTCGTGTTGTGGAAGGGTACAAAAACTATCTGGGGAGGGAGTGGGGGGGGAAATCACCCCAACCAGAACAGCAAAACGCAAAAGGTTTTTTGGGTTGATCGCAAAGGAAGCCCTTTAACGAGAAGGTGTGGAAGACAACGAGTGTCCAAGCTAAAAAAACACACAGACGGGAGAATGAGAATCTAATCAAAAAAGCCAAAGAAGTTCCTCAGAGGTGCCCTCAGAAGGGAGAAAAAAGAGAGGATTGCACCAGGCACTTGTTCCAAAGGTAGAAAGGAAAAAGACAATTTTGGGATTTTTGAAGTCTCGTGGGGGGGGGGGACCAGAGTTGGGTCCCCGATTTGTTAGTAGCTGAGGTTGGGGGAGAAGAAGACAGAGGAAGGAAACATGCATGCAAGAGTCACATCTTGATAAAAGGCAAGTGTGACATTCTGGGGAGTCAGCAGAGTGAAAAAAAAGAAAGGGGCGGGTAGCTTCAATCTGAACTAGATTGGGGCAGGAAAAAGCATCGAAGTTAGGCAGGTCCGCCGACGGGAAAGAAACTCCCCCAAAGCGCATGTAGGAGAGGAAGACTGAAGCAAAAGTAAAACAAATGATCAAGAAACAGCCTCTCGTATTGGGGGGGGTCCAATGCCAAATTTGTAACCAAAAGGGGGAAGAGAAACAGGAAACCAACGGGGAAGAAGGAAATAAAGCCGCTAATACAAAAGGGCCGGCTGGAACGGCAAAACTCATGAGGGTTGGTCAAAACGGAGAAAAAAGCTGGGGCATTGGGGCTGGACTTTCTAGGTCTGAAACAGCATGCATGGGAAGAGTCCCCTTCCGACAGAAGAAGAGTTTGCAACAACGAAGGGAAAAAACGCTGGAGTCTGTTATGTGAGCTATCAACTGACAGGAGACCCGAAGGTTTCATGGAAAAAAAAACATGGGCTGGGAATTCATCGTTCGGAGTCATGCGTCACGGAAAAAAAACTCTGCTTGAAACCATGACCAAGGTAAAAGCAAACAAAAGGATGCCACATCGGGGGAGAAAGAAAAAAAAGCCTACGTCAAAACTAGTCTTTCACCGGACAGGTAGTACTTTTTGGGAGGCAAGGTGAGGGGGAGAAAGAAAAAATTATCGGAAGGGGGACCTCGCCCAGAAAAAGTTTACAAGAACCACTGAAAGAATCTGCCTGGCACCCGCTGGAAACCCTGCGTAACGTCCACATTTGGGGGGGCGGATGCAAAATAGGAAAACTGGGGGACCACCGAGGAAAAAAAAAAAAGAGAAAAAATCAGAGCGAGGTTATTCGGAGACAAAAGGTCAAAAAAAGCCAAAAACCGCTGAGGGAATACCAAACTTCCTCCTAAAAGGAAAAAAAAACAATAACCGGCAAGAAAAAGAGAGACCGCGAACACGACAAAAAAAAAAGCCTGATTTCGGGCAAGGGATGCGCAGAAGAATGGAATACGGGGGAACGAACTGAGGAAGTCAAACATCGCTTCCACCTAGCACTGTCGTGTCGGAAAAAAGAAAACCAAGGTTCGCTTTGGGGGCAACCAATAGGTCCAAGGGGGAGAGTGGGCCACAAGCTCTCCCTGTTCGCCGAGTCGGTTTGGGATGGCGGCCTTGGGTTTGCAAATAAAAAAAGCGGGAAAGGAAGGTGCCATAAAGCGCAACACGATCGTTGGCACCGGGGAAGCGCTGGCCATGTCGCAAACGAAAGGCTCCAACCGTCCACCTCTAAAAGTACAACCGAGGACTGGAAAGGGTGGGAAAAGCCCTTGCAAGGGAAAGGGCTTGGCGGTAAAAGAATCAGTGCTCTACCTGGTTTTTGCAAAAAAGGTTCTGCGCTCCGCGTGGGAAATTGCCGAAGGCCGCGACACGGGGGGGAGAATCGAGTCAAGCAGTCGGGAGGGAGATCACAGTTCAGGACTGAAAAAGAAGAAAGGACTTTGGCAAGTTGAAACAAAGGGGAGGCCTGTGTGCTGCGCGGGTATTCTCAGCCGAGTCATCCCAAGGCAGAATCGTGGAGGGGACCCAAGATGCTTGTCAGAAGGAGGGGAATTGACTGGGATGTACACAAGCTCAGCGTAAGTTATCGAAGTTAACTGGACCGAAAGAAGTGCAAACGGCTGACCTCGTCCGTCCCGATTTTTCAGAAACATCAAAAGTCGGGCGAGGGAAAAAAGAAGCTCAAACACGCTTCGAGTTCCGAAATACAAAAGAAGCGACCGCCGCCGTTTCCGAAGCAACGGCAAACGGGGGCACGGGGGAAAAAGAATCAACAACAACAACGAGGGGGAAGGTTACCCTGGGAAAAAAAGGGACGTTGCTGGGCAGGAAAAAAAGGAATGGCAGGAAGGATGCTTGACGCGAGCGTGGTGGGAGAGGGTCCAGACGCGATGGAAAGCCGTTTGGGGGAGAAAACAGCGAAGAGGAAGAAAAAGACAACACGCAGTTCGTTCCAGACAAAAGGCAAAAGGAATCCTAGCATGGGGGGGTCCCCGGAATTTCAAAGCAAAAGAGAAATAAACAACAAGGCGTCCAGCCAAAAAAAAAATATCAAGAAAAGTGGAGCCGAGGACGAAATCCCGAAAACCAGCACCCGGCGCGTGAAAAAAAAAAACCCATGTGAAGAAGAAAGGGAGGCGAAATACAGCTTCAGCCGCGAAGAAAAAAGACTCCATTATGAAACAAAAGGGGGAACGAAAGCAGTTCGTCAAAAAAGGGAAAATTACCAACAAGAAGCCCCTCTCCTTCGAAATTGCCGTACCATACAGGGAGGGAGCGCCTCGGCTATACGGGAAGTAAGTGGAGATTTGACGTCGCCTGGGCCAAAAAGGATGACCGGACAATCTATCGTGTTTAACAAAAAAACGAAAAATTGTGTGGACCAAAAATTTCGAAAAGCCGAGAGAGGGAAGGGCCGTGCGAAAAAACCGCAGGAAAAAAACCACCCGACGACGGCGTAACATGTCTCGAGTCGTGATTGCACAAGACATCCCTCTCATGAATAGTGGGGAAAAAAAAAGAAAAGAAAGATGGGTGGGGAGAAGCGGACCGAAAGTGCAGATTTAAAAAGGGGGGGATTAAAGGAGGGGACGTCAAGTTAAAA
>Ga0179593_1567166_pt1 | contig 10008 bp, 10 predicted proteins | sample CZODoug2_1_08_16_FD_185931 | JGI IMG/M metagenome (GOLD analysis project Ga0179593, IMG submission 185931) | Vadose zone soil fungal communities from Angelo Coast Range Reserve, California, USA - CZODoug2_1_08_16fungal (PacBio error correction) | ecosystem: Environmental > Terrestrial > Soil >...
GGGGTCAAAGGGGAAGGTATCTCAGATGACAGGTGGATTTTGCCCGGGAAGAACGAGCGGGGGACTCGCGCCGCTTGCCATTTTGAGGGGACGGGGGAAAGAAAAATCAGACGACCGCTCACAATGGAAGTGAGAAGGAAAGGCTTCAGGCGGCGACTAAGGAGGCTCGACGTAATGCTCAAGACTTCCATCAACAGGCATGCACCTAGTCGAGAAGACACATAAGAAGGCAAAATCAGGCCATCGGCAAAAAAATACGGAGAAAAAAAAAAGAACCAATGCCTTTGTGAGAATCGTTAGCCGGAACTATCGGGAGGATGGCCGGGGGGCAACAGAAGACGAAAAGGAAGTATGCTGGGAAGACCGCTCGCGGCAGCCCTCAAAGCTTTCGAATTGCAAGAGGATGCCCCTTAAAAAAAAAACACAAGATAAGGAAAATAAAAAAGCTCGAGTAAAGCGCCGAAAAAAAAAAAAAGGAGAGAGGGAGAGGGAAAGGAGACTGGGAAGGCGGGTGGGGTGCTAAATTCACCTTTCAACTCTACTGTAAAGGGGGGCACAGGAATTTGCGATATCGTTTGAGGGGAAGATAATTCAAAAAGCCGGGCCCCCAACAAAAACACACAACCTGCAAAAGAAAAAAAAAATACAGAAAATGACCTAACAGGGGTCTAAACCCTTTATTCGTGACTACTACACTGGATCGGAAGGGGGGCACACTTAAATTGCAAAACCTTAAAATTTTGGGGGGAAGCTGTCGACGAAGGCAATCATAAAAAACCAACCAAGAGGGATCTTGGAATTTCAGGCAGCAAAACTCCGATACCTCAACATTCTTGGGGACAGTTCACGGGGGGGGAAAGGGGGAACTGGCATTATCAAGGACGGAGAAGCATGGCAGAGACGCCGAATCAGGAGGTTCCGCTGCAAGGGGGAGGGGGAAACCCACCTTCGCAAAGCGAACAGTTCAGCCTTTAAAGAAAGCTACCGGCACCAAGTGAGGGAATCGGGATTTAATGGCGATTATGTTGGAGGGAGGTATACCTAGATTTTGCCAGAAGACACAATGCTAACAGAACGAGAACGTTCGGGGTCCAAGGATAAGACAGAGAAAATGAATTCTTCAGAGTGGTAGGGGGTGATGAGTGGGCAGCACCAAAGTTCTTAAGAGCGTGCACCTCCAAACCGAAAAAAGGAAAGTGGTTCGGGGTAAGGGGGGGGGAAGGGGTGAAGAGTGGCTGGCGAGAATCGGGTAAAAAAGGACATGTAAAAAGTGTCCAGAGCAGGGCATGGAGGAAGATCAGGAAAACCAGGCATCATCATAGGGAACACGGGAGACGCAGAAAAAAAGCGAGTGGCACTCCCAGAGCCAGGTTCGCATAGGTCGTACTGATTGGGCTAAGGGATCCTTTTCATCGAGAACGGTAACAAACCGTTCAATCAGCGAGAGACTCAATGCAGGGACGTGCACGCAGAGAACAAAAAAACCCATGGGACTAATGCTCGCAGCTCTTCTGCCATTTCGAGTCGTGACCAGCGTAAAGTGACTGAGAAGGAACGGCGAGCGCTGTTACTTCAAAAAAAAAATGAACAGGACGGGGGTGCCGAGTATGGTCGGTCAGCGGATTGCACTGAAGGCGAATGTGAAGAAAAGACAAGAGTGGCGGAGAAATCACGCCACCGAAAAAAAGAAAAGGGAATTTCAAAAGGAGGGGTGGGGGTAGAAACAACAATGGGAACGGCATCGACGGCGCTTGACCACATCGATGCCGCGTCGGGTCGGAAAATTAAAAGTAGGGAACATCGGGTTGAAAGATTCAGACGGCATGATCGGGCCTCCTTCTATTCTAGGAGAAACAGAGCGGAAAGAGAATCCAGAGGTGAACGTCTAAATGACTGGGGAAAAGGTCACTGTAGCGCTCTAAGGCTCAGCGTATCTATTTACCAACAATCAACCTTGAGCAAATTCCCGGGGAAGGGGGAAAATTTCAACGGTGAAGAGTAGGCGTTCTTGGCGCTGAAGCCAGAAGCACAACCTGGTACAAGAGAGAAGAAAACCAAAAAATTATTTGTAGACCAGAGGAGCCCGGCACGGATCAGCCTCTGGCGATATGGACCAATTTGCGGCTTTGAAAAAAGCAGGGAACGGTTCGAAAATGGATCGCTCACCGGGGAAAAAAATTGGAAGAGACTGAAGAATAGAAAATTGGAAGCCTCCCCGAATTGCGCTCTTCAAATTGGCAGATTCCGAAGTTCATGCTGGCGGTAAGAAAAGAATAGGGGTACCGTCCACGTTCTCAAAAAAAATCGGGTAGAAATGAGTGTGAGATCCACATAGATTTCCTACGGAAGGAGATAAAGGAAGCTCTACTAAGGGGGACGCGGGGGGGACTTAAATTGAGGCGAGTCGGTTTTAAACCGGGGGGGGAAAAAAAAGCGCCTAGGGAAGAGCGAGGATATTTTAGACGGATTTCCGCAGAACGACCAAAGGGGGCGGAGTGAACAGGGGGCAAGAGGCGTAGCGGGATGGGTCAATGGAAGGTAGGAGTGAAGTTTGAGCTATATGCACCCGATGCGCATCGATGTTCAAGAAAAGGGGAGATTCGTGGCGGGGGGAATCAGCCATTCAGGGCAAAGAGAAAGGGGTTGCCGATAGCGTTATTGGTGCAAGGGGTCACAGCGGCCTGGTCTCGCTGAAGGGACACGACTTAAGGGAAGCCGACGGATGCAAAACAGCATAAAAATCCGAAAAGGAGTAATTGCCTTCTGGAGCCAAGAAAAGGAATCGATGCCAATCACGATAGAGGCTTATTCTGAAAAGGTTAAAAAAAAAACCTGGGGGAAAGCTCACTGGGAAAATCAGGAACACCTTCCTTAAAACAAATGCTGAAGGGGGTTGGGGAAAAAAAAAAAAAATATGGACAAGAGAGCAAAAAAAATCGCCCTGACTGAAATCACAGGAGAAAGGATCGAGGCAGGGCAAAGAGGGGCTAGTTTGGGGGACCTCTCGGGGCGGACGCCCGTAAAAGTACTATATGGCTCCACAACGAAAGACTCAAACTAAGGAAGAATATTCGTCGTCGTGCAGTTATCAGGGGGGGGAGGATGAAGGAAGGACAAAGTACTCCATTAAGTGCCTTAAAGTGGACAAAAAGTTATTCTGTATTCCCTATTGGGAATCTCGTCGAAAAAACAAGGGGAGGTGAAATCTATCTTTGAAGAAGTTGGGAGAGGGAAAAAGATAATATTCCCACCTGTGACAACTAAGGCTGGAAATTTGGCCGTGTTCGAGGGGACAAGGGGGGCAGCCTTGGGGAGGGGGGTGTGGAGAACAGGGCTAAGATGTTTCATATTGAGGGAGCGGAAAGGTTAAAATGAGGAAAGGGGGGACACGGCTAAACAGGTACTCTCAAGACAAAGTGGCGAGGAAGAGTCAAGAAAAAATTTATGAAAGTAACGTGAGGGCGCGACTGGAAACTTGATACTGAGGGGTTGCGCAGAAAGGGGAAAACGGAGGAAGTTTTTACTTGGATACAGGGGTAAACCGAAAGTTTGGGGGGAAAAAAGACAAAAAAAAAGGGGGGGGGAAAAAACGTCCGCGGGGTTTGGCGAGGGGGGATGGGAACGTATGTCAGAATTCACTTCCCTCGTCCCTAGGTATTGTGGGAGGAAATGCAAGCAGAAAAAAATCAGTCACGGCCAGAAAAAAGAAAGGACAGCGCGGCCGCAGGCAGGGGGGGGTCTTGGGGGGGAGTGAAGAACTGGGAAGAGAGAATTACTTTCAAAAAAATTTGTCACCGCGGGTGACTTCTGTGATCAATTTGGAAAGGGGGGTGCTAGAGAGGAGAGGGGGATAAGGAATGAATCGGAGGAAAGGAAAGACCTCGAGACTCAGGGGAGGAAAAGTGAAAAGAGACTAAAGGTGGGATATGTCTTTTTTATCTGGACAGAAGCAGGCGTCTGAGTCTCGTGGTCCGCTTTTTTGGGGGAAAAAACAAAAAGACGCCTTAAGAGAGGGATCAGATCTTAGTTTCTGAAATTCTTTAGAAAAGGAAAAAGGTCCAAAAAAGGAAAAAATAAATATATTATTGTACTTGTCAAAAAAGCGAATTCACTAAGACTCTTAAAAGGGTTTTGGGGAATTTTTACGCGGCTGGGGGGGGAAGGAGGGAAAGGCCCGGGATAGGGAGGAAATTTACTTTACAAAGGTGGATGAATGCGCGTGAACTATGCCCTTTTTTCATGGAAGGAAAGTGGATGGGAGAAGCAGAGCTCGTTGACAACGCGAGGGAAATTGGGGGGAGAAAAAAAACTCAAATTGGACGTCGGGACCGGGTGGGTCAGCATCTGTCGACAAGAGACTTTGTCTGTGTTAGAGTGGAAAAGTTGCATCGATGTAGGACAAAAAAAGGAAAAAGCGCAGGAAAAGGGGGTCGACAAATGGAGGGGGAGAAGTGTGGAGAGAATAGGATAAAAAACTGACATCCAATTTATGACGCCGGGGGTCGCGGAAACGAACGATGTCGAAAGAAAACGGGGGGATGTGAGAATAGATCGTGAAAGACTGACTGAGCATCTTAATAGGTATAAAAAAGGGAGGGGGGGGGGGAAATGAAGGGAAATGATCATTATTCCACCAAGATTCACGACGTCCATTCAATGTATCGTACGCTTCTTGAACGGGGAAGCGGCGAAGTGACGAGGAAGGCCATTGGTTTCGCAAAACCTGTCCGACTAAGTTTTGGAAAGGAAAGGGCTGTCTCTTTTGTGGATCTTGTCAAGTGATCACGCTGCAAAAACGGGGCGATGGGTCCTCATGTTCAGGGGCGAAGAATGGATAGGGAAATAAAAAAAAAAAAGAGGGCAATAACGTCGAAGGGAATTCTGGAGGCGTTCGGGGAAGATATCCTTGCGTTCGCGCGTTATCGCCTAGCGCTGGTCACGCAGTCGAATCAGGGGGGGAACGCAAGCTTGGAGGGTGGGGTCGGGGGACTGTGCTGACGAGAAAAGGGGGAGAAAGAGGGGAGGGGGAATACTTTCGGTCGTCTATAAATTTGCAGAAGATGACGGGATTTGTCTCGCGCATCGGTCCCGCTCAGCAAAGAGGACGACAACAGAGGACCGAGACGGACACATCAGCGCAGTACTCGTTCAGGGGGGAAAGAGGAGGGGAATTATAAGGTCTCTTGCAAAAAGGCAGAGGACACCGACATCAGGGGGACGCTCGATCTGTCAGCGAAAGGATCCTAGGCCGGGAAAAGTTGCATCGAGGATTGGGGTTTAAGGGGAGGAAAGAACTTGTCTGGCCAAAAAAAAATTACATCGACATTCGGGAAAAGGCCAGTAAAGAGGGTTCATATCGATTAAGTTTCTCAGGATTGGGAGATTGAAAAGGGGCCAGAGGCATTCTTTCGTTAAGCACAAAGGGGGGAGCGATCGGGAAGAGGGATGAAAAAAGAAAAAAAGACAGCGTAAAATAACTATTGCCTCCGCGGAGCCGCTGTGATGTGACCGGATTGGGGAGAGGAGGTGGCGAGTTGGAAACGCCGACTCCATCGGATAGGGGAAAGGGAGGTGAGGGGGAGATTGATTTCGCCTTGCGTCAACTGAAGCCTCCTCGGCAGATAAGGGAAAGAAGGTGCGTATTAAAAAAGAAGGATAAGCCAACCGCACCAAGAAGGGGGAGAGGAGTACTAAGGGGGGGTGGGGGGGCAGCACCTCCAGATCTAAGATTCGGTTGGAAACTCTGAATCCGGTCGGAAAGGGCCAGACCCAGAACGACGGTGTGGCAATGCGGTGAGCGACAAAGAAAATTCAGGGAGAAGAAAAGCCTGAGTTGTCGGCTGCCTTTCGGAGGTGTCCGGAGTGATCAAGGCGCGAGAGGAAAGCAAAAAGAGATCGTCCAATTAGGCCTCTTGCGACCCTGGGGAGGGAGGAGGAAAAAAAGATATCGGGGGAGCGTTTCGGGCCTTCTGTTTCGGAACGATCGGGAGGCGCCGTCTGGGGGGCGCTTCTTTCGCTCGTGCCTAAGAGGAGTGTGGGTCAGATCGAATCAGAGCGGTGGGGGGTTCGTCGCAAAGGGTCTTCATCACGGCCGTGGCGCCCGCTTTGTATTGGACAGGGGAAAGCATTCATCGGGAAGAGGGGCAGGAGAGATGATACGTCGGGGATCATACCACGAGAAGAGAAAAAAAGATAAAGGAACCCCTGAAGTATCTCACATTCAAGTCATGTTGGCAGACAAGGCTTCCAGTAAGATATCTGTGGTGGCTATTTTCTATTCAGGAAAAAAGGGGGAGGGAGGTGGGGCGGGAACCGTTACAGGTACGTGGGCATTATGGATTAAGAGTACAAAGGAAAGGAGCAGGGGGGGGAAAGGAAAGGGAGGCGTATCTAATGTCGCGGGGCGATAAAAGAAAGTTCTCGGTTCGCATTTTCAACATTAGTGGCACATTTCTAGCAAAGGGGAGCCTATGAAAATGGGGAATCTGAAGACCGAGGCTAGGCATGATTGAACAGCACATAGACTTCAAAAAAAGTAATTAGGGGGGAGGGGGATGGTAGCCATCTTGATCAGAAGGGAATGCAAAAGGTGGAGAAGTCGTCCTGTTGCTCCGATCAAGCATGGGCGGCTCGCCCTGTGGGCCACCGTTGACAAAGGAGAAGCATAAACGGGGGAGAAGGGAAAAAAGCGGGAAAAAGCGCAATTCGAAAGAGCTCCAGGGAGAAGGAGATAATACTTCTTCAGGCGGCCGGGGGGTCCATGCTTGAAAAGGGGGGAATCCAAAACCCGACCAATCCAGGTCTTGGCGCGGAAAAAAAAAAAAATGTAAAAAGGAAGGAAGGGAGGAAAGAGGGGGAGCCAGGAAAATATAAGATTCGGCCTGGCCGCAAAGCTTAACAAGAAAAATGAAGGAAAAAAAAGGAGGCCAAGGGTTTTGACTGTTTAGTAAACGGTAAAGAGGGGAGGAAGGTCCAAGGGCGGGGGGGGAAAGGGAAAGAAAAAGGCATAAAAGGGGCGAAGGACCGTGGGGAGGAACTGAAGAAGTCAAATTTCGAAAATGCAGGATTATTCCAAGCAACCTCAAAGGAAAGATCATCGAAAGGGAATATATTCTGGAAAAAGGAGGACAGGGTAGGGGGGAGGGGGTGGAGAGAAAAAGGAACATGATCCCCTACTGGATAGACCGATAAATAAGCCTACGCCCGAAGGGGGGGGCGGAAAAACATGTAAGGCAAGAAGGAAAAATTCTGTCAATGTATTAAAGAGACTATAGAAGGGGGGGGGGGGGGAGAGATTCATCCCCTTACGATTCATCCGGAAACAGGAAAACTCATAGATATTCAGCACAAGGGGGGAAGTTAAACGGGACAGCTCTAAGGGATTTGTGAAAACAGCGGCAGTGGTGGAAAGAAAATGGAGGGGAGGGGTGGGGGTGTCATTGTACTAAAGGCGAAGAGACAATCAGCTTCACGACGACGAAAGCGCAAAAAAAGATGGATTTCTGGGTTTCCTGAAGAAAATTAAAGGAAAACAATAGGGGGGGGGGGGTTGTCGTTTTTCGGATGGCGGAGAATTTAGAGCAGGAATCAGTCCTATGGGGGATGAGAAAGGCAAGAAATCAGGGCGAAAGGAGGTTAGCAATTAGGAGGGGGGGGAGAAAAAAAAGAGGGAGGGGAAAGACACGGGAGTCACCAATCCGGTAAGCAAAACAGAAATCTTTGGATAGGATTTTTGTAAAAAAGAAAACAGTCCTATGCACTTAAGAGCAAAATGCAGAGGGGGGGTCGCTAAAGACAAAAGTCATACTTTGAGAAAAATATATGGGAGCAGGGAGAAAGGAGATCTGCCTGATAAAGTTTAGATGCTCAAGGATGGATGTATAGGGGAAAAAAAAAAAGGCGCACTATAGGGGGTCGGATGGGTCAAAAAAGAAAGAATGGGTGGACTTTCCGGGAAGAAGTAAGGGAGAGGTGCGGAGTCTGATATCTGGGTTCCAAGAGGGGACACCGTAGAAACGTCTTGTCCCTAAAGAAGGGAGGAAATCAGGTATCATAAAAAGGGAAAACGGGGAGAGAAGGAAAGTGGGTCAAGAAAAAGAGAGGAGAGTTGGTCTCACGAGGAGTATATCGTCCGGGTCGGAGGAAGGAGAGGGATTAAGATACCGGGGCAAAGGAAAGAAAGGAGTAAAGAAGCTATTTTACTAAAGGAAGGAAAGAGTGTGATCAAACCCTCAAAAAGCACACAGGTCCCTTCATGTCGAGGAGGGAAAAAAAAGGTACCGATGTGCACTCTTCTACAAGTCGTCCCGTACTTCCTAAAAAAATCTGACTATACGTCCAAGTTATGTAAAAGATGGCGCTAACAAAGTTGGGGGGGGGTAAAGGGGGGAAAGGGAAAAAGTACTGCCTATCAGAAAGTCTTTGTATGAATCGATGGCGAAATGAACCACCGAAACTCAGATTGATCGTAAAAAATTAAGTAAGGTTTTTTTAGAAAAGCAAGGTGAATAGAACGGAAGATCCAAGGGAGGGGGGGAAAAAAACATTGCCGCCGGGCCGTCGGGAATGAAACCAGCTGCGTTCTTTAAATTTACTAGGGGCAATAGTCCGTCGGTCTAGATCTTACGATGAGCTGGAGGCCCAATGCTGCTCTCTCGCGGTGGATGCGCCATATGGCCCATGTCGGAAGTGGACGACGTGACTCGACTGGCACTTGGGGAGAGAGACTCAGGGGAAAAAAGAAATTGTTCTCAACTTCCGTGAAGGAAGCACTTAAGTTAGGGTTGAGAGAGGGCAAGCGTTCTCGAACAGAAGAGGCAATTAAACTCCTTGGGGGAAAAAGAGGGGCTTCAGGGAAAGAAAAAAAAAGAGTGAGGGATTCCCTTCTGCGGCCCAAGGTCAAAAAGCATCAATTGTTCTGGGTCTCGATGAAAAAATTCGAGGGGGGAAAAGAATCAGGTGAGGGCGGAGAAAATGGGATCAAAGAGACACTCGGGGGAAAAACAAGAGGGCGCATTCGTTCTGCGCGGGCATCCGAAAAGGGAGACTAAGCAACCCAGAAGGGTAAACCTGAAGGGGGAAAAAACAGGAAAGGTCTTTCATCGGTCGCGGCGAGAATCAACTCTAAGTAGTAGGGAAGAGTAGGCATTATAGTGGGAATAAAAAATTAGACTCGATCGGCAGGCTTTAGAAAAAAAGGGGGCAAGAAGTCCTTCTCGAGCTGCAAGGATTCGTCGAGGAGTGTAAAAAGAGGGAAAAAAAAACGAAACTGTCGTAAGGAGAAATAAAGCAAGGGAGTTTAAGGGTCCTCGCTCGCCAAAATATCTACACAAAGCGTGGTCGGACGCTTGCGAAAAAGAAGGGAGGAAAGAGAAATATTGAGTAAAGGGTCGTTGGGGGGCTAGTCAAGGGGAAAGGGAAAGTCACTGGAAAGCTTGCAGGCACCGCCGTACTGATGCGTCCTGAAGGGGGGCCATGTCATCGGATACCAAATAGAGGGGAATTGATAGAAAAGAAGGGGGGAGAGCACATTGAGAAAGTTCTTGTCGGAACCGCCGACGGATTCATTCAGCAATCAGACTGCGGCGGCGGAAGTGCCGGTTACAGTGAAAAACGAAAAAAGTTTGAAAAGGGGGATCTCCACCACCTACGATTCTAAGTCTTCGGTGATGGTTCGAGGACCAAAAAGGGCGAGGGGGCTGTGACCCGCATAGAGAAAAACTGAAAAAAAAGGGGAACCCGTCCGAGGATCAAGACTATCAACGTAGTATCTTCCGGAGAAACTGGCACCGGAGAAAAAAAATTATTGCGATTCTCTGGAGTGGAAAAGGTGGATAGGCAGAGAGACAGGGCCAAGGTTAATACTCCAACTAGGGGCTCTTATGCCAACTACCCTGCGGTCGCAACCGCGATACCCGAGTGGGAAATGAGAGCTTGCCGCACTTTTCCCGCCGGACCGGAAATCGGAAGGGGGTGCGGTCTTTGCCTTAATCTACCGGGGGAGGAGAA
>Ga0179593_1650634_pt1 | contig 10008 bp, 7 predicted proteins | sample CZODoug2_1_08_16_FD_185931 | JGI IMG/M metagenome (GOLD analysis project Ga0179593, IMG submission 185931) | Vadose zone soil fungal communities from Angelo Coast Range Reserve, California, USA - CZODoug2_1_08_16fungal (PacBio error correction) | ecosystem: Environmental > Terrestrial > Soil >...
AATGGGGGTCCTAAATCAGAATAGAAACCTTTAAATATCGGAAATGTTTAATGTGTTGGGATAGAAATTTGGGGAGGAGTGTTTGGGAAGGGACAAACCTCCGCCATCCGTGATCACTAGAGGCGGGAGAGGCCGAAATGTTTTTTGTAGAGGAAAAAAAGAAAATGAAAGGGGGAATTGCGTCCTACTGAGGAGTTCATCGTCTTTGAGGAAAAAGCTCTTCAGAAGTCACAGGCCGGCCTGTTTAGGGGTACGAGGGGCCATTGGGGGAAGCAAGGAAGCTTGCGCAGAATCGTAAGAAAAATCTGGGAATCCTGGATCGCCCTAACAAATAGAAAGGATCCAGGGAGAACGTTGTATCTTCATGAGAGAATAGTCCGGGGGAAAGGAGGGTCTGGAAAAGACAGGAATGTTCTGAACAGGGCTTTAACTAGGTTTAAAGTGATGAATGCTACGAGCGGTCATGACGGGACGAAAAAGAGAAAAAGAAGCCGCCTGGAAGTCCTGAAACGAATGTAGGCAGGTTTACCAAAGCTCCACCGGGATGCGGCCGCTAATTGCAAGACGATGGTCAAAGGACTGAGAGTGAAAAATAAGAGTTTAACTGGTAGGAAAAAGAATTAGGGGGGGATGCACCTGGGCGTAAGGCAAATAAAAGGGGAATAAAAGTGAGGTGAATACTTCAAAGTCTTGAGGTAAGTGGGAACAGACAATAACGCCTGGTGGGAAGAGTTCAAAAGGGAGTCCTTTTTCAGTGATATTGGGCTGTCCTAAGTGGGGGTGGCATAATCTCGAAAAAGATTGCCGACAGAAAAAGTGAGACCGGTGTTGAATGACAAGTATGGCTTGCTAACAAAAGAACATCGCGGCGGGGGGAAGTTAGATGATAGGAGCATAAATAGGAGGGAAGTATAAGGCAAACACTGAATCTCTTGAATCAGGAGGGAAGGCCTTAGGAGAAGGTGTGGGTGACTGGTTGCGGGACAACGGGTGTAGAAAGGGTCAAACTCCTACTCAAAGGGTTGGAGTAGAAGGGGGTTAGTCTTGGGGTTTTGCGAAGCGGCGCAGCCTGGCAGGGAAGCAGAAGACGAGGTGTCCAATTTTTGATTCTGACTAGGAAGGTGAGGGGGAACAGCGCGAGTTTGGAAGGGGGTTGGCTCGGCCTGAATGGTTTCCAGAGAGGCTTGGTGACAGGTGAATTACCGGTAAAAGGGGAGAATTAAGACATTCAAAGCAAAGCCTTCGGTAGGAGGGGCTTTTCCACATCCGTCCTCTTGCTCGGCATAAAGGAAGGTCAACTAATCCGCGAAAAAAAGGCAGGCTAGGGATCCAAAAGATTAAAAGAAAGAAATGTCACAAGGGGGGATCAATATAGGATCAGCGAGTTTCGGAGCTTCGAGACTCGACAACGGTCGCAGGTAAACAGGGACGTGGAGAGGGGCGTGGGTGTTATGGAAAACGGGAAAAAGGAGGAACATCCAAGAGAACAACAAAAACAACGGATGAGATAAGGTAACGAGGCGACGCCTGAGAATAAAAGGAAAAACCTCAAAAAAGAAAAAAAGAAAGGAGGGTCAAGCCTATCGTGGACCGGGGGGGAGGAGGGGGGGGCGAAAAATCGTAGGGAGCCTAGAAGCATAAATCTCTTCAGCTAGGTCGCGCAGGTTAAGGGTTGGGGCGGCAAAAAAAAGGCCTCTGGTTGGGGGAAGATGGAGGAAAGGGACACACGGAAACCAGGTGGCCATCACCTGCCAGTATTGGGGGGGAAAATGATTCCACGCCTAGAAGGACGGTTGCCTAGAACACCGGAAACTTTCGAAAAAGAGGGAAAACGCCCGGATCCAGCGGAAAAAAAAAGAGAGTGAATCTCAGAGGAAAAACGTCCGGACCCGGGGGAGATATCATGTCGAAAAATAAAAAATCTATCATGGACATTGAGGAGGAGCTTAAGATTACGGCACAGTCCAACCAACTTTGACTGAAGGGGGGCAATTCGCCGCTGGGAGTCTTTTCTTCAGAGACTCCTCGAAAAAGGAGGGGAGGCAAAGGTCAACCGCTCAACAAAACAAGGAGACAAAATGAGCGTGAACACTTAAAGGTCGTTGTGCAAAGGGAAGGGATAGCTCAAAAAAGTATTAAGAAGAGTAGACAAAAAGCGCGTCCATGGGGAAAAATCCGGCCCTTGAGTGCTTGAAAGAGGTCCGCTTACAGTCCTTTGGGGAATCTAAGGTTAACAAAAAAAAAATAAACCCGGGCGGACTGTCAAGTTTCTAGAGTAATCTGCAAACAAATTCGTCACACTATAGGTAGAAGGGTCGACAAGGGAAATCAGAAAGACAAGACAGCACGGGATTGTTAGTTCAAGGAAGGTGAAAACGGGGAGGGGCGATATCAAACCCAACTTGGGGGGCACAAGCTCGTTGTGCCTTGGCATCCCGGTGTCAAGAGCCCAAGGAAGTATTAAAGGTAACGGCTTTCAAGGTTATTAAAGATCACTGGGAAAGAACAGGAAAGGAGAAGTGAGATCACGCATCACGTTGCGCTGGCGGTAACCTGCGGCTGGGGGGAGACGGGAGGGTGGAAAACTTTCCCGTTCCTTAAGTCTAGAGGTACCCAATACCTGCAAGAACGACATAAGGACATCTTTGACCGATAACCTCAAAAAAAAAGTGTAAAGCAACAAAAAGTTGAGGGAGACTGTTGAGAAGAAAGGGGAGTTGCTAGCCGTACTTACCCTGAAGGGTCGAGAAGAACAAAGGGAAAAATCGATGGGGAAAGGAGGATGCCGAAATGGAGGGGGTGCCGAAATAAACGAATCACTAACGAGGTTTGGAACGCAGACTGTAATGCGCCAAGTACACCAAAAAGCGTACCAAACTAGGCCTTCGGAACTTCAACGACAGACTGAAACCAATCAGTGAAACCGTCCTAGTCATCTGAGGGCAATACAGTTCAGGAGGAGGGGAAAACAAAACCGGAAAAAAATCTGCTACTTCATTTGTAAGAGCCGAGCAAGGGAGTTGCTAGTTTGGGGCTTTCTATTCCACCAGGGTGGGGGGGGAATGTATCAGAAAATAAAAGATACAGGGAACTATCTAGGAAATACCGGTGCCGCCGGGTGAGGAACAACTTTCTCTCGGTATGGGGGGGGGGGGGGGGGGAAAAAAGAGAGAGTTGTTGCCGACGTGCAAAGGTGTGGAGGCAATTGGACCTGGCTGGGTTCCCAGCAACAGAATGGGGGGTGGGGACTAAACCTCTAAAAAAAGAGCCAGCAAAGCTCTCGAATAGAGAGACGAAACAGGGTTGGGAAGGCCCATCCCGATCCGGGTTGCCTCAGTGCCCTAAAAATAGAAGAACGGTTGGGTTCAAAAGCTGCGGGGTGCTAACTCTACGGGGGCATAGCCGGCCTGGGAGGGTTGGGGAGGGGGAAACGGCGCCCGTTATTTCAGACAAGGGTCCGAGGGTTAATCCTTGGGGGATGCTCACTACATAAAAATCCATTGAAGGAAAGACAATAGGTCTTTGTTATCTAGAGAAGATTGATGTGTACGTAGAGAAACGGAGGAGGAGGTAAAACAATCTTGCAACAACCAGACCAGGGTTCTGAAGTATTGATTTACGTCTATGTCCTATCTGGACGTCAGTGAAGGAGGGATCAGGCGGGGGTCCAAAGGAAAAGGACCTGCCCACTACGGAATAGCAATGCTCATTTACAGGGACAGAAAAGTGAAACGAGCTATAATCATGGGACTTGAAACGCCCCGGAATGGAAAAGAAGACTTGGAATCCTGTAATAAGTTTAGCAGAAGGGGAAAAATCCACGAAACAATGGGTGTATTCAAGCGGAAAGAGAGGATTTCCCAAAGGGTCGGAGGACCTGGAAACTTAGGGAAATGAACATACGCCTGAGAGGGAGATTTACCGCGTCCAGTGGGAATCTAGTGGTCGCTTATGGAAGAAGTTTTTTGTCTAGAAACAGATTGAAGCCGGCTACGTAACGCCCGTTGGGGAGACTAGGGATGACAATGATGATTGCTCAAGCGGGCCGCTAGAAGAAGGTTTCGGATTTACGCGCCTTATGACAAGGCGAAAGCGTCTAGCAGCATCATAAGAAATATCTCGTGAGTTCAAAAGCGCCTTATGTGCTCAAGGAGTGAGGGGGGGGCCGGGGAGGTCACGGGATTGGGACGTGTGCAGATCACAGCGGCCGGGTGGACCAAAAAATCTACTCGGAGGAGTCTTTTCGGGGAAGCGGAAATGGCAATAAATAGTGGCCGCAATGCTGGTGTCTGGGTTGCTTGCTGCTCTATAAAATTGGGGGGATTAATTAGAAGGGGGGAAGGATGTCTCCGAACATTTGAGGGCTCGGGGGACAGGTAGTGCAAAGGCGAGCGCAAGGTGCCTTGGGCCCCTTAACGGCTCTCGGGATCATTATCCCAAAGAATAGTGGGGAATTCCACAATAGGAGCTTTCGGGAAAGAATGGACAGAGACAGCACCAAATCGGAAGAGAGTGACCAAAAAAAAACCTCACCTGAGTACGCATACTAAAAAAGCTCGAGCGTGGGGGAAAGACCTGAAGTAAGGGTGAGATCTGGTAGAGATACCTTTAAGAAAACCTAAAGTGACTTCAGTTGGGATGTTTTCGAGTACTTCGGGGGGAATCGTACAATTCTCGAAAAAATATTGGAAAAGAGGAAAGAAGTTTCGTCTGATAAGAATGCGAAGTACTAATCCGCAACCACCCGAACGAATTCGTTGAAGGAAATAGGCTTACGTGTCGCTAGTCCTGAAAGCTCCGGAATAAAAAACAGAGAGAAGGTAAAAGGGTTTGTTCATGTACTTCACTCCAGCCTTGTTGGGGGGGAAATTAGTTTGAGGCAGAAGGCTGAACTATTTAGGTTCGGAAGACGCAAAGATAAATTGTGGGAAGCACACTGGGCGGTGAGGAAAGTGATCACGATCCTGGGAATTTCTGCCAAAAAACTTAGTAGAGGCCTGACAACAAAGAGCAGAAACAGAGTAGATCTAAAGAGGTCCTGAATTGAGAATGCCTCACTAAAAAAGAAAGATGGGACGGGCAGGGATTTCACAAATCTTACTCTCTGGGACGGAACACCAACAGCCCACCAACGCTATAGGAGGGGTTGTAAAATCGCCTCTGTATGAGTTCTGAAAAAAAAACGGCACTGGGAACCAGAACGGCCAAAAAGGCGCCCCACGCTCCGCGCAGTTCGAAGGAAGTTCCTGGACGTAAGCGTAGGGATCCTTGTTCATCGAGGACATCGAAAAACCGCAAGTGCGGAAAGGCGATAGAGCCTACCTTGTAACATCGAGGGGCAAAAGGGAGACAAGTCAAGTAGCGGAAGGGCGAGAGTACTGCACTACAGTAGCCCTTTCAGGAACAGGATCTGGTATAGTGACAGATAGAAGCTAAGGACGGCAGTCATAGGTCGGGGGGGGTGTTGTGACATTGACCGACTGGCTGGGTTCGGAACCCAGGGGGTGAAGGGAGTCTTGTGTAAGGGCGCATTCAATAGGGGACCCCGTGGGTAGCTTGAAGTATGAAAAAAAGATAGCCAGTATTATTCAAAACATGTCTTTGGTCCCGGTAAAGTTAGTCAGAAAAGGGCAGCTAAGGGTGTGGAAGTAACCGGAAGTATGAGACCAGTCGGGGAAGAGGTGGGATTGGGGCGTACGGGGTAAGAACTCCTTCATCTACGGAATCTTAACCTCGTCAAAAGAGCCGACTTACCCCCTAACCTTGGGAAAAACAAGGGGGCGGGGAAGCGCTTTATAAATCTAGTGCCAGTATGCGTAGGGAAGGGAACAAAAAAGTACATAGGGGATAAGGAGAATGTGTTCCTCTATGGTAGGGAATAACCGAATCGTAGGGAATAACATTGCCTTGGGGGGGCCGACGGAGGGGGGCGATACACCCTTGAGGAACCCACACCGGAGGAGGCACTCGTCCTACGCGACTAAAAGAAACGAAACTTCCAGCTAGGGGATCAGGCAATGAAACTTCAACTTCTCGGTCAAAAAAAAAGGGAAGAAAAAAAAACCTTGGGAAGTCTCTGAGAAATGGCTAAATAGGAATCAAAACTGTTGGGTGATGCGGGATCTTCAGGGGCAAAACCACGCGGAACTGGGGCACCATAAAGTACATGCGATTCGGCTCTACCTTGGTGGCGACCATGAAAATGAAGAGTATATCTCACCTCAAAAACCACAAGTAAAAAGAAGAGATATGTTGTGTTAATAACCCTGGAATGTCAAGGGCGAAATTCTGTTGTTTTGTGGGGGTTTCATTATTGTGGTCCAAAAGGGTAAACGATTGTCGCGGTTGTGGGGGGTCAAAACTCCCTACCATCATTCACTGCTCGCCAAGTGAAGGGAAGGAGTAGAAGACAGGTTTTGTTTGAGACCAGCACGAGCCGTGGTGAAGGAATTGCCCGCTAGGACCATAGAAGGGGGCAGAGAGAGAAAAGGACCTCTGTCTTCGAAATCATGGTGTTGTAAGGGGAAGAATGGGGTACTTTGCAATAATGCTGGCCCGCACGTCACTTTGTGAGAAGTCGATGGGGGGAATTGACAGATACTGAATCAACTTTCCTGACAGAGAGGGTTCGAAAGGCTTTACACGGGGAACTGAAAATTAATTAGTCGGAGACAGCTTCCGCAAAAAGGGTGAAGGGGAGGAATCGAAGGGCACCACTAGCCAAGTAGTAAGAGCAGGGAGGGGGAGCTTAATAGTCAGAGCATCCGCAGGAACTCTGAAAAGAACACACTGGAGGATACACGAAGTGAGCACAAGGCCTACTGACACATGGACACCCGCGGGAAGAAAATCTTTTCAGAAATCCAAGAGAAGGGAAAGCCTCAGGAATAAAAGCCGGGGCAATGGGGGTGGATTCACAGGGGAGGAAACAACAAGAACTTGAAATACAGGGGAGGGAGAGGCCGCCAGTCCGGGGAAGAAATTCAAGACAATCAGCCAAAGAGTAACAGTTTCGAATTTCAAGATCGTCGTATTGCCATAAATATGTACTGAGATAGTCCAATTGGGCCAGCGCCAGAATAAAACTTTTTTTGGTGTGATAGGGGGTTAATACAGAAGGAGGCCTTCAAGCAAGAACCTTCGGGAGTCGAAAGATGGGCTGAAAGCAGAGAGAACGCCCGTAAAAAAATCCTCTACACTAAAATCGAATGGTTCAAGGCCTTACTTGGGGACTGGTGGGGGGGGGAAAGTTCAAAAGTGTGATTCGCAAAAAAAGGGGAAAAGAAAATCGGCTAGGGGGGTTAAACTAAAGGGTGGTGGCTTTCGGAACAGCTGGATAGCAGTGAACCAATTACGATGACCGTTCAGGGGGGCTCTATCACAGAGGGACGGGGGACGCAAAGAGTTGTAAATGGTGAGCACAGGGGAGGAAAGGGGAAGGGAGACGATGCGGGCCGTTTTAAGGTAGCAAAACCGGAGAGCTCATTCAAAAACCCCCATCAATCGGGCGAGGGCGGGAATTGACGAGGGCTGCAATCGATGCCGGACAAAAGTCCAGGAAAAAAAATCGCAGGCGCGCGTGGGATCCAAAAACTAGGAAAAAAGAGAGTCAAGGAGTTCTTCGTTCTAGGAACGATTGGAGGTAAACACCAGGAAAGGAAAGGAACCGGCGAATGTGGATTCTGAGGGATTGTAAGACGAAAAGCAAGGCTTCTCCGGAATCATAAAAGAAACAAAAGAGGGATGATGTGGTCGCCGAGAAACGCCTGCAGGAAGACTCTCAACAATAAACCCTACCTCGTAAAAAAGGTAAATTATCGGGAAGTAACTTTGGTCTTAGGGGAAATAATCGAAAAAAGAAAGAAACGCAGGAAAGGAAGCTTTGAAAGGATGACTGTCCAATCGCTAGGGTTTGTACAAAAGAGAGGGGCTTTGTGCGCGCTGTCTACGGCATCGATTTCGGAAAGGTCGCGAAAAACCAGGGGGGGGGGACATCACCGAGTCCCCCTTCTGCGGGATGTGAAGGTTTGGAAAGTCAAAAGATGGGGCTGGCTCAAGAACTTCAACGGATCAGGGTCTGACAATCCTTATCCTTCAGCAGTAAAAAACATACGAGTGAGCTCGAAAACTCACGAAGCTCCGCCCAAGTTGATAGAGAAATAAAAATGCGGGGGATCTATTCCAGGAGCCTGCTCTTAGGGCCCAAAAACCAAAAAGCCCAATTAAAACCACGGAAGATGCAGGTTTGAAAAAATTCGGGAAAGAAGGGTTAGGATCAAAAACGAACTTGCGGCAATTTCAACGAACCTTCGCCACAGAGGAGCGGAACTCCGACACCTGATTCGTGTAGGAAATTTCCTTTATAAGGAAAGGGGAAAGGAGTATGATCCGCTCCACGCGCGGTCCAAATGTGTCCGGAGGGGATTTGCGGGAATGAAACTGAGACAAGCCTTTTCATAGGGAGACTTAGGGAAAAAAAACAGGGAGTAGTGTCAATGATGGAGGTAAAAGGAAAGGGGGGGTCGGAAGGTCCACTGGAATTCCATATCGTTGACGAGATACGGGCCCTAGTTGGAAGAGGAAGCATTAGGGGGGGAAGTGAAAAGGCAGTTCTCACATACTTTCTGAAAGTCCTCCCCGAACTGTGCAAAAATCTGGGTTGGTACTTGGGACTCCCGAAATCAAGGTGCCGGATGGTTGACTGACAACCTTTAAACAATGAAAAGAATCTGTATGGGCCATAACCGGGAAGACAATCATTAGTCAGGACCAGTACTTGGGACCACAAGAGGGGTGTAGGGTAACATGCTTGCATTGCTATTGCGTAGGGAGCAGCTGGGGCGATTTCAAAAATAAGAAAAGCAGTCTTCAAGTCTCTAGCAATAGAGAAGAAGGTTAAAAGAGGAAAAAAACGAGGTACTCACCCTTTTTCAGCAAAGGTCATTGGGGGGATATCGGAACTCGGAATTAACGTTTCAATCGAAAACAAAGGAAAAAGGAGTCGTATTAGAATACAAGAAGGAAGAGTGGGATTCCGGTGATTTCGAAAGGCTTAGAGAAAGAAATAAAGAAAAAGAGTCAGGGAAATCCTTACTGACGCAATTAAAAAGACTTTCTGTAAAAACCAGGCCTTCATGATGACTTACGACCAGGGATCGGTCTGTAGCACGCAAGGAAAAAGTCCAGTTTGTCATCTGGCCGGAAAAGAAGGGATGTTAAGGAAAACAAACCTGTTCCCCTTCAAAGGGGACGTATCAAAAAAATGCTGGCGTAGGGGCGGGGAGAAGTCACAACGCACGTCGCAAGGGGGGGGGCCTGGGGGGAGGGCCATGAACATGCGTAAAAGTATAACCAAAACATAGGGAGATGAGGAACACTTAGACGAGAGGGAAACAACAAAAGGGGATGACAGAGAAAAGATAGTTGGTGTCCGACAAAGGCCCGAAGGGGAATGGGCACTCTAAATGGCGGGGAGGGTGGATCCATGCCAGGAACACGATGGAGGGGTGGTGTGCCCTCTCAACTACCGCATAAGAGACTGATTAAAAGGAATTAATTCGCCCGTTAAGTTTTGGGGTCATTGCCGGCACGAAAAGGGGGCGGATTGGCCATCTGCCATAGAGGAAGGTTTTTCCTGCGGGAAGCGGGTTCGTAGAAGTAAGCGACAGGAAGGTGTACGATTGGATTGGTTTACTGGGGCGCAGGTCCTTAAAAAAGGGAAGGGCAATGGGGAAAAAAGATGTAAGCACGCGTCGCCCTCCACTCCGGCTCAGCGGAAAAGGTGTTGGGCTCTAGAGGTCCGGGATATCACCTTTACCGGTCTTAGAAAAAGGAAGCACAGGGTTCAAGGACAGGCTGGGTAGTGGGGCGTGAAAGTCCTACGGGGAAAAGCGGAAATGGGGAAGGAAAGGATCGGCACTCCAGACGACAGCAAGGCACAGGAAAATCGCGGGGCGTTACAGAAAAAAAGTATGAGAAGCTCTGACTGACTTCAAGGGGAGGGCCCGA
>Ga0179593_1690812_pt1 | contig 10008 bp, 14 predicted proteins | sample CZODoug2_1_08_16_FD_185931 | JGI IMG/M metagenome (GOLD analysis project Ga0179593, IMG submission 185931) | Vadose zone soil fungal communities from Angelo Coast Range Reserve, California, USA - CZODoug2_1_08_16fungal (PacBio error correction) | ecosystem: Environmental > Terrestrial > Soil >...
TTAGGCTAATTACATTCGCTGATGCAGCAGTCATGGGGGAATCAGGGAATAAAGAAAGAGGGGGGGATAACAAGTGCAGTCACCCAGCGGGGGAAACTAAGATGTGTTTCTATTTTCAATCTGATTCCCCGCTGGCCGCGTAAAAAGAAACGACGAGACCAGTATGGACGGAAAGGGGGGAGTCCTAAATTTCGGAGGGCCAAATGGAACAGCCGGTACCTTTTGCATCTCTTAAATTTCATGCCAGTCCTAGTCGGATCGAAACAAAGGTGTAAAGTCTTTTCTGAAAACCGGGGGGGGGGAAGGGAAAAGGGGGCAAGGTGCTTCATCGCAGCTTTACTGTTGTTCGTGAGCCTCAGCCGCGCGGTGAGGGAGGGAGCCCGATTTCAAGAAAGAAAACTGGAAAAGGGCGAGGGAGAAGACGGGAGGACATGAAAAGGTCCCCGAAAACGACAGAGAGTGGCATTTCCTTTGGACTTCCTACTCCTGCGGGGGGGGGTGACTCAACTGGTGTGACAACAGGGGTTGCGGAGGAGAATGCGGCGTTCATGGGGAAGGCAGAGGCATGGAAAGTACGTAAGAGGTGTGGGGTAAAGATATTCAACTCCTGACTTGGAAAAACCGTGTGCTGGTAGGGTCACCGGGAGTTATTCTGGGGGGGGGGGAATAACTCGTCCTCGCCGTTGGGGGGTGGTGGAAGGGGGGGAGAGAGAATGTGAGAGGTGCCGGTGAATGCGAGGGGGCGATCTTATTCGCCGGTGATGGACGAATTCGACGAAAAAAGGAGCAAAAGTATAAAACAAGGGGAGGGGAAGGGGAGGTGGATGTGGGAGGGAGGGGGTCCCAGGAGCTCTCGCAATCTCTGTCAGAGGAATTTCGTTTTTGAGACCTGTTGAAAGGTTGTGGTTCTAGAAATGGTATAGCAGGGGAGGGAGGGGGGCAGGGAGGGGGAAAAAACGATGGGGGGGCCGATGATGAGGACCTGCAAGACGGCTACTCCTGCGAGGATTGATAGTTTCATCTGGGCTCTCTCAACAAAAACACCGACGAAAAAGAAAGGGAGGAAGAAGGGAGAGAAAAGACTAGGCAGGCGCTCTGAGCGAGGACCTTTCAGAAATGTAGTTCGCTACATAATCTGAAATATCATCGCGCCGCTGCAGATACCATCCACTAGGCGAACCAAAACAAAACAGTAACCAACGGAAAAAAGGAAAAAAGGATTGTCATAAGAAGAAGGGGGAGAGAAGTAGGCACAGATAAACGACCCACGAGGTACATTCCCGGCGAAGGGGGGGTTACGTAAGAGGGGGAGATAAAATCACTCAGGTGTAGAGAGACTAATGGCCTTTCGGACCCAGCGAGAAGCATCCCCCGCTAGCGACCCGTTAGAAAAAAAAAAGGATGCAAAGTGGAGACGGGGAGAACAACTGGTTGGAAGAAAGGAGGGAAGTCTTCTAGCGTTGCCAAACGGAAAGGACTTAACCAGAGTCAACTTACGCTCCCAGCCTCCGAAACTGGTACAGTTCGCAACAAAGCGGTAGGGAGGAGGAGTCTTAAAATATCATCAAATGGGACTGGGAAACTTGCCGGAACTGATTCATCGAAAGGCGAAAGATCCGCGTGGTCCGAAAGCAAAACGGCCGAGAATCAAAAGTTAGAGGGGGAAGGAAGGGGACACAGGGATTTCGACAACATGACAGTTCGACATGAATGCGCCACTTTCGGGAAAGCAGAAGAGCTGCAGAAGCTTCAAAAGGGGGTGCGTTAAAAACCGGAGGCAAAGGCCGGTGAAAAAGTGGCAAAAAAAGGGAAGTGAAGCCGGAACTGGGGGAAAGGGGGGAGGGAAGTTCCGAGTTTTCCCTCGCAATTGGGAAGAACGCTGAACAGAACCACCAAAGAGTCCGTTGCATTCGGGTTGCGATGTGGAGGAAAAGAGGGGAGGGAGATAGAGAGGAACTCAGAAGAATGAACAGAAACATCCTCGAAAGGACGCCGTTGCAGACCAACATCAACACTAAGACGGTTTTCAATCAACAAAAAATTGGGGGAATAAAGAGGAGGATCAAAGCAAAGGGGGAAAAGGGGCAGATCATAGAGAGATTCACCTAATCCAGGGACCGTCCAACCGCCCAGGCGATGGCCGTAAGAACAACCTACGAAAGCTGGATACTAAAGGAAGAGTGCGGAAAGAGAAGAATGTTCAGAAATTCTTTGGGTCTCATTAAATGAGACCAAACAGAAAAAAACCCGTAGAGCCCATCAGCGCACCCTGTGAAAGAATAAAATCCGAAGGGGGAAAATGAAGGAGTGGAAGAAAGGGGGACAGCCAAATTTACTATGATGCTCGGGCTTTAACGAAGGAAAAGCTCCTTCCTTTGGACAAGCCAGAGCAGTGAAGGAAAAGCGCGTTCAGAACAGGACTTAGGTCAAGGGGATATATTGGAGACCCCATTAATACTCCAAATGGGCAAAAAGACGACCACGAATATTTGAAAAACAGCCGTGATTTCTCTCGGGGGCGGAAAGAGCGATCTTTGGAAAAAAATTCACTCCATAAAAAGGGAACATTTCCTCAGCGGTACGAAGCCTTATAAGAAAAAAAAGGGTGTCAAAATCTCAGCTGGGTCCCCTCCTATCCACGGGGGGGGGGGACTTAAAAGCAGAGCCCTGTAAATCAGCTCAGAAGGCGAAGCATTTCGACGAAAAGGCAAAGACGGATTAATAAAAAGTCTTTCCGTGTAGGGGCCGCAGCCATTAGTGTTTTAGCATAACGGGGGGGAAGGAATAGTTGATTGGGGGGGAGGTCTCGTTGGGGTCTTCAGAAAAAGGACGCGCTTGGAAACAGGCCGAACAAGAGGCCATAAGTAGCCGCCGAAGCTTCGAGGAGGGAGAAAGTCCATCACTTCGGGTGCAAAGGAAAAATCTGGGCATGAAGAGACCGGGGATTTAGAAATCAGGGGACCCGAGATTGCAGACTTCACCAAAGCTGGGGCGAGAGCAAAGTTAGATTGGGGGGGGGGAAAAGGCTCCATTGACGCCGATGGAGGGGTCCGGGCAACTCGGAACTGAAGTTGTCGTAGGAAGACTGTAAAAGAGACGTAACGTCGTGGAATGGGGGTGAGAGACAAAGGTTAGGGACTTTGGAAAGTATTGCAATCAGAAAAAACATCGATTTTGGTCCCTCCGATAATGTGACTATTGGTCGTAGACTGGAGTTATCTCCTCTGTCTCCGCTGTTTTTCTGTCGGAAAAAGGAAAAAAAGGAGGTTAAAACTCACGAAGAAAGACTCGTTCATCAATGCGAATAAATATCATATGGTGATGTGTTCACTGCAAAAGGACAAAAAGAGCAGCAGGCCGGAGAAGTGGATATCCTGATAGCGGAAAAAAAACAAAAGGGGGGGGGGGAAAAGAAGATGAGCACTCCAAGCCAAATTTACATACGAGGCTTATAATATCTTTGGGGGGGGGGTTGGCGGCAGAACAAAAGCGGCATTCTGCTCTTTTATTTTCGTCAGGGATCGGAAGCAGGGACTTACACTCTCGCGGAACTTTTTTAACCATGAAAACTATGAAAGATAGATGACTCCCTCCAGAGCCAAAGAGTGAGCGATGACGGCCGAGGGGGGCTAGATGGGACGTCCTCTACTATCATGGGTGGAGACCACAAGTCAACACGGCCTCGCGAGTGGAAAAAAAGCTTGAAATGAACTCTTGCGATTCTCCCGTTCAGGGGTTCGGCAGTTCCGGACGTACCGAATGGGCGGGATCCACCACCATCAAAAGCAACCGGTTTGCACGCCCAGGAGGAAACTACATGGAGGGACTTACGAATCGTACTAGTAAGAGATGTTTGCCCCTTAATGGGCATTCAGTCGCCGCCGCGAGAGGAAGGGGCAATGGGATTAAGCGAAAAAATTAAAGGCACCATACCCCCAATCTCGCTCAGCTTCTTATGGGGAATCATAACGTGAAGACACAAAAAAGATCGATTACAAATAAAGGCACTTTCTGGAAAGGAAAAAAACCCAGGACCTAGGGGATTTAATGGAAAAGAAAAAATTGAAATTGAGTGACTCCCCGGCCGGTGCAAGAGGGCCCTATTCAGAATCCACACGGTTTTACCGGGGAAATCGTATGAAGGTCTGGGACGCCTGGGGCAAGCGTGCAATTAGGGGCCGAAAAAAAAGAGGGTCTCGGTTACTGCTCGAGGTTTCATTCTCAACTCCCGGGAGGATCGGCGAATGGGCAAGCCACAGAAGGAAACTCACGAAGGATATAAACTCAGCAGTTGGAGGACTGGGACTTGATGGAGGGGACATCGTGGGGGGTACCCAGCAGGGGAGAAGGCTAGAATCACGTATACGGGGGGATTCAAGGAGGGAGACTGTTCCGTCAAAAGGAAACTTGGGTTGGGGACACAACAGCTCGGGCAATCCGGCGGACCTGTCTCATCCCAGTAAACATAAGGTGAAGGGTGGGGAATGTGCGCCTTAAATAATTGAAATACCCCAAGCATCAAAGTATTTAAAATTTGAAGGGGAATTCTTTCGGATCTATACTTCTGGGGGGTTGGGGAGGAAATCGTTCCAGGGAATGGGAGCCTTCAAATCCCGACTCTTGACTTCCGACTGAAGCTCAGATCCGTCGTTTTGGGGGGGAGCAAGAAGGGATACGGGTTGGGTTCGAGACGGCAGAGGCGGGCACTGGGAATCTGGAAATGGTTAGAAAAGAGGGGGTTATAAGGGACAAAGTTCTATTGGCACTGGAGGGGCAGGACCCCCCTAGGGAAGAGGGCAAATTCTTATGCAACCGTGATGGCTCAAAAATGGCGCGGCCACAAAAAAGGAACTAGATTATGGTGTACAGGCACTGAAGGGAGGCTGCTATTAAAGTTTCTAGGACGATTATGCAGTGTTCGCGGCCCGAAATTGTCCTAAGGGGGGGGGTGGCTAAGGTCAGGTGGGCGGCATTCCCCCAGGCTTGGAAAGGACGCAATCGCAACGTAAAAAAGAAGTTTTCGAGCCTTCAGGGGAGGGGCGTGGCCAAAGGGAAAAACAAAAGCATTGGCGGCGTCAAGGACTGAAGATAGGGCAGCTGGAAGAAAGCAGAAAAAAATCGCCAAAGAGGGAGGTCATGGTCAACTGGGAGGGGCGGAGGTATCAAAAAATCCAGGGGTTACGGATTTTTCGAAGGAAGTCCGCTACCTGAAAACAGCGTGTGCCTGACATGGGCATGCCTGATAAAAAAAAAGGCTTGGAAGGGCTGAGGAACCGTTCCGGCAGGAAAGGACTAATTCAACTAAGGATATGGCGGGGGAAAAAAGAGCAGATACGCGCAGGATGGTCGAACGGGTGGTACAAAGTTTTGAAAATGCTTCTTTTTACGATCGTCCTGGAAGGAAGAAGGGTTGGGGAAGAGGGGACGGCAGGGACGCGCCGCGCAAACCTGGTGTGGATTGGTGGATTCATCACTACGTCTTCTTGTAGGGAGCACTCTCGGGGAGGGAGGGAAGGGAGAAGCGCCGTGGAATGTAAAAGAGGACATTTGGTCGAGAGAGGAGAGGGCTGTGAGGTTTCTCACCTTCTGATCAAAAGGTTCTCAAGCTCAATCTGGGTGGTAATCGGGGTCAGCGGGGCACAGAAACGGGACTCTCCGAGAAAAGCTTTTCCGTTGTCCCTGTTAATTTCACTGGAAGCAAGGTGAGGGTGTTGAAAGGAAAACCGCATTTAGGGTATCCGCAGCGTCGTCGCATATATTAAAACCCGATGCGGAAAAAAGTGGAGAGCAAAAAACGAGCGAAATAAGCCAGGGAAGATGTTCATCATGTATCAAACATTCTAGGAAAGATCTGAATCTCTCTAGAGGGGGAAAACTATAATCGCGCCCACGGGGGGGAGAAATTGAGAAGGGGGTGAGGGGAAGGAGAACGGCGAGGACGATACAGAAGGAAAAACAGAAAGGTCTAGTCACCTTAACATAATCCTTTCCAGAAAAAATAAAACCAGGGGGAGAGGGACGACATTTCAAAAAAAGCCTTACATATCACTTTTCCCTCAAAAATGGTATCGGGGGGAGATTCTGGGAAACAGAGCCAGACCGGCACTCAAGCGAAAAAATAACAGGGTTGCGACAGGTGGGGGAAGGGAAGAAGTCGAAAACGAACAGAAGGGCGAATGAAGAAGAATCGGACCATGTAAACTGAGAATCCCGCTGAAAGGACGCGAATAGAAAACGGGAGACGCAGGGACCTTAAAAATAACGCGGGGACCCTTCAGAACAGGGGTACAAGGTGGGAATGAGGGAAAAGAAAAAAGAGGGACGTAAGATGAACCAGGAGGGATAAATAACGCCTATCGGTCCCCAGTCACAAAAACAGGGTTCAAGGAAGTCAGACAACTCTAGTAAGAAAAGGAAGAGAAAGGTCATATGAGCGTGTTGAAGGATTTACAGTGGGAAGGGCCTGGAACGGAATTCAAGAAGTGCGAAAGACGCGAAATCTTCATGAAAAAGCGTCAGAAAACAATCGCTGAGGCCATTAGCTGGAAGTGAAGGTTGCGGGAAAAAAACAAGCCTGAAAATTACACCACCTACCCTGGAAAAAAAGGAAAAAGCAGGGGAGAACTCCCGCCGAGGCGGGGATACTCGGAAGGAAAATGGCGCTAGCACTCCGAGGACAGCCTCTGGAAAAGGTTCACAGAAAATAATCAGGGGAGGTAAAAGAAGGGGGGAGAGGGGGAAAAGGGTAGGGATAAATTGGGGCGGGAAGACGAAATCGTAAAGGATGCTGATCATCAAAAGGCCCAACTTTCGGAGAAAAGAATTTAAATGAAGGAGCAGGATGAGAAGGGGGAGATGGTGAGCGCCATAGGATTACAACCTCGTGCGCCTGACCCTCTCCATGAATACTTGTTGGAAAAGTACAACAAAAAGTGAAGAAGAGGAAAGAAGTTGGAGCACCAGAAAGTGACCTCAGGAAATGGAGCTCACACGGGGGAACTCCGCTATAAGTCGCTGGAAGGAGAGAGACAAAAAAGGACGATTAGGGGTCAAAAATCAATACCTTTATATGGTCAAGCAGGGTCATTATGGGATTTTGGGGTATGTCGAAAAAAATGACCGGGACCGCTGGAAAGAAAAAAAAAAGACCACGTGAGACTAAAGGAATCAGGGGGCCGGGGGCCAACTTGGAAAGGAGCCCCAAGGGGAAGAAAAAAGGGAGAAAAAAAGGGGGAAACAGAGGAGAGGGAAGGCCAGGGAATGTCTCCGTGGCTCCGGATGAAAAGGGCCCTATGAAGGGTGGGTGGGAAAGAGAGCGGATTAAGGAACAGACCTTACAGCGGAGAGACTGGCTAACCCTACCAACTGAAGAAAAGTGAGAGGGAGAAGAGGGGAAAGGGGGATATGAGTTTAATGCATCAATAGCTTTTCGCCTTAACTCCTCCGAATGGGGAGAAAAGAGGATTAAGTTATGGAGGAGAAAAAGGGGCACGTGAAATCCGCGAAGCACGATTCTTATCAGTGCGTCAAAAAATTGGAAATCTTGGCGAGAAAGAAGAATACAGATGGAATGAAAGGGACGGCCGAGACGGAGGTCAAAGGGGCATGTCAAGGAAGGGGGCACAGGGGCACTTGACTGAAGGAGAAAGGGGGAGGGGGGGGGGGAGGGGGAGGCCGGGGGGGGATCGAACAAGGAACTCTTGTGCTTCATTTCGTCCACAGAGAGGCGAAGGAGGAGGTTCAGGAGGAAGACTTAAAGTACATACCGGCTCGTGACCTAACCGACCGGGAGAAAGGGAAGGTTAAGGGGGGCATGAAGAAAAACGCCCAGATGGGGTCCTAAATTCGCATTTAGAGACCCGAGAAGGTAAGGGGAGGAGGGGGGCAAAGGAAAACGGGAGGCAGGCCGTTGGTTGGGCCCGGTGGAGGGATGAGGGTCAGATGGGGACAGTGGTCTGCCAGAAAGTACTTGGAGGAGCGGGCAACTAGGGAAAAAGGAGACGGGCCATTCCAGGGGGGGAAAGTGGTGGATAAACTTCATATGCAAGTCAGATCTCTATCACCAAGAGGGAGGGGGGCAGAAGGGGGAAAATGCGGAAGGGGGCCTATGGGGGACCTTTTCTGGAGATTGCTTGGCGACTCTTGGGGTTGGGGAGTGAAGAAAGGGAGGAACCTACGGCGCCCGTAGGGGGGACAGGGGGCCTGATCTCAAAGCAGGAAACGAAACAAGAAAGTCAGATGAAGAGTTGTGAAGTAAGGAAAAAAAATCCATCTTATAAAAAATCTTCAATCGTGGGGTGGAATCGTTTTTCTTGATAAGATAAAAGAAAAAGGGAGTAGTAATATAGTATCAAGAAACGAGCATACAAGTCCATCCAATTAGGGTGGCAAGAAAAAAAGAAGGAGGCAGGAGGGGGGGAGATTGGGGCGAATTGCTGGCAGACATCCCAGTCTATTCTTCAAGTCCGGGGTGAAAGTCAGACCGGCAAGAAAAAGGCGGAGAAAGATAGGGCTCCCGAAATAAGAAAGAAAATGGTGTTGGGAGGTCAACAGTTTGTCTAGGGGAAGAGAAAAAAAGGAATAGGTATGGGAAATAGGCGACAAAAACCAGTTGGGGGGGGGCACGGAAAGGCCTTGTGGGGGGATAAAGCTCTTGCGGATAAATGGGTAAAAGAATTGAGGGGGAGAAGACGAAAGGGAGGCGATTAAGAACAGATCCGGGTGGGACGCCCCAGGAGGGACGAAGAGGATTCGTAGTTGGACAGGATAATAAGGGTCGGGTGAGAAGGGAAAGTATTCAGGACAAAGAAGGACGAGTTGAAGCGGGCCTAATTAGGGCCTTTACTGAAGAAGAGAAAGGCGAGGAGAAGTTTTTATGAGGGGACATCATGTACCGCACATCCGACGCACGTGGGTAAGACCACGGCAATTCAGAAAAACCAGAAAGGGGATTCAAAGGTCCGAACTGAAAGGGAGGGGATCCCGAGCCTTTTGAAGGGCGTTCTCCTGGACGGCCGCCTGAAGGAAAAAGGTCGGCGGGAGAGTGATTCACTCGTGGAAATGGTACAACAGACACGCAGCTGAGGAATATGTTGCCAATTTAATTACTCGCCTATAACAGGCGCTCAGAGGGGGGAAACTTCCCGAGGGGAAAAGGGAAGGGAGAAACGCCTGGGGGAGCTGGCTGAGGGTGGGACAATAGAGTCGACTGGCTTGTTCAAGGGTGAAATCCCAAGGTCGGCGGTGGGGAGTAACAGGAGAGGGAAGGGAGGGGGGAAAAATATTCTGAAGACGTCAGAGGGGCCCCTAACGGATCGCGCCAAAAAGGGAAACGGGTTCTTAAACGCCTGGCAGAAGAGGAAAAGGGGAATGCCTAGAGGGAGAAGCGGCCGAGGGGTTGTTGGGGACCTGTTCATCCTTCAAACGGAAGGCGTTATTGTTTCACAGCAAGGAGAAAGTAACGGGAGGAGAAGAGACGTGGATGGTGGTGACTGACTGTGCGTTTTGAACCTAAGGGAGACACACAGAAAAGAGATGAAAGGGAAGAATGCTCCGCGATATTTTTGAGACGATGGCGTCTGTTTTAAATCAGCACAGGCGGTCGATCTGCCTCGGGTAGGAAGAGGAAGGGCACCCGAGAGGGAAAGGGGCACGTCCCACCTTCGTTCTGGCTTTTGATTCAGGAGGATGCTGATGGCTGGCGCAACGGCGAAAAAGAGAGAGGGAGGGGGAAGGGTACGGTTGAGGCTGCTGGGGCCCAGCTCATTGATCGCGATAGAGTCGCACCGAACTGGGGCAAACTAAAGCTTTTGGATTTCAGGCGTTAACCCACCGGGCTTTGCCCCGATGAGAAAGAGGGCTGAACAGACTAGAGGAGGGTGACCTGTATTCGGAGGGCCACAGGTTCAAAAACGGGGGTGGGAAAAAGGGATTATGAAGAAAGGGAGGTGGCGGGGATATCTATGAGGGACAAGACGCGCATTTTCTTGTAACATAGCTTGAAAGCTT
>Ga0179593_1717206_pt1 | contig 10008 bp, 9 predicted proteins | sample CZODoug2_1_08_16_FD_185931 | JGI IMG/M metagenome (GOLD analysis project Ga0179593, IMG submission 185931) | Vadose zone soil fungal communities from Angelo Coast Range Reserve, California, USA - CZODoug2_1_08_16fungal (PacBio error correction) | ecosystem: Environmental > Terrestrial > Soil >...
GTGCCAGAAAAAAAACGTACGTGCAGAAAAAAAGGGACTTACCTGAGGGGAGTAATTCGGGGCCACAATGGAGCGTTAATCCGTAAATTAGAACTCTCTTTCTAGGACAATCAGGGGTAACTCTGAAAGGGGGGGTTTGTTCTCGAGCCGAGGCCAGCTTTTTTTCTAAAAGAGGGTCCAACGGAAAGCCACTAGAAAGGCGGGACAGACCAGGGGGACCGTAACCCGAAGGGAGCGGGTTTGGGCTGGGAAGACAGAGGTCCGGGTGTCTATCAATGACGAGGGCTTCAGGGAACACCATAAAAGAAAGCTTTTCTGGCCTGACAAAAAAAAAGGAAAAGCTTACTCGGGGAGAGAGGACACTCTTTCCTGGCACTGAAATGGGTTGTTGTGGGGGGGGTCGCTGGGGGTTCGCGTCCAGGGGGGGTTTCCGGGGGAGGTCCTCTCAGAAGAGATACTTCACCATAAACATCGCGGATGGGAAAAGGCCTACGGAAAATGCACCAGTTGGAAGGGTCTTTCAGGCGAGAAGATGAGCGTAGAAGATGGTGGGGATCGAACACCTTTGAAAATCAGCTGTAAGGGCCACCCCTTGGGGAGCGTTTAGCCAAGAAGCATCGGGCATCTTAGAGGAAGAGTACGCCTTAGAGAAACCCATCATTTCTCCGGGGAAAGGTATGCAGCCCCAGCGGTTCAAAGGAGGAAAGTTATATTTCTAAGGGAAGACTTCAACTCCGTCGAGAACTACCCCCTGAGGGGGGCCTTTCCTTCCTTTGACATGTTTTTAATCGGAAGAAAGGGGCGCGCATTCCCGTGAAAAGAAGCCATTTTCTGGAAAAACTTGTTAGACCCTTCCTTGACATTTCGCCGGCATCGTTTTAGTCCCCGAAAAAAGAAATAACCTCCTCCCAGACGGGACCCTCGTTCGGGACGGTCGAAAAAAGAGGAAGCGACGTATGGGGGAGCCATTTAAAAAAATCGTCCTCTCGGGAGGAAAAGTCCTCGAATTGACTTCAGAAAAGGGGTGGCGCTGCTGGAGCTAACAACCGCAAAACGGTTGAGAATGGGACGTCCTCGGTCGACAAAAGAGGACGCCAATCTTCGGACAGGCATCTCCTTCGGCGGGGGAGGGTAGCCACCCGGGGGAAAGGATCTCGCTAGGGGGAAGACCTTTTCACTGTGATTACTGGGGTAACAGTCCGGTTGAAATAAAGGTAGAGGACGGACCGCTTGTCAGGGAGAAAACGGAAGGTGCCTGAGGGTGGGCGGACCAATGCGTGGGAAAGACTACTATTTCCCACTATCACTTCCACGGATTGCTATGGAAGAGGGGGTAAGATCTCCTATTGTCAGAGGGAAAGGGCCCTACGATATCCGTTAAAAAAATGTCCAGGAAGTCAGTGCCGCAGAAAAGAAGACGCTAGGGATAAGACCCTGTGAGACTCGTGGTCTGGAAACATACAAAAAAAAAGGGCGACTCGGCGGAAGGAAAGAAAGAAAAGGATAGACCCGGGTTTTCAGAAAAAAGCCATGCTTCCCCCCGGGGTTAGCCCGGAAAAAAAAAGGCGACACGGAAGCTAGGAGAAAGCGCGGCGGATTCTCGTACTTTTGGGGAACCGTACGCATCACAGAGGAAAAAAAATGGGACGGCACGCAGCCGAAAAGGGATCCTGAAACTTAGGATTACTTCCGGGGTTAAACTCAGCCGGGAAATGTGGCTTTCTAGATCGACTGCCGAGAGAAAAACCCCACATATAATCTTATAGGGCAGCTTGGAGGAAAAAATGGAATGAACTACTACGAAAAAGGAAAAAGACACCGACGAAGTGCAAGGAAGGGAAAAAGGGGCTGTACCATAGGGGGAGCAATATTACCCCTATTTCACTCTAAAAGGCTAATCTATACAGATTCCGAAAGGGGGAAAGGGGGAAGGTTTCTAATGTGCCTAACCCCGGGGGAACAGCAAACAACAACACTGAGGGCAGGACTTCTCCACGGTTTTTCGACAAAGGGGTAAAGGTCGGGCGGAAAAGGAGAGGTTCCTCTCAGGTTTCCCTACTTGGGGAGAAGAGGGGTCATGAGTCGATGTGGAAAAGATTAAAAGTGTGTGGGTCCTGATCTTCCCTCTCGTGTGCAGCGGGCGGAAGGCGTCAATCATGGGGGAAGGAAATAATGGGTTTGGCTTTGGAGGCAGTTTCTCAAGGACATTAATGAATTTGGGCCAGTGACCGATATCTTATGGGGAGAAAAGCATGCATTCTTCCTTACAGAGGAAAAGAAAGCAGGCTAAGCCCATTAATAGCCTGGGTTTAAGGAAGAACTTCATTCAGTAGGGGGGAAGGGTCCGATAAGATGGCTAGGCTTCGTGCAAGCCAAAGGCGGCTGGTTATGGGGAAAAGAAAATTAATCGTACCCACTTACTCCGCGAAGGCAACACTGGACCCGTAGGATCGGTTCGGACAGCTTCCGGTTAGCCGGAATCACAGCAAAATGGGTGCTGGATAAAAGGAGAGAGATTCCCGTTTTGGGACGTGTGTCCACCTTTCTGAGGGGAAAAACTCGTGTTGAGTGTGGAACTGTCTAGCTCCATTCTACAAAAAAAAAAAAAAAAGAATCAAAAAAAAAAACAAAGTGAAGGGAGAAGGACGTGTTACTTAGGATCCGTCTCCTAGGAGGGCCATATATTCAGCGGCGGAGCGATCACTATCAATAAGGGGGGCGTCACTGAAGCTCGTCTCTGTCCAAGGCGCCAAGTTTAAACAAAACCACCCACACAGAAAGAAGACGACAGCCAAGCTGTCCGTCCTCTAAGGTTGGGAAATGTCCATGAAGAGGACGCAGCCACATTTAACAGTTCTGAAAGGGAGGGAGACTCCCGGAGGGGTCTTCCCCCCTTACTGTAAAAACCCTTCGCTGAAAGGGGAAAAGCAGAAAGAAGATGGCGTCAGGGGGTCGACCGGGACACCATGAAACCTTGGGGGAGGTGGTGGGGGGAAAAAACAGCGAAAAAATTCCTGGAAAAAGAGAAAAATTTGGGCGTGAGAGTCGAGCCAACCGTGGGGAACCGAGAGGGCCACCTCCTGCTTCTCGAAGGGGGGGTTGGAGAGATGCGTTCACGACGAAAGGGGAGCCTTCTCTGGGAAATCTTGAAGGGGGGCCTCTTTCTTGAAAAAAAAAAAGGTAGGCTGTATTCCCCTCGGCTGGAGGGACTTTATGCTTCAAAAGGGAGGGAAGGGTCCTGACGAGGAAAAAAAGTCATTATAAGGAGGCACTCCCTTGGGATGGTTGGGTGTTGAAGTGTTAAGCGGGGGAAAGGGGCTTCCATTGTCAGACTCACAGATAACGCTGAAGGGGGCTTGCATTTAAAAAGAAAAGAGAACTTTCGGGGGGGGGACAGTAAAGAAAAGAGCAAAAAAAAGGGACAGTTCCCCTGAGGAGGGAGAAAAAACCGCTCCCTGGGAACGTCGGAAAATTTCCCTCTCTCCTTTCTGTCCAAACGTAGGGTATCGTCCCCCTTTTTGGTGTTTCTTCTCCGGGAAGATAACTTTATCGTCAGCAGGGCAGACGAAGCTCCCTGGGGGACTTTTTCAAACTTCTTTACCAAGAGGACAGATGTTTCGGAGACGTATTATAAGAGGGGGCACCCAAGCCGGAAGGAAAAGCAGCTCAAAAAAAGGGGATGTACCTCTTCGAGAAAAAGGGAGCCGAAAGAGGGCTACAAGGGAAGGGGAACGGGGAAAGGGGGAGGGCCCGAAAAGAGAGTGCGAGGTTACTGGTGGGGGGGAAGGGGGAACGCGGTGCCCAATGAACAAAAGGAATCACGTTAGGCAGCCCCAGGGAAACGGAGAGGCTTTTTACGGAAAGGGGGAATTTTTTGCACCTAACAATCCGGGAACATCCAGTGGGGGGGGGAAACACCTATTAGACCCACCTCTTAGAATCCTGGCAACAGTAAAAGGAAAAAAAACTATATTTACGGAAAAAGAAAAACCTCTATGGAACATTTACTTTGTACTAGAACGACTTGTTGAAGCACGAGGAAAGGGAGTTCAACCGTGGGGGAACCTTTTGGGGGCCCATTACTATTTAAAGTTAGGAAGAGACTCTAAAAAAAAAAAAAGGATTATTATTAATGTCTCCCCCGACCAAATGGGGACAGTCCCACAAAGGGAGAACCTCACTTTTCCTTGATGCCTGGTTCAAAAGGTCGGGGGAGAATTCTCGTAGTCATCCCGAAAGGGAAATCTCGAGCCATCTAGGGCAGGAAAATGTTGGCCCATACGGGAACAGCTGGTTGGGAGAAAAAAGGGGTCCAACTGGACTTACAACAATTGTGGAGGACCAAACACGGGAAAAAAGAAAAAAAAGTAAACCTCACTGAAAGGGAGGTTACTTTTTCTTTCGCCGAAAAGGAGGGACTTGGGAGGAAAGATTGGTTCCAGAGGAAACCTGTCCGAAAAGGAACTCTCTCACTCTACTGGGGAATGAGGTCCAGAATACGGAGTCCCGCTACCTAGAAAGGGTACACTCTTTCAGAAAAAAAATCTACTAGGTCCATGTTTTTGGTGTGTGTAGAAGGAAGTCACCTCGGTGGAGCGGAGGACCGATTTGGGGGGGGGGAAGACATTAACGAAAGAACGTATCTAATCGGGAACCATCATGATTGTCAACAAAAGAGGGTCCCACACTTTACGAAAAAAAGGGGGTTCCCTGTAGGGGACTTTCAGGGAAGGGTCCTCTCTGATCACAAGGGTTTACTCTCCACAAGATTTCCCTCCAGGAAGGGAAGATTTCTCCATTTTTAGATAGCAGTTTTAGAAAGTTATAAGTCCTTTTCGAAAGTCTTTTCGTGACTTGCTAGCCACTTTCCAAAAAAAGGGAATTTCTTTACTTGGTAAAAGAGACCCTTCCGTCTGTTGAAAAAGTGCATATGCACTTTAAGGCAAGGAAAAAAAAACCCACGTACCTAAACGGACACAACCTGCAAACTTAGGCTTTTCAGCACCTGGGGGGGGGGGGCTCGAAAAACACTCCTGAAAAACGACCCTTTCTTTCCTTAGGACTTCCTTTTTGACGAGGAAAGAAGCATTCAGGGGGAAGGAAAAAGTCGTTCGTCAGAAAGAATAAGCCGCGCGGATGAAAAAAAGAGATCCCCTCGACGTAGAGAACCGTTCTTGAAAGAAAAGAAGACACCCGAGAGATACTCGACTCCGCCCGGGTAAGGTCGTCCACCTAGAGGGAGAGTTATTTCCTAGAAAGGGGGAGGACTTCCTTTATTTGGAAAAGGAAAAGGGGGAAGAAACCTACAACCTAAACGTTGAGTTGACTTCTACCACAAAAAAGAGTTTGCCGAAAAATTTTTCCTTTAGACGGGGCTCTTGCCAAGAGGGAACCCAGGCTGCACTTGATCGACGAGAAAGGGTCCTCCTGTTTCACGGACGTCTACTGGAAAAAGGACAGTAGAGGACAGTCTTGGGAAGGGACTGAAGAGGAGGGGGCTAAACGGGGGGAAAAAGACAGAGACGATGGCCCCATTTAACGGAAAAAAGGGATCTGCGTCCACATATTCCGAGGGGGGCCCTACTTCCCCTACCGGTCTACGAAGAAGGTTACACCGGAGAAAAAAGGAAGCGGCCCCCCCCCCAAAAAAAAAGAACCCTGTAGCCAAAGTGGTCGTGACAAAAAAAAAAAAAAAAGGTCTACTGAGAAAATCCGTCAAAAGGTATCCTCCCAATGACAGGAAAGCAAAACCAAACAGGTGATTCGGCAAACCGGAGGGAAAAAAGATATTACGCAGGGCCAAAAGAGCGTATTGCCGCTACAAAACACCAAAAAAATGGCTCGCACGCATAAGAAAAAGTAGTGATAAGGAGACGGAATGACGTTCCGGAAACCAGCTATTACCCGTGCTTTGAGGAGAAAGAAGCGACTGACGCCTTGCAGGGAAAATATTATCGAAAGCATAGGAAAGGAAGGCATGGAATTGAACTACTACGAAGAAAAAGGCAAATGCTTTACCCTCATGGGGAAGGGGAAAGGAAGGTACACAGCTCCATGAAAAAAGGGAAAGAGAAGTAGCGGACCTCTATACGCTTCCGACCGAGGGGGGGGGTCCGACCACGTTGATAAGGGGAAAAAAAGAAGAGGAGTAGGACAATATATATCTTCCTTCGGGGTTTTTTCGGACCATTCGAAGCGGTCAAGAAAAGGGAAAGCGTATAGATTCGTGAAAGAGGGAGACCCTCGGGGTCATAGGAGGGGGAGGGACGCCCGGGAGAGTCAAGGGGGTGTTTGGTCATTCCGGTGAGAGGGAGGGCAATTCCATGACTTAAGGAGGCTCGCTAAGATTATGAGAAGGGGGCGTCAGTCGATAAACTACGGGGAAGGAAAAAAGTGGTAATATCTGGGGTGAAGAACGTCAAGGAGAGTGTAGACTTTGAAGAGTCTTTGGAGTGAGGAGGAAATGCTGCGGAAAGAGGATTGTGATGTGTAAAAAAAGTAAGAAGCATGACTTTGCCCTACTTAAAGGAAAAAATTCCGGTTTGGCGTTATCAAAGGGGGGGGGGGTGTGGAGGATACCCGAGGAAGGACTGCGTCCGATTCGAAAAACTACCACGTTGCCTCGATCGGGAGGGGAGCCGATCGTGAAGGAAAAGAGGACGTTGTCTTCTGTTCGCGAGAGCAGAGGGCAGCGGTCACCGAGATGCCATCTGGATATCTGGAAAATAGACAAGCCTTTGGGGGAGGACACTGGGGGGTCCCATCTTCTCAGGTCATCGGGGGGGGGAAAGAAAAAGTTTAAAAAAAAAGAAGAAGCCTTACTGACCAGAAATAAAGGTCTCCTCTACTTTATAGGTTGACTGTCAAGTAATACAAGGCCACAGTACCAGGGGAGAAAGAAGAATCCCGTGCAACCTGGGGGGAGAAAAAGGGGGGACCGAATCCTTTAATACCACTCAGAGAGGGAGGACACCGGGGGGGGGAGGGGGGTCGGAAGACAAGCTAACCTTTTTTCTGTTGGAGAGTCGCCCCAAGAAGGATGAATGTCAGGGACGGGGAGAAGGAGATCTATGGGTTTCCCCTTTTCGGGAGGGAAAGAGGTCCTCCTGAGCTTTTTTCTAGAGTTCAAGAAGGGGGGCAATTCTCTGGGTCGAAGGGCCCCTCTTTCTTGAAGGGGTCTTTCAAACTAAGAAACGCAGGGAGGCTTCACCATGCGGCCGTCTGAGGGGGGTCAGTTATCCATGGGGTCGTCCAGGTGGGTCGTACTTTGGAAGGGAGCGCGAAAGCTTCCAGGGAAGAAGACGCGTGAGAGCCGCTGCTTACAACCCACCCGTCCAGCAAAGATGCTGGGTAAATAGCGACCCGCCCGGAAGAGCCCTGCTTCGCGCAAAAGGGGGGGAGAAACCGGAAAAGGGAGGGGGGTGGATACATTCCTCTAAAGGGGGCAAGTAACCACTTTTTCTTTCTAAAAAGGGGAAACTGCCAAGTGCGTCCAAGGGGGGGAGGGGGGACCGTCGAAAATCCGAATAGGACAGTAGTGAAGGAGGAGTTATACGGAAAAAGGGGTCAAAGGAGTCTCTTCTAACCTAAGGGAAAAAACCACCATTTACCCTCGGAAAGACGGAAAGAGGTACGAGGGAGGAAAAAAAGGGGAACGTCCCCTTGAAGGGGGGAAAGGGTGTAACCTGTTGCGGAAAACCTTCCTTGTGGTCCACAGAAAAAGGAGGAACAATTATTTCGGAACTCCCTTTCGCTTTAAAAAGGGGGGGGAAACCAGTCCCCTGCCCGGAGTCCTCCAATGGTCCCGAACAGAAGTCGGGGAGGACCGTTTTACCCAAGGACACCAGCTTTCCTCCTTCTGGACAAAAAAGGGCACCTCTATTCAAAAGAGAGATGATCACTTATTGACAGGGAGGAGAGAGAAGCGCTCCCGAGGGGGGGGGGGGGAGCTCATTATCGGCAAAACCTGGTTTGTTTCCGTCAAGAAAGGGGCGGGTTAGAGAGAGAAATCTCAAAAAAACGTATGGGGAGAGATTTTGCAGAACCCCAACGTTACGGAAGGGAACACCAGGTTGCTAAGGGGGGGGGGAATCTGGCCGCTAATGTCCGGGGTCCAACCAATGGGAGACCTTCTCTTATCAGCTTAAAGGGTTATCATCTCTAAAATCTCTTCATCGAGGGGGGGAATTCCTTTTTTTTGTTTTCTCTACGGAGCGGTTTTGCGACTGCAGGGGGGAAAAAGGGGGAACGGACATTCCACTCTTCTTTTGATAGGAAAGGCTTCCTTAAAAAGGAGGGCGTTGCTTTAGAGGAGGGGGGGGGACTACCGTTAGGGGGGTCTATCAATGTTGAAAAAAAATGGAGTCGGCTCCGCATTTTAACAACCGAAAAGAAGAGCGCCTTCTCTAGGGGAAAAAAGGGACGACCCTTTAAAAAACGTTTCCAAACTCTTAAGGGGCAAAGGCTTATCCAGGAGGGACACGTTTAAAAGATATTTCCTTGGGGGGTGGGGGGGAGCTGCTAGGAGGTTCTAAGGGATTGGGTTTCACAGGAAAGCGGCATCTACGTCACAAGGAATTCGGATTGGAGAACACTTGCCACCCAGCTTCTGAAGGGGGTACCGTTCTGAAGGAAAAGTGGTTACTCGCAAAAAAGGGGACTCCCTTCTAGGGGCTGGGAACCCTTTTTCATGGGTCGTTCACAGGAAAGAGAAGGGGCAGCGGACTCTCGGTGAGAGGAGGGAGGAAAATTTCCACCCCGCAGTCGAGGGAAGGAGAAGACCCATTAAAGGAGTGATTCTATCAACTGGGGGGTACGAACGATAAACTCGGAGAAAAAAAGAGACCTGACGACACGGGGGAAGAAAAAGGAGTTAAATGTATAACTTACTGAAGACCGCATTACGGTTGGAAGAAAGGCGTTTCGCCGTCCCGGGGGGAAGAAAGGAGTCAACGCCAACAAAAAAAAGGAAGGTGACACCCGATCTAGAGGGGGCCACTTTACGTGCTGAAGTATTAAAAAAAAACGGAGATCAGAGGGGGGGCCTCCGCCATTTCCAAAGAAGAGCGTGATCTTTATCTGCCTCCCCTTGACCTGAGGAGGGGGGGGGCGCTGGCTATCTGGCCAAAAAAGAAAAGGTTCGTCCTTTTTGCGGCCTTTCAGATGGGCCCCCATAGGAGCTTCCCGGGAGGAAAAAAGATCCTTTCTTCGTCGAGTTTTATCTGCCCCGGGGACCTCGAGAAGGTTTTCGCTCAGCACTTTTCTTGGGAGGATTTCAAAAACCTTGGAGAAGGAAAGTAGAGGAAAGGTTGTCTTTCGGTAAAAAAAAAGGCTGAGGTTGTAAAAAAAGAAGACGAGTACAAAGAAGGAGGGGGAAGTGAACCTCACCAAAAGGTTGTTTTGCTATTGAGGGAAAAAAGATCCTACTTGATCTGAAAGAGTGCCATACTTCAAAGGGGGGGAGCCGTTATTCTATCTCAGAAGTACAAAGGGGTAGACTGAAGAGAAGAACCCTTTATCTTGGGGGGGAAATCGTGGTCTTGCAAAAAAACCACTATTTAGAATCTTACTAAAGAAAAGGATAAAAGGGTATCTCCACACAGAGGGGAAAAACCCTTTACAGGAAAAAAAAAAAAAGATCGACACTAAGCTAGAGGGAACTCGCTGCGTTTGTAAAGCGTACCATCACCATACTACATAGAAGGAGAACACGCAGCCTCAAAGCGGTCAAACGTCTAAATATGAGGGAAGGTCTTGATTGAAAAAAGAGAAAAGAACCCATGTGGCTTGGAGAGAGCCCCTATTTACTCACGCAGTATTGGAAAAGGGGGGAGAGCATCTTGGCCACCCCATGGGAGAGGGAACTACTACGAGGAAGGGGGGAAAAATGGTCAAATTTTACATAGACGGCGTACCAATTATGGGCTACAAAAGAAAAAAAAATACAAGTAGCGGACGATCTACTCTACAGGAAGGGAGAATGGTCCTAAACAAAGGGGAGAAAAAAGA
>Ga0179593_1754666_pt1 | contig 10008 bp, 11 predicted proteins | sample CZODoug2_1_08_16_FD_185931 | JGI IMG/M metagenome (GOLD analysis project Ga0179593, IMG submission 185931) | Vadose zone soil fungal communities from Angelo Coast Range Reserve, California, USA - CZODoug2_1_08_16fungal (PacBio error correction) | ecosystem: Environmental > Terrestrial > Soil >...
ATTTTGCGAAAAGAGAAAGGAGGGAGAACGTCAAAAGAAAAGGCGAAGGACGCGTGGGTCGCGGGAAGTTTTGAAAAGGGGAAAAGGGATAAAGTGCTCTGAAGAAAAGCGCATCACAAGGACAGAACGAAGAAACTCGCAGAGGGAGAAAAAAAGCCCCACCAGGTCCCAGCAAAGGAATATTCCGTCGCGTCATCTGAAACCTAGCATGAAAGCATGAGAACTCTATCAGAAGGAAAACGAACTCTGTCAGATGGGAGGGCACAGGGTGACAAAAAATGAGGTAAGGAAAAGTTCGGAGAGAAGTACTAAGAGAAGTCGTCGGGGCAGTTACCGCAGACGGTAGTCGCCGATGCTCCGTTCGCTCCTCGACTGGAATTGGCCCGCGTCTATGAGTTGATCGACTCGGGGGAAAGAGGTTTCAGAAAGGAAGAGATGTCTGAGGACTGGTGGCGCGGAAGGGTCATCCTTGAAGCCTTGAGACAAGCGCTCGATGTCCTCAATATGGACCTCGATAGCCTGGGGAGGCAGTTTAAAACTCCCATTTTGATGAGAATCGCGCGATTTCATCAGGGGGCCTATTGGCATACGGGTTAAAAGTCATGGGGAAAAAAGATCCAGATGGGGAAATGACTCCAAGGTGAGCAAAGGGTCATTTCCAGTGGAAGAATCCACCATAAGGTTAGGGACGTCGGGCAACTTCTTTAACCCTGGCCAAAGGCGATCGGTCGGGACTAAGCGGTCAAATGAGAAAAAGAACTCGAGAAGGTAGCAAAAAAACCCGCTCAACATGCGGTCAGAAGGGGACGAGGGTGGGAAACTTGATGGGATTTCTTAAGCGAAGAGAATCTTTCAGCAATGAAGACACCTTTAAGCCCGTAGGGTGTCAAACCTGGAATTGGTAATGCTCCGCCCTTCAACCGGATGATAAAACAGGAGAGGAGCCTCCGGGCGTAAGGAGGGAAAATGCTTGGAAAGAATGGGAATCCTCATCGCGAGACAACCGGGGGGAGATACAGAACCACGAATCATGCTGACGCCAGCGACAACAAGGGAGACCAAACGAAAGCGTTGCAGCAGGGACGCCTTGCTGACTGCGGTCAGTGGTTTCATTAGAAAACACCACCAGCAACGTTCGGGGTTTGCAACGCGCCAGACTCGGCAGAAGACAGCTGGAAAGCTGAGCCTCAGAGGAGGGGGGACGGGGGGACAGGTTTGGGAATCGTCGCAACAGAACCGGCCGCAAGCATCACTCAAAATGGTAACAGGAAAAAATCGCGGATACCATGACCCGCCTCCGAACAGCTCAGCCACCCAAGATACTAGGGAAGGTTACATAATATCAGAAAATGGAAAATAGGCGAAGAGAGACTCTAAACGTAAAATAAACTAGCCTTGACCCACATGTTGCCCTTCGGAACCTCCGCCAGTAAGGACGCCAAAGGCAGAAGACTCGAAAAGTAGGCAAGGGGAAGACAGTGCTAGAAAAGCCCGGTCCGAAAGGACGCGACCCTCCCAGCGGGCAGGCACCAACAAAAAGCAGGGAAGACCACATCTATCAAAAACGTCGTACCAATAAAAAACGCGAAAGGAGGGGAGATGGATTCGTGAGGGACATCTACTCGAAGAAATATACGAGGAATAAGGAGAAGGAAGCCAGGGAGAGAAAAAACAACACGGATAAGAAGATATAGATGGCGAAAGCCTCGAGGGGCACGATGACAGTAGCGAGAAAAAGGAGGTTTCACTGAGGCGCGAGGAAGGTTTGAGTAACGAACTTGTCAGAGGAGGGGTGAAGATGTAAGGTAAGGTCTGATAGAGGGTAGACCGCGATTTGTGGGGGTACGACTGCCCGTGTACGGGAAGGGGGAAGAATTCGGACCGTGCTGTGCCAGAGAACTGGAGGGTTAGGGGTGTCAGGGCGAGGGAGGAAAAAAAGGGCGTAAAGAGCTGAGAGTACGCAGAACAAATAGGTCCCTTACAGTGTTGAAGTGGAGGAAGCACCAAGGGGGAGGGGGGGAACAAGGGGGGGAAAAGAGGGAGTATGCTGTCAGAGAGGCTCGTGATTGTCCTTGAAATGTGTCTGCAGGGAGACTCTAACGGGAGGAAAAAGAATGAAAGACAGTTTGTAAGAGAAGAATGGCGCGGGGGCGAAAGGTCTTGTGGGAATTTACGTTGGCGCAACCAACAAACGGAACGGAAGATAGACGCGGATTGGGGGGAAAACGGGAGGGAGGGGTGAAAAAACGAAGGGGCTCTGTGTGGTTTTCTACTGCCAACGGCAATGCTCAGTCAGCAAGGCGCATCCTGGCTTAACAGAAGAGGGAAAACTTTTGTGGGAAGGGGGGCTGCAGGGGAGGGCTCGGGAATGCGGGGAGGATATTGAAGGGGTACATTAATCACAACGCCCCTTCACAGGGGTGACGGGAAGAGCGAATCTGTGGGGGGGAGGAACATTGGGAAGGCAGAATGCGGGAAGTAAAAAAAAGCCACAATTCCGGGGGAGCTAAAAGAGAAAATCCGGAACGAAGCAACCGGAGGTTCCTAGAACCTCAGTGTACACCCCTCGGAACGGGGCTGCAGGAAGAATTACGTTGTGAAGGCGCCGAAAGGGGCCAAGCGTCCCAGGGAACCGATTCCAGGGGGACCTTTCCTCGTGTTAAGGGGAAAATAGGTGACGCAGGACACGAAAAAAAGGGATTTGTGGAGGCGAAAAGTTTAACAGAAAGACGTGGTTTATGGGTGGGGGGGCGGGCGAGACCCAATTCTCTGTTTCCTCCTGGCCCATCGCTGGACTTGAAGTAAGACATCAGGGGAGCTACGTCCACTGTCGAGGGGGAATTGGAGAAAGGATAGACATGTCACGAGATGGATGTCCGCTGAGGGAGCTCGTCGCGTCATCCAGGACGGCGAAAACCTTAAGCGCCCTCTCGAGGGAGGGGGACTATTCCATTAAAGAAACATGATCGGAGGTTAAGAAGAAGGGAGATCGAGAATCGGGCGTACAATGCGTTGCGGCGCCTGGCCGACCCAAAAGATTTGTTAGGCCCGGAGGTCTGAAGAACGACCAGCAGAGGACAACAAAAAAAGAAAACCGGAAAAAGAACCTGAAGGTAATTCCGATTCCGCCGAAAAGTATTTCTCTTCGGCCTATGGCACTCTCAAACCGAGAGGGAAATGGGACGGGGGGAGGGGGGGGGAACTGGCTGGGAGGGAGATTCCCTGACGTTATTTCTGAGGGGGAAGGGGGGTGTTTGGGGGGGGTTTTCCCCTCGAGAGGATATTCAACGGCAGAAAACCCGCAGCAAAATGACAAAAAAAAACGCGACCAGCTAGATTAGAAAGGTCTATTTTGACCATCTTCGCCGGCGAGGAAAGGAAACAAGAAAAAATTAGTATCTTAAAGAGAGAGATAGTTTGCGAATCAAGAGAAGGGGAGAAATCTCGCGGGGGAGAGGTGACGGGGGGTGGAAAAGGGGAATTTTTCCGGGAAGAAGGTTCCATGACAGAGGGATCCAGGACGTCAGCCATCCAAGAGACAGAGGGAGAGAACAAAAAACAATCCCCAGCCAGTTCAAAAAGAAAAAGGGAGCAGCGGCGGCATCGGGAAAGGCCCTCTGAAAATTTCACGGGGATAAGGATTACCCATACCTCAGGGGAGGGGGTGAGGGTGGAAAAACCTGTGTAGAAGTACAGGGAATGTCTTTCTTGAAGAAGGACGAACCAATCGGAAGTCCGGGCGGCAGTAAAAAGATCCGGGTACGATCCTTCGTCGACTAGGGGGGTATTTGCAACTACATCATTTGGGAGAGGTTATAACGGGGGGAAAGGGCCGCGCTTGCGCGCCGGGGGGGGGTCTCTTGAAATGGTTGAGGAAGGAGCATTGATGGAAAAGAGTGGAAGCTGGGGGCATCACTCGTATCATGGGCCGCTTGAAACGTCTCCGGGAGTCGTAAGGGAAAGAGAATAGCGCTGATGGTAGGGGCCTGATCGATGGTCCAGAAGCAACGAGAACACCCAGGGTCTACGAGCAAAATCTCCATCTGGTTCAGAGAAAAGGGGGTTCAAAAGTGGAAAGGGAAAAGGTGTACGAATCAAACCGTGGGAACACTGCGGTGGAGGCGGTTAACACGAGGAAAGGGCTTCTTAAAGCGGTGGGATGGGTTCCTTACAGAAAAACAATCAACTCGATTCGTTATCTTCGAAAAAAAGCGTGGGGCGTAAGGGACCGAGGTTGAAGTCTTGTATTCGTACCTCGAGGGGCATTTTAATTCTAAAGGGGAAAGAAGGCTGAAGCCAGGTAGGTGGGGGCATGGAGCAAAGAGAATCAAGAAACAGGAAGGTTCGAAGATCGAACCCTGACGTTAAAATTGGGGTCGTTTGTAAGAATGGACAAAAACTAAAAAACGTCATAAAGAGTCCACCGGAGGGAGAGGGACTAGCAAAAAAAAATGAAGAACAGAAACGGGGGACAAAACACTTTCGGAACTGTAGTGGAAGTTTTCAGGCAGGCGGGAGGCCTTGCTTACGCGAATGGGGTCCTTGTTGGAAAGGATAAACCCCCGTGAGGGGGGGTTTGCAAACAGAGCCAGCGCGCGACGTCCGCCAGAATCTTGACTAAACGGAAGGGAACTTTTTAGTAAAGGGTGGAGTCCAGCACAAACCGGATCTCCCTCCTCAGTCGATTAAGGAAAAGGGACACACCGACATCCGAAAAAGACCCGGAAGAAAGTGAGTTCTGCCGCCTACACCACGAAGAAGGACAATCAAATCTACTGACAGCCCCAAGAGGGCCTTCATCAGGGGGGAACCATACAATAACAGAATTTCCGGGACTCCAAAAACGGAGAAAGGACATTCCCTTTTCAGGAGGCATCCGCCAGTCTTTAAGACACGGTCAGACAAAGAACCTCTACGCTGAAAACAAAAGAGCAAAAAATTAGTCAGAGAAGGAAAAGGGACTACTAAAAGGAAAAAAAAGAAACAAAGTCCAAGTCGGGCATGTAACCTACCCTACCACCAATCGGGGTCCTGAAAAGAACATCAACAGCTGAAACGGAAAACGGACAAGGGAACCTTGGGGGGGGTGCGGGTCCGGAATCTGGAGGGAGGGGTCGGCAAACTATCTAATCGCTCCAAAACGCGGGACGCTGAAAAAGAAGCATCGCCGACTCGATGCGGGGAAAAAAAAGAAATCAACAACAAAAAGAGGGGGAAAAACCGATCGAGGCGGCGGTCTCTGTCGGAAGAAGGAACGTCGTTTCATGATGCAGAGGTAGTTTGCCGGGGGGGAAAAAGACAGCACAGCGAAAGGCCTTGCAAGGTCCGGTGAAGGGAGAGGGGCAAAGAGATGTTTGCGGGACAGGGCTCCTGCCAAAGGACTTCTAGGGTCGCGAATTGGCACCGGGCTGTGAAAAGAAAGGGTCGGCATTATCGACGAAGGGGGAGGATGAAACGAAAGAAGGCGAAAGACTAAAAGACAGGGAGGAGGAAGAAATGGAAAATGAGGTCCTTACAGTTTTGGGGGAACGGTTGAGGCAAGTCAATGCAAAAAAAAAAGTGGAAAAAAAAAAAAGGGGGGGGGAAAAACCAAGAGAAAGAGGATTGGCACCAGGAATGATTGGGGAGGGAAAGTATATTAATGATTGTGCCCGGGGGAAATTGTGGGGATTCGCGCAGCGACATTGAGGGTTAGGGGTCGGAGCATGAGGTTATCTAACTGGAAAGGCAGACGGGTAGGGGTGTCTGGAGTGGCAAACGGACAAGAAAAGACCTTCCGGTCAGCAAAAATTTATTCCTTTGGGCCACGTCGCGTTAAGAGACCCCCGAACGGGGGCGAGGGGGGAAACCAAAAAAAAGACAGTGCAAAAGAGGGAACGGGATGCAAACGCCTCGGCGGAAGAACGTGTGTTCGCTGGCTGAGGTGCGTGGTCGGGGCTCGTCGATGGCGGACGGGGAGAGGACTAGGGGGGAAAAAAAATTATTGGGACATTAACTCAGGCGAATTCGAAAGCGGAAAAGTGACCAAGCAAACCTACCGGGTCGGACGGAAGCGGACTGAAAAATCGATCAATTGGGGGGACAAAGGTACGAGAATAAAAAGAATGTCCACACCAGAAAGAGACCGACCTGACAAATAAAAGGGGAGGGGGGGGGGCGACTTGAAAAAGGGCTCCATTCCCGCCCGTTGACGAAAGACCTTTCCTCTGGGAAAATAGTTGCCAGAGGGAAAGGGAAAAACGGATTGGGTGGGATTAGAAACATTTTCAAAAAAGTGCTCAACCGGAAGCATAGGGGGGGGGGAAAGACAGGGAGAGGTTGCCTCCTGCCACTCGCGGAAGGCCCTTTATGAAAAAAAAAAAAAACAAAAACGAGAAGAAAGACCAATGGCTGTGTGAGGGGGGAAAAAGCGAGACAGGGACTCAAGCGAAATCTCTGAAAAATGGGAAAGGAAGAATCGAGAAGGCTTTCCGTCGAAAAAATCCTCTCCACCGCGCGCAGCGCGAGGCAAAGGAAGGAAAAATGAACGGGAAGGGGGGAAACTTATAGGGGGGAAGAAGAAAATCCAAATCGAAAAAGGGACGTAAAAAAGGATAAGCGAAGCCAAGGACCGGCGAAGGTTCGCGTCCGGGATCTGATAAAGAGCCAGATGACAATCACGTTCGTGGACGCAAGGAGCATCCCGCAAAGAGATGTACGATCCAAAAAGTGGCAGCAGACGATAAGATGCCGTCTCTGCCTAGTCCGAGGGACCTGGCTGGAGGTTGCTGGCTTACAAAAAAAAAGATGTTTGGTGGAGGGTCCGCTGGGTCTCGATAGAACGGCAGAATTTCAAAAAAAAAAAAGCGGAAAGAGCAAGGATTTGACGGTTTCTTCGAAGGAGTCGTGCAACAGAAGCTCAGAGAAACCAACAACAACGGAGAGGCAACGAGAAAGAGGCGGCGAAGAGGGCGAAACGTCATCGGAACACAGGGGCGAGACTATCGTGGGTCCAGCAAGGGTGGAAGGTCTAAAGATAGCTCATCCTAAGGGGGACACGGCAGCCTCCAATAAGTCCATATTGATAATCAACGCAAAAGAAAAAGCCGTAAGCCGGGCAGCGGGAGGGGGAGTGAAAAAAAAAGATACTGTAAAGGCTGTCTGATTACCCCTAGGAGGGGGGTGATGGCAAAGGGGGTCCTCTTGTTCAGGAAAGCTACGGACTACCACATCGCCGGTCAAGAAGGCGCCGCAAAAGAGGGGGCGCCCGATCGGAAAAAAAGAGAAACTCTCCGGATTTGGCCCTATGAGAGAAGCGATAAGTGGGAAAAGAGGACAAGTGTGCTCTGAGGTTGGGCCGCAGGAATGGCCTTGAAGTAGAAGTCCTCTCTAGACCCAGAAAACGAGGGGAGGGGGTCCGCGCTTGTATAAAAGCGCCCTCCTCTCGAGGGAAAAAATCAAGGGGGGGGGAAGGGAAGCGCTCGTGGTTCAATCAAGGTTTTCTTCATGAATTGCAAGGATCCCAAGGGTAGTCAAAAAGACGCAAAAATCTCAAGGGGACAGTCAAAGAAAAGCAAAGGGGGGGCCGAAGCAAATCCCCGTTGTTCTTCTCACGGGCGGAAAAACTTGTAGGTAAAAAAAGGTCGGACGAAGTCGGGTCTACTTGAGAGGAAAAAAAATCAAGGTTTAGAAAAACAAGAAACGAAAAGTCGCAGCCAGTTCCCGGTTGGAAAGAAGAGGGAAGTACCCATTTAAAGAAGGAAAGGAAAAGCACCGGTAAGGAACTTTGTCATGCGACTTCAGAATCCTGCTCCACAAATTAACTGAGAAAAAGGATCGCTCTCGCGTCAAAGGAAAGGGGACTTTTTCGGGGAGAATCCTGTCAATGCCCGTCAAATCACAGAAAGAAGAGGAAAAAGAAATGCCGCCCGCCGGAGGAAAACCCAAACTCTTCCCTCCTATGCAGCAAGGCGGGGGCCTGTAACATGCGAAAAAAGGTTTGCAGGTAGAACACCACCAGGCCGTTCGGACTCGAACGGACTGAAGAGGGAGACAGCGGGCTCCACGAAGGTCGCTGTTAGGTTCCCAGGGGTGTGGAAAACTCCAAAAACATCCAGGAAAAAAAAGAAAAGTCTCGCAGCCAACGGGCCAAAGACGAAAAATAGACCCTAAGCGGGCGTAAAAGGACAAAAGAAAAGGGGAAACATCCCGAGAATCGATTACATCATACCCACGCAGCCCGTAGAAAATGTAAAATAATCAAGAGTGGCTATGGCCAAAGGAAGTGCTCACGGAGTGTTTCAAAGGGGAATCTCTTGGAAACGCCCACGGTAACCTGCTCACGCCGACTGCCAAAAAAAGGGAGAAAAGAAGAAACGAAAGGTGACAAAGCTCCGGCAGTCCGCACTGGAAAAGGTCTACCCTCGCCGTCCACGGATGGATGAGCACGAAAAAACCAAAATCCGGACGTAAAAAAAGATCAGACCACGGAGGAAGAGGAACAAGGGCCGGCCAAGGGCGGAAGGGTAGGGCGAAAGACTAATCTCGCATGGACCCTACGGGAGAATCGCGAAGAAAAGAAGAAGGGGTCCCTCGACTGGGTAGGGCCATCGAAACACAAGGAGTTAGATGGGAGACCGCCTTCAAATCGTCTATTCTCTTCTCGAGAGAAAGGCAACGTTTCAGTGCGAGGGGGGATTTGCCGAAGAAAACAAAAACCCCCCCCACCAAAAAAACAAAAACAAACCAACCCCCCAAAAACCCCCCCCCAACACCCCAACCCAAAAAAAAAAAAAAAAAAAAACCAAGAAACAACCCCCCACCCAAAAAACACCCCAAAAAAAAACCAGTTATAAGAAGGTCAAGATGGTTCTTCGTGGGGAGAGGTACGACACTTTTTCGATCTTGTTACGGCCCGCCGAGGTCACGTGTCGGCTCCCCAAAGGCGGAGGAGGTAAAGGGAAGGGACCGTGGGATGTTATTTCAAGAGGAAAAGGAGAGCGGGGGCAGAGGCTAGCGGCACTGACCGGGTTAGTTCCATACTTTACGAGGAAAAGGGAGGAGGTCCGTATCAGTTGGTTGACGGGAGCAGTCGCCGTAAATCGACACGTTTAGTTGTCATGGGGGAAAAGGGTTTATGATTTTAAAAAGTCGTGTCGCGGTCAGAACGGGAAGTCTGGAAGAAAATGTCTGGTGGTCATTGGGCGGAGAGAGAAGGAACCAGAAGGGGGATTAAAAGGAAAAGAAAAAAGAAGGGGCCTGGTAGATCCTTGGGCCAGCTTTCTTCGAGAGCTGGCAGGGAAAAAAAGGGCTCGGGGGGGGGGGGGGACTGCCACCAGGCATGCGCAGGAAGCAAGGAACGACTTGAACGCCAGAGAAGTTTGTTCAGAGGGGAAGGAGTTGGGGCGACGTCGTCTGCGACGGTGGGGCAGGGCTCTTATTGAAGGAGGGTCCATGACAAAGACCATGAAAATTAAGAGAGATCTTTCAGGGCTAAAGGGGGGCAGATGCGGAATAAGGGAAAAATCCAGTAAAAAAAAAAAAAGGCTTCTGGAGAAAACGGAAAGAAAATGCACGCGAGGTACTACCTCATTTTCCAACCCTCGACTTGGGCGACCGCCTGAAGGGGGTGCCTTGGAGGCCGGCTAGGGGGGGTCGACTGGAAACTGCGCCATCCCGACCCAGGGAGACCTACTTCTAACTGGGAAGAGGGACCTCGAGGGGATGGTGGAAAAGGGGTCCAAGAAATTTGCTCACCGCCTGGAAAAGTGCGCATGCTGAGATTTGGAGACGAGAAAAATGATCGAAGGGAAGGCCATCGGCTGCAGTCCAACAGGATTTCAAAATCTCACGTCTTGAAAAAAAGGAGGGCTCCAATCGCGGAAAATTTCATCGAGGGATGTCCATACGGATCGGGGCGCGCCACAAAAAAAAAAGACCTTCGCGCCACCGGCCAGCGCGCGGGAGGAAAGGAAAAAGACAAAAGGACCAAAAGGGCCAAGGAGAGGAGATCGACGAGAAGGGTTTCTT
>Ga0179593_1212762_pt1 | contig 10007 bp, 9 predicted proteins | sample CZODoug2_1_08_16_FD_185931 | JGI IMG/M metagenome (GOLD analysis project Ga0179593, IMG submission 185931) | Vadose zone soil fungal communities from Angelo Coast Range Reserve, California, USA - CZODoug2_1_08_16fungal (PacBio error correction) | ecosystem: Environmental > Terrestrial > Soil >...
AAGAGAGAGCTTATAGTGCCGCACGGCAGCATCCTGTCCCAAAGAGGCTGTGGGGTCGGAAAGTTGGTCCAAACGTGGGCGTTAGAAGAGGACGGTCGGTCAAGGGAACCGGGCGGGCGGGGAGTCCCGATCTACCATACTAAGAGCAACAAAGTATATCGGGGCACGCGATCGTAAGAGCAACAGGGACTCGCGAACCGGAGAATGTTCCTCGAGAAGCGTCTCAGTATATGGAGCGTCCGCGGGTAGAGGAACCAAAAAATTCCTTTCCCCAAAGAAAAGGTGCGCGTCCCCCCCCGGGAAGTAGAATTTTGTACACTCTCGGGGCCATCTCAGCACAAGAGTCGCGGGCTGGGCGGCCCGACAGTAGGAAAAAAATAACGACGACGCGAAAAAGGCACTTGACCGAAACAGAAACTGCAGGCAAAACCTCCGAACAACTGTAGTGAAAGAGGATTCTAAATCCATGTAGAGTGGATGATACTGAAATGGTGAGAGAAAGGGGGGAATAAAAGCTTCTTCAGGGGACTCCAGAAGTGGCGCAGGAAAGAAAAATGTTCTTATCGCGCTCACTAATGGCCCTTTGAGAAACATCGTGCCACCGAACAAACTCCCATCTTCCAAGAGTCGAACAAACTTGGACGCTTCCCTCAGCTCATCCGACGAACAAACCAGGAAGAAGTGTGGGGAAAACGCCGAAAAAGGACACATTATCCTCCGCCATCAGGGGAGATGTTGTAAGGCCCGGAGTCAGGGCCGGGTGGTTACGAAAAGCTGTCACAAATGCAAGTGCCTGTCGATAATACAGAAAAAGACCCACCGAGCCACACGATTCCAAATCCGCTTTGCAAGAGGGTTCCTGGGGTTTGCAAAAGGGAGTACTCAGGATGGGCCGGAGAGAGCAATCTATGAAGTAGGGGCAGGTAGAAGAAACTCCATAAAAAACACGATAGTGGGGCCAAAAAAACGGAGAGATAAAATAGACGAACCGGAAGTAGGGGGACGACGTCGGAGAGAAAATCAAAACGCTTCTTGTCCAGCCGGCTGAGTAGCTGAGGAAGCCGAGCATATGGAACAAGTCAGCAAGTGTTACACAAACGCACTCAACACCAGTTTCGGGCGCTGTCCTTGGGTCGATAAAGATCTGTTAGGCACTCTGAAAAAGGGGGGAAAAGATAAAGGAATGGGGAGGTCAGGGGCACAGACTGACCAACTTGTGGTCACCGTGGACGCCGCGCCGATTCCAATTGAGCGGGGAAAAGTTCAAGAAAGAGCGGAGGGTCTTTCAGACTGGGGGAAAAAAAGAAAACTCCTCGGAGGAGAGAAGGAAGAAAGAATATTCAAACACAAGACCCCTGTGGGACGTGCGGGCCTAAGGGAAGAGGGTTGGATGACGCTGAGAAGAGCATTCCTACTTCTTTCGGAAGAAAAAAAGCGCCCAGATTAAAAACCTCAAGGGGGGGTAGAGAGAGCGGAAAAATACGTCCAGAGAAGAATGGGAAAATTCAGAGGCGGGAGCCTCTATCAAAACGGACTGACACTCCTGGGTTCCCCTTGAAAAAAAAAAAGGGGTGAACCGGACTAAAGAGGGAAAAGGGGTCCCTAAAGAAAAAACCAAAAAAAAAGGATGGTCTGAACCCTTCCGAAGGGTGCGCGACTCCCTGAGGACGGAAGCACCGACTTGAAAGAGTGAAGGGGAGGAAAAAGAGAACGGACCGCCAAAATTGTAGAGGAAGGAAAAAGGTTGGAGAAAAACTGGGAAAAAGCCAGTAGGGGCGTTGAAACAGACCTTAACGGGAAACTTCGGTGCAACAAAATAAAAAAAAATTGGGATTGAAAGCAGAAGTCGGAAGAGGGCTGCACCGGTCGAAAAAGAGTGGCGGTCCGTCACCGCCGGGGACACGAACCTGGGAAGTGCTTGACATATAAGAACCGGCCTAGTTGGTGGCAAAACCCAGAACCGTTCTGAGGAGTCTGTTTTCCCACCCGACACGCATCGCCAAGCCGACCGGAAGGGAGAAATTTGATGCTGAACACCTCTAGGTACGCAAGGGCCCTAGCCAAGAAAAAACTTCCCTACGCACAAAGGGTGTGTAACAAAAAAGGATGGACCAAGCGACACAAGAAGACTCCTCAGACCGGCGGATCGTAACGCCGCAAAATAAGGTAGGAGACCGGCAAGCTAGCTTTACAAGGAACCGGACTTCAATTACTGGTAAACAATCCCCTGGGGTCTTGGTTTCCACCCATCTCCCTGAGAGGGAAAACCGCGGTCTGAGAAAAGCGGAATCTGGGGGGGACAGCAAAACTACGGCGGGGGGCTCCGGGCCATCCCCCTTCGTGAAAGGAAAATTACATCGAACATAAGGGACACCTCAGGTTGGGGAGAGGGGGCGAAAAGGTGCAAGCGGTAGAGATAGAGGCAAGGGAAATTTATTAACTAATGGACCAAACTAGGGGTTTTCTCGATCTTAAAAAAAGGGGGTCATTGATAAAAAGCAAAAAAAAGGTTCCAGGAGACCCGTTGAAGGAAAGGGGAAATAGGACGGCGGACCCGTACGAAAAAAAAGAAGCTCTCTTGACGACCCGTCCGTTCCTCGCGCTATGAACGAACGAGCAGTATTTCCTCGTCAGCACGACAGAGGGGAGACCTCAACGTCCAAGAAAGGAAAGGGGGAGAGCTCACGGGAAATAAAAAACATAGAATTAGAGAAACTGTCGGTCGGAAGATTCCAGGAAGCACGCTCGAAAACAGAGGTCACAGGGACCAGAGTGAAACAAGAATCATCATGAGAAAAATTAAAATGAAAGCAGTCCGACGGGTTCAATAGGTTCGACCTAGGCTACGAACCGAAAAAGGTCGGAGAAATCTAAAAAGAAAAATCCTGCGCGGAAAATCAAGGGAGATCTTTGAAAGTGAATTTTCCCCCGTCTCTCCTTGAGAACAGCCTGTCGAACGGGGGAGACCAAGATAACTTGGAAACCCCTGGAATGTTAAGGAATCCTTGGTCGCAAGAAGTGGTGCACATTGTCCATGACTTTCCTGTTAAATCAGGAAAGGACAAACAGAGAGAAGACGAGAACCCCCCTATCGTCCCTAAGGAAAAATGGGAGGTGAGTGTCGGGGAATTGGGAAAGGCGTAGTTTAAAGGAAAATACTATAGTCCAGGAAATTTATAAAGTGGGACAGCAAGAGGGGACGGATCGAGACGGGAAACGGTCACGGAAGCTGAACTCCTCGGGAAATAAAAGGCGCAGAAGGAAAAAAGGAGGTTTTTAAACTAAAAAATCGAAAAAGAGGTTTCTATAAGGTTCCTTGAAAGAAGGGCATGCCTCTTTCTGCAAACGCGGTAAATCCGCAGGAAGGAGAAACAAAACAAAAACGCAACCCGGAGTTCGGGGGTGTACGCCAACGATGGACAGCGGAACCACGAGCAAAACTCCAGAAGAAAAAGTTACAATAGTGGGGGGGCGAAAGAAAGAAGGGGTAAAGTCCAAAAATCCCAACAAATTTTTCATAGAGAAAGAGGAGGGCCGTTGGAGATCAGAGCCGATACGCTTCATTCAAACACCGAAATGAAAAGGAACAGGTCTCACGGCTCCGAAATGTTCAAGTAGAGGGAGGGGGAAATGAACAGAAACAGAGACACGAAAGCATGGTCGGACCGGGGGAGGCACCATGGGGACGATTGCCACTGGGAGTGTTTTCGCCAAAATCGCGCAAAGGGAGAAAAGGGACGTCTTTCAAAAGCGCAGGGGGAGGGGGAACTTGCGAAGAGAGGTAAAGTTGGGGTGCCCTGGTGAAGAAAAAAGCTTCAATTCTCATTGGAAGAGTGTTTGCGGGCAGGGGCGGGTACAGCCTTTAAAACCACCAATCTATATAAAGTCAAGTTGGCTACTCAAAGGTAGCCTGCGTATCCTTAAGATGAAACGTCTGGGGGCGGAGGGAAGAAGGTCACTTCCCACGGAAAAAGCAGGAACTCTTTCTCGGCGGAGAATTCGATTTGCCTTCTACCCTCTGCAACACTCCTGTTTATCTATAAAACTACAAAGAAGAAACCGGCAGCTCGGAAGAAACCGAAAACGGCACACTAAGTGATCAACACCTAGGCCAAAAAAAAAGTTTCCGCGGTTCATCTAAAAAAAGGGACTTCCGAAGGAGGCACGGGAGATCCTGGTTTTTTTTAAGGACGAAAAAGCCTTGTGTCCCAAAAAGGTGAAACGAATGTGCAGAGACAGAAGGGGCGTTCAAGGCGTCGAGAGGTTGATCTATCACGAAACTAGGGTAGAGCGAAAATCTCGTCCCATTACCAGACTCGACCGTGTGGTTCCCGGAGCAGGGTTCGTTGTCGCGAGATAACGGGGGCATATCATTCCTCTCTAGCGTCAAAAGAGTATCGAGGAGAGCGAGACAGACGCCCTCCAATGGGGATGAAACGCGTCCGCCCTCAGGATATCCATGAGTAAAAATCCCCGGCTAACGATCTCCCGGATATTCCATTGCAAGCAATAAAAGAAAAATGTCCCTCAGAAAAGGCAAGAGGAAACAAGTCAAATGCCCGAAACGGAGGGGGCAGAAAGCTAGGTGCGGCGTGATAGGCAGATAGAGAAAGACCACAAAGTGGGGATGAAAAGAGAGAGAATTGCCTGCTCCGGAAACACCGAGGATATGGAACACCGGAGGCGTGAGTGGCGCGTTGAAAGGCAATGGTGCGGAGATTGACTGATGCTTACTTGGAGAGAAAAAAGGTATCTTTAATCCCTCCACGGAAAATTGAGCCCATGATATCGATGAAAACCGGGTTTTTTCGTTGGGAAAAAACCAAGCCCGGGATGGAGTTTTGGTGAGACAGCTAACAGAAGGAACGGGTCCCAATATCTATCGCGAGAGAAGAGAGGACCGTAGCGAACCCCATGTAAAAAAAGAAAAAGAAAAAAGGCCGGGACAATCGAGGGTCCCCCATCGAAGCAAGAAGAAGGAAAACGACGTCGGGGCAGTTCGCGTGGGAAATCGATCACCTCAGCTGCACATTGATAACGAGACCCTCTCCCTCCTTCAGAAGTGACTTCCCCGCGGAGTCGGTAACCATTCTCTCGGAGCCGTCCGTATATCTTTTCGTAGGACGAATCTCGAGACTTGTTGCCAGTGCCTTAGGAGGCCCAGAAATCCTCAGGGACGTTTTTGATGTCGAGAGGGAATGTAGGCGGGGGTCCTCAACAGCGTGTGGAAGAGGAAGCCCTCCATAAAACTCGGGCCTCTCATAGGGAAAACTTGTATCTTTTTAGAACTTATGTGCTCCCAGGGTCGAAGCAAAACCGCAAATAAAGTCCGTCGAAAGAACAAGAGCGAGCGAGTCGGCACAAGGAGCGGTAAGCTGATGGGGGGGTTCACTAGGGACCGCTACAGACCTCCCCGCAAGATACGAACCGGAGAGAAAAAAAGGGCCACCGACCCCAACCGAGGTCCTCTGAGCTTATAGAGACCCCCTGGCTCTGTATCCTAAAAAGCAACAACCTTGTGGCGCGAAATGGCGGACATAAAAAAACATTGAAAAGAAAAGGAAAAAGGGTGTTGTGGGTTCTTGGGGTTGTGGTGGTTTTGGGGGTGGTTGGGGGTGTTTGTTGTTTTGTTTTTGTCTTGGGTTCTTATAGGGTTGTTGGGTGGTGTGTGTGGGTGAAAAAAATTTTTCTCTTCCGCTCGCAACGGCACGAGAAGAAAAGCTTCCGTGCCTCTCCCTTGGGACTGGTCCAGGTGTGTGTGAGAGCAATCTTAGGACGAGCGCGACCGACGCCAGTCAGAAAACGTGACTGTTCCCCTAAGAGGAAAAGCAGTGTTTTTTTACTCACCTTCTCTGGCGCGCTTACGATGAGGGATCTAAACGATGGATAAAATCCCCAAAGAATACTGAATGTTGTACCACGTCGGGAATTTGAAAGAGGCAGCACGCGCAGGTAATTTCATTTGTCAACACGATCAAATCGCGAGTCGGTCTCGGTACTAAGCGCGTCGCGCGGCAATCTCCACCAATCGCGTCTTCAAGAAAGGCAAATAACGTGTTCCGGGATGGACTCGACCCTTGAAGGAGTGATAAACTTTTGTAACAAGCGAGCTGTACACGCCAGGAAGGGGGTCACCCTGACACCCCGACGCATCAGAGAGAAAGCTCAGTGCAACGGAAAAGTTTGTAATGCATCTATCCGGTGAAACGGGAGTTTCCTTCAAGGACGGCCACTACTTCCATGCACATATCATTCTCGAAAGCTGAAAGGAAAAGACTTCGGGCAAAACCGACTCGAAGCCATAGGGAAAATCACAAGGGGGGCGATAACGCGCTGCAGTGGACTGAAAGTGCCCTTTCAGATCTTCCCTAAGGACGCAGACGGGAAAGGCCATCGATCTCAATGGGCCGCCGTAAGGAAAAGCCAGAGCCCCCATTTTGGGTGTGGGTGTTGGGTGGGGGGGTTTGTGTTTGGTGGTTTGGGGGGGGGGGGGGGGGTGGGGGTGGGGTGTGGTTTTTTTGGTTGGGTGGGTTGGTGTGTTTTGGGTTTTGGTGGTGGTTTTTGGTGTGTTATGGTGTGGGTGTTGTGGGGGTGGGGGAGGGGGGTTTTTTTTTTGAGGTGGGGGTGTTTTGGGAGGTGGTGGGGTTTTTTTGGTTGGGTGGGGGTATTTTTTTTTGTGTGTTATTTTTCTTGGGTTGTTGGGGGTTGGGGTTTTTCTTTATTCGTTTTGGGGGGGTGGGGGGGGGGGGGTTGTTTTTTGGGGGTTGGGGGTTGTTTTGGTTTGATTTCTTTTTTTTGGGTTTGGGGGGGGGTTTTTTTTTTGGGGGTGTTTTGTGTTGTTGGGGTGTTTGGGGGGGGGTTTTGTTTTTTTTGATGTGGTGTTGTGGTATTTGTTTTGGGGTGTTTTTTTTGTTTGTAAAGACGCCGGAGTAGTCGATCAAGAAGTCTGGGGCGGCAAGGTAAACTAGCTATGTCAAAGGATAGGAGAGGAGTGGAAAAAAAAAAAAAAAGCCCTGAAACGCCTGGAGGGAAAGACCCGCAGGGAGAAAAGGACGATGTACGTGGGTGGTGGGGGGGTGTGGGGGGGGGGGGGGGGGGGGGGGTGGGGAACGCCATGACCCACCCATTTTCCGGAGCCCGTATGAACGCCCGAACCTGCCTTGACTGAAAAAAAAAAGGAAATACCTCCCGTTTTGTCGTCAGCTCTCGTCTAGAAAAGAAACTCCTTGTCGTAAGCTCGATTCGAAGGGGTCGTAGTACAAAACGCCGCCCTCTGGGGGGGCCAGAGCAAGTCCGGTTCTCAGGTGACCACACGTTGGGGACGCCTCCAACAAAAACACCGAAACCAACTTTTCCCCAGGGAACACGATCTATAAACTGAGGTTCAACCAGGGTCCCATATCTGTTAACAACACGCTGGACTTCCCGACTAGACCAGCGCAGAGAAAAGCTCATCTCCGATAGTGGGGAAAAATGAGGGGGGTAAAAACGGTAGCGTCTATTAATTTCCCTAGGCCAGGCAGAAGAACCCCGCGGCCGTCCAAGAAAAATGGAATGGCCCTTCCACCCGATCATCGAGTATACAGATAAGCTGTGGGGGCCCGCCAAGGGGGGGACGCCTCTGGCGTGTGGTTTTCAGTCAATAACTCGCTGGAAACCTTTGGGCCGAAGCAAGAATAAGCCTACTCATAGAGAACTCGCGGGGGGCTCGCTAAGAAGAGGACCTCGTCCGAGTGATAGGAAGAGATTCCTGCTGGAGAAATGACACTGCCTGGAGAACCTGGCGCGGGTCAGTTGAATACCAATACTTGATCAAAAGACCCCCTTAAGAAGCTGGTCAGGTCACCACTCCTATAAAGCGGAAATTCATGCACTCTTACCTCGGTTGAGGGGAAACCCGAGGGGAGCACGATACACCCGGGAAAATAGGTACGAACGTCCTTCGTCCCCCTTTGAGTGGAAAAATTTAACCAGGTTCCCGTCCTTTCCGTACACCCGCGGGGAACCTCGACCATCACGACCGATGACCGCAGGCATAATCCGACCGGTTACAATGAGGGGGTCAATCAAGAAAAAAAATTCCGGGGATGGGAAAATTCCCCGGGTTTAAAGTGCAGGTCAAGAACTCGGCCCGAAGCCGTAAAGCCCCGTTAAAGCCGCCGAGAAAAACCCTGGTGGGCAAAAGAAAGCGTCAATAAGAAACTCTCGAGGAAGCGCAACCGGCAAAAGGCCGTCAAGAGGAAAACTTCCGCAGGGGGTCCACAATTCCACACAGGGTCGTAAGTCGGAGAAAATACGTAGAACCAAGGATGTTATGTTTGAGGAAAGGAAGGGAATTTTCAGACAACTTCGAACGAGACGAATTTTCGGAGGCACCCCGAGCGACCTCCCCTAGAGAGGAGACGGACCTACGACGTATCCGAGAGCTGAGAAGCTGCCCTTTGAAAAGCTCTCGTATGGTCGCTAAAGAATGAGAAGGTATAGGTCTCAAAGCGGGGTGGAAGCAACCACATCCTTGGCCGTGGAACGGGGAAGAAAGGGCACAAGGGGGGAAACCCGGGGTCAGTGGGTTGCGATTCTGGGCAATGGCGATTTTCCTTTCGCTTAGTCACAGGCAAAGCAAAAGGAAGGAAGCCCGCATCCGGAGTCAAAGAAACGGCGGAGCGGCGGCAGGAGAGCACAATCTTTTTCTAGGGCGACGTGAAGCCGAGAAAAGGAAGTGAGATGTCCAAAAAATGGGGATTGCTATGTCCCTGGAATCACGAGTGATCTAAGGAGCGCCCAGACAGTGGAAGGGGGGGGGAGGGGGCTGAGACCACATGGACATGTTCAGGGGTGAGAGTGCGACCACTCGCCGCGATCCGTCGAGGACAACAAGACACGCGTTAGGGGTCCTTACACTCAGTCGTTCCAACTTTCGCAGTTTAGGGGCGAGAGCTTCCACCCATAATCGGTCCGAAAGGTCTTTATCAGAAACGCGAAGTCCCTAGGAGGACGCTCGACGCCCAATAACATTTGGAGTAATCAACTTGTGAAAGCCCGACCCCGCACCTGTTGAACCCTTCGACTTAAGAGGGTGATTAAGTTCAAATCTTCAAAAGCGAGGCGTGGCCATGGTGAAAAGAAAGTCGTTGAAAAAAAGAACTCGAAATGAAAACTCAAAGAACTGGCAAAAAACACCCGAAGTAGAGGGTGAGTCCATGGTCGGGCTAAAACTAGAAGGGGGTAAAGGCCCCGGATGCTGTAAAGGCAAAACGAAATCGTAAGTGGTGTGGAGCAGTGGAGATGGTGGGCACTAGGTAACAAGCACTACGTGGAAGGAAGGGATCCAGAAATTAAGGTGAAAAAGAAATAAGTCCACAGGGGGATCGTCCCGAAGAGAAGACAAGCCAAGGCAAACGCTAGGGGACCTTAAACAACTCCATTGAGAGGAGGCCATAAATATCTTCCTAAAACCCGTTGGTTCCAGGTGGAAAGAAAACTGTCCTCGTCATGGGCTTGGAGGGCCTTGAGGGATCCGTCGAAGTTGAGGGTGTCCGCCCCCTTGTCGAAACACACGGAAAAAGCGAGAAGGGGCTTCTTTCTCTTTTTGCCAACAAGAGTGAAAAGACGAAAAGAGCATTACCCGCTAACACATCCTACAATTCTCTTGGGAACCGGGGGGGGAGAACTCGAGCCACGGGAATCTTGTTTCCAGAAACATAACAAAAAAAATAAGAATGAGGCGATTTGTTATTCGGGGTGGTGAAGAAAAAACATTAAAAAAAGATTTGGGACGATCTTCCCCAAAGTTGTCTCTCGGAGACCATGGTTGAGATATGAACGTTCATGGCCAGAGTAGTAATGTCCTTCATCTTTCGTCGACGGGCCCTAAAGGAAAAAGCCCGATCGACAGGGAAACGAGAAAGGACCACCCCCAGAGGTGGGAATAAACGCTACCAAATCTATTGTGGGAAAAGAAATCAATCAAGAAACGAGAGACTCTCAAAACGGAGGGAGCCGCGGAC
>Ga0179593_1248286_pt1 | contig 10007 bp, 8 predicted proteins | sample CZODoug2_1_08_16_FD_185931 | JGI IMG/M metagenome (GOLD analysis project Ga0179593, IMG submission 185931) | Vadose zone soil fungal communities from Angelo Coast Range Reserve, California, USA - CZODoug2_1_08_16fungal (PacBio error correction) | ecosystem: Environmental > Terrestrial > Soil >...
GAAAGCGGGAACGTTCAAAGATCAGGGGTTCAGACCGCGGTTCAGTCCAGGATTTCGGTTGGTACGAGGAGGGAAAGGAAAAACGTAAGCAGATAATAAAACAGTCCCCTTCAGAAGAAGCAGACATAGACGCGAATTGGAGAGAAGTTTACCCAGAAAAGGTGTGAGAGGGGGAAGGGTCTTCACCTTTGGATTGGACGGGAAAAGCAAAAAACAACGAATGAACCAAACCAAACGGCAGCGGGAAATTCATTTCGAAAAGAAAGTTTAACGACATGATTGAGTCAGATAACGCGGGGAGCGGCGAAAAACGGGTGGAAGGAAAAACCAGCATTCCGAGAGAAAGAAACTCAGTACATCTTCAATCGGTCGGACATCGGCGAAAAAAAAAGGTCTTTAAAAGACCGTCCGGAAAACACGATCTGGCTTTGGGGGGGAAAGGAAAAATCGCGCAGTACGCGGAGTGGGTGATGAAGTAGTGATACCATCAAATTCTACTTCACCTGGACGAAAAGAAGGACGGAAATGGAAAAGGAAAGAAAAACTGAACACATCGTTCTGCGGAGTCTCAAAGGAGGCTCTGGTAAAACAGACTTCTCACCTGCTGGGATTGAATCTGGAAGGAAGAGGGCAAAACCGTGTGCGTGGGCCGGATTCCGCTTGAACGCCTTTCTTAACTTTCCACTGGATCGGGGAGAAGGAGAACTTGCGACCGCTGAGGAAAGGAGAAAAAGGGGGGGGAGGGTGAAAAACTTTTTATCATTGGTTGACCAAGGAGGAGGAAGGAGGCGTTACACCAAGGAAGGTTCACCGTTGCCATCTAGTATTCAAGGAGGAAGGGTGTTCCAACGGCTGGCCTCGGCGAAGTTGAAAAGAATCCTCCTCCGACTTAACTAGAGATAGCCCGCGCTAAAAGGCGGATCCTCTTCTAAGTCTTCGAAAGCGCACGAACAGTTGGGTTGTCTCAGTCGAGGGGGGACAAGACAAGTACCCTTCTGACAATACCACAATTAACCTGGCAAGCGGCAAACACAACGACGACGGGGAGGGTCTTAACATCAGAAAAATGGAACCGCTCGAATGTTTCAGGGGCAGATTAGGGGGATTGTTCCAATAAGGGAATTCTCGAAGGGGAAAAAACACAAACCCCGGGCAGGCCTACTACGATCTGTTGGAATCGGACATCAGATTGAGCAGAGCGGGGTAAACACCTGATGGGAATGCGTACCAACCAGATCGTCTCCGCTACGAGTCAAAATCTCTATTACCGGCGACAAAGAGGGGGGACGACATGAGGAAGAGGGAGGGGGAAAGGTACCCACAGGGGCAAGAAGGTTGTGGATACTAAAAAAGTTCGACGAAAAGCTCAGAAAAACTATTTCATCCGTCGACCAACGGAGGGGGAACGATATTCGTAGGGGGAACCTTATTTAATTTCTTTTATTTTAGAGAGGGAGGAAAGGTGAGCACATCGACCGTGGAGGGTCGCCCCTATTTGGAACTCCCTCAAGGGAGGGGGGGGTGTCGCTAAACCGAGCACGTAAAAAATGGTAAAAAGAACTGTCTAACTAAAGGAAGCTGGGAAAGGGAAGTCAATTTCTTTTCGAGCATGAAAAAAGAAGAGGGCCCCGGGCGGTACGATCGATCAACAATTGATGAACGGGCACTCCCCAATAAAATTCATGTTGGAACAGCTCGGGCGCCTTGCTCGCCGGACCTATGTAGAGGAAAGGTAAAAAAGCAGTCTTCAAGACTTAGAGGATAACAAAAAGGGGTCCGGGGGCAACAGATTGCGAAAAAGACAAGGTATGCCTCGGGCCGGGATGAGAAATGGCCTGGGGAACCTTGTTCGAAAATGGGACGAGCTCGGCACGCGCCAAAAATCATACGCTGGCGGGGGGGGGTGGACAGGAAAAGAGCTGTCAGTCACGGGTTCTCGGCTCGTCGGGGGGGAAGGAAGGGTGCGATGCGAGGAAAAGAAGTGGGAAAAACTCTGGGAGTGAGGGGGGCAGGACAGTGAATAAAGAGAAGAGCCATTCCTCCTGTCACAGGAGAGGGGGTAAGAGGAGAGAGTTCTTAAAAGGGGACTAGTTGGGGGTTGAAAAGAGGAAGACTGGGTTCTGGTCACTAATCACTGGAGAATAAGGTCACGTTCTGGGAATCCGCTCTTGATGAAATTCCGTATATCTCATAGAGGAGCGCCGGGATCGGAACGTTTCGGGGAGAAGAGGTAGGAACCGTCTTATGTCACGCATTGGGGGAGAGAAAGCAGTCAGTAGCAGGTTCACGAGGCACGGGCAGAACGGGGGAGGAGTCTGTCAGGTCTGATCACTGAGAAAAAACTACGACGCCGGAGGTGAAGTTAAAGGGGAGGGGAGGGGACTGCAACCCCTCTCTATGGGAAAAAGCGGAGGCGTTCCGAAAATCCACGGGTTGGGGTCACTCAGTTCCGGAAAAGAAAGGTGACGGAGCACACGAGCTTGGTAGTGAATGTGGAAAGAAAAGGACTGGTCAGGAACGTGGGGAGGAGGCTCGCCAGCCGAAGGGAAGTGGTTCCGTCCATTTGAACCAACCGGGGTGGAGTGTAAAATCGGCGCAAGGAAAACCAGAAACAGAAAACAACTGGAGAGAAGATAAAGAAATGCGTGGGGGGGTAAGGACAGATGGGGAGGTTAAAAGCGGTCCGTGTCTTTTCGGGGGGTAGAAAGAATGTACACGTTTACAGCAAACGGCTGCGGAGATAAAGGAAAGAGGGGGGGGTTGTCATTCTACGCACTTTCCCAAGAAAGGAATAAACGGCGGAAGGGAAGAGCGCTGTGAGAAAAACACTCTTTTGCGAAGATTGGCTTGGAGACAGTGCAGCAACGCTTTAGCTCAACCATGGGAGGAAAGTCCAGGAGCGTCTCAGGAAAAAAGAAAGAAAGACTTCGAGCGGGGTCACTGGGGAAAGCATTGGAAAGAGGGATGAAACGCCCTCACTTCGGAGGGTTGAGGAAAAAAAAAATAGGTTAGAGGTACAAGAACCTAAAGCGTCAATAAAATCAAAGGGAAAAAGAGGGAGCTCCGATGGAGGAGAGGAAGAAGGGGGGTAGCAGACTAAACCACCACTGATTTTCGGGTAGGGCTGTCCAGGGTACGCCTCATTGGGGAAAAGAGTGAACTGGGGAAACTTTGTTAATGAATGCTGAAATGGAGTGAGGGGAGAGAGAAAGGAGCAGACGGCCGTCTCGCCCAGAACGGGGGAAGAGGACGATAAGACTCACAACACAACTTATGGTGAGAAAGAGTATAGACTGGGCGTTCAAAAAGATGGGGGAGGACGTTTCTATACTTCCTTGATCAGGGAAGAGGGGAAGGAGGCACAATTCGGCCGCGACAGGAAAGGAGAGGTAAAGAGGAAAAAACGTGCGGAAATTGAACTTAACACCAGCGCCGTTACCGGGACCTGCCTCAATCTACATCCAGTGGTGGAATCAACATCTGAAGATAAACTAAAGAGTGAAGCGCTTGGTTACTAGAGTTCAAAGTTCGAAGGGGGGGATCGGCATCGGCCGGGAACAGGAGCCCCTAAGAAAAGTTCTGGTCTTTCATCGCGGTACAATTCTCCCAAGACAGAGCGAAGGGGGGACGAGGGAGAGAGAAAGGCTTTCTTGTTTTGAGGCACGGGGGAGAAAAAGTGGGGGCGACCTGCGAAAAGAAAAGCAACTCAGTGAGTTCGGCCCTCTCTCTGCCGGTCCGCGAGTTTGAAGCACGGTCTTAAGTGCGAGTAACAAACAAAGGGGAGGTAACGCCAGAGGTTCTCACCTCGGAGGGAGTTAAACATAAGCCCCCTTAAGCGTTACCTACCACAGTAATTAAGAAACAAGAAAAAAAGTTAGGCAATCGGAGAGAGGGGGTGTATTCGGCGTGCGAATGCTTGGGAGAAGAAAGGTTGGCAAAACACGCACCCTGTTGGAGGACGAAGCCTATACGGCTGGCAACACCGCGAGGGGGGGAAAAAAGGGAAAGGAAAAAGTCGAGATTAGATAAAAGTGGAGGGGAAAAAAGTACGTCAGAAACCCAATCTCTTTATGAGGTAAAAAGAGGGACGCCGTGTCACTCTGAACAACACGGCGAGGAAAGTTCGAAAAACGGAAGAAGAGGTGGCAAGCTCGGGGTATCGAGCCTACCAAGAAAAGGGCACCGTGACCGAAGCGGCCGAGGAAAAAGACCTGGATGCCCGACCTAGAAAAGAAAAGGTTCGTGACGGCAACGCTGAATCGGGTGAAACTATAAGGGGTTAGACAGGATAAAGCGGCAGGAAATCGACCCGGTGGACACTAAAGCAGCACTAACCAGGAAATCAAACCCGCGTCTCCCTCTATCTACTTACAAAGGAAGACGGGAGAAAGAGCGGGTTTGAAAAAAGATTGGACTACTGATCGGGACCTCAGGGAAAAGACAGACGCAGCGGGTGGAAACCAGAAAATTACAATACACAGGCATGACCAGAAATGTCGCCTCACTCGATAAACACGAAAAGGGTGTCCAAGAGGACTGAGAGAGGACCACGGGTGCCAGAGGCACATAAGATCCCAAAGGGGTTGACCAAAAGGGGAGATCCGCTCCGCGCAGGAAGGGGGACCTATCTCATCACAAAGTTCCTGCATCCTATCGGCAAACAGGGAAGCGATGGATGAGTGCAGAGGTCGAAGGAGGAAACGTCTCAGAAAAGTCTCCAGCTCAGCAAGAATAAAAAGAGGCAAGAGCATCCTACGCCGCGGGAAGCCGGGCGAAAGACGACCTTCCCTCACGTTACTGGATAAGAAAGAAACCGACGACGAAATTGTGAAAAAGGGAACCTCTGGTCAGGGGGAACAGGAACCAGGAAGGAAATTGCGCTGTTTCAGGGAGAGAAAAAAAGGGCGAAGCGGGGGAAGATCGTACACGCCGGGGCCAGGAAGAGGGGGCATCTGGGCTCACAGCAGGACTGTCAAGACGCGGAAGGGGGGTCGTAGACGTTATCCAAAAAAAAAAAACAATGTCACTGGGGGGTATAAAGAATAAAGGATTTTCTCTAAAAAAAGAATCGACAAAAACCAATGGTACGGTGCAGAAAGGGCGGACAGGATAAAAAGGACACATCAAATCACGTCACTCACCAGGAAAGACCTGTCGGGATATTTTTCTCATTCGAACTCAGTAGGGGGGGAGAGCGCCAGGAGCCAAGGAAAGAAGAATAAACGCCGATAAATCAAATGTCTGAGCAGGGGGGCTGGAGGTGGCTAGGGGCGTGGTGGAAGAAGGCTCGAAAACGTTTTGCTTCACGAATTAACAAAAACAACAAAACAGATAAACTGGAGATGGCAGCGACTAGGTCTGCCTCACTTGGGTGGGCCTGCACGCGGGCCGATCAGGGGGTAGTGCCGACAACTAGCTGATAACAAAGGACTAGTCAACTAGCCGAGGTAGTAGGGAGGGGCTTGTTTGATAAGAATGGGCATGCGCCCTGCTAGCTGTAACAAAAAAACCCGGACCAACTGTTTAGATAAAAATCGAGGCCGGGTCCGCGAAATGACTTTCTTGCCGAAATTTACCGGAACAAACCGGGAGTGGGAGAACTTTTACCATTGAAGTCTCCGGTTGTTCAACGGGTGAGTGAGGGATAGGTGATGTGAACAGAGCCTCGTATGAATAACCACAGGTAAGGGGAGAAAAGTCGAAGACGTAACGAGGCCGTGGAATCAGCAAGAGGCTATCGCCTACGTAGGTCGAGGGAAGAGTGCTGTTCAATGGGTCGGGAAGAACAATGGAAAGACCCCGAAAGAGTATAATCTTGAACAAAGAAGATAAAAAGGGTGAACGCCAACGCTCACCCGCCGGTTTGCAGGATAAAAGGAACAGTCCCGAACGCACTGAGGGGGGTATTCATTTTCTCCCATCAAATGGTCTCTAGCCCTCTTATAAGTTGAAGAGCGAGAGGAAAACCAAAAACGGTGTCTGCGGGGACTCTTGGGGGGAAGAAGCGGTCCGTTGAAAAAAGGGAAAAAGAGATGCGTCGGTGCAGGAGAAGGGGGGTCAAGCCCTACTGCCAACCTAAACCAAGAGAGGGAAAACGCAAAGAAATGAGTAGAACTTCTCCATCACGAGAGGTCGCAGAGAGGATGTGACACAGGGAAAAGGCAGGAAGTTCCTTAAACATTTCTATGGGTCGTAGCGGAGGTGGACGGAAGGAGGGGAACTGTCAACAGACTACAAGAGGGTAAAAGCACACCAGTGCGACTGGAGAAGTCAGAAAGGAGAGTGTTGGTTTATGTGGTGAGGAGTGCATATTATACTGGTGAAAAGGACAGGGGGAACTACTCTCGTGTGTAGTTGGGCGGACGCGGAAGGGCCAAGCGTCGCCACTGTGCAGTGATCTAAGAAGAATAGAACGTCGGAAACCTCTCGCACCCGTTTCCGGGGTTAAAGGGGGGGATGAAGGAGGACTATGGCTTCCTCTGCTTAAGAGGGTGAAAAGTAAGTCAGCGTGTACAGTCGTCTGGAACCACTACGGAAAAAAGAAATCCTGAACGCCTTGCGAACCCTCTCATTGAAATTCAAGCTGTCACGAAAAAAGAAAGAAGAGGTATTATAAAGAGAACACAAAGGGAAGGGAAAACTTAAGGGAAAAACAGTCCTCAGAGCGGAAAAGGAAAGGACCCCGACGTACATCTGACCGAAATCCACAACACGGGCAAAAGAAAACCCCTGTTCCCAACAAGTATCTCACTACAAGGCCTAACCTACCCCGACGATCGAAAAAAACGCCTACGATTGAGCTCATTCCGTTCCCCCACGTACGACCCCTCCGTTGCGTGAGACGAGGGCCGACTTGAAATCCACCAGTCACGGGGGGAAGGAAGGCAAAAAAAATCCACCAACCAAATGAGAGACAGTTGAGCACTACTGCCATGAATTTTAAGATACGAGAGACCGGATGAGTCTCTGCAAAAACAGTTCGCGCGAAACAGTGGATCGTCGTGTGGGCAAGCCAGAGGCCAAACAGACCTTATAGATGTGTCTTTTTTAACAAAAAAGCATTACTAGGAAAAGAGGAGGAAGCGGGGGGAGTACCGTCGCGCGTGGGAAAAGATGACAAAACAACCAGTCTAGGTGCGGGGCGGAAGTTCTCAACGTGTCGGCTCCGTACTCAGAGCGGGGTGAGTGTGGCCGGTCAAGGGAGAGAAGGAGAAGGGAAAACCATCTCAAGAAAGAAAAGGGGGGCAGAAATGAAGGCTTGATAGAACGAACGGGGGGACTGCCTCACGGGGGCAATTGGTCTTTCGCCAACGTTCCAAAAATTAGGGTCAACGTCAAAAGTGTCTCTAAAGAGGGGGAAAGAAAAGCGGACGACGACGGGAGGGCGGATGTGGAATTTACAACCTTCCTTGTCTAGAGGAGGTTGCTTTCACCAAGCCTGGAGACGGGGAAAGTTGTGCCAAAGGGAGGAAAACCACTTCAAACGGCTGTAGGGCGTAGGACTGGCCATCAGGGTCTACAGTTAAAGAGACGGTCGCTCTCCTGGGACGGACGTCGAGTCGGAAGTAGAAGGGCATCAGAGTACAAGGGAACTCGGTCTACGGAATGAAAGAGGAGAGTTGTCGAAAGTCAGCTGGGAAGAGAAGCCCGTCCTAAAAGGCGAAGTGAAAGAAGAGTGGAATCCTGAGAAGAGAAAATCGGAATCATCACCAAGGAAAAAAAGGCCAGGAGGGGAGAAAACGGTAAGGGGGTTTTTCACATGACAGCTGGAAAGAAAAAGTGTAGGGAACCATCATAAACAAAGCCGACGACTATCGAAGGAAAAAAAGTCTGTCTGAGGAACAAAATGATAGGCGGAAAGCGACCCAACCATAGGCTTCCTCGCTTCAAGAAAGAAAAGATCTAAAAAGAAAAAGGATCCTACATTCTTATCGGGGAAGGAAAAGGAAACGGTGGAAGAACTGTGTTTTGGATCTGCCGGTTTGAGAACCCGAGCTTATTCTCCTGAAAAGAGTTTAATTGTCACCCATATCGAGTGAATTGTAACTGTTATTTAGGAGGGGTGGGGGGATGTTGGAAGAAAGGTTAGGAAACACTAAAAGGCTGGGCGCTCCCGGAGTTTGAGAAAAAAAAACTCGGGTAGTGCGCTACCTAGCTGTAAATGGGATTAGAACAGGGATACTACAATTCACCGGAACAGCAGGAAGTCCTTCTGTTGAGACAGTCCAAATAGGTCTGGAAAACGGCTACTAGCGGAACAACGATTGATGACTCAATCAAGGAAAGCTGGGGGAATCTTTGAAAGGGTCAATCTAACCAGATTGATATTTCCGTCACCATAAGGACGGAGGCTTCTTAGGGCTCCGCAAATTGGGGGGAAAAACGGTAGGGAAATGGTAAAAGCCCGGCCGAAAGGGTGGCTCTTGAAGGTTGTCAGTTTCAAACGGGACCCTGGGAGAGCCGTTGGTCCGAGGACTCAAAAAAAAGACTCCATAATCTGCGGTTGTGTAAAGAAAGAGAGGAACAGGAACGGTCGACGGAGAACGCGGAAACCTTTGTTCTCGGCGCGGGGGACTTTTTTTTCAAAAAAGAGGGGAAAAGGGGAGGGGGGGGGGGGGAATAAAAACGTTGAAGAGCATAAAAGCAGCCGGGACATCGCCCGGGTCTCGGGATCGAGGGGAAAAATGGGTTGCTGTCGACGAACGGGTGAGCAAGGGTGTTTTCCAACCGCTGGCGGAGCTGGTAGGGTTGGAGGTCACGATCCTGAGCAACGTACAGTGGGGGAAAACGGTGTCCGACCCTCTCCTTTAGGGATAGTCTGCCGTGAGCAACTAGTCGGGGGGTAAAAAGTGGAAAAAGCAGACTTGGGGGAAGCAGCTTTAGGTATGTCGGAAAAAAAACGGTTTCTATTATGCCGACGGTGGCGAGGGACGACGAGGGGGCCGGAGGAAACGGTGCGGAGAAGGGGGTCGGCTGCGGGAACCAATTGCGCGTGACGAGAGCGGAAATTTCCTTGCTTGAGGCACTCGAACACGAGGAAATGGGCGTCTTTTCAAGAAAAGGGGAGAGGTGTGAGTGTCAGCGTTCCAGAAGGGTCGAGGTTGAAGAGACAAAGGATGATGGGGTCTTTACGGGGGCGAGAAGTTGGGAAAGCACCTTTCCGGAAAGGATAGGGATGGAAAAGTGGGAAAACCATGAAGGGGAAGTAGAAATGCGTCCAGTTCTGAAAGAGGGGTCGGAAGAGCGGCTCAAAAAAAGGAGACATCCTCCGCAGAAAGTGTCAAAGAGGGAGAGTATACAGGTCAAGGGGGTCAGGGCTTAATGGGGGTACAGTACAAGCTGGCACTGGGAGGCGAAAAAAGGAACCTCCCTTCCGGACCTGGTGTATGAAAAAGGACTGGGGGTCGCGAAAATGTACATGACATTAAAAAAAACAACCAAACAAAAGAGAAAAAAAAAAAAAACACCACAAACAAAAAAGCGGCAGTGGTGTTCGCCAGGACAAGTGCCCGCCCTATCAAAAGGAAACTGGAAATCAGGAGGTTCGAAATCAAGGAGTTTCGGAGATTTAGGGGGAAGGAGGGAGCAGGGACAAAAAAAAGGGGATCGACGACTGAAGAAGTCGTCGAAAGAGAGACGTCACGGATTACTCCGGAGTTCTTGGCGGCCTTCCGAGAGGCGCAAGAGTTTAGTAGGTTTTAGAGTGTTTAAGGAGAAAAGGGAGGTCGGTAGAAACTCAGAATCAATATCTGAACCTATCTCGAAACGCAGGGGGGGGAAATATCCAGAGAGAAGGGAGGAAGACTTCCATCCGAGGGGACAGTAGAAAAAAAAACTGGGGCGTGTAGATGAAGCATGAGGGGGATAAGGTACGGTCTCGGTGGGGGAAGTCAAGAGGGGTATGAGACCTCCTGGGGTTCCGTTAAAAAATGGTGCTGAGGAAGAGAAGGGACGAAACGGAAGGAACGAGAAAAACAAGAAGCGGTGCAGTTTGCCTTCTTATAGGT
>Ga0179593_1535021_pt1 | contig 10007 bp, 11 predicted proteins | sample CZODoug2_1_08_16_FD_185931 | JGI IMG/M metagenome (GOLD analysis project Ga0179593, IMG submission 185931) | Vadose zone soil fungal communities from Angelo Coast Range Reserve, California, USA - CZODoug2_1_08_16fungal (PacBio error correction) | ecosystem: Environmental > Terrestrial > Soil >...
AAACCAGAAAAGCGCTACGAGGCTTTCGGAGGTGCCGGCCGACGGCGACTCGGCACAGAGAAGATTAGCGCCACTGAATCAGCGGTCCGATAACAGCGCTCGGGCTTCCGATCGCCAGCAAACGAACGCCTTCGAGGACCAGCAGAGGAAAAAAAAGAAAGGGGGAGGGGAGGCAACGAAAAAAAAGACAAAGTCAAGGAGGGAAGGCGCGCGCGAAGCGGCAGAGCACGCGTGTATCCCTGCAACCGTCCATAGTCTACAGGAAGGGGGAGGGATACAAAAGGCCGTCAAAAAAACCTAAAAAAAAACGGAAAAAAAAAAAAACATCAATCATCCGCAGCGCCAGTAAACGCGTCCGGCGCACATCTATCAGACATTCTATTCCCGAAGACACGATCAGAAGGGGAAGGCTCGGGCGAGAAAAGAGGGGAAGAGCTGCGGAGAAGACCGGTCGACAGTCTCGAAGCTCGGATCGGCTCCGGGGACAGGGCGAAAAAAAAGGAACTTGGAGAGAAGAGAGGAGGGAAAGATTACACGCAGGAAAAATAGAGGCGAGAACAAGCGGTACTCGACCCCATCGTAATTCAGAGAGAGGGGGGGGCCTGGGAGAGGGGAGGGGGAAGGGGTGAAGAATAAGGGGGCGGGTTCTGGGGGGTGGTGCCGCCGTATCCGAGGGGGTGAAGAAAAACTTGCATGGGAAAGGGCTGGATATACCGCCAAGGGGAGAGGGACTGCGAGAGAAGGGGACTACGGAGCCAAAGAATAAACCAGCCAAAGAAGAAGCGAATCGGCCGCACAACCGCCGATTCGCCGGGGTAGGTAAACTGTCTCTACAACCTCTAAACGCAACGCAGAGAAAGGGGCTGGGCCGGAGGGGGAAGGCTGGCCCGCGTCGGATATCCTTCATCTCGGCGCCTTTCGAAAGCGGCGGTTTGAAAAGAAATCTCTCAGGGGATGTTACGATTTAAAACCACCAGAGAAGGAATCTATCTCCTTCTCTCGAAACTCTTCCTCTTTCTCTCTTGACGGAAGGGCTCCAGGGGTTCGGTGTAACCGCAGGAATGAATGTCCAGAGAAGGTGAGAAGGATGCTCTTCCTCGGGGGCAGGGCAGAGAACGGGGGAGGGTCACGAAAAAAAAAGAGGAAAGGAATGTAAGGCAACGCGAGCATGGGCGAGGCCCGAGGTGAGCATATTCCGATTGAAAGTGTATCCCCAGCCGGGAAGGGGCTGGTGGGGAACCCCAAGGGGAGGAAGACGGGAATTCCGCGTCAAGGGGTCAGGCCGCTGTGTAAGGAAATCAGGAGAAAAGCCGCATTCGTGCAAACAGCTGTGTTTAAAAGGTAAATGGAGCGCTTAACAGAAGGGGGGGGGGGGGGGGGAAAAGACCTGTACGTGTTACTTCAGGAGCCAGGGCGGGCCCGTTAGGGAAGCTCCGGCATCTCGGCCTATGCCAAGTGAGAGGAGTCGCAGTATCCGTAGCTTGGGGAGCCAGGACAGCTCTCGTGCCCAGGGTAACGGCGGGACGTTGAACTCGGGGGGGAAGGGGCGCGTGCGCCTGCGCATAAATGGCAGCGAATCCTCGTTTTTTCACCCGAAACGCAAAGAAGGCATGAGTGGAGCGGAGGGGAAGAGGAAAAGAAGGACAAAGATTCCAGGCGGCGGGGAGCAGGGCCGGCGCAATAGCCGCCGTCACCGACGTGTGAATCTTCCTGCAGAGGGGGGAAGAAGAGTTCAAGATGGATTGAAAAGCCCAATAAACTGCATTGGTCGGAGACACTAACTCGTTGCGGGGCTCTCGGAGTCCAAACAACCGTACAAAAAACTCAAAGGCGAAAAAAATCGCGTGGGAAAGAAAGGCTGGCGCAAAAAAATGGAGCAGGTGTTCGACCGGCGCAGGGGATCGAGAGTCGAAAGAAGGCCCAGAGGACTTAGGAAAAAGGGGGGAGGGAGGGGGAACACAGACCAGGCAATCCGAGGAGAAAAACAGGAAACTCGGATCCCGGCGCTGGTAAGCGGCTCCCCCTCACGATCAAGAATCGCGACAGACCAGCTGGGGACAAGAGGGGGGGCAAAAAACACACTGTGCAGGTAGAGGTGAGACTACGTATGGCGAGGGAAAAGAAGTCTACACGACGTCTCTCTAAGTGTGCGTGCCTTCTGAGCGAGGGCGAGAGTCGAAAAAAGAAGGGAGAAAAAAAAAAAGCATTGACCAAACTGGGGACAGTACTCACGTCAGCTGGGCAAAAAGAAACCACTGCCTAGCAAGAAAGCGCACCATCGAACAAGCAGTCGGAAAGGCCTGGAATGAGACTGGCCGGATCCGGAAGGGCCGGGAGCGAAGGGCGGAGGCTCCCGGCCCTGTGCGTCAGGAAGTCCCCTTCATCCCCTAGCCCTGCAAGAAGGACTCTGAAAAGGGAATCCAAGGGGGCGCATGACCAGCAACGGCAATTCGATGACCGACGTGAACGGGTAGCGGCCCGCTGGAAAGAATTCAGAAGCAAAAGGGCGGAAGAATCCTTTGTAAAAAACCTAGGAAAAGTGTCGCAAGGAGGCGGGACAGACGTCCATAAGAAGGGAAAGCAGGCCAAGAGAGAAATGACCGCGAACCCGAGCATACATGTTAAGATGAGACTCGGTGACGGAAGACAGAGCGGAGAAAAAAAAAAGAGCTGAAAAGAGGTAGGGTTAAGGAGAGAGCAACACGAAATGAGCCCAAAATACTCGATATCGAGGGGGGAAAGAGAGCCCCAAAAAAACAAGCCTACTGGGAGGGTTAGAGGGACCGATCATCAAAGTCCCCCGTTTGAATTCATCCAGCGAGGGAAGACAGCCATGGAAAAAAGGGGGAAAATGGCGCAGATCGAGCCACAGCGCAAAGATGAAATCTCGTTCAGTGAGTCGGATCGACCGCACTCTAGGTGGACTGAAAAAGACAAGAAGAAGAACAAGCTACCGAATAATATAGTGTCACCTTCATTTAAGATAGGTTCGACACTCATAAACGTAGTAAGGGTGGGACTTCAATGCAAAGATACCTGTCCGTGGAACTCCTATCTCGTGAACTCAAGAGACTTTACGACTGAAAAGGCGTATGTCAAAGAACAAGAGAAAAGATTAGACAAAACTTTTTTGCAGTAGAGTACCATCTCAGCCCCTGTGAGCGCGGATTTTTTTTATGCAAAAAAGAGGACAGAGTGACTGAGGGGGGCACACATGATATAGGGGGGGGGGGGGTTTAGTCACTATATCCTCTATCAACAAAACATTTACTTTAAGAAGATTAAGGAGGAGACAGCAAGGAGATCGGTGCGGGAAAGGGGGGACAAGGGACTCTGCGGAGGGCTTTGAGCACAACACCAACCTCCTGCGCTCCACTTCCACGTCTGAGAGGGTAAGCCAAGCTGATAAGCGGACGCGAAAGGGAGAAGAGGGCTTACGTACGGAAGAGGGAAGAAGTAGCTGTCACGCTATCTCAGGGTAACGGTACCTTTGCATTATCTTTCCCGCAGCGAGCTTGGACGGGGTGTGAAAAGGAAAAAATCCAGAGGACCAACAGTCGGGGAGAAGGTAAGTTGAGACCGGTCTTTCCGTGTGGCAGGGGGGGGGAGGAAGGGTTGCCATACGGTGCTCCGAAGAACGAGCTCGGAACGGCCGTGAAAAACGGCGGGGGAGTGGGGGGGTGGAAAAATCAGAGAGAGGGCTCTTGGACCGACTTGAAAAAGTCCACAAGGGTCTTGCCGAGGGGAGCAATGAGGAAGGGCTCAGCACGGCTGGGTCTGTGGGAGCAATCAAGGAAATAATCACAGTAGCTCTGTCTAGGATGAAGGCCTTGACACTTACTCTACCTGATTGTGGGACGGGGAGCGCTATGTAAGAGTCTCAAGCTAACTAAAAGGGGAGGACCAAGGGAAAAGTGGACTGTTCGAGACCGGGTTCGTACGGCGACTGAATGGCCCATACCGCAGCTGCGACGTTAACACCTCGGCGCAGGATGGCTATCGGGGCAACGGCGAGAGGAGAAGCGGTAAAGGAAGGTGGTCCGTCTTCATCCTGGCCTGAGGAATAACTTGCCTATAGGCGGACGGCTATAAAAACGGAATTAAACGGAACTACGACTTTCACTAAGAGACTATGTAATGCAAGTACGCGGTCATGGGCGACAACGGGCGCGGTTGGTAGGAGGGAAGAAAAGAATGGAAAGGGCGGAAAGGACGGGGGAGGAGGGGGCCGTCAGGAAAGGGCATGGGGGTCAATTGACACCCTAGAGCCTCCTCGTCCATTCCAGGAAGGGGAAAAGGGAAAGGCAATGAGTCTTGGCAGGTGACCGAAAGGTTTTGGGGACATCTAACCACTCGCCAAAGGGGTCGAGAAGAATTCGTGATCGAAGAAGGAAGGGGGGAGGGACCGCAGAAGAAGTTCAAAAGACCGTACGGTATACGAGGGATACCCACTTCTCGCAAGAGAATGAGAGAACACCGAAAGACAAAGCTTGAGTGGGAACCCAACTTTCAGCTCCATGTAGTCTTATCCTCTGATAGGGACGAAAGTTGGACATACAGCAGCGAAGGAGCAGATCCCGTTGAGAGAAGAGAGGAGGACTCTTTTAAGAGGAAAGGGGATAAACTGTGATGCTTTCCTGACCAAGAGATGACTCCGTTACGTATCTAAACATCCTGTCTAGATTAAGGGGGGGGGAAACAAAGATACAAAACTTAAGAGAGACCGCAATTCTGAATTAAGAGACACTTTTAGGTCTTCGTGCTGAGCGTCAAAGATATAGTGGGGAAACTAGGGGGGGGGGTGGGAGAGGTGGACCATCATACTCCTGTAGAAGAGAGCCGGGAAAGGAGTCTGAGGAGCGGGGAGGCACCTCAGAAGGCGTTCGTCCATCGCCGGCTAATGCCCTAAACGTGTTTCTCGGGGAAGAGAGGGCCGAGAACCAGGGAAAGCCTTTCTTGGGAGAGCGGGGGCAATTGCAGAAAAAAAATCGACAAAAAAGAAACACAAAAGACAACAATATAAAAACCACAGAAAAAAAGATATACTCCTGAGTGAGAAGGATCTTTCCCGTGTGCTTGACAAACTAAAACCGGAACTGGCACAGTAAGAGCTGTAGCTGAGGATTCCAAAAAGGATGCAATTCCAAAATGGCCAGCGGGTGAACAGAGATCTTACAGTCTCACCGAGCGATGCCTGGGGTCTATCCTAACCGTAGAAGAACAGGAGAGTAGTCTACACGGGGGATGAAGGCACTGTCAAACCACTTTCAGGTTCCGGAGCGTATACTCTACCGTGGGGAGAAGGGTCTGGGGGCTACGACTGGGGAACTTCGGCTGACTGCTAGAAAAAGAGGCTTCAAAACTATCTCGATAGACTGGTAGTTGAAATCCAAGTGCCGTTGTCCGCAAAATTTGCTATAGGGGAACGTGCAGGGTTGACGTCAGGAGGGGAAGAGTGGAAAAAAGAAAGTCAGGGGGGACGGGAGGGAAGTCTCACGCGGTGTTCTAACGTCACGCGGGCTAAAATAAGTGTAACCTAGCGAAGGCGACGGGGAAAAACGACGGAATCCCAATATACCAGTAAAGCGTCTACAGAGAGAAGCCGCGGCGCGACTTCGGCGGCTTCAATTCATCTTACGGGGGAAGAAGACCAGACATCACTGCGCGCTTCTCCCAACAGACTAGGAAAGAACGAAAAAAAGAATCTGCGATTCACGCGGGCCACTGGGCCTGGCTCGAGGCCCCGAAAGGAGGTAGGGGCCTCAGTACGGGTGAGAAGAGAAAGAAGTCAGCGCCGCACCGGTCAGTGTTGAGGTAGGGAGCAAGGCGCATGCTTGACTTTCGCGGCTGTTCTCGGGAATGCATGCGGCTGCGTTGACCTTCTCCCTCAACACTAGGCGGAGGGATGAAGAAAATCTCCAAAAAGGTAGCCTCAGAAAGGATGAAGCTTGTTGTGACAACGCTTTTAGGGGAGCCACCCCATGCTCGCCTTCTCTGCTAAAAAAGACTGGCCGGCGACCTAATCTTGCTGCTCGAGGGGGAGGGATGGGGGGGAAGCAGGCGAAGGGAGGAGGGGGACTCTAGAGAGAGAAGTACGGATGTTCAAAAAAGAAATGGAGGACCGATCTGGTTCCGCGTCGTCTCGTCTGCGCTCCCTATCTCCAGAGGATCGGCAGAGGGGGATCGAGAGGCAGGAGAGGAGTTTCTCTGAGTAAGATCCGCTCGTTCTCTTAGGGTGCGGCCTAGGGAAAGTCCTATCTGAAGAAGCACAATTAGATTCCGGGAGAGGGAAGGGTTGCCATGGGGCTCTGTCGTGGATCAGAAGGGGTGGAGTGGGTCGGCGGCCCTCCGGGGCGGGGGAGAACCCGGGTAGGCAAGCGAGTTTATGAGGGAAGCAACTGGGAGGCTAACTCGTTTTGCTGGCCACGCGCGCGCCGATCGCCTCTGTGTGAGGTCCCGGAAGCCATCCCTTCCCCCGCCGAGAAGGGGGCGAGGCCGGCTGCAGGGAGGCAGAGGGGTCATCAAGAAGGAAGGCGGAGGGATCGAGATCGGCACTACGCCGCTCTAATATCCCATCGTCGCGGAAAAGAAGAAAACCTCAGGGATGCTAGCATTAAGGGGGAGGCCGAATGCAAGAGGAGAGAGACACAACAAAGGAGGAGTGGACAAAAAAAAAAGGAATATATTCGAGTCAAACGTCCAAGGAGACTATGTCTGGGAGTCGTAACTACTTCGGACTACTAGAAAGGGAAAAAGGGAGGGAGCAGGCTCAAGATCCCCATCAGGCTTAAAAAGAAATCTTCCACAACTATCACTCCGGATATCCCGGCAAGAAGGAGATTCTAAAAAATTTTCTCGTAACGCCACAGTGAATTCGAGAGGAGCGCGAAAGGGAAGAAAGGAGCCACGGAGGGAAGCACATAAACTGCCAAGAGAGGGAAAAAGGACGGTCCTAAAGATCCGTCGGGTCTCCCGACTGCCACCAGAAAAATCCAGCCTATCAGCCCAGGAAATCGGAACTGGGAGAGCGAAGGACGACGAGAGGGTAATAAACGCTAGATCCACGCCTGCGACATCGAGCACACCATAGTATCCTACTCGATGCGAAGAACGTCGAATCGCGAAGAAAAAAGGGGCTATAGCTGGAAAAAGTAGAAAAAAACAGCCGATGCGAGGCCGCGCGTTCGATGTCGTACAGGGGAGCAGTATAAGACTATCAAATAGGGACTTCCGGATCATCGCCGGGGCAATAAAAGGGACGGGAGAGTGCTTTTTTCGAGGGCATAGAAAAAAAAAATGGTATCATGTTCCTCCGGTAAAAATGTGGGAACACAAGAGAAGAAGAAAGTGAAGGTGAGGAGAGAGTACGTACAGGGCAATATTTCTTTTCTGGCGATCTAATCATTAACAACGAGTGCGATCATATAGGAAAAGAAGCCCTAACTCTCAATCGAGAATCTGTTTCCTGCCAGGCAGAAAGTCTCCCTTGGAGATGGCATGCTTCAGAGAAACGATCATGAACTTGCACACGCGATCTGAATTTTTGTCGGTCGGAAATGCAAGTGGCCCGAGAGGATTACTACGTCAATAGGAGACAGGAACTCCTGTAAGACTGTTAAGTGGGTCCGAAGCAACATGGGGGTACCCTTTTGAAGCCCAGCTCTGCATGCTTAGAGAAAAGCGCAGGAAGGATGAAGGAGAGAAGGTTCGGATCCGGGGGTATAAGTGGTCCATGGGGATCTTGTGGGTGCCCTCCGAACGTGGTCTCGAGGGGCGAGCGACAAAGAAAAACGGAAACTTCTTAAAAGTTATAATCAAAGGAGGTTAAATCCAGCATCTCCAAGGGGGGTGGTGTGGGAGGGGGGGGGGGGGGGGGTCGGGGGGGGGGGGGGGGGGGGGGGGGGGGGGGGGGGGGGGGGGGGGGGGGGGGGGGGGGGGGGGGGGGGGGGGTAGATCGAAGAGAAGAGGGGAGCGAAGCGCCGGGCGGTGCAGGGTTTAACAAAGCGGAAGCGTGTTATCCCTAAAGGATCGACGCAGAGTCGGGCCTGCCGCGTGCGGAGCATTGCTCCCCAGTAGAAAACCAGATGACCCGGTCGGGAGGGGGCTCCGCGACGTACTAGCATAAGGGGAAAATGTTGTCCGGAAAGAGAGATTACTCCTCATATAGATTGGACCGGTCGGAGTGGCCGGCAGGCAGGGGTAGATTGGAATCCAGCGAGAGGAAACCGAGCCATGAGGGAGGGAGGGGACAAGGGCAGGATCGGCTTAAAAAGGTGCAACGGGGGGAATGCAGCTCTGCGCGCCAGAACAAAGAGATCAATATTCTCGGACAAGAGGGAACAGGGGGGGGGGCCAAACAGACAGGGAAGGAGTGAAACGGGCGAAGGGGCCTCTGAACTAAACCCACGTCGCGAGGCAGGGTAGCACGCGCGGGAGGGTGGCGGGTGACCGGGGCGACGGGAAATGAGGGTGATCTGGAACGAAACACGGACCGAGTATTTATCCACTCGTGCGGTCAATGTCGGAAATGAAGAGAAAGGGTCTCGACATTCAAAAAGGAAGAACGGGGCGGACTGGGCCTGAGCCTTTGCAATCGCAGAAGAAGGGTTAGCCTAAGAAAGAAACGGGGAGGTCGAGGCAGAGAAGGAAAGGGAAATCTAGGGGGAAAGGGGTGTAGGAATAAGTCGATCCTGTGATAAAGTGGAACCTTCGAAACGAGGAGCCTGTCGATTTCGGGGGGAAGTAAAAGGACCCGCTTGAAGGATCCGGGCGTCGCTACCTGCTTTATAAGCGCAGAACGCGTAGGAGGGGAGAGGGGTGGGAGAGTAGGAGTACGAGACTGTACTTTCTGTACGTGGCAACGTCTCGGGGGGGAGGTCCGTGTGGCTGGGGGGGGGACACTGATGAAAGGGGGCTCAATCGGCGGAGGCTAAAAAGATATCGCGATGGAAAGGCAGGGAAGAGGGGGGGGGGGGGGTTGCTAGGGGGGTGATCTGTCATTGAAAGGGGGGAGGGGGAGTCGCCGCCGACAGAGAAAGGGCAGTGCGGGGGGAAACAATGCCTTAATTCAGCGGTCAGGAGTAAAGATCCGGTCCACTTTTCATCTGCGAATACAACCGAAGGCAAAGGAAATCCGATGAATTAGCCCTGGCCCAAGGGAGGGGGGGAGGGGTTCAGCTCTCGGCGAAACATAAATGAACCATGACATGAGGACGGGACAGGAACTTAGAGAGATAGGCGGCAGTTAAGGAGAGTTTAACGACGTTCCGGAAACTGTTCTTGCGAAGGGAGCCCCCAGAGAAGAAATAACTGCATAAAAGGCGCAACCTAGCAAAGACGAGAACTCTTTGAGCGAGAAAATACTCGACGCTGAGGGAGAAAAAAGCGGTACTTCGCAACCAAAGGTCTTTGGAGAGGGGAAAGCCAAGAAGCTTTAAATACTATGACGCCGAGCAACTCCGGCCACGGAGATCATGGCGTGCCAGAGAAAGGACGAGAGAAGGCGGGGGAATCAGGGACCGTTTAGGGGGAAGGCGAAGAAGAAGAAGATCGAGTGGAAAAATAAACGCATCATACAGTAAGGCGCGTTCCCGGAGAAAAAAAGGGGGAAGTGATGAAGAGAAGCGCCGTGAGAACAGCGCCGAGAAAGCGAAACGCGAAGAGGGTCCCAGCAAAAGGGGGGAGGGGGCCAGTAAAAGAATACGAAATCAAAAAAAAGAACGAAAGGCTAAGCTTCTAAAGGGCACCTCTTAGCTCTGCGTTCAGGAATCAGCCGATGAGAGGAAGGAAAGGCATGCAGGAAGGTGCGAGTCAAAAAGGGAGGGATTCCCGCAGTTGACATGACAGGCCAAAAGATAAGTACCGAGGATAAAAAAAGAGGGGTAGGACTCGTAACAGCAAGCCCCTTTGAAGGATACTACTTTAGGTTTGGGGGTGGTTGTGCTTCCCACGAAAAAAAGGCTCTGACTTAGGTCGCAGAAACGTTGAGTGGGAGTTCAGGGTCGATA
>Ga0179593_1599614_pt1 | contig 10007 bp, 9 predicted proteins | sample CZODoug2_1_08_16_FD_185931 | JGI IMG/M metagenome (GOLD analysis project Ga0179593, IMG submission 185931) | Vadose zone soil fungal communities from Angelo Coast Range Reserve, California, USA - CZODoug2_1_08_16fungal (PacBio error correction) | ecosystem: Environmental > Terrestrial > Soil >...
TGCGCCGGAAGAACTTTAACCATGACATCGTCAAGAAACAACTTCAAATTTAAACCGGGGGGAAAGAGATGGAGGGACTGTAGGAAGGTCAAGGAGCCATTCATCACACAAAATGTGCTCTCGGGAAAGTAGCGTGTCGATTTACGAGCGGCCGGTAAGGTGGGTCGAGTACGACGATCAAGGAGCACAGTTTGGACACTGCTCAGTTCGATGGGAAAAACTGGGCATCGGAGGCCGGTGTGCGCGAAATGAGGGGGGCCCTCTAACCGTCTTTGAAAGGAGAACTCAAACCCCTGCCGCTGAAAACCGGTGTGTTGTGGTGAAGGTGGAATGGGGGGAACTCCTATTGTCCGTGGCCTGGTGGGAAAGTAAAGTTGGAAAAGGGGTCCGGGGAGAAAAGCGAGAAAAAAGCAACACCCAGGGAAGGTTAGCTGTTCTTGCTCCGAGTACAAATGCTTAGGGAGAGAGAGGGCATCCCAGGATACATGCACGTTCGGGGGGAATGAGAACCCTTGGGGGATCTGGGGGGGACCTTAGGGGACATGGGCTGAACCACAGAGTAGATGCGAGGGGAAGGGGGGCGGAAGCCCAAGGGGTACAAAGTACTCACTGCCGGAAGAAAGGGGGTAGGATATGAATCGGGGCTCCATAATGGGAACCCTCGGAGAATCCGGGGTGACTCACAGATCGAAACTCGGGGGCACGAGCGCGGAGGGAGGTTTCGAATTCCACAGGGAGGGAGTTGAATTCCCCACGGCCGACTCGGCGGGCGGTGAGCCGCGGGACAGCAGGGGATTTCTGGCTTTCCCACGAGCAAGGGATAGGAGAGGTCGGATCTTGAGAGAGTTGCTTCTGCTATTCCTCGTGCAACGACGGGGATTCTTGGTGTGAAACGGCACGCAATATCAGGTCCGGAAGTCTCGGAACACGGGGGAATCACTGTGGGGAATCCTCCAGTAAAGGTTTAGAGGCAGTGTTTCACGTGCGACTTCAGCAGTACGCAAGAATGCGCGTTGGAACGGGCTAAAGAATAGGGGGGGCTTGCGGAAGGTGGACTCTTCAGGGGCAAAATCAAAATAGTTAACTCCCGCCGGCTCACTTAATCATACGGAAAAACAACCATTGGGTCAGGGGGGGGTGTTTACGTTCCAGCTCAATAAAAATTCTTCAAGGCTGGAGAAAAAAAAAAAAAGATTCAAGATAGGCAATGCAAACCCAACGAATAGGATCCCGGGACTGATAGGAGAGTCGCACTGCAAGTTCATTGCAGAATCGAAGGGGGGCTTCTATGCAGCCATCATTCAACGGTTGCTGGGCGAGAGAGTGTGTCGGATCCAACTAAGAGGGCTGGTAGACTTTAACAGGGAACGAACCCAGTTAGCCCAGATAATTGGGGCTTTGTCGCCGGGCACTCCCTTTTGGGGGGGGGCAGAAGGTTAATTATATCTGCTGGCATGAGAGGGGGGGGCGAGGTTCCTGCAAAAGCGGAAAAGTGGTGATGTGTCCGCCGAACAATGTTCGGCGGTCACAGGGGATAAGGGGGTCTGGGGAAAGATCCGGGGACTCGCGAAAGAATAAAAGTTCAAGGGGGATTCGGAGGGAACTCGCACAAAGATCTTTAGTTCGGTGGCAGGCATCGGGATGGCATGCTGCCTTTTTGACCAGACTGACAGGCAGCGGGGAGGCTTCTCATCTGGTCCAAAAAGACCGAGTGTGGCGGGGGACCATAGGAGCTGAACTGGGTGGGGAGACATAGCTTCGAAAAGGGGCCAAACACGAATGCGAGACGCTTGACCGCGAATGATGGTGGCATGATTCAGGGATAGTGGCATACAGCTAGGTAACGCTCTCACAGGGGTCCCAGAAAAAGCGTAATTGCCAAGATATAGAAATCTCGAGCACAAAAGGGGGGAACATCTATATGGTTGGAGAACCTGGGGCCCGATAGTAGCCACTGGATGTCGGCCAAGTCCTGAGAGTATCAAGGACGGTCAGAGTACACTAAACAAATAGGGGGAATGGGCAAGTTCCGGAATAGGGAGGCGGCCGTTGGGGGGTACTCGTCGACCTGCTTGCTGCAAAAATTCTAAAGCTGGACTTGCAATTCCGCCAAAAGGGTTCGGATTCTCTGGGGTCATGGGAAAAAGGTGTGAATTGAAGAAAGTCATGGGCTCCTGCCTATCTCCTCGTCGAAAAAGCTACCCTCACAGTTCGGGGGTGTTAGTTCGATCGGGAATTCCTCCATTGATCTTTGGGGGGGGACGTCCGCCTTCGATCTAGAACAGATAAAAAAAGGATCTTTGCCGGAGGAACAAAGTTGGAGGAGGACTCACCGGCGGACATATAGTGGAGAGGCCGATCAGTTTGGAAGCCAGATAGTATTCCGGAGTCATACACAAGGGAGGATCTAAAACCTTACGATGGCGGGGGGGGAGCTGGGACAATTCGCCTTCACCGGCTGGTACAAAAGTGAAAGGAAAATGCCATCGCAACAACGTGCAGGGGGGAGATCGCAGTCAGTATCGGAGGAAATCTGGATCAGCACGGGGGAGAGGGGATGACACCGCCTCATGGGCTTCGCAGATGCCATTTGGGGGGTAAAAGGGGCCTTGGCTATAGACGTTGAAAAGCCATGGATCCTCAGAAGTCTGGGAACGTATGCCTGGGAGAAAAAACCCGGACACGGGTGGGGGGGCGCTTTGCTGGTGCGCCTGATTGTGTCGGACATTTTAGGTGGCCAAGGCACCAAATGAGGCAACGATCCCTTAGGACGTGGGCCGGAAAACCTTCAAGGGCGGTGGGGGAAAAAAGGCAACTGGGATACTTCCAGCTCAAAAAATTCAGCGGTAAAATGGAGGGAGGGTATTTTCACCTTGCATGGACCCAGGTAAATGAGGCGGCCATTACTGAAGCGCGGGGTTTAAAGGATCAAAAAATTTTGAAGCTCACGGAGCTTAGAGAAAAAGTCAAAAGAGGCGGCCCGCCAGCGTGCAGCGCTCGGCGCTGAAGCTGATTAGAAAAACAGGCTTGTCCCGCGGGTGGAGACGACCAAAACGGAGTAGGTTTTTCACCCCGAGACGAATTCCGGGAGGAAACTCGATTCATCGCTAGGAACCTGAGAAACTGCGCGAAGGTCAAAGACGGTTCTCCTCCTTTTGAAAGTTGTCCATTAAAAGGGGTCCGACGAATAGCTCCCTTCCAACAAAAGGAAGGAGCGGATTCTTTGCTACTGGCGGTCGTAAAGCCATCATCCTAAACACGTACTTAAAGCCGGTGGGCGCGTGGGGATTCTCCGGGGGCCATGACGCCAAGGGTTCGGATTTGGTCCAAACTGCAGAGAGTTTCATGCCACCTGATGATGATGAAAAAAAGGAACGTCCCTAAGCGTTCGGCAGGGTTAGAGGAGAAGAATCTTCTCGACACTTGGGGGTGACCTCTAATTTGGTGGTCGAGGACACGGAGCTTTTTTTAAATTAAGGCGAACTCCATAAGGATCTTCACCAAGGTGGGGTGGTGGTCTCGTGCATTGGCATTCTAACATCGCGCCCCACCGAACCCGGGGGGGAAAGGCGCTGTGTTAGGGGGAAAAGTTAGAAAACTTCAGCCCTTCTTTTCACTAGACATCGGTCTTTACGGGAACCGGAAAGGCCAATGTGGGGAAATGCACCCCGGTTTGCGCATTCCGCATAAAAAGAGTCGTCATTGGCAAAGAATGTGGGAGATCGGCGCAAACCATAAAACCTCCTAAACCACTAGAACTACCCCGTTTTGCCTATGAACCATTACTGGGTTTGAGGGAAAAGAAGAAAGAGTACGAATTCGTCACGGGTTACCTTGACAGGTCATTTAGGAACTGTCACAGTTGTTGCGCGATCATCAAAAAAACGGAGGAGGAGGCAACCGACAGCTCGAGGGAGGCAAACAACTCCCCAGTTAATCAAATCTGCAAAAAGGCAAATTAACGGTCATCGTAGGGACGGTTACCGGGTAAGTGCACTCAATCAAACGGTCCTGACATCGATTCGGAAAAGTGTTCGTTACCTGGAGTGCTGCAATGGGTTCTTGCGCTCCACGAAGAAGCCGTTTTCCCTAAGATTTTCTTTAGTGGCTTCATGAAAGCTGGGGGGGGCTGGGGCTGGTGCTTACTGGGGTATTACCTCGAACCCAAGTAGGGGGGAGTGACACTCGACGGAAATGGAATTGGGACTCTACCACCTGTAGATCGTGAGGCCCTAAGGGGGGGTTGATCAGTGAAATTCACCAGGGAAAACTCTTTTTCGTTGTAAATTAGGAACTTATTTACCACTGGGGTAGAATATCTATACGATTAAACCCGATTAGTGTAGTATCTATCTCACTGGCGGTGCTTCTTTCCTGATCTCGGCAGGCTCTGCATACATTGTAGGGATAATAGAGTTCGTTTGAACTAAACCTTGGAGTAACGGATAAAGCACAAAGGATATACCCAACCAGGAATTACGATGGCAAAGCTGAGAGACTACCCGAGGGAGTCCAAAGAAGCGTAGTGGAGAAGGGGTGGAGAATCCCCGTCGAATAATGGGAAAAACCAATAAAGACGGGAGCCCCGGTTTTGGACAAAGGACACAAAAAAAAAGACAGGCTGCAACCCGTGAATCGAGCCACGGAATTGAGGGCTCGGGGGCTAACCTCTGGGGTTCTAAACGGAAAATAGGCCGTGCTGGAGGGGTTTTGCCTCCTAGAAGCGCGAAACGATGTCCAAGCTATGGGTTGATGCGCCCTATTTTAATGCGTGGGGCGGCAAGCCATAAAGAGAAGTGAGTGCAAAAGTTTGGGTGCGAAAGCATCCTGCACTGCAGGTTAGGTCCTCTACAGGGAGGCAGGTGAAAAGAAGAAACCCAAGGACATTTAAGGGAGTAAATTTTTTCCTTTGAGCCTAGGGCATCATCAATCGCCTCATAGTGTTAACAGCGGTCCATACCCCGAGACCTGTAATCTTGTAGATTGTAGGTGGGTGCTCGTAGGACACAAGTCAATATGGGGGCGGAAAAGACCCTCCGTCGCTTCAAAAAGTAGTCAGACACAACTCTAGTGGGGGTGATGCCAGGCACAAGCAAAGCCGTCGGGGGCATTGGGGAGTTCAATTGGGGGATCTGGGCTGCACTCTTGTAAAATGAAAGAACTTCATCAGGGGCGAAAAAGTGGGAAGGTGATATCGTCCAAGTTGCATGTGAGCCATGGGAATGGGGGTCATAGAAAAGAATTCGTCAACGTCGATCATGAAAACAGCCGGAGAAAAAACGTTTTGGGGACTTCTTGGCTTGAATCCGCAGCATGATTTCGAACGGGGTACCACGGGTGAACCACTCTCCCCTTCGCTCATTGTGTACGCGGTCAGACGACCGGCGTGGTGCGGATCCGGTGATATCGAAACTGAGGGAAGGTAAACTGCATGTGGACCTTCAACGCGGTCAAGGCGGTGAGTAGACAAGTGTGTTCCAAAGATCGAACGGAAATGAGTTCGCAGCGAGGCAGTCAATGTACGCACGTTGCCGGTGCTCATGGGGGGCTCGAACTCACAGGGAAGTTGGGGGGGTCTTTTGAGGGGGGTTAAGTAGTTTGGCCTGTACGGGGGTTGCCGCTAGGTCCCATTGAGGTTGTCCACTGAGATCCTGGCGTGGAGAGTGGGGAGGGCCGTGTACTGCGGGGGAGTTTACCTCTCGTCCTCCGACGGACGACTAGGGGACTCCTGGGCCTTCAGGTTGGTTATGCGTTCCTATCCGCTTTCCCTATGCAGGCCTTTCTCGCCTCTTTTACAGTCCAACAAAACAGGCGGTTAGGGGGGACAAGGCCAGTCTCAAACGTAGGCTGCCCCTCAAAAAAGCTGACCAGAGCTTAAAAAGAAGAGAAATGGGTTTCTTCGTAGGAGGAGAAGAAGCATACGCAGGGTAAGACGAGAGTACTAACAGGGGGGTTAATCATCTAATCAGGTCCAGGTCAGGGTAACCAAGCTCAGAAACAACAACGGGTTCATGGGAGAGAGATGGGGGAGAAAGAAAGAAACCGTCTTACGGAGGAAATTTCATACAACGGTAGCGGAGCAGGCAATAAAGTTTCACGGCATCGTCCTCTACGAAGCGGCCTCGACAGCGTTTCGAGGAACCTGTTAGAACGGAAATTCTGGGTCCTCCAGTTGGGGGTAAATCTGTCTAAAATGGGGGCGGGGACTTGCTCCCTCGTGGTTATAGGCTAGTGGGCCCTGGCGCGCTCCTGAAGGATTAGTATTCGATTTTCACTGATGTCCTAGGGGAGCGGCTCTGTCGTCCCGTGGTGAGGGACCCCTGTCTCGGTCTGAAGGATTCCCGAATATGACTAAAAGGGTACCCTCATGTGTTCTTAGTGAGTGCTCTATCTCATCTTATCTGGTTTTACTAACCCTATGGTCGGGTTACCAGAACAAGAGAGCGGGCTCTGACACAACTTCTCTACCGACACCCCGGGTAACTTTGGCAAAATCGGGATAGAAAGTTCGGGTAAGTCTATCCAAGAGAATTAAATCAGACCGCATTCGTTGAAGGGATAGCCAAAAAAACAGGCGGAACGTGGCGGCGGTTTCTCACTCGCGTAAAAGGGTCAAATCCCTAAGTTCGATTCTCCAACGAAAAGAGATGCATCTCAAAAACATTGGGGGTTTGGCTTATCTGAAGGAAGACGGGTGAATATTCTCGTTAGCAAATGAAGCGCTACCTCACTGGGAGAGGACGATAGTCCCTCTAAAGTGGCTCAAGCAGTTGGTTTTCTTGCAGGGGGGAAAAGGGGGCTCTTATCCCTAAGAAGTTGAAAATGCGGGGGGAAGCTGATGAAGGGACTCCCCAGCGGAAAGTTGGGTTGTTTTGTGCGTTGTTTGAACGATCTGGGGGATCGTGATTAGGTTGAGGGGGTGGGGGAAAGAACGTCCCAAATGGGTCACAACCCTTATTAAATGGGGCGTCGGGGGGGGGCTAGCCCCGCTGAGCGGAGGGGAGGGGGAACGGACAACAGGAGGTCCAGGCGAATCCAGAACCCATAAGATGTATCTTTGAGTTTGGTGCAAACTTGCAAGGGCAATATGATGCACTTGAATTACTCGGAACGGGGTAATATTCCCTCAAGAGTCTCACGAGGATGGCTGGCGGTAACAGCACGACGCAGTGCCGCCATCATCGGTCGAAATCAACAAAAAAAATAAAAGCCCGTGCTGTAAGAGGGAAAAGGAGAAAACGAACTTTTCCCGCGGGAGCAACCCGCCGAGTGGACGTGGAATCGAAAGCACACGACCAAATTCCGGACTTGAACCATGACCGGCTGTGAAATCAGGAGAATGCCGGGGAGACTCCCACCGGGGCCTCCTGTGCCCTGGCGCCATGTGGGCCCGACGTGGAGATCACTTCTCTCACACGGACGTACATCCTATACTAACGAGTAGTGCTACGGGGGGGGGGAAGTATCAAACCTCCATTCATCCGAAAGACAGAAATGAAAAGGTTTGCTAGCCACTTTGGGGGGGTATGGGTATGACCATGAAAAAATCTACCAAAAGTTCATGCTAAAAGAAGGTAAGGGGGCACCAGGCAAGGGATGTCCTTAGGACATAGAAGAAAAGTTACATCCTGCTCGTCCCGAACGAAACTTTCTAACTCCTGGGTGGTTTCGGATACCTAGTGCAAAAAAGGAAGTGGGTGTACCTCCCTAGTTAACAAAAAATGTTGTTCTCATCGGCCTTTTCCATACTGCCAGCACAACGGGCATTCCTTTTGCAGAGGTTTGGGGGGGGTGGACCCTTGGGAAAGCCGGTGAGGGGCCAGGGGCCGGGGAGAGGACGGCAAAAAATGCCAAATTGTGCATCGAAAGGTCATAATAGAAGCTTAATGGGGGGCTCTTATCGTCGAGCCTTCGAATAAACTCCCGGGGGAAACAAGTTGAAAGAATTGGGGGGGGGGGAAGGGGGGCTGGTGGGGGAGTGTAAAAGTTTTTTGGTGAACAAAAAATCCAGCGGAATTCTAATACGCTGGCCGAAGGTCAAGGAGGGTTAAAGGGAAAGGGTGGTTAGGGAATCGAGAGAAAAAAAACTGGGGAGAAGAGGTCTCGGCAGGCAAAAAAAATGGGACCTTTCATCTTCAATTCAAGGCAAAATCGGAGAAGGCCGTACGGAAACTGAAAGAAGAAGACACAGGGGTCATATCTAGGCACTACGTAAAAAACGTGTTAATGGTCCGTGAGCTTCGGTGTCAGGTCGATGGGGAAAGGGGCCAGAGCAGAAAGAAGGGCAGAAAGAGGGACTTTAGATTGGGAAGACATAAACCGGGGCTGGAAAGGTGGCGTAATCGAGGAAGGGGGGGAGATGGGGGAGTCCCGACTCTGTGAGGGACTTGGAAATACCAGGTGAAGATGCTTCAACTAGGGGGGGGTTTTTGATCGGGAATTCAACGGGAAAAAACATTTTTACGGGACGGCAGGGTAATGAACTGCTTTCTTAAAAGAGCTAAACGAGCCAATGGATGCTATCATGGATAAACGCGGGAAGATTGGCTGGATTCTTCAATCCGGATGAACAAAGCGTCCGGGGGGGAACATGAAAGAAACGGGGGAGGGGGTATTATAATGAACAAGTTGAAGCAAAAAAGGGGGTCAGGATTAGGGGGGGGTTCTATTTCGGCATCTCTGCAGTATAAAATGCGGAGTATAACTAAGGTGTGGAGGGCGGACACTGAAAGGAGCCAGGACAGATGGTCAACAGGGTAGCGGGGTTGAAAAAGGATATAGAACATCTCCTCGGATGGCACAGCAATAAAAGGAGGGGTTCCAGTCAATTCGGTGGGGCTCAGGGGAATTTAACCCTGGCCGAAGAAAGATGCGTGAGAAAAGAGGACAAGGCGAAAAGGGGAGAGGCTGTTGACGTACCAAGGATCCTCTCCTACGGGGAGTCTTCTCCTCTCGCCTAGCTGCGGAAGGGCCAAGCTGAATCAAGCGGCAAACATAAACGAGTGAATTCAAATGGGGGGGGAGAAGCACAGCCTCTTTAAGGGGCAAAAGATGCCGTTGAAAAAGTGAAAATGAACAGGAAGTGGGGACCGAGGAGGGTTCCGGGCTTGGGGAACGGGGGATATAGTACTTGACCGGGGGGAACGAGTTGAAGAGCCAGGAAAATACGGGCGTCGGAGATGGGTTATCCACAATAAGAAAGGAAACTCCCTCCATCGCACTTTTGACAAAACAAACTCATATTTGCCGGTGGTGAGGGGAATAATAAGAGTTGCACCGAGCTGAATGGAAAGTCGGGAGACTCGGAGAAAGGAAGGGGGCAATCACCTGAACAGAAGAGACGAAAGAAAGAGATAGAGCACTTATGGAGCATGGTGAAGGGGGACGAGAAGCGGCACCGTAGCGACTTCGGAAGACATGAAAAACAAGGTTTGAGTGCAGTCTTTTCTTTCGTAGAACTTCGTGGATCGTACTTGGAACTTCGAACCCAAGGAACTCAGTTTTTCGACTCTCAGCACGGGCGGGCTGGCAAGAAAGGGGGAGGAGGGACACTGGGTAGAGTTGGAAAATATCTTCCATGCGGGGGAGATCGAAAAAAGTTGTGTTTCCGCGGCAGATCGGTCCAGAGAGGTTCGCGCCGGAGCGCGTAGAAAGATACTGAAATGGCAGGGGTCGAAGGGAACTCCAGCCAACGGTTGGGGTAGTGGGGAGGCTTCATAGCGAAAAGGGGTTTTACCGCTTTCCGGCAGGACGGCGAGGAATACGGCATCATGGGCAAAAAAAACTCGAAATGAAGGGGGGGCGAATCTCATCATGCATCAGAGAAGCGGGGGATTCAATTCCATAAGTCGCAACTGCGACCCCACAGGTAACACCTTCCCGCCATCGGGTCGCAAGGAATAGCATCGTCAAGGAGTGGTTTCGTCTGAGGAAAAGGAGAGACACGGTGCTCAAGAAAAACGAGCGGAAAATGGTTTCTTAAGGCATCGTAATAGGAAGGGTTAAAG
>Ga0179593_1635508_pt1 | contig 10007 bp, 14 predicted proteins | sample CZODoug2_1_08_16_FD_185931 | JGI IMG/M metagenome (GOLD analysis project Ga0179593, IMG submission 185931) | Vadose zone soil fungal communities from Angelo Coast Range Reserve, California, USA - CZODoug2_1_08_16fungal (PacBio error correction) | ecosystem: Environmental > Terrestrial > Soil >...
CTCTTGACGACCGGGTGAAGCGCATTGCGGAAAAAGGATCTACATCTTCCGGCAGGGACGGTAAGCTGTGACGGAAGTTTCTTTCAAAGGGGGGGTGTGCCTTCTCAAAAAGGAATGGGGCAAATGGACGGATTATCGGGGAGAGGAGCCGTCTGGCTGGTCTCTGTAGTGGTCTTAGAATCTCTAAGGACAGAAAATCGTTCAGGCCAAGGTCCGCGAAAACAAATGGTGTGGGGGGCGAAGAGCGATAGCCGGGAGCGGGAATGTCAAAAGGATTTCTTAAGGCAAGTCTGGACCACAGGGGTTCTCAAAAGGGCCCCAGGGGTCCCTTTCAGCCGTAAAAAGGCTGCCCTTTTTAGGGTGGGAAGGGCCAAAAGGGAAAAAGAATAATAGCCGAGGAGACACGCAAGGGGGGGTTTGCACCCTCGTATTTGCAAACACACGGGTGACGGGCTGCCTTAATATGGAAAAGGAAAAATCAACAAAGGGACAATGGGGAACAGGGGGGGAAGGGAATATTCTTCCGATTAAGAAAATTCAACATAAGCAGAAACGGGAAGAGAGCATAAAAAAAGAAAGAAATTTCGAGGGGGATGTCCGAAGGACTTGTTTTTAGGGAAGAGTATTGCATGTGCAGAAAGAGACGACAGGAAAAAAAAGGGAGGGGAGTGGGAGTAAACAGGTTTGTATCTAATATACGCAACAAAAAAAGCGAAAAATCTGGGGAAAAAAAAAGAAACTATGCCAATGCCTACTCGGGGGAGGCATCGGACTAGTGGCACGTAAAGGAAGGAGGCGAGAAGAGCTGTAGCAGGAAAAGCAGGCCCAAGGACACGAGGGGGACTAAACCACTATTTTCGCCGACAAAAGGTTGAGCGGCGCTCGGGAGGGGACGACCTCCATATATTTCCGCTAGGGGAGAGTAGTAGGTGCTTTTCAAAAGCAAGGAAAGGAGATTGCGGGGGAAAGGGAACACATAAAACTGCAAAGTCCAAAAATAGAACAACTGATTGTGAGTTTCTCCAAAAGGGAAAGAGGGTCCCTTGTTCCACCGTGGGAAAAGGGGAAGGTGGTTTCACGAAAAAAGAAAGACTATCTTTCAAAAACTAGAGGAAAGAATGAGTAAACAAGTCGGGAAGGGGTCTTCGGTGAAAAAGTAATGGGCTCGGCAAAGGAGGGAGGAACTCGGGGAGGAAAAAAAGACCATCCGAAACTACGAAAGAAAGGGGGAGTTAGCGCGATCCAGAACAAATGCCCTAGGGGGGTATCGGGGGAAAAAATTCCTACAATGGCGCTTGTAAAGTTCTTAGAAAGGAAAGGGAAGGAGGCGGGAAGGATCATTCTCGAAAATTTCCATCGAAAGGGAAAAGGGGAAGCTCATGCGCTACCCAAATTGGCATAAGGGGGGCTCTTGTTTTCCCGCTTAAAGGGGCACTATTTCGGCACTTAGTCGTCTGCCGGGATGAGGGGGAAAAGGAGGAAAATATACTCGGGAAGAAACTAAGCTGGCCAGGGAGGGGGAATAATGAATTTAAATTTCTTCATTGGGACAAGATTCAGTAAACGTTGGCTTCGAAAGGGAGGACTCAGGTCGTATGCCAACGAAGAGGGATGGAAAAGGAAGAAGGGGAAATGTTTCTGGAGATTAAGATCGAACGGGGGGAGAACTTCGGATTCAGGAGGGGGGGCAGGACAGTCGTTGACAAAACCGCGTCGAGAGTTTTCGAATTGGGGGATAGCCCTGGATCCCGCAAGGGGGGGGGGAGTGTCAATTTTTTCCAGCAGACTAAGGTGGGGAAGAACGGTCGGTCAATTCGGCCGCGCAAGAAATGCATTTACGGCACGCTGAAAAGGAAAGGGGAGAGGAGTTCGAAGGAACCCTCGGCAGGGCTCAGGGAACCGAAAAGGTCGCCTATCAAGATGTACGATAAAAGGGGGAATTGAGGGAGGGGATCTTCTCGCGAGGAAGCCGATAAACCGGACGGTCTTCAAAGAAAGGGGGGGGGGGAAAAGGAATTGTATCTGGTCGCAATCCTAATGAGAGCCATTTCTCTAGCAAACATTCAGAGGATGACTTCCGGGGAAGGGAAACCCCCAAAAACTTCGGAAAAAGAGTGTTTTTGGGGAAATTACGGGGGGGAGGCTTAGTTGATTGACTGAAAATTTTAAAAGGTTTGTTGCTAGAAGGGGGGAGGGGGGAATTATATTCCGGACTAGTGCCACGTCGATATGTAAAAGGATGCAGGGGAAAAAAAAATGCTCCCTTCGTGCTAACGCTTGTTTTAGGCTTCCCCTCTAGGTGCCGGAAAGGCGCTGCATTTTGGGGGGTAGAAAGGTATAGCGCTCGCTCGCGCGAAAAGGGTTCACTAACGCATGGCCGTTTACTGAAAAAAAAGAAGGGAAAAACTAGGAGGACCTAGAGGAGTTTCTGCAGAGGGCTGGGGAAAGGGAAGGGGGAAAAAAAAAAGATGTACCAGAAGCTTTCAGTGGTTCAGGTATCCATACAATGGAATCTGATTTTCGAGCTTGCCTGGTGCAGAGGAGGAAACCTTACACTTCCTGCGCTTAAAGGGGGGGGCAAAGGGAAGGACTGAAAAGAGGGCTGGTAAAGGGGAATGGGCAAGGGGGAAAAGCCCTTGCTCTCAAGGGTGGGTAAGAGTGTGATCGTCGGCACATGTTTCAATGATGGACCTAGAAAAAAAATAAGTTGGAGGGGAAAAGAGGAGGGAAAACCTCTGGCCTTAACAGAAAAATGCTCGGAGAAAAATTTTCGAAGGGGAGAGTCGATTCTGGAGACAGGAAAAAACAATAGGTTTGCACTGAAAAGGCTGCTTGAAGTGGGATACCAGCTCAAGGGAATAGAAGGTGGTTAAGGAAATGAAGAAAGAAAAAAAAAAGAAGTGCCTTCGCTTATCGAGGATTATGGGGGTCGGATGAATGGGGGGAGGGTAGCTACATGACGTAAGCTTTGGTCATGGGAGGGAGGGGGGATATGCGCTTCGGGGAAATGTGTGTGAAATTTAACATGGGGGCGGCATGAGTTTCAAGACAGCGCGGCTTCGAGGGGGGGAAAAAATTGGTAAAAGAAAGGGAAACCTTCAAACATAGACCCTGTATCGGGAAAAAAAAAGAGGGTGGGCCCGTCTGCTAGATAGGGGGGGCGGCTTGAAGGGGGGAAAGGGGGTCGCAGAGGGACGGGGACAGTAGCTTACACGTTTAAAAGGGGAAAGGGGGGCACGGCTAAAGGGGAAGGAAAACGTAACTACGCAGAGTTCATGGCAGAGGGAGCGTAGGTGAATTTTTTATCGCAAGAGAAGGATTGGCAGAAAAAAACACGATGGTAGACGACGATGAGAGGGGGAGTACTAGCGTCGTAGTATGGAAAATGGGAGAGGGAGCGAGACCCCTTCAGTAGAAGAGGGAAAGGGGGAGCGTATTTGCTGCTGAGTATGGGATGCGAAGGGGAGAGTGGTTACTTTCTAGAAAGGGCTAATAAAGGGGGGAAAAAGTAGAAAAAAGGGAGAATTGAGGGGAGAAAGACCGTAATTTTACTCGTTAGGGGGGGTGACCCAAGAAAGGGGGGAAATAATTTTATAAGGGGGGTGTTTGTTTATAATTTCTGTTTAAAAAAAAAAAAGGAGGGAAAAAACGAGAAGGGGCGGTAAAGAGAAAATATGTATCATAGAGGGGGGCGATTTCTATCTCCATTCGGGTGCGTTAAACGAGCGCTAGCTTAAGGAGGTCTCGCGGCAGGGAAAGGGTCGACGAGGGTCGATGAGGCAAGGGGTTACTTGAATGCTTGGAAGGGTGGCAAAGGGGCCTTGGCACGCGTACTTTCCCTTGAAGCTTGAGTCGTATTAAAAAAGGAATCGAAAAGTCAGAAGACACGAAAGAAAGGGGGCGTCTGGCGCATTGTGTTGGAATCGGGAAAAAATTAGCGAAAAGCAGTTCGAGGGGGCTGTGAAAATGTGGGGGGGGGAGTCCTATCAAGAAACGATGGTGGAATTGGGGGGAAAACAAGGCTGCAAAATGGCGGGGAAGGTTTTTTAAAGGCCGGAAAAAGGATCTGCATTGAGAAGAGCCAGGGGGGGGTTCTACATCTTCATAGTTCTATTTGGGGGGGGTGATGGGGGAAGGAGGAGATAGATCAATTCATATTGCTATAACCGATTGAGTGACGAGTAGGAGGGAAAACCGGGACAACGGCCCAAGTTTCCTTGGGAGAGGCCCACTGGGTGCAGGAAAAAGACGAAAAAAAAGGGTCCGGGGGGAAAGGGGGGGGGGTTTTCCCTGTCTCTTAAAGGGTGAAGATAAAGGGGGGGTGGGGGAAAGGGAAAATGGGGAGGAAAGTAAAAAGGGGGAAATACTCACGAAAAGAGGGGGAAAGGGGAGGGTTAGCACACTTCAACTCCTGGGTGTGTCGAAAGAAAGTGATATGCGCAGTGTAGAGGGAGGTGATTGTTGCTCTAAGAAAAAAAAAAGGGGCTTCAAGCGGACTACGAAAAGGGGGGGATGAAAAGCAGGCTTCCTGATACGGAAAATGCGGAAGACGGGGGAAAGGCCTGGGAGGTTAGCCCTTGGGAAGAAATCGGGGGCTCTTCTGCATGGGTAAAAAAAAATCAGATGTTCTTCGGGACAAAGGGGAACCACTGTTCCTTCGCGGGCCTGTCTGATGAGGGGCCAGCCGGAATGGGGGGTAAAGAGAGGGGGAGTGTCTTTGCGTGGGGGTATTAGAACCACTTGGATATACATGGGGGAGGGAAAAAGCGCGAGGTCCCCGGGGACACGGCTATGGAAAGGGTCGCACCGAATCTTCCCACATCACAACCAGTGCGAATAGGAAAAAACAAAGGGATCAAGGGGGAGGACTCGTCTGAATATGGGAATTGGAGGGGTCAGTATTTGTGCCCCACACAATCCCTTTGGTTACGGACAGGCATAGAGGTTTACTGGGGGTCAGGGGGGGGGGGGGGACAGGAAGAAAGAGAGGGGGAAGGATTTGAGGGCCGGGGAAAAAAATGTCGGATACAAGAAAAAGGAAGAAGGTGATGTATGCTGCAGGTTGGTCCTTCAAAAGGGGGGGGAAGCGGAGGGAAACTGGGAAAAAGAAATATAGCGGATTAAGGAAAATTTTTTGCTATCGTGGGAAAGTGGGGGGGAGACGTGCAGCTGGGAAGCTAGTCGGGCCACAAAAGGGACTAAAGCAGGAATTTGCGCAGAAGGCCTAAAAAGGGGGGGAAAGGAAAGGCTTATGTCCCAGAAGCTCTAGAGGGAATTGTATTGTCGATGCGAAAAAAGTGCTCCTCAGTCAGGGGAACGCGTTGGAGCAGATTCTCTAAAGGAGGGGAGGGGGGAGGAAAAAAAAAAAGCAACGTCCGGGGGAAAAGGGGAAAACAACCTCGGCTAATCGGAAGAGAAGAGAGACGACTTTCTGGCATAAACGGAAGGGGACTTGTGGGCGGACTGGGTCAGGAGTAATGAGGACTGGGCAGGGAAAAGACTGTAGCGGGGGGGAGTAGCATTCTACTGTCTATGTACCGGGAAAAGGGGGGAACCCTCAAGGGAACATACATGGTGTGTGAAAGGGAGAACCTGGGGGAGTCGGCCGTGAGAGGAAAATGGGACTGTAAAGAGGTTCAGCGCTAGACGGAGTAAGAAAAAAGGGTTATGTTGAAAGCAAAGTTAGAGGAAAAAAAGGGCAATTCAGGAATCGAGGGGTCTCTGTTTTGGGGAAAGCCGATGCACTAAGGGAATAAGCACAAAAAAAAGAGGGTTAACAGACACGTGGGGGGGGAAAAAAAAAAAAAGGAGGGAACATTGCAAATATTTCCGAAAGGTGAAGGAGAAGGAGAATGCACGATGATTGAAACTTGTATTATTTGGGAGGAGGCTTGGGAAAAAAAATAGCGAACAGTCGGGAAAAAGGGTGAGTTCTTCTACTTGGGGCACGAAAAAAAAGTTTCCAAGTTTTTGATACCCAAGTAAACGAGGAAAAATGAAATAGAAAAAAAGAAAAAATTCTTCAATAGGGGGGAAACTGCGGTGAAACTTAGCATGGACCCATTAACTTTAACTATCCTTAAAAGGACTGCGAAGAAGTTACACATTCACTCTTGCTATCTCAAATAACATAAAGTGAACGCAAGTCTCAAAGAGGGATGTTCAAAGGACAGTCAAAAAAAAGGAGGAGAGTAGATTTGATTTTCACTCATGGGATAGGGGAGGGAGGAAAAAAAATCACGAATATGTGATGCCCGATTCAGAAAGCGAAACATGGTGTGGAAAAAAAAAAAAGAGAGTCCGGGGGGGATCGACGTAGCAAAATATTCTTTTCGCAAATCAGCGGAAAAAAATGGAAAACCGAAGGGTCCGTAAGAATGGAACCGGGAGAAAAGGGTTGGCCGTCGGGGGGAAAAATGGGGCTGAAGAACGTTCCACTTGGGAGGGTGATAGAATACTCGCTAAAAGAGGGGAATGGTGCGAAAGGAAAAAAAAAGATGAAAAAAGGCAGCGTTAAAAGGAAGCTTTCTTTCTTGGACGTAAGACCAGTATAGGAATGAAAGGCGCGGCTGCTGGCGTCGCATATTAAAAAAGTGCGGGCGATTTCGCGTTGGGGAAGAAAAGGGGTCCCCTGGGATAAGGGAAAAAAAAATCCTAGTGAGAATTATTCCTGTAAGGCGGGTTGCTCCGCTGATTTGAATGCCACAAGCGAGGCAAAGAAGGGGGTCTGAGGTGGATTCGGGAAGGGGGGAAAATATACGAGAAAGGGGGAAGAAAAGAAGACTATTCCTCGCTATTCTGTACAAGGAATGAGTCCATTCGTATCGAAAATGAAGAGCGGACCACTAGGAAAATTTCCTAGCGCGGGAGATCACTTGGAGGGCTTCTCAGTCTTCGTTGAGAAACCTCGCGTCCATGGGGAAAGAAAGAGAAAAAGGGGGAGGTCAGTCGTGAGAGGGGGGGAAAAAGGCTCCGTTTTCCCGGAAAATGGGGGACGAGAGATCTCGCTCGCCCTACAAGTATTTAAGGGCAAAAAAATGTCTCGAAAAACACGCTTCAGGGGACTTGCCCAGGAGAGGAAAAAAAAGAGCTTGCAGTGGGGGGGAAGCTTCATCACCAGGAAAACAGTGTCTCTGCTTCATGGACTGGGGGCCCTAAAAGGGCTACGGGGGGCAACGCGCGATGGAAAAGGGACGAACGAAAGAAAGAAAAGATCTGAAAGTATGAAAGAGGGAGGGGACGAAGGTCCGTCCTTCCACAGCAGGTCTTGTGGCAAAAAAGTCTCGAGGGTCAATCTCGTTACGGCCGGGGCAAGAAATTAAGGAAAAAAAGACCTTGCGGAAGAAACTATGGTGTCGGTAAGGAAGAGTGTGACAGGTTCTGTGTCGCTCGAATCCCAGGATCAAAGAGAGTCCGTGGCAGCTTGAATTCCTGCAAAAAGTCATTGCGATCAAGGAAAGAAAGGGGGGAAGCGAGAGGACTATCGCGCGGGGAAAAAAAAAAAGGGAGTTGCACCGGTGTAAAGGAGCGCGTGGCTTATTTTGGGTGACATATTCAGAGCGAGACCCGCTCCCCTGTGAAAAGAGGTCCATTTGGGCGGTAACACAAAAAAAAAAAAAAAAAGTGGAGGGATGCTTCTCGTGCGGCTAAAGGACATATAGGCAGTAGGAAAAGAAAAGAGCGTCGGCGATCTCATGACGCAGGAGGGACGGGGCTGTTCTTCCTGGAAAAGAAGAGGAAGAAAAGGGGTTGCAAAAGGACACAAATAGGCCGCAGGTCGCGGCAGCAGGGGGGAAGGGGGGAAGGAAACTCGCTCTCGGCGTCTTGGCGTAAAGTGGGGCTGCATCGGAAGATGACATCAGTTGTCCGAAAATACTAAACGGTAGGAGGAGGTAAGGAAGGGGGAGGCAGGAGGAAAAAAATTAAAAAAAAATAGGCGAGGGTGAGGAAAGGAGTTGGACGCGCATCTACTCTTCGGGAAGGGGATTTGGCGACTATCAGAAAAGAAAAAAGGGGGATTAAGGGAGGGGGAGGAGAAATCGAAAGAAGAAATTAAGAAAAACTAGTCGCTTCGGGAAAAGTAGTTTTCAATGGGAAGTCATTCGGAGGGGAGCGGAGAGTATATTAGTAGAAATGATTGTGGGTGATGGGGGAAAATGTGGGGGAAAAATTTCCCCGAGGAGAGGTAAAATTGGGAAAAAAAAGGAGCATTCGTCCCCACATTACTTCAAAAGTGGTCAGGGGGATAAAAAGGCGCAGTTTGCTCCGCTCATAGTAGTAGAAGGGGGAGGGGCGACTAACGGTCAGGGCGATGGGAGGAAAGAAAGGAATTAAAAGTTCTATGATTTCGATGCAGATCTCCTGCGCTTCAGAAGAGCAAAAACAGAACTCCCAGCGGCCGAACATTAAATAACTCCGGGAATCATGAGTTCATGACTGCCGAGGAAATTTCGGGGAGGGTCTCCTGACGATGAAAGGCTCTTATATATTCAGAATTGAAACCAGCAGAGATGACTCCTCTTATTCTCTTCTTTCTCTAAAACTTGTCTAAACCTAAAAAAAACCCCCCACAAAAAAAAAATACACCCAAAAAAAAAAAGGTTCCCAACCCCAAAAAGACCGCTTTCCTCCCTAAAAAAAAAAACCTCCCCTTCTACAACAAAGACAAAAAAAAAACACTCGCTGTGTCCCCAAAAAATCCTATTCTATTACCTGAAGATCGGTAAATCTTGTGAAGGTTTCTTGTTCTAGGGGGAAAAGAAAGCATGTGATTAAGGGGGGAAGATTGATTCATATTAAACTTCCGGTGTGGGATTAGCAAAGGAAAGGGCAATAGCTCCTACCTCTTAGGCTAATTGAGAACAACTGAGTTCTGAATAAAAAAAAAAAAAAATGGGGAAAGAAAGAAGAACTAGACAGTGGAGGAACCTGAAGACCAGAAATTCTAATCCTTCGAGATTGAAAACTGGCTTATTGCAAAAAGAAACGAAAGGGAGCAGTCAAGGGGAAAATTCTTGTGGGAGGGAAGAAAAAACTTTTCTCAGCCAAGGGATCAGGAAAAAAGGGGGGGGATCGATGCCTCATATTCAGAGGAAATATGGGGGTCTATGCTTAGCGTAAGGGGGTAGAAATTAGAAAAAACATACATTTCAAAAAAAAATTGATGCGTCGACTGTTGGAAGAGGAAAACTTTAGTGGCGAGAAAAGGCAACAGGGCCGGGGAAAAGAAATGGGGTATGCCGTCTGGGGCAGATCCTGGGGAAACCCAGACTGCGGAAAAAAAGTGACAGCTGGCGAAGAGATAACTAGATCTCTCAGGAAGGTTACAAAAAATAGGGCGTATTTTTGTCTGAGAGAACAATTCGACATAGAACAGGGGGGTCGGATTATTGATGGAAAAATGCATTGGATTGCCGCCGTAGCACGGGGCAGGGCACCGTAAAAGAACTAAAGTCCTTTTGGGACAGGACGTAAAGGAGTTTGTTGCCCCGCTCGTCGACGGTACGTGCGTCGGAAAACAGGAAAACACGGGGGGGGGGTTTGGCGGGGGGAGACCCTTGTTGGCAAACCGGGGGGAGGGCCGTTTTTTCTGCGCTGCGTGAGGGGAAAAAAAAAGATTCCAGGGCACTAGCTTCTGTCGTGAAAACATCTATCAGTCGACAGAGGGGAGTCGCACAGGGGAAAGGGACGGAATCGGAAGCATGTCAAGGGTCAAGCCGTGCTTGTCCAGAGGGAGAGGGGAGGGGGGCGAGGAAAGAAAACGCGTTCAAGAAGGGGAAAAAAAAGGCTAGAGTTCTGTTGTCCGCCGATTCGAGGGGGTAGGTGTTTCTAAGAGAGGAGTGGTGGTATTCCTCAAACGCACTGGACATGGGGTAGGAAAAAAAGGACAGCACGCCGGGGGGGGACGCCCAAAGAAAAAATAGTAGAAGAAAGAGAGGGGAAAGCTTCATATGCCTTTGCATCTCCGCGGAGGTTGTCGCTTCTCCGGGGGCGATTAGTCTTTGTAA
>Ga0179593_1682816_pt1 | contig 10007 bp, 21 predicted proteins | sample CZODoug2_1_08_16_FD_185931 | JGI IMG/M metagenome (GOLD analysis project Ga0179593, IMG submission 185931) | Vadose zone soil fungal communities from Angelo Coast Range Reserve, California, USA - CZODoug2_1_08_16fungal (PacBio error correction) | ecosystem: Environmental > Terrestrial > Soil >...
CGTAAAAGCAAACTTCTGGGGTCAACGACGATGGTTCAGGGGGGGGAGAAAAGTCACTAAGAATATGATCGTTAAAAATGTAGGGGGGGATCGTGACAAGTTTCTTGGGGGGGGGTTGGGAAAAATCGGGGAGGGAAGAAAAATAGAAGGAGCCAAACATTAGATAACGCAGGATCCTACAATGGGGAAGTGAGAGACAGGCACTATCTCTGCGTAATTTGGGAGAGAAAAAAGGCTCATAAGAAAAAAGGAAGGAAATGGAAGAAAAGGTGGGGGAAGAAGCGTATGACGAGAGGGGGGGAGAGGGGAAAAAAAAAGGACGGGTTAAAGAAGAGGGGGTCAACGTCTGCATCGTTGTTATTTCTAGTAGCACTCGGGGAAAAAATGCACCTTGAAAAAAGTCCAGAGGAACCGGCTAAGGACTGGGTAAAAAGAAGCAGTTGGGAAGAAAGGGGAAAGAATTCCTGGTCGGAAAAAAGGTCAGGGTAAAAAAGATAGCATAATCGGTGCACTCAAAGGCAAGCGAAAAGCGATCTGGGAAAGAGAAGACTGGCAATCGGAATCGAGAGGGGGGGGAAAGGTGAGTCGCAACTGTCTCTTGCTACGCCGATGAAAAGGAAAAAAGCTAGATAGGAGGTGCACGCGTTGGGAAGTCACATAAAAAATTTCGAGCAGTGAAAACTCTTCCAGAAACTTGCGAGCACTTTCAGGGCTAAGGAAAGAAATAAGAAAAAAAAAAAATCAAGAAAAGGAGCAATTTGGGGGAGGGAAGAAAAAGTCCCGCGAAAACCTGCGAGTTAAAACAAAGGGGGTCGATCAGAAGACCCCGGCCGGAACCACAAACTCTGCGGGGAGAGGGGTCGGCAATAAAAAACAAAAAAAAATGTGGGGGGGGAGGGAAAAAATCCGCAGAAAGGGAGACATCGGACGGTAAGGATTTAGACAGGTGGAAAAGTGGGGGGGGAGGATGTCTATCTGTCCAACGGGAAAAGGAGGGGATATCGTTTTCAAAACCAACACAGTCGAAAAACGCGTACTTACTCGGGAAAAGGGAGGGGAAACAATCTTTTGACCCTTGGGACGGAACGTCAGTCTTTTTGGCGAATGAATACCAGGTTAAGAAGGAAAAAAGGGAGGGGGATCTGGGCCAAAACTGATAAAACGTGAAGGGGAAAAAGGCCACCAAACAGGTAGCAGAGGGACGGGAGAAGTATCACACGGAACGCCCAAAGTTCGCCACGAACCCCGTTGGGGGGAAAAACGTCCGTGGAAAGGGGGGAAAGAGTTTGTGGAAAGAAAAAAAGGAAAAAAAGGGGACCAAACCACGAAGCGAATATAGAGTTACTGTGGAAGAGAGACAAAACAACAACAAAAAGAAGAGGGGAAAAGAAGGAATGTTGTATGAGAGGCGTGTCCTGGGAGGGAAAAAGAGGTGCTGTCCAAGGAAAAAGAGCTTGGAAAAAACACCACCGGTAACGTGAGAAAGGGGAGTCGCAGATGGAGAAAGGGAAGAAAGATAATGGTGTTGGGCAGGAAAGGGGTTGCAAAAACGTCGAGTACAGCAGGGGTATCACCGAAGTATCAAGAAAAACTCGAGAAAATTCCAAAAGAGGGGGATTAAAAGGGCAAAGGAGGGGGGAGGTACACGCCACCGAAACACATCAATACAAAAGACGAGGAAGGGGGTGGGGAGAGTACCTACACACTACAGGGCGACCTGTGGGGGAAAAAGTACCGATAGAAAAAAAAACCTGGAACAACAGAAGAGCAGGCCGAACGATGGATAACTATCGAAGGGAAGTTCGCGGGGGAGTAAGCCTAAAGGGTCTGCCGTATCCTCAGGAGTTGGGAGGATGGTTCCTGCCTGGGGGGTCTTCTGAAGCGACCCAAAGAAAGGGGTTTGAAGGAAAAACGGTATCAGAAAGGAATTCGCAGTGACCGGGGGAAAAGGTGCGGCAGCTATTCCGTTTTGCAAGGGTTTCGTCATGGAGGGAGGAAAAGGCTGAATTTTCGGAATTAGACTGATGACCGAGACAAAGGATGCTCAAGCAAGAGGGATCGGGGGGGAGGGCGATCTGGAGGTCGTGCAGGTACTAAAAAGCGTGGAATTTCCCAGCTATGGAGGAGAGCAGCAAAAAAAAAAAGGAAACTCAAGTAAGCTTGAAGGAAGGGGAATTCCAGGGGAAAAAAATCCGGGAAACCCTTGGAATAAAAGAAAGTTGGTGGGTTTCGGAGAAGAGAACGGAAACTTGCCAAGATATGATAGCTCTGGGGACAGTGTCGAAAAAGAAGGGTCCCAGAACAGGTAGCATTAGGGTCCACCGTGAGGACAAAGAGAAAACAAAATCGTAGGAAAGGGGGAGGGACAAGAACGCACTAGTTGATAACGCTCGAAAAACAAACCATCCCACAAAAGGAAAAAGAATGGGCGACCCTAAAAGGAGTAAAAGAACCTGGAGACATCTGGAGAGGATAGCAAGAGAAAGGGACCAGCGGGGGGAATTAAAAAGGTAAAGCTAGTTGCAAAATTCTACGCAGCTAAAAATCTTGGTGGGGGAGGAATCTCAAGCAGGGGAAGAGTAGTCAAATGGGGAAAGGAGAAGGACTTTATCTGTATGGGGTTTGCGTCAATTTCGCCTCTTTAAAACAGAGGCAGTGGTTTCCAATACACGACACTTAGGGCGAGAAGAAAAAGCCTCAATGCGGGGAAAAAGAGAGAACCTCTAGGAGGGGGAAGACCAAAAACGCCCATAATCTATTGAATTTCTACAAAGCATGCATGGGAGGGGGGGGGAGGGAGAATACAATCAACAAACAAGGAGTCTGAAAAAGAAGGCGGTAAAGAAAAAATTCTTTGGGAGAGGAGAGAGCTAGGGCGGTGTATCAAGTGCAAAAAACTAACGGAAGGAGAGAAAAAAAAATTGGGTATACTACTCAGGGAGGGGGGTTTATTGATTGCATCGGAGCTTGGGGGAGAGGGGGTGCCAACATTATCATCCCGCCGGTGGATAACATCCAAAATTAGGAGGGAAAGGAAATAATATCGGCGGGGAAGTTGGCGAAAGAGGAAAACATAAGGTTTCAAAAGGGGGGGAAAGGGGGTTTCGCGAGGAATCCTAAGATGGTACAGGAGGCACTTTTGTCCGGATTTGGGGATCAGCTTTGGAAGGGAAAAAAAAAAAAAAAAAAAAACCCCCCCAAACCCCCCCCCCCAAAACGCGCAGGGAAGGTGGAAAGGAGTTGGATGTCGATGAGTTAAAAGGAAAATGGAAAGAGAAGGCGGCAGACCGGGTGGTGCTGGGAACGCCTTTGAAGAAAGGGAGAAAGAGCCTGGGGGAAAAAAAGCAGAAATTCGTTGCAGAAAAGAGTTGAACAAGACAAAAAATTCAGGAAAAACGCAAAAAGAAAAAAAGGAAAAAGTTAACGGTATCTCCAGGTCATCGCGGGAAAAGGGGGGAAGGAAAAAGGACTTATCGCAAATTGCGAGACGACGCCGGACCCAGAGAGCTCTAGTTGGAGGAACCCGTGGGAAGTCACATAAACTATCTAAGAGACCATTTAAAAAAAAAGACTCTGAAAAAAGCCAGCTGGCGTCATCCGCGAATTCCAACAAAGTCGCCGGAAAAGGGAGGAAAAGGAATCAAAGGAAAGGAAGGGGTTTCGGGGGAAAGTCGCCTTTAAAGACTCCTGGTGCCCCGGCAGGAGTCTTCCACAAATCTTTTTCGAGAAAAAAAAACAAAGTAACCAGCAAACTAAAACAACAAAGAAAAATCTTCGCAGAAAGAAAAAGGGGAAGGCTGAGGGATGGGAAAGGGGGGCTCGAAAATAAGGCGCTAGGTCAAATATTACGCGGAAAAGAGAAATGGGGAAAAAGGGTAATCCGGGTGCCGGGGCTTTGAGGCCGGGAGTGTGTAGGGGAAGAATTCTGGGGAAACCCCAGAAAAAACCCTCGGAATTAGGGGGGAACGCGGGTTACAGCACTACAATTCTTGTTGGCAAAAGGGGGGGGAAAACGGAAACGGTGGGGCGGAGTGGGAGGGAATCTCGAAGTTTGAAGGGAGAACTCTTTTATTAAACCACCCGGGAGACTTCTACAGGACTGGAAAAGAAAAACCAAACACAGAAAAAGATTGCTTAAGGGAGAAACTATCGGCTTAACGCCAAAAGGAAAAATTGTCCACAAAGCGTAGGGGGGTGACGCACTTGGACAGCAATCAGAGGAATCAAGTCAAGCCCACTCATACAATAAGAAGGGGGAATAGAAAAAAGAAAAAGAAGAGAGAGAGCACAGGAAAGGGGGGTATGGAGGAGGAGGGAAATCACCTATGACGTGGTGACACAAAAGGGAGAAAAGCTCACACAGGTGGGGAAAACTAAACGTTGTGCGGAAAAGCGAGAGGAACTGAATCGTGGGCAAAGGTCTAGGGGAAGAAGGGTGTTGGGAGCTTCCGGAGGTGTGGAAAGGAAGTTTTTCAGAAAAGAAAGAACGGAACAGAGAGTCTGGCACCCTTCAGCAAAAGGACGGTGCCGGAAAAAGTGGGCAACGATGGGGGAAAACAAAGAAAAAGAAAGTCACGCGTGGAATCTAAAAAAGGGAGGAGTGTTGGGACAAACGATTAAACAACGACAACTAGCGGGGAACTATAACTACAGAAAAAGCGGCTAAACGGGCCAAACATATTCTTATGGGGAAAAGTCCGGAAAAGAGAATCGCCTATCCGGGGAGGGGGTCGAATCATCCAAAAAAAAGAAAAAGCCTCAATGTCAAAAGGGGGGTTTCCGGGTATTTCTGCATCTCGACCAACTATTTTTGAAAAAGAAGGGAAAAGGGGGAACGGGGAGCCTCCAAAAAAAGGAAAGGGACGAGACGGTCAGCTATGGAAGGGGGGCTCATTTGATTGGTAGAAAAAGTCTTCCGGCTGAAGGAGAAAGAAACTTGGGATAGAAAGTTCCTGGGCGTGGCAACCTGTTCCGGGGCTGAGGACGTACAGGGGAAGGTTCAACAAAAGGGGGAGAAAAAAATTTCCCAAACGAAGTATCGCAAAAAAAAAAAGAGCCACGAGCATGGGAAAGGAAGCTGTGAAAGTAACTGGAATTCCCAAGGGATCCGAAGTCCCTAGAAAATTACAGAGGGGGAGGGGGGAGGCTAAGCTGACCGAAGCGTGAACTATGAGTATAGCAGTTGGTTACTGCTGAAAGTTTGCCTACCGGCTCATGGGGAAACGGGCTGGGGGAAAAAAAAACCTGTAGGAGCCTAGAGGGAGTTCCTCTGTGTGGGTTGCATAAAGGTGCAGGGGTAGGGGTAACGATCTATAACCCACTATACAAGGTCTCTAACCCTAAATTGATAATTATGGGAAAGACAAAGGGGGAGAAGGGGGAGAGCTTCAAACTGTGGACCGGCAAGCCAACGGGGGGAAAGCTCTAAAAAAGAGGAGTCATAAGAGTCTCAAATTCTCGCAGCGGAGAGTGGAAAAAAGAAAAAAGACATGAAGAATACGATTTAGGGATGAAACGTCAGGGGGACGGATAAAAATGTTGTGCGCAATTTCATCTTGCACCTACTCGGGTGGAGACCAACGATGCCACTTGGGGGGGGGGAAAAAAACACCAAGAAAGGGACTTCGCTATCCAAAGGAAAAAAAGGTAGTCTCGTGAAAGGGAAGTCTTATTTGATACAAACCGCACATAAAAAGAAGCGTTCGTTCGGGACCAGCCGGTCGTCTTGGGCTGGTTACTTCAGAGGAAAAGATGATGGAAATAAAAAAGGAAGAAAGGCATCGTAAAAAAAGCCTGTCTGGGGTCCTCGAGGGGGAAGACTAAACGGGAAGGATCGGTTCACGCCTAGCATGGGACGGTTGTAATCTAGAAACCGCAGTCTTGTGGAAGGGGGGGGAAAATTGAGAGGGGTAGCCCCGCGGAGGGGAAAATTTAGAAGTGAAAAAAAAATTCTCAGAAATCCAAAAAGCAATATACGGCGCCTTACAAAGATCTCTGCGGCGAGTTGATCTTGTAGGGGGAGAAGAAACTTCATCAAGAAAGGGGGGAATCAGAGGACCGCCGGGAAATGTGGGACAGAGCTTGTGTCGAGGGGGCAGAAGAAGGTGAGGGAGCAGACAAGTCTGTCATCAAGTGATTTCTAGAGGTATCAACGAGAGAAACCGGGAAAAAAATTCTCTCTGCAGACCGGGGTGTTGTCTAGATGGGGGAAAGCACGTGGGGGGAGACCTGAAAGAACCCGGAGCAGAGGAACACGCGGAGCTTCTAAGATCGTGGCAAGCTCCAGCGTCAGCTTGGAAAAAAAAAAAAAACATGAACCCAAGAGGAAAGCTCTGTAATGCGGAGCACGTGGAAGAAAAATAAGGAAACATTGAGTGGAACTCCGTGAAAAGAAGCTCTATAGATTTTGTACCCCACAAAGTTCCGAGGGGGAAGAACAGAACAAAGACCGCGCAAGGGAAAGGAAAGTCTTTCCCAGGAAATGAAACCTTATTCCGAAAAAAGGAAACCAAGGGGGGGGGGGTGAACTAAATGACTAAAAAAACGGAATCGCTGACATGGGGAGAAGGAATCCCAAAGGAAAAAAGTCTCCGGTTCAAGGAGGGGAGCTTCACCACCCCCGGTGGGGAGAGATGCGAATGAATCACCCCTTCGGGTTCATCTTCGGAAAGCCAGGGAGTGGCCTAAGAAGGGAGGGAATGAAAAAAAGAAAAAGGGGGCTAAAAGTACAGGAGGTAGATCTATGAAAGTTTTAGGGAATTCGGGGGCCGATAGGTACTGGGCAAAGATCGACTATAATTTCTTTGGTAATCGTCGGTTTCAAAAAAAAAAAAGAAGCAGAGTAGTGAGGGGAATCGCCCCAAGTGGAGGGGGGACAGCAAACAATATAGGAAGGACGGGTTCGGAAGGGGGCATAATCGAGGTGGAAAGAGACGTTAGCGGACAAACACGGTTCGACGTGGAGGAAAAAAGGCAGAGAAAAAGAGAAAACTTCGCTCCCATTCCGAGAGAATCGGCTTAACAAATTAGCCACGTCAGGTTGGGGAAAATCGACGGTAGGCGAAAGGGTCACTCACTTTTGTACAGCAAAGGTTGAAATCACGTACCACAAGCTCCCATACAATCGAAAGACAGGAACTCTGAAAAAAAAAAAAAAAAAAAGATATAAAAAGGGAGGGGTATGGAGATAAAGGGGAGGTTGCAAGGACGTGAAAAAAATGAGGTATAACCCCGCCGATGCTGGGGAAACAAAAGGTGAAAAGTGGGGAAAGAAAGGGGACGTCAGAAGAGAGACAGGAAAGGGGGCGGGTGAGATACTGCTGTTTCAATGTTCCACGTCTACTGGAAGGTTTGCGTAGAGAAAAGGAAAGAAAACTCTAAGGAGGGGAGAAAGGCCTCAACAAAACCAGGGGTACGGTTTCAATCAAATGGGCAACAAGAGGGGTTGCTGGCAACCTTGGACGAAGGGGAAAATGGCGGGCAGCGAAACATGACTGTGTAAAGGAAACGACTAGGAAGCGACATAATAGGGTAAGAAGAGGAAAACCTATAAAATAAATGCTACCGGCGAAGGAGAGCAGCAAAAGGGAAAAAGGAAAAGAAAAAAAAAGCCGTTTCGAAGAAATCCACACTTCTTGAAATGGTGTCGTTTAGGGAAAAACTCAGGAGGGGGGGAGGGGGTCCGGCTTTGGGAGAAAACCACGCGGGGGGGGGTGTTGAAGCCCTCCGAACGCGCAGGGAAAGGAAGAAACGCAAAAATTGATAGCTCAGCGGACGTTTGCTCATTGCTGCGTTTCGAGGGGAAATCCGAGGGGAGGAAAGAGGTGCCCGAAAAGGAAGTCAGTCTCAAGGGCCCGAAAAGGAGAGGAGCGAAAAAACTGAACGTCGGGCAGGTGACACCACTGAAAATTGTCACCAAGACTCATTAGAGGCTGGAGGTCAGAAGCGGGGAACAGAGAAAGGGGCCAGTCATCGTTAAAAGTCCGGATGGAAAAAAATAAAAAAAAAAAAAAATGGCACGTAAGGACCTAGAGGACATAAGCATTGTTCTGCGAAAGGCTAAGATGGAGAGGGGGCCACGGAGATCCGAGGGGGAAAGTGAGAGAAGGTTTCAAAAAAACAGGTAGCAGTGGGGCCAAAAAAGAAAAAGGCCAAAAGGGAGGAAGCGCGAGGAAGAAGGTTTCTAAGGTGGCATGCTCACCGAGGGATACAGAAAAACCCACGAGACAGAAAGGAAAAAAAAAAGCCTTGCGAAAAAGAAAAAAAAACACTGAAGGGGGAACATCTAGGCAGCGCGACTATTCAAAAACGCATTGCCAGGAGCTGAAAGCGGGAGGGAACACTACCAAGGAAAGAAAAAGGAAAACTACTGGAATGCTCGCAATCATCCATTACCGGAGGGAGACTGCGGGATAGGGCTCAAGGAATCTTGCCACCGATGTTCTAAAAAAAACAAGAAAAAGGGTTAAAATAAAAAAAAAAAATGAGTGGCAGCGAAAAAAAAAAGATGAAAAGAAAAAAAGTTTAGGTTGGCATTCAAAATCCCCATAGAACGCATGCTTCGGCGACCAGGGCTTTGAGGAGGGAGGACGGGTCCACACAAAAAGGGAGGGGGGAAGGCCACTGGAGGAAGAGGAAAACGTAAAAAAAAGTCGACAAGGGGGGGGAAAGGGAACGGTGGGAGGCGAACTAATACGGGATGAAAAAAAGGTCACGCCTAGCACGGCTTGGATCGCTGAAAGAAATTGTCCTTGGTGTCAGGTGGCACACCAGTCGGACACCAGAGGAGGGGAATTGAACAAAACCAGTAGCCTATACCGCCGTGAAAGACTCCGACTAAGGTAGTAACGAGCAGGCTAAAAAAGGAATAGGAGGGAGGGGGGAAAGGGATCAGGAAAAAGCTCTTGGAAGGAGGGGCATGAAGGTTGCAGAACGCAGGGGGGAGGGAGCACTAGCGGGGAACAGCAATCTCTCAAGCTGGGTTTCTCGCACCCGTCGTAAGAATGATGTCGATCGGGGAAGAAAGAGGGGAGAAAGGGAGGAAAATTCTCTTCTCCCGGGGGGGGGGAGGGTTCCCGAAGGCAAAAAATGCAAGACTATCCTAAGGAACAAAAAAGTAGATACCAGAGATCGTGTCAAATCCTCGGGCAGCGCCGACACAACGAAGGAGGGGGAAAGAATGAAGGTAAAGGGAAGGAGGGCCTGAAAAGGGTACTCCAACCGAAGAAAGGCTTATGGAGAACTGGGAGGAACAACGGGCACCACGGGCTTCTAAAAAAAGCTCTATAGATTGGGAAAAAGACCGCAGTGGTGAAAGGAAAGAGAAAACATCAACAAAAGGGGGACCGCTCCGCGAAAGAGGCGAGCAGCATCAGAAAGGAAGCAGAAGAACTTAACGAAATCAATGAGCAGAGAGAAGCTAGCATTTGGGTAATGAAGTAGAAGCCCCGGGACAGGCAACCCCCCCCGCAGGGGTTCAAAAAGGGAAGAAGACCCTTCCTGAACTAATCCTCAAAAACTATGGGGGAGTCATAAAAGGAATGGAGTGGGAGAGAAACGGATCAGCTCTAACGAATCGCGGTCTGCTAGGAGGGGCTGTGGGGAGCCTGTGAGGGGAGGGTATCTTACCTGGAAAAAAACGACGACCTATTAGAAAGGGAGGGGGAAAAAAAAAAACAACACCAAGGAGGCAAGAAAGCTGGATTTGTTCCTCTCCCAAGGTGCTTGTACATCACGAAAGGAAGGGGGGAAAAATTGAAAGGAGGGGAGGGAGGTAGGAAAAAGGGTTCCTAGTGAGGCCAGGAAGTGATAAAAGGAAAAAAAATTTTCAAAGGAAAAAAAACAACTGTCAAAAAAAAGTAAGGACCAAATTAACGATTCAGTGAAGAAGATGAACTTCCCCACGGTCACACTTTTCCAAAAGAGAGCGGCTACCTAAGTGGGTTGGGGGGAAAAAAGGGAACAGCAAACGGAAGAACCACTAAAGAAAAAAAAGAAGAATGAAAGGT
>Ga0179593_1704756_pt1 | contig 10007 bp, 13 predicted proteins | sample CZODoug2_1_08_16_FD_185931 | JGI IMG/M metagenome (GOLD analysis project Ga0179593, IMG submission 185931) | Vadose zone soil fungal communities from Angelo Coast Range Reserve, California, USA - CZODoug2_1_08_16fungal (PacBio error correction) | ecosystem: Environmental > Terrestrial > Soil >...
GGCGCGATCCCGATCGGGGAAAAAAAAGAGGTATTTTCAGAGATGGAGGGTACCACTCTCCAGAAATTGGGCGGGGGAGACGCGTCGCGATTGGGGTAGGGGAGCAGACAATGAGCCTTGGAAAGAAAAAGTGAATGGGCCGCCGGTTCATCGGCGAGGAAGGGACCCCCGAGAGGAAAAAAATCGTCGGCAAGCTGGGGGGTCTCATCGATCGTGAAAACTCACCGTCGAAAACCAGAAACAAAGGATGATTCAGGCGGAGCAGAGGGAAAGTTCGGAGAGGAGGAAAAACAATGTTTGCGAGAGTTTCAAACAACGGGGGACTGCCCAGAGTTCAAAAGATTAAGGCCCCTAGGTACACCATGCGGAAACACTTCTTAGGGAAGATAAAAATCCAACGCCGATGGTTAATATACCTTCAAAGCCCCACCAGTACCGATACTCCGATCGAGAAAAGGAAGAAAAAGAAGGGGGGCTACCCTCCTACTCAGGGTCTGAAAGGGGGGTTGCTTTAAAAAAGAGGTGTAGGATGCGCGAAAGAGAAAGTTATACAGGCAAAAGTTTACCTAGGATTGTCAGTTTTCAACAAATCTGAAAAGAAAAGTTGACGATCAATCACCATTGGGGAAAGGGCCTATAATGAACGGGGGAGAATTTCAAGATGGAACGTGACGAAATGGGAAAAGAGAGGAAAATCCTTCCGCCAGACATCCGCCAAAGAACCGTTGCAGACGAAATCGACACGAAGGAAGAGGACTGCTACGTTCACCAGAAGCAGTGCGAGGGGGGGGAAAAAAAACTTAAACTCGACGGAGGACGCCGTAGCCGGCCAGCTACGCAAGAGAAAGGTGGAAAAAGGGGAACAAATAAAACTCCTCTGGGGGGAGACGTTGGGCAAGAGTATAGAAACATTTAAGGCCCCTCGGTGGTCAAATGACTGCTTTGGAAAGTGGTATTTCTACCTGACTGGACGGAAAAAAATAGAAGGGGAAGAAACACAGTTAGATTTGAAACGAAGAAAAACTCGTCAGTGGTTTCGCCGACTAGTTACTCACAGAAAGATTAAACCACGAGAGGAAAAGAGGAAGCGGAGTAAGAAGAAAAACAAACTTTTTTGTTTGCTACCGGCTGCCCTCAGGGAGAAGAAAATCCTGTCACCAAAAACCCATGCACCCGCAAACGAAGATATCGCCCTGGAAGGGGGGAGGGGACAGAAGGGGATCGGACACGGGCGGCAGTCCAGGGTCACGATAGAAAGGGAAAGCCTCCGCTGAAATCAAATCGGCTGAGAAGGGAGATGAAAGGCGGAGAAAGGGGGCTTCAAAAAGCTCAGGCTCGGGAAGAGGTTTCTCGGGAGGGGATTCGAGGTAACCGCAAATGGAACGCGATGCCAGAGGCGATAACATCAGAAGTCATTTTTGACGGGGGGAGGAAAAGAACCCAGGAAACCATTATCGAAAAGCAAAAAAAGGACGAAATAAGCAGGGAGGGAGAATGCAGCGCAAATCCAGGATAACGTTAACCGCCAGGTTGGTCAGACGGAAATACCAACGGGAGGAGGAAGTACGCTGTCAGGGGGAAGTCTCGCCGGGGGAGAAGAAAGGCCCGCCTAACGCTTAGGAAACATGCCTGCTAATTAGAAAATAAGACTTGCAAGGGCTTTATCACTGATGGTCAGAAACCCAAACCCTCCTTGGAGGAGAGAAACAACAACGTATGAGGAGGGAGGAAAGATGCGAAACGTAGGTTTAGCCGAAGAACGCGTAGCTCGAGTGAGCTTAAAAAGGAGTGCCGCAATGCTAGAAAGTCGCAGGCAGGGGGAGGGGGGCTTCTACACCCTTAGAAAAAGAAGGAGAGGGTCCGCGAGAGCAGGACGAATATGGGCGTATGAAGACGAGAAACAAAAGGGGGGACTGGCATCATTATGGTGAGGAAAGCCGCGCCGAGAGGGAATTTACGAGAGCTTCGGACTGGTTGAGGGGGGGGGGGGCTTCCTAAAGGAAAGGGGGGGAAAAACGGATGATGGGAAGAAAGAGGTCATCGCGTTTCTAGGGCTCTTACCTCTTAAGGGAACTGCACAATTCTCCAAAGTGAAGAGAGATAGAGGGGGAAAATCTTGAATGAATCATTACTAGGGATTCCATCGGAGCCCAGTGATATCTCACAGTGGAGGGTGGAAATCAGTGAAGGTGGGGTCACTTGCAGGATTTAAATCAATGTCTGCTCAAAAGGGGGGGGCGCTCTCGTCTTCTCGGGGGAGGTTTCATTGTTTTGGGGGGGGGTGACAGGTTGAAGAAAGGGGAAAAAGGAAGGAAGATGGAAAAAAAAAGGGGGGGCTTGTGTCTGGCGTCTTCAGCAAGGAAAAGGTTTAAAATCTCTCTGGATTGGAAGCTTTATCGGTGGCGGAGAAGGAGGCGAACAGCGAGAGGTGAAAACTTTTACAGGAAAAGCCCGGAAGGAAAGGGTTTGACGAGGAAGGTGGGGTATCGCAGTGTGCGGGGAGAAATACACGTGTCAGCCCCCCCCCCAAGGGGAAAAACGAGGGCAGGGGAGGGAGGACTCCAAACGCGCTTCTTAGGAAAAGTATGGGGGACACTTGTTGACGGCCGCAGCGCGGGAGTGAGAGGCCGACGACCCGTCGTGGCCCGGGGCACTTGATAGGCGGGAGACCGATTCAGCGTCGCCCAGGGAGTCGTTTCGAGCGGCGTCAAAGGTCGAGTGGGAGGCTGGAGAGGACGAAGAATTTCATGAAAAAGGAAACCGTGGGTGGACCCACATTGAAGTAAAAAAAGTCCTACTTTATTATGACTCTAAAATGGGGGGGTCGAAACCTCGGTCCGGGAAAAAGGGAGGAATCACTACAATCCAGAATGGAATCTTAATCAAAGGTGCATCGTCAGAATAACGGGAAGGAACTCTCATTGCAAGGACGGAGGGGACGCCTTCAGGGGGTACACGCTTGCCCGAATGTCTCACACCTGGGAGGGGGGACTTCAGGGGTCAATCGGCGTTGGATGGATCCTTCATCGGAGCGTAAGAGGTGAAATAACAAGGGATGGGGGGAAAAATAGAAGGGGGGACTTTATCGCTGGGCAGCAGGGTGAACCCTAAGGGGACGATTGGCCAAGACCTATAAGAGGAGTTTTTTCGAAGGCGCTCCAGAATGAGGGGGGCCGATTATGGTGTCGATGCATCTGGGGTAAGGCCGATCGATGAGAAAACTTGCCCGACCATTGGGAAAAATCGTTATGTGGGCGAAAAAAAAGAGGCCGATGAACGGAGGAGGGGCACGGGGCAAAGAAGGGAAGGACGACAAAAAAGAAGGTACCCATTCTGGGAGAGGTGGTCTAAAAAAGGACATACAATCCGTCTTGTGACGGATTAGGGCGGCATCCATGACAGCCGGAAAAAGGAGATTTGGCGATCGAGGGAGGGGGAAAAAAAGTGGGGGGAAATGACGCTAGGGGGACGTCAACCCCAAGTGGAGAGATCTCCTCTGACAACACAAAAATATGATTAAAATATCGATAGCGACACCTTGGGGTGTATTTGCCAAAGAAAGGCTGAAGATTCATTGAAAACAAACAACTTGACGCGAAGGGGAACAGCCTTGTTCCCATTCATCGGGCTGGGGTATGCCCGAATCCCGATCTTCAGAGATGAGTAGGGAGGGGTCAACCAACTCTGCCCGAAAGGGGGTCGCGATTGGTGGTAGTATGAAAACTCGCCGTGCTGAAAGATCCCAGTTAACAGGGGGGATAAGGTTCATCGGCTAACTCAGAAAAAAGCCCGAAAAGAAAAAAGGGAAGGGTAAGAGGGGGGGAATGAATCCTTCCGAAACCGGATTGAGCCGGTCCTGCCATATAGGAGGGGAAGGTCTCATTCGGAAAGTTAGAACTTTAGTAAGGGGGATCTGTTCGGCCAATGTTGATTTTCTCGGACAACTTATGAAAAGGAAAAATCGATCGGCAAAGAATCCCAAGAAAGGCGAAAGAAAGAAAAACACTGCGGCGGGAAGAAAAGAAAACGCCGATTGGGGTCGAGAGGAGGACGCAAACAACAGGGTAGAACTATCGATGAGGGGGGGGGGCGGTGAATACTACCGAGGAGGTGACCCGCCTATCAGGCCGGGGAAAGGTGGAGGGTGTAGGGCGCGACGATGAGAACAGGGATACGCTTGACCCATTTTCAAGGGGGGGGGGGTCACAGGACCCGACGCCAAATGTTGGGATCATCCATGGTCAAAAAAAGGTGCCGATAATTCCGCGGACAGGAAGGACCTGTGTGGGAAGGGACACGGAAAGAAGGGGGGAAAACTGCACGTATTCCGCAGAGGAAGAAATGCACTATACCAGGGCCGACTCTCAAACGAATATCGCTAAAGCCCTGAAAAGAACGAAAAGGTAAGCGGCCTACCAAGTTAAGAAAGGGCTCGAAACGAAGGAGCGGCATCTCGCTCAAAAAAAAAATTGGGGGAAAAAGGTCTCAAGGGTCGCTACTAATAAGCGGGATTAGAACCTTAAAAGCCCTCGTTGTAAAATTACTTCAAGGGGGGGCCAACGGTCTACTAAACAAAAGGAGAAACAATCTCGAAAGTTAAAGGCGAAGAACCTACGCGGTTGATTGGAACCCAAGTAAAAGGTGGGAGGAGTCACGATGTCGAAGAAGTGAAGACATTGGCCAAGAAGAAGAGATTTAAACAGGAGAAAATAAAAGAAAAAAGGGAATTTTCTTTGCTAAAAAAAGACTGTCTGCCTCGGCTGTTCGAAAAAAAAAGAGGAAGGTCAACCGAAATGAAAAAGCCGAAAAAAAAAAGAGAGGGGCAAGTGGGATGGTTTGGGAGCAGAGGAAAGGGTGATTAAAACAAAGGGCGCAGTCTGGGAGAATCGATCGACTATCGAAAGGAGATGTCGGGAAGATCGCTAAGAAGAAGGAGGAGTAGATCTTTAGATTAAAGAGCGTGGATAGAAGCTGCGTCTCGGGATAATGGGAAGTTCGCAGGTGCATCAGCGGTAAGTGGGAACGCGAAGACGGGCGACTATCATGTAATTTAGGGGGAGCTTGCCAGGAGGCTCATCCATAAACTCGCACCAGTTAAGGGGGGGGGGAAACGTCTTGAGAAAAAGAAAAGATATGAAAGGAAAATGAAGCAGGCACTCCTGAGTAAGGGCCCAGACAAAAGGAACGCGCCGAATACAGATATCTTACGAAGGTCTGAACAGCGCATTCGCGGAGACCGAGCCTGGGAAAAAAACCGAAATTCGGCTCTGCACATGCCTGCGAGTTAATGGCTATAAAGGGAGGCGGCTTCAAGGGATTCTGGAGAAAAAAATGAACAGGCTTCGAGTTGCACGGCCACCGTTCGCTGGAGTCTCTCAACAACTAAAACCGGGTATGTTTATGATGAGGGAGAGAATGGAAGTGACTTCTCAACTCTAAAACGGGGGAAAGCGAGTGAGCTGAAACGATATATCATTATTTCGGTCGTAAGACAAGCTGAAGGGAGCGGGTCTGATGCACAGACTTCTTCTAGAAAAACACTTAGAAACTCCTTCTATGAGGGACCGCGACATGTACGGAAAGTAGGGTGTTCAGAAAAAAGCTTTGTAAAAAAAGAGTGTCATCAGGAGGGACGGCTGCGAGGGGAAAGATCGGAGTTTTAAGACAAAAAAGGCGAACTTGTGCCGGCTGGGTGGCTGCCAGGGCTCGAAAAGAGGATGTATGGTGGGGGGAACATCAGCAGAGCTTGCGCGTACCGCGGGGAAAAAAGAAGAGAAACTGGCGGAATAATTAAAAAAGAGTACCTAGCTTTGAAGAGAAGCCGTCTTTAGACGAAGGTAAGAGAGGGGAAGTCGCAAAGAGCTGGTCAGTGGAAAGAGCATTGTGCGAGCGGGAAAATATCTGCACACGCGCTACGGGGACGCGATTTCCTAAGACGCCGGATCAAAAGAAAGGGGCGGCTTACGAAACGTCGTCTCTTCGGGGGGGAAAACGGTGAAAGGATGGGGGGTCGCATCAGCTAAAAAAAAAGGTGCTCATTAGAAAAATGGGTCTTGCCTGCGAAGAAGAGGAAGAGGTTTAAAAAAATTTGGGGAAGGGAGTGCGTCAAGGAGGAGAACTCCGTTTCAAACCCTTTGAAGGGAGGAATAATAGGTCCAAAAAGGGCGGTACGCGCTGGTAAAGTCGATGGTTGATAACGAGGGGAGGTAAGAAAGGGGCCAAACAATCCATTTGGGGCTGGGTGGACCTCATCGACGCAACGCGGCTGGGAGTCGCCGAGCGGAGGGGTAAGGGGGGGAAGGGGCGACTATTTAGTTAAAAGGCCGCTATAGGGCAAATCCGCGTGCCGAAGGCCGAGTTTCTTCAAAAGCTTACACTTGATGGGGGAGGGGGGTACGAGGGAAAAAAAGGGAAACGCGATTGTGTCATCTTACTGGTCGCTTAAAGTAGGGGTGCGGCGGATGATCTTCATGGAAGAAGACCTTTGGCGCGGCCAATAGGAGAACCGTTGGACCGGCACATGGGGGGGAAAGTTCGGGCGCGGACTTGGGAAAAAAACGCTTGTGAAGAGGAGAGGGAAGGGGTCAAGGAAGCTAAAAAAAAACATATCGCCGGGAAATGGAAGTTTCGGTAAACGGTGGGAGCCGCGCGAGACACCCGAGGGGGGGGGGTTGGGTGGGGGGGGTACTGTGGTGGGGGAGGAAGGTGGGATGAAAGATTTGGGTGGAGAAAGGAAGGGGGGGTAAGGGGGGGAGTAGTGAAGAGGGGGGGCGCAGGGTGATGAATAGGGAGGGAGAGGGTGGGGTATGGTGATAAAGGGGGGAGACGAAAAGGAAGGAAATAGGGGGGCGATCAGGTCCGGCAGTCTATCGGCGGGAAAGAAGGAGGGGGTCTTCATCGCTTGCCGAATGTGGATCGTTGCGTCTCCCCGAGTGGGGCGGACGTGCCGGTAAGGAAGCGGCGTTTTATGTTAGAAAGGAAGGGGGAGGACGATGCTGCGGGAAAAGGGTGTTTTCAACAACGATGAAGTGGGGGGGGGAGGAACCTTTGCAAAAGGACGTGACGCCGACTTAGGGCAACAGGGACGAAGACCTAAGGAAAGGGTCTGAAAGGGGCTCGCAGAAGGCAATTGGTCAGAAAGCTATTGCATCCAGGGGGGGTCGACGGAGTGGCACGATTCGATGAGAACAGGGAATGGGAAAGGACGAGTGGGAATACGTGAAGGGAGCAAAACCGCTCCTATAAAAAGGGAAATGAGACGGGAAAGCATAGCTTAATGGAGGAAAAGCTACGCTTATTCACAGTTCTTAAGAGTGGGAAAAAACCCCCCCCCCCCCAAAAAAAACAAAACCCCCCCCCCCCAAAACGAAACGAAGCGTCTGGAAGAATTCCAGGTCGGTGATGGGCTCTAAAAGGATAGGGCAAGGGAGAGAAAAAAAGTGTTGAAAGAGAACGCGAGGTGGCCAAATACTTCAACCCCAGAAGAAATATTCTCTCTCATACAAAAGGAAAGAGATGAGAAAAAGGGGGGGAAAGGTAATTTGGAAAAAAAAAATTCTCGGTGCAGGGTGCACCATTGAAGTTTCACCAGCTTGGTGGAAAAGAACGCCCAGATCTCTTGGCCCATTCAGGAGGGGTCATGGATGCCGGAAAAATCCGAGAGGTAAAGAGCGGAGGGGGGGAAGGGCGCTTGTTAAAAAACGGAAATTGGGACGCGTCTAGATTGGTGTCGGAGAGGGGGAAAAGAGATGCTTGCGCAACGATCACAGGCAATGTCTCCGGTTAGGGCTCGCGTGGCTCGAAAAAGCACGAGCCCCAAGAGAAAAAAGCGATTGCAAGAATGAAAAACGCGGCGGGAACGATGCATAGAAAAGAGCGGCTATCAGCGGAGAAAAGTTCGAAAACGGCGTATATTCTTCGAAAAGGGCGGCGCTCGAAAGGGCTTGGATGAAAAGAAAAAGCCTCAGGGGGGGGAACAATTGATCCAACCGGTGATTGGTAAAAAAAAACGCAGTCGCTCGCTCACGGCGGCGGGGTAAAGTGTGCTTGAAAAAAAACAGATTTTTCAGGGAAAGGAAGGGCCCAAAGGGAATGGTCCGATCGATAAAGCGTGGATGAACAAAACCTAAAGGGTGACCCCTGAAAGGAGGAAGGGATTGGGGGGGGAAGGGCCTAAATCAGGTGGGGGAGGGAGACGAATTCACAGGGTTGACTCGAACCATTTTCTCTATTGAGGGGGAACGTTCAGCGTTAAAGAAGGCGGGAGCAGATGTTTGTCAATCCACTGGTGGATCCTAAGGCAGGAAATAATTACGAGACTTTCCACGATGAAAAAAGGGGGGGGGCGGCGACGGCACCAGGGGGGGGGGGATTGGGCAAAGAGGACGTGCACAGGACTTCCTAACAGAGAAAAGCCTAAATGAAGAAAAATTTCGAAAGGGAATGACACTAAAAGAGAAGCCTGAAAAGGGGGGACACCATCCCGAACCTCATCAAGTGAGGTGGACGAATAGGGAAACGAAGGAATCTGAAGGGGAAGCACGAATGGTAATAAATTCCTATCTAAAGGGGAGGGGGAAGGGGGGGACAAAAGTGTCATTAAGAATAACCTGAGTCTTTCTTTAACGAATACTCGAAGGAAGGGAGAAAAAAAATACTTGAAAAAAAAATAGTTGAAAAAAATGACGACTTGTTGCCAAGGGGGAGATCCGCTAAAAGATCAATACTACTCGAAGGGAACCAAGTGGCCTAAACGAGAGGTATTGAGGGACCCAGGGAAAGAGGTCTCCGAGGAAAAAGGACATCAAAGGGAGATTATCCAGTCACAATTTTAAAACGGAAAGGGGAAGAGAGGAAAAAAGATAAAGCCACAGCGCATGGTGGAAAAAAAGGTGCTACTCACTCGGTGACTCACTCTGTGAAAGGGCAAAGAGGGGAAATAAAAAATTAAACGAAAAAAGAGATTCTCCAAAGGGCGGGGGGCATTTCGGCGGGGGAAATTATCGCGCACCAGTGCGGAAAGTCTTTTGAAAACGGGGATAGAGTTCAAAGAGAAAACTGTGGGGAGGAAAGAAAAGTCATTAAATAAAAAATGGCTTAGGCATATCGAGAGAAACGAAAAAATCGGCTGAAAATAAAATTCAAGCTCGTCGAGGGGTAAAAGAATTGTTCGTGCATTGGAAAGAATTCCCAAAAGGAAGGGAACGTGCGAAAAAAAGGAAATCATAAACAGAAAGTTTCGTCTTTTGCGGCAAAAGCTACCAGCATAAAAGCCGCATACTCTTATTCGCTAAGGGGTGCCGTAAAAGAGAAGATGAATGGAAAGTCAATCCAGGAAAAGAGGAAAATCGGAAGTTTTTTCCGGCTGACAAAAGATATCTGGAGAATGCTGATGTAAGGGAGCCTCAATTGAAAAAAGTCCGGGGTAGAGAAGGCCGCCCGGTAACTTCTCTAAGGAAGGCGAAGTTGATAGGGAAGGGGGGCTGAAAATAAAAATTGTATTCTGTCAGCGTGCCGCGAATCGCGTCGTAGATGCGCTAACAAAAAAGGGGCGCATTAATAAAAAAAAAAAAAAAGCGTATGAGGGTAGATATAGAAAACGAGGGGTAGTGAAAAAAACGGGGTCGACTCTGAGATGCTGAGTTCTCTTCTCAAGAGGGGAAAGTTCCGCAATGAAAGAGGGGAAAAGGGGATGTGAGGGAGCGGGCGAATGCTCTACGCAGAACCTTCGAGGATAAGGGAAGACTCAGCAGGACGACGATATCGGCGTATTTCAGGAAGCCAACCTGGGGGGGGTGAAAAAAAAAAAGGAGGGGCTAGTAGCCTCGGCGGGCAACTTTTACGGAAAAAAGCATTTTCGAGCTGGGGCCTTATGCTGGCGAAATGAAAAAGGAAATCTGCCTGGGGGGGAGAAGGGGGGGAATCGACGTTCAAGTGGGAAAAGGCGTGAAGGCCAGGAGACTGCAGACAATGGCTCCGATATGGGGGGGAAGGGGGGGGGGGGGGGG
>Ga0179593_1409589_pt1 | contig 10006 bp, 13 predicted proteins | sample CZODoug2_1_08_16_FD_185931 | JGI IMG/M metagenome (GOLD analysis project Ga0179593, IMG submission 185931) | Vadose zone soil fungal communities from Angelo Coast Range Reserve, California, USA - CZODoug2_1_08_16fungal (PacBio error correction) | ecosystem: Environmental > Terrestrial > Soil >...
AGTATTCATGAATTTCCGCATCGGGAGTAGACATAAGGGAAAGGCCGCGACCCCGGTCAGAGAAGAGAAGAGAGGGGATATACGATAAAACACGGAAAAGAGGAAACAAAATTCAGACCTCCGAGGCCGGAAACACCCGGAACCATATTAAGTGGTCACTATAAAAGAATTGCCCCATTTGTTCAAATGGCATAGGGGAAAGAAAAGAGATCGTTCGAAAAGAACACGAGAGATCTCTCGGGGGAGAGTGCTCCGCTCAGATATCCAGAAACTAGAACAGACACAAACAAGGGAATGCTAAGACAAGGCCAGAGATGGAAAGGACAAGAACAGAAAAAATTCCGCAAGAGGGAGACCCTAGACAACATCTGTACTGGGGAAAGGTCACTCTGTAGAAACAAGAGGAGTGGACTAGTACACCCGCCTGACCACACCGAAACAGGCCTGGAGCGGCCACTCACCAGAGGACTCACTCGCTAAGGGATCGGGGAAACAAGGTGCCGAAAAATCGGCGGAGAGGAAAGACTTCTCTGAAACTCAGCATTAGCATTGGTGAGGAAAGAGTGTCCATAAGGGGCTGCGACGTCAACGGGGCAGTTTGGGCGGGTGCAAAATGGAGTGGAGGGCCACTATCGCCAATGTAGTAGTATCCATACGGGAAAAACTAAAGAGGGGAAGGACGGAGGAGAGAGGGTGGGCATACTGAAGAGGGCGAGGTAAAAATCAAAGCGGATAGAAGTCACAAGATACATTTCGGCGAAAGAAAAATTCGGAAAAGGGTGAAAAGGAAGGAATGCCCGGGTTCGCGTTGAAAGAAAAGAAGAGAGTTGCTCGAAACTTTGTAAGGGAACGTGAGGGGCTGGCTTGGTAGGGGGGGGGGGTAAAGGAAGAAAAGCGATCCGGAAGGACCAACGGTATTTTAAAAACACAGGCACTTATCTACGAAGGAAATGGAGAATGCCGGAAAATGGCAAATGAAAGCTTAATGGGCCCGAGGCAGGACCCCCGGGGACGAGGAAAAACCAATAACAGAAAAACGAACGCGGTGTGCGGATTCGGGAAGGGGAAAGAGTGTTTGGTCAAGGGGGGGGGGGTCTAGTGTAAAGATAGAGAAGGGAAAGGGACCCCATGGGGATAGGACTTTGCTCGAGCTGGGCCTCACTGGGGGGGAAAGAAGAAATTTCTGAAGACACATTGCTCTACAAGGCCACCGTGACTGGTGAAGGCGTACAAGGGGGGGAAACACTTGAAGAAAAGCTTGGGTGGAATGGTGACCGTCTCAAGGTGGCCTTTACTGTCACTGAGAAAAAGAACGGCCGGAAGGGTCAAAAAAAAAAAAGGTCGGGGGGAAGGTGAGGGAGCTGTGTGTGGGTTCACGGGTGCCTTAACGTCGCAAGGGGGTCTGGCGCGGATAGAAAGGAAAGAAGGTGAAGAAACGTCGGGGAGTGGTAATGGGGCAGTAAGAAAGGCAGGAGTTCCAACTCTGAAATGAGGTGAAGAGGCTAGAGCCTCGAGGGTTAAACGGACGGATGACGCCGACGAGGAGGGAGTAATGGCCGGGAAGCGACTGAACCTTCCTGTTTTACCAAGTACCGGTCACGAAAAAGACAAAAAGTACTAGGCTACAAGGACCAGGGACTGGTCAGGAGGGGGGGGAGGACGCCGAATCGAGGGGAACGGGTAAGGCTATCTGCAGGACAGCGGTGCCCTGGAGGATCCCAGCTGTGGGAGGCCAGTCTGGGAATAAAACATTCGAGCAGAACAACACATGGAGAAGACAGGTCGGGCCCAGTCATTCAGAAAACTACTGGTTAATTCTTCCAGTGTATCTACCTACACGGAAGAGGTTGTTTGTTGCTGGGAAACGCGGGCTGGAGGAAAATTGTGCCTGAAAAAAAAGAAGGTGTGCCTTCAAAAAGTCCTCTTACGGAGGGGGGGGAAATTGGTTAGCGACAGCCACCGAGCCCAGAAAAGAGGGGTGGGGGGTCACCGGAAATAACGGTCTATTCCGGTGACTGGTTCTCGACCGTCTTGGGGAAGAAGGAGTAGCGTTGTAGAACATGGGAAATAGCGGTGGGGGGGATTGGCATAGTCGTTTGGAGGGGCTGTCAGAATCCTGCTGCGGCCAAGAGAAAAGTGCGGTGACCCAAACACCAAGACATCAACCCGAAAAGAAATTAAGCACGCTAAAAAAATGTCGGAGAAAGTTAAAGCCACTGCAACAGGGAGGTGAAGTAGGCGTCTGTCTTCTGGGGAAGGGCGATCAGGCATTTTTACTACAAGGAGCCTGGCTCACTGACGTGGACGCGCGGCGGAAAAAGAGACGACAAGTTCCAAGAAGAGCAGTACAAGAAAAGAAGGAAACATAACCGCACATGGCTAGAAAAAAGGCTAGAAGAAAGGGGAACTTTAGAATTGGAGGAATACCAGACGTCAAGCGACGCAAAATAAGAGTATCGGAAGGAACATGCCGGAAAGGGGTAAAGAAAATATCTTCTCAACACAACACAAAAAAATATTGTTATTAATATATATAGTAGGTAATTTTCGGGCGTTCGAAGCGAGAAAGGTCTTTGATTTAAGCTGGAAAATCTATCGGCGAAGTGAAAGTAAAGGGGAGCTCGCGTAGAGTACAAAAAGTAGTCTGTGCAGCGGCTTTTCGATAAGACGGGTCCCCATCGGGAGGATATGGTGACATCCGCCTGCGTTGCTGTCTCAAATGGTAGAACAGGGAGAAAACTTAACTCGAGAACGTAGGAATGAGATAACTGATACGGTCCGGGAGGCCCGGATGGGAAAACGTCGGGGGATTCCCTCGGGCAAGTTGGTATTCGGATGGGAGTGGTCAGTGGTGCGTTGGGGGGAGGAAGAGCCGTCCGGACGGTGCGTTGACCAAATCATGCCTATAACTGACCTCCAGCCGAGAAAACGGAGAAAAATAAAAAGAAAGACACGAGCCGGAGAGGAAGAAAAGAGAAGTACACATCATGGACCATAACGTCTCGTACTTAAAAAAAGAATCGAAGTGTAGCGTCCCGGACCATCACCAGGGTGAGAGGAGGGAAGGGGGAGCTAAACAGACCAGCCGGACTCGAATTATTTTCCTTAGAAGAAGGGAGGGGGACAGGGAGGGGGCAACATCGGATAGGATACAGAAAACGCGGGCCAAATAAACAAAAACGATAGTAGGAAACGTCAGGAGGGAAGGGGGAAAGAAAGTAACCGGGTGACAAGGGGAAACGAATAGACAGGGGGTTGTGTGAGAGTATGGGGAGGACTCACGAGGAGCAAGGCCAATACCAGAAAGCAAGCAAGAGGGGGGCGACCAGGTAAGAATTGAGAGAGAAAACGAAAGAATGGGTGTCGACAAGGTACGGAAGGGTCGGCCTCCTCTTCCTGGGGAAACGGTGGGTCCACGGAAGAAAAAGAAACGCGGGAAACCGCTGTACAGCAGGAGAGAACGTCCAAGGCATAACGGGAGCGGCGTCGCCACCAGTATCACGCTGGAGAGAGGAGACGAAAGGCCCCTGGGTAACAGAACGGGAGTGTCACAAGTAAGTAAATAACATGATGCCATGACCCCCGAAAGGCGCCTGCCCGAAAAAAAAAGCTAGAAGAAACGGCCAAAAAAGGGGGGAAGCAGGGGCCGAGAGGGGGGTCGCGGACAGGAAATGAGCACGGAGAAGGTCACAACTGCCAAAAGCTGCGTCTTAATTTGTGGAAGGGGATAAGAAACCAGCCGGTAGGTAAGAGTCAGTGAAACCAGGGAGGGCAGAAAGGGTTACACAACAAAGAGAAAAACATGGTGTCGCTTGCCACCCGTTGAGATGACCTCAGGAAACAAACAAAAAGGAAAATCCAAAGGTCAAGAAAGGACCGCACGGAGTAGAGGTAGGGGTCAGGTGGGCGAGGTCCACGGTGCAAAATGAAAGACACCAGTTCATTGGCAAAGGCGGAAACTGGTCGGCCAGTAGACGGGGGAGAGGGGAAAAATCACATGGAAAAGAAGACAAGCCCGGGACTTTACTTCAGGGGGACAAAGGGCTAATCATTGTCGCAGGGGGGCATCACAGTTAAAGCAACAGACGTGAGCTCGGTCATCCTTAGGGGGATTCAACTCGAAAAAGGGGGAGAGGGGAACCTTTAAGCATATGGAGGGTCGGGTCAGGAGACGAAAAACACATGATGTAGTAGACGGGTCGGGGTTCCGACAAGACCTGTGCACAAAAAAGAACCCAAACTGGCTCCGTCTGCCTGGAGGGGAAGGGGGTGGAAAAAAAATCAGGAACAGCTTCAGGCGAGAGTGGTCCTACAAACTATCCGAGAGACCCACGGCCCGTAGAGCGCAAAGTATGGACGCGGTGAATGAAAATTCTCATTCTTGGTTGCAGCTACTTCGAAGGGGGAGAAACAGGACGTCCCTCGGAAAGAGGGGAAAGACGAGCCAATCTTCGGAAGGCAGGTCTCCGGGAGAGTGCGGCCGAGAACAGAACGTAACGTTTTTGTGTTCAAAAGGGTAGGGCGTGCCGCGCGCTCGGGGGAGAGATAGAGAGAGAGTCACTCAGGGAACCAGAAACGTGTAGGTACCCCGCCGATCCGGGGGAAAATTTGGGGGTAAAGTCAAGGCTCTCTTCTTGAGGGAAGAGGGGGGTGGATGGGCGTCGGGAATTCATCTGGTTTGGGGCAGGGAGCGGCCAATCGAACGATCGGGACGCAGAGGGGGGGAGAACGCGAAACGCTCGACTTCCTGGGCAAGGGACACACTGGCAGTGGCAAATGGTAAGCTAGAAGAAAGGAAAGAGTGGCCAGTTCTGTCCGGCATCAGAAAGCAAGAACGGAAGTGTTGCGCCAGTTCCGGCGACGACTCCGAAAAGGTCGCAGTCGGTGTCTGACGGCCTGAAGGTGGAATCCCGAACTGCGGACAAAAATCGCGCAGGAAAAGAGAGAGCAACAAAAAACGGAAATGATTATTAAACGGGAAGATATTCATCATTCGAAGGACAGAGGTGTGCTGGCCGCCAGACTGCCGGAAAACCCGCCTAGCAGCCAAGTGAGTCTGACGGAGTCTGGAAAGGACAAGCGTAGCGAACAAAAAGGGATAGGTAGTGACATAAAACCGGTCCACAGGTATATCTTACGAGGGGGGGAGAGTAGCTTCCAAGTGTTTTCCAGAAAAAAAGTTTGGACGACCGCTAGGATCTTTTTCTCGGACGTACCCAGCAAGAGAGAAGTTCGAGTGGAAGGATCCATAGCATAAAACGTACGCCAAACAGACACAACAAGATCTACCCCGCCGAGGGAAAAAAAAGTACAGGCAGCATCAGACACGCGAACGGGGAGGACCATAACAGGGGGGGAGGATAATACTTCAGACAGATATTGAGGGAAAAAACGAGAGCACTCCTGAATTTACCGAAACGAGGCCAGGTGCATCTTCCGAACAAAGGTCCGCCCACTGTCAAGGAGGGGTATCTGTGAACCAAAATAGGATAGGGCGGAAAATAGACGTCTTCCCTCGGAGGGTAAAACTGAATTAATGCATTAGAACAGACATTACTTGGAAAGGATGGGGAAAGAAGGTGTGGAAGAAGAAAAGGGGGGAATATAATGGGGGCGTTCGAAGTGGGGGGATGGGATTCCCCCGAATTCTCAATGTATAGAATCTTAAAAACATACATCTGAAAGAAGAGGAGAGCGGGGGGGGGGACAAGCGGACAGGGGAGAGGGTTCCCTCCGCCCGGCATGAATCACGCATAATTCTCTAAAACCCACTAGGCTGAAATTGTAAACGAAATTCAGCCGTGTTGAGGAGGTGGAAAAAAAAGTCATGGCCTGAGGGGGAAGATCGTGATTTTTCGAAGAAGGTTCTGGAGGGAAAGGGGAAGACAGATCCCAAGAAGAGAGAGTCCTAATTGATGGTCGCGGAAAGTCAACTTATCAGACGAACGCAATTCGAAGAAATGTCCTAGCCAGGTTCAGAGGAAGTGGACAAAGGGGGAGTCCGGGGAGCCCCTTTCCTAGGAAACAAAAGGAGCCTAACTTACGCGTCGGGGTTCTGGGAGGGTCCCTTGCGGATTGGGGGGGTAAAAGGGGTTTTGGTGTCGGAGACAGTATGGGCCTAAAAAACATGGGTTTTCTAGTGCGGGCACTGAGGCAACTGATTGCCACCGAGGGAAGGGAAAATCACCCAGGGGGAGAAGATAGCCCCGGCTTTTTAGGAGGCACTGGGGGTCGCAAACTTAACGACAGCTGGTTGGGCATGTTGCACTGAGCCTAAATAAAAGGGGGAAAAACGTACATTTCCGCTAAAGAGAGGAAGGCTTCCGAGCTCCCAGGGGATGGGGGGGCCGGGTAAGTAAAAGGCTTTTGTTGCCGGGGAGCCGCTCCGGGCACTGTTTCGTTCGGGGGGGAAGGGAGACAAGATGAACGGCGGTGTAGGTGGGGGCGCACTTTAAGGGTAGGCCAATCTCCAACTGGGTGGCTGGGGAGGACGCCTCTCTGGACGAAAAGAGCCATTCGAACAGAAGGAGCGTTTGGAACACGGGGGGAGTAAAGCAATGACAGAGAACTGGGGCAAGGTCAATGCTGGAACCAAACAAAGTTCAATTGACGAGCACGACCTTAGGAAAGGGGATAGAAACAACCAAAGAAATGGCGCGGTTTCAGGGAAATTCAACGTCTTGAAGGTCGTCGGCGGAGCGTCGTTCTGTTCCTGGCAGGATAAACGTTAGGCCCGTCCAGGACTTCGAAAACAAAAAAAGGGGGAAATAAAGCCTCTAGGGGAGGGGGGCATCATCACGCTGGAGAGATCGGCCATGAATCAAGAGGATAGTGCGATGAAAAGTGGGTGTTGGTCTGGGGAAAAGGCGGGCAGCGAGGATAGTAGGTCCGTGCAACTGGCCAAAAGAGGGGGAAGTCACCCGTAAGCCTTCGTCAAAGGACATGGGGGAAGAAGGGGGGAATCAAGACCCGAGTCCAAGACGAGCAAGTGGTTAGGGAGCCGGGACGCATGACCAGGGGTTGAGGAGATTGGGACGTGACGATCGGAAAAGGATTTAGTACTGAAGACGGGATCTCTTTTGTAGAGCAGGAGAACCTGCGCTCGTATGTGTGAGGGGGGACAAGGTCTATTTTCTTGGCTGCAGAACATACCGGCAGAGAAAGGGAAAGAAAAATTTGGCCTGGCAAAGAAACCAGACAAGAAAACGACGAAAGAGTAGGGGACACGGAGGAAAAAGAAGAACGGTAAGGCGTCTCCGGGGAAAAAAAAGTCACCGGGAGGGAATATCATGACGAAACGGGGGATGCATGAATTTGAAGACCTGGTGGGGAGAAAGGTGGAACCGCACCGGCTTCGGCTGACCAAGAAGATGCAAAATCGTGGCCCCGAGGAGAGAAAACGCAAAGCGAAGGGGAACAATTTCGATAACCGAAGCGGAATAAAGACCGGTCAATGTACAACGGGGATACCTACCAGCGGGGGCAATCGACGAACAGAAAAGGAAAAAGGCGACGCAAGGTGGACCTTCTCCGAATCAATAGCGAAAAAAAACATCCGAGGAGGCTGAAAGATAGCGAAAAGGAGATCCTTGATCGTCTACGTCGAACTCAGGAGGGGTCTGTCGCTTTAGCGGGGGGAAGGCGACTTGAGAAAGGGTGGTCGATCTCCGTAGCTCGCAAGGGTTGAAGTTAGAAAGTGTTCGGACTTTCAGATTTCGCGACGGGGGGAAAACGTCGCATAGGGGGGTCAGCGCCATCTTTTCGGGAGCCACTGGGGAACGCAAGGGTCTGACAACTAATCTAGCCAAAAATTCACTGACTAACGGTGTGCCGGGGGGCGTGATCGGAACACTGGAGAAAAAGGGAAAGGCGTGGAACGAAGGTGGGTCGGAGTTTATGGACTGGGGGGCGTTTGGTTTTTTTTTGGGGCCCGACCGTTCGTCGGGCTGCAAACGGCATGGAGATTGCCTGCCAGCAAAAAACAGACTCCGTCGCAAGAAAGAAGAGGGGAGGCGGCTCAAGGAACGCGATGCAGAGTACGTAGACAGACGTCGGAAACGTCAACGGCATGCGACCGGGTAAGAGAAAAGGCCCGACAACTGGCAGTATTCTGTAAGGGTTTGGGGAAGAGAAAAGGCACAATAAAACCGGCGAAAGACAAGTACCGTACCAAAGAAAAAATGGCCGGAACCCTAGGCTCAGGAGAAAGCCACTAGAGCCCCAGAAAACAAAACTATCGAAACACGGAGGTAAATAGGAAGGGGAACGAAACATCCCAGGGGACCCGGAGAGGAAGGGTAATTGGGTTCGAGGATAGGAGTCCGCACTCTGGGGACAGACATCCCTCCACTCCGGCCGCGAAAAAAAAGTAAAAAGGGGGGAGCGGAGGGCAAAAAAAAAGCAGCCAAAAAGGGTTTCGAGTAAGGGAAGGGGTAGCTCGTCCGGACAAAAGTTGGTCCACGGACTGCCTAGACCGCTTACAAAAGGAGGGAGAAGAGAGCTTACCCGACGAGAAACAAGGGGAATGCGTCGCCTCCAGATCAACCTGCAGGAGAAAAGATGCGTCCTTCTACGAACACAGGGAACCAGGATATCTGACGGGACACTTGCAAGAACGCAGAAGAACGTGCCGGCCTTGCACAGGCACAATGACCCTGCACGGCCATCAAAGGGTAAAAAATACGTGACAGGTTACTCGGGGGGGAAACTACGTCCATCTTGCGAGAAAAAAAAAAAAAAGGCTCGTAGGGGTGGGGAAACAGATGAAGACCCACGGACTGTGGACAAAGAATTGGTGGGTTTTAAACAAAGTGTCCCATAGGAAAAAGAAAAAAGGATATAACCATTTTGTAAGCAAGAAAGTGAGATACATCGGATGAAAAAACCTGAACACAAACAGAAAAAAATTCAGGCATCCTCCCCGGGACGTACGGGGTAGTGTTCGGGGTGTCGTCCGAAGGGTTCAAAGGGGCCCCCAAATTTGACAATGCCCGGAAAGGGGGGGAGCCATTTAAAGTGAATTGTCGTATCGATCAGTTGAAGTGTAAGAAAAATCACCAGGCGGGACTGGTAAGGCCGTGGGGAAGGGGTCTCAATGGGGGTCCAGTGAATGCCATTTGACAGCACCCCAGAGGGGGCTAAGTCAGCCTGGCGGTGAGTCACAACTACCACGGCGTCTCGGGGGGGTGCTGCCCAGTGTCCTGCATATTGGGTCGGTCAAACAAACAGAAAAGGATAAAGCGGGGGAGGCCAAGAGGAGAAAAAACGCCGGGCGCACTCTGTGCCAAAAGAGCTAGCGACGGGGGGGCAGATGTAGTGTGTGATGTAACAAAGAAGCTGTCCCAGGAGAATATTGGAGAATTCACAAGTATAGCGGAAGAAAAAAGAAAGAAACTTCAAGAGGAGGACAAAAGGGGCATGGAAAGGGGGGGAAAGGACTGGTCTCAGTTGCTGGGGACTCTCCAGGTAAGGGCGTATACGCCCGGGAACGTTCGAGGGAGGTAAAGGAAAAAAAGCGGACGCAGGAAGCGGCGGGAGGCAGGGAAGGAAAGGAAAGGTCTGTTTTTGGTCAAGGATTGCGGAAGCATCGCGCGTGTTCGAGGAAGAGGGAAAGCATTCTTCATCATTAACCAGAGAGGGGAGGGGGGGGTCGCCAGATGGGGAGGGACCGGGGAACAGGAGGTCTTTGAATGCAGCTCGGGCGGCGGACATAGGGAGCTGGGTTGTGGATGTTCAGGTCGTACTGAACTGCGAGCGGCCACTAGAAAGAGAATCGCTGCGCGGGGGGAGAAGAGACGCGCAAGGGGAGAAAAAGAACAGAGGGCAATTTTCCCAACCTTGTTGAAGACTCGATCGGGAACCCAGATCACGGTGCCCGGTCTTCAAGGGGCACCTGAGCCTCAAGCCGTTGGGTTGCGACGTGACTTTCGAAACGAGTATACCTGAAATGAAGAAGGTCAGGAGAAAGGAAGGAGGGCCGACCTACGTAGGAAAACATCAGGAGAAC
>Ga0179593_1440803_pt1 | contig 10006 bp, 6 predicted proteins | sample CZODoug2_1_08_16_FD_185931 | JGI IMG/M metagenome (GOLD analysis project Ga0179593, IMG submission 185931) | Vadose zone soil fungal communities from Angelo Coast Range Reserve, California, USA - CZODoug2_1_08_16fungal (PacBio error correction) | ecosystem: Environmental > Terrestrial > Soil >...
TCGATCAGAACTGGATCTCCAGGGAATCGCCAAAACCAAGAGGACGAGAAAGCTGCTTGAAAGGTTCCGAGAAGGGAGCACCCGAAGAAGTAAGCCGAGGCCCTGCCCGGCAATCTCTGGTACAAGGTAACTGACTCTTCTAGGAAAAAGAAACCTAAGGGGTGGAGAAGGAGAAGATGACTTGAATGCCAGTTCTAAACGGCCCGACAAAAGAACATCAGAGGCTGTGCAACGCTTCAGAGAGGAAAAGTAACTAAGGGATATGATAAAGACTGATGGAAAGAAGGGACGGACTGGGCTTCGAATGGCGACAATCTCAAAGATGCTCGCGGAGACAACCGGCGACGACCCCAAGGAGCGCGGCGCGAAAACCTGAAATAAAAAAAAAAACGGCAAACCAGACCTAAAGGGGAGCCAGAAAGGGAAAGAGGGGGGATGTCGGAATAGGGCGGGGGCGAGCACGGAAAAGGAATAGGATCTGGCGAGGTAAGCGAGTTAAATCGGTCAAGACAAACCGCGGGAGGAACCGCATAGCAGGGAAAAAACCAACCCAAGAGGAGAAACCACGCGGAGCTACACTGAAATATCTGCAGGAGAAAATATTAGAGGAGAGGTGTCCCCGAAGTCGGTTGGGGGAAAAGGAAAAATCTAGACGATTAGAGAAGGTCGGGCGGGGACTGGATTGGTCAAGGGAGTCATGGTTGAAGAAGATGGGGATGGACACAGAACGCAACGCGTCCGCAAAGAAATGAACAAAAAGCGGGACTAGGGGGTCAGTTAGAGTAAGGTAGGGGGGGGAAAAAAAGAAACTGGGTCAGGTAAGGCCCATTGGGCGAGGGGAATTTACGCCGCCATACGAAACGGCGGGGTTTTTCGCGGCAGACGAATAGGCACCGGAATGTGGCCAAGAGATTGAAGGGGTCGGCGCAGAAGAAACAATTAGAAGGGAAAGACTGGACGGCAGGAACTCAAACGATCGAGAATTGGGGAAGAAAAGGACGCTATAAATAACGAGCGTGGATGGGGTTTTTGGAGAGGGTTGTTCCAGGGGGAAGTCTAACAGCTCACGGATATCGCGATAAAGGTTCAGTCAAAGAAAAAAAGAATAAAGCCCGAGCTGCAAAAAAATAGATTCTATAGAGAAAGGAGGATGTGACTGATAAGAAGAGGTCAGCAAAAGAAGGTGGAATGTTAAGCTTCGCCCATTCAAAACGGACGAGACTCTGATAGCCGCGGGGAATGTCGGGAAGAGGGGGGTGGAACTAGACGCTGGTGCTGCGGGTTTAGATCGAAACGGTTTTGGGGAAAACTTTCGAAGTTGACGCGGCATTTAAAGTCAAACGAGGAAAAGAAAGGGTAAAAGACCTGGATCAAGGTCAGGAAAGGGCGGGGAGCGTAGAAAGCTCGCGAGAAGCAACCTCGCTGGTACAACTATGTGAAGCCCAAAAAAAAAAAAAAAAAAAACCAAACAACCCGAAAAAAAAACACTATTTTAGGAGGGGCCCCTCGGAGAGAAGCCCGCACTGCAGGAAAGGGCAAATAGGCAACTCCATAGCGCGCCTTAGAAAGGAGAAGAGGCGTAGGGGAAATTTTATCGAGGTGAGACGCACTTAAGAAGCATCTCGAAGAGCTTGTGGAGGCGAGCAGAGGTGAACGGGAACAGACGGCCTCCGCCTTCCTAGAAAGGACAGGGAGGACGTCGGCACTATATGTAGAAGTGTCGGGGAGGAAAATCTTCTCTTCAAAAAGGAGGTCGGCACGAGTATCGCGCCGGAAGCATTGAACTGTGAAGCGTCGTGTTGGGGTACCACTGACGCGTGGTCGGGGGCGCGATGGAAAGCTTTTAAAGAAAGCGCATGTGTCTAACGAGGTCTCGCAAAGAAGGGGGCAACGGTCGGAAAAAAAAAACGAGAAAATCGCAGGGGAGAGGGTGGGAATAGACTGGACACATACCCGATTCCGAGAACGGGTTTTGGAATCTGTCCCGCGTGCGGCTTCAAAAAAAAGGGGACAGACGGCAAGCATAGTGAGCACGAATAAAAGCGCCCGATAGGCGCTGCGAGAAGGTCGCGAGAGAAAATGTAGATCTAAAACTCATTAACGAGCGGAAGAAACTCTCCAAAGGGGCCAGGAAGGGTGCCATACAACAGAAAAAGATCCACCCCTAGCCTGTGCATGTGTGGGAAATAGGCAGAACGACCGGAAGGCGATGAGGGGCCAAGTGGGTTATCAAAGAGGGGGCTTCTGCGAGAATGGGGAAGCATAGATCGGCGGTAAGAATCTCGGGGGCAACGCCGGATTTCAACGACCTCTCTTAACGCCAAAACTGGTAACTAATAAAAAAATTGGAGAATGGAAAAGTGGAACGCACCAGGAATGATCTGAGAAGGGCGTAATGACCGTAAAAAAACCCGGGCACATAAAAAAGTGACGGAGTAGCAGGGGAAACCGAGAGGAGTTTATGAAGTAGATGAAGCGGTCTGCGGAGAAAGGATCCGAACCTTCTAAGATAAAGACAGGATGGGCCGTTCCTTTTAGTTGAGACAAAACAGGAAGAAGGGAAAAGACCGACGACTCGAACTTGTGCAAACGGCCGGGGGAAAAAAAAGCGACGTTAATCGTGCGCCAATGAAAAACTACATGGCTTGCACCAAACGCAGAAAGAAAGAAGACCGAAAAGGGACTCACTAAACTAGGAAAAAAGATTAGGGCAAGAGGTGCGGGGAGGAGAACAAGGGGGACAAGGCCTACGGAGCGTCGAAGACGTATATAAAAAATAGATATCGAGAAGTCCTGCATGACTAAGCAAAAGCTCAAAGCAAATGGGCGGGCCGGTCGGATTGAAGAGGAAAAGACCAGTGGCGGAGGGGGGAAGCAGCGGTTCCCGAAAGCACCTTGGAGGAGAACGTTAAGGGGGGGGGTGGAGGAATCGTACCCGGCAAAAGGGGTATTGCGAGGAAAGAGGAGACTGTTAACCGAAGCGACCTTCTTCGACTCCCCAGAAAATAGGAGTCGGAACGACGGACTCTGAAAACTCGGGGACCAGGAGACCAACTGGAGCCACAACCGTTGTAATAGCCGGGCGCCGGGGGGAGACCCCCCGATTTAATCCGATAAGAAATAAACTCTCGGCTGCAACCTGGCGTCGCAGAAGTGGCGCCGGCGAAACGCGAAAACCTTGGCCTGCAACATCATCGCCGAGCCCCGGGTTGGCAAAGAAAACGGTATCCGACTATGCGACCAGTAGGGCCCAAGAGAAGATAGGAAGAAAGGAAACTGATTGATGCAGTCAGCCGATGGGGGCCGAGGAGTCCCGCAAAAAGTTAGGGGGGGGATAAGGGGAAAAGAATCTGACGAAAAAACGGCCCTGATTGTGCGTTAGGAGAAGACTTACTGGCCGCAGAGAGCGCTTCCTCTCTATAGAGAGCGAACGAATGGTTTGAGGCGACTATGGAGAAAGAGGGTCAGGGGTGGACGACACATCTGAAAGTTAAAACCAACCGGAATTCGTACGAATACTCAGCCTCCCTTCAAATCAGAGGAAAAAGGTCGCGATAGAGGGAAAAGACGGGAGGCCGCAGCGCTTCTTCGAAACTGTCGTTTCAGGGGAAAAAAAAAAAGAGAAAGCTCATATGAGGGGTAGAAAGGGACTAACAATTACTAACATATCAAAACATGGAAGGGGAAAATCAGTACGCTCCAAGAAGAAGAAGGGGAAAAGGCCTGGCCAAGAAGGATGTAACGCGGCATCTCTTGAAAAAATCAGACACAAAAAGAGTCGTCAAAGGGGGTGAGCTCGGACCTGACTGAGAAAGGAACTGATTTGAAAAGCGTCGCATTCCTGTGACAGAAAAGGATAGTCAGTTGTAAGACTTGAGAAGGCAAGTTAAGAAAACAGGAAGACCCCAAAAAGGCCTTACTAGCGAAAAAGTCGAAGGAAAGGAACGTTTTATCGAGCCTATCGTGCGGGTCCCCACCAAACGCCACTAAGGGATGGTACCTGTACAGGGTGGGGGGGGGGGGGGAGGGATACAGGGGAGAGCAAGTGTGGTCCTAACCTCCGATCTCGAAGTCTAAAAAAGGAAACGATGCTCAAGACAAAAATGTTAGGAGAGTCACCAACATGAGGGGAACGATAAAAGGGTTCGAAGGGAGAACTTTACACTCGCCTCGTCAGACAAGTCGGAAGATAGGAACGCAGATAAGTCCTGTACTCCCCGAAGAGAGGATATCTTCCTGTAACCCAAGAGAGGAAAGAATCGCCGCCATGAGAAGAGCTCTGCTCCAATCCGCGGTCTTGATGACAGAAGGATGGGCTCAGACGAGCGTTGGAACGGTCGGGAACAAGGCAAAAAAGCTGTGGAGAAACGAATTCAGAGAGGGGCTCGTCGAGAGAGGTGCGCCGGTTGCTCGAAAGAACAGTTCCGGGGCGAGCTGAAAGAACTGCCCTCTCAGGGGAAATAGTCGGACGTTCAGTGGGGGTAGAGACGACTCTGCAAGAAGATCGGCGGTCGAGCACGGCGCGTTCATCGTCAACGGCATAGGATCGGAAATACTACTGCCGAGGACATAAAGAGGGGGGGACGGGAGCTGGGAGGAAGGGAAGCCTCGCACTTTGAAGAAATGCACTACGCGTCGCCAAGGCAGGCCTCGAGCGCCAGCCTTTTCCTTAGACTCTTGCAGGACAAGAAAGTCGATCGGGAGCCGGCGCCCAGAAGCTTAGAGGGGGGGAAGAACAGTAAAGGGGTTGAACGATAAAAGTCTTACTTTCGATAAAAAACAACAACACAAGGAGGGACTATCATGTCAATTCCGATCAGAAAAAAGAAGAACGCGAGGGGAACGAACGCTAAATAAAAGCTGAGGTCAAACAACCGGAATCAGGGAGGGGGACCGCAAGAAAGAGAATACCTACCTAAACACGCTTCTCGTTAAGAGGGCGGCTCTTGAACTTATGGCTCGGATTGGGCAAGAAGAAGTGCCCTTTTCTCCTGGAGAATGTCAAGGAATGGGCTTGCAGGGTGGAAGGGAAGAACACGCTAACTTTCTAGGTTCCTTGGGGGAGTCAAGCAATATCGAACGCGTGCTCGATATTAGTCGACGTTCGGAAAAGAATGCCGGAGAAAACAAAGCTCAGGAGGTAGGGATCGGCTACAGAAAGACGCCATCCCTACCCTGTCGGCTTCGATGCTCAAAACTCGTCAAGACTCGCCAAGGACTATGCGCGGAAAAACCGAAAAATGAGACTAAGACCGGCGAAATGTTGCGAGCAAGAAGAGGGGGCGCATTCGCGTCAAAAAGGGACAACAAACGGAGCGATATATCAGAATGAGAATCACCGCTGGGGGGAGATCTTGGCCCCTGGGAGTGGCCAGATCAGCACCCTTCATAATCCCTATGTTGAGAAAAGAAGATAGGAGGCCAGAGCTCGCCAACGGGACAAAGAGCAGGGGAGTTGGAGGGGGGTTTAAACAGCACTAAAGGGGCGCGGCAGGAAGGGTTGCGGTCTCACTATGGGAAGATCCAGGGCGAAGAGAACGCTTCTAAAAGAAGGAAAGGGGGGTTTAAAATCAGGGGACGGGTTTAACCCAGCGATCGTGCGGGAGCACCGGAACATGGGAAGTCAACATCTAGGGGGCCAAGGGGCCCGAGCCACCACTTCGGGGTACATTCGGGAGACGGAAAAATATTCCTGTCATGGGAACTGTTGCGGAAGGGTGAATTTTCTGTGAGAAAGAGGAACAGGCTAAGGGAATTATAAATTCAGAACGTACAGAAAAGGGCGAACTAGAAGCGGCGCGTGCGCAAAGCACGATGGCAAAATTTAATTGTGGGTGTTAGGGGAAACTCGGGGACGTCGCATCGCTCGACTCGCCGAAAGGGGTGGCCTCGGGGGAGACTAAGGAGCGGGAAATGGCTCGAAATTTCGTAACGGGCCGCGCAAAAAATCAGAGAAGCCCAAAGGTTGTGAGGCTAGACAAAAAAGCGGCACCGCGTCGCACACCGGGGGGAAGGTGGAAAAAGGGCGCGCAAGGCTGGAACAGAGCAAGGAGGGAAAATGTATTTTGCCCACTGTTTGAGAAAAAGCAATGGGTCAAACTTCCAAAAAGAAACCATTCGGGGACGAAAACGCTCCGGAAAAACTTTAAGAAAAATATGGTCTGATTAAAGGCAATCACCGAGCAGTCGAATGATCGTCAAAAGGGGGGAACATCAGGGAAAGACCTACGAAAAGAGAGACCCCTGCGGCGCTGGATCGAGCCCTACTATCTCGATAGACGCGAAAGGAAGGGCAAGGCTCTAGAAGAAATGGGCGAGGGGTGAATCCAACTGAAGAGGGGCGGAAAGGTCTAGCTTTCTATCTACATAGGGGGGGAAAAGCCACACTTGAGGAAATCTCAATAGTAAGGGGGACCAGTTCGGGTTCAACGGACATTTCTTGTCTAGAGGAAGAATTGAGGAAGGGGCATCTGTGGTGATTCCTGACTGAGAAAAAAGCCTTGTCGGGGTTATCGGCGCAAGGGACTATTACAAGGGTGGTGGTCTGTTGGGGAAAAGGGAAGGAGTTTTCGAAAATGGGCCGAGCCATCCGAAAGGAACGCCTGGCCGGCGGTCGAAACGGGAATGTCTTCTCCAGTATGAAGAAACGAATTTGAAAAACTAGAACAAGCTAGAATTAGTTTCGAGAAAGACGGAAAGAAGCAGGTCCAGCAAAAGGGTTTTATATCTGCTCCCCCGGGACTGCAGCGGTGGAAGGAGGCGAAAGCGAAAAAAAGGGGAAGTCCAGGCCCTAAACCGAGCTTGGGGGAAAGAAAGCGCGGGAGGAGAGAAGGACGTAACGATCTCCAAATCAGGCGCGCCCGCCTCGAACCAGGGAAAGAAGCAAAGAAAAAACTACCGAAACCTCAGGTGTCCTGTAGTGGGGGGAAGGAGGGTACCCAAAACATTGGACCCACAGGGGGCAAGCCCACATCGGGGTAGCGAAATCTTCTGTTCAATCTCTCCGAGGAAAGGGTCGAGGGGGAACCGGCCGCGGCAACGCCGAGTTCGTCACCTCTTCTGAGAACTTCAAGAGTGCAAAGGGAACGGCACCCAGAGAGGTGCTGAATCGTCTAACTCTTCTAATAAAAAGAGGTGGCAATCAGGGAAGGGATATGTACAGATCTCGAAAAGAAGGAGGAGAGGTATGCGACATAAGGAAGAAGTTGATATGCTAAGGAGTCCCCCACCTGGGAAGGGTACAAAAAGGCTAATTGTAGGTCATCACTTCCAAAAAAGAAGTGGTGATACACTCGCGATAAACTCGAAAGGGAAACGGGTGTAAAAAGAATCTAATTTACTGACACGTAAGGAACTACCAAAATCGCCGTCCTACTGAGAAAACCAAAAGAAGGCTCCCTTTCAGAAGGGGAATGAAGACTAGCCCAAGAACCACTGCCCCCGGCTGTCGCGGAACTGATTGGTGGGTTCACAAAAACACTGGCGAGAAAACGAAGGTAGCTGAGGAATGATCTTATACGTTTCTAGCGAGCGGCAGGGCGGAAAAAGGCCGGGAGAGGGGTAAACGTTGGCCTAATTGTTGAAAATCAGAGAGTCACCGAGCCGGGCCGAAGTAGAATCCAACCACAACAACGTAGAGGGAAACCTAATTAAAAGGAACCATGAAAAATCCGGGGAGTTCCTCTGATAGCTATAAAGAGGGACTCGGACCCCCAAACAAAAAACCAATGTTTACACCTTGGGGAAAAACCTCCAGGTTATAGGGACCGACGTCCATCATGGAACTTCCCGTCTGTCAACCCGCGCCAAAAAAAGGGGAAAGGAAACCTGCCGAGAAGAGAGACAACAAACGGGCAGCTCAGGAAAGACCTGGAAAAAAGGAATGAATAGAGGGGGAATCGTCCCGGATCAGTGAGATTCCAAAGTAAAAGAACTAAAATTAAAATATCGAAAAACCGGTGCCAGCCTAGTTGTCGCAAGATCAGGAGTAGGGGGGCGACAGTAGATTCAAGGAAAAAACCCAGGATCGCGAAAAAAAAAAAAGCGATTGGTGGGCCGTCGGGCACTCTCACTCTTATTTTAAAGAGGGCCGGCAAGAGTGCGTTGCGATCCGAGCCTAGAGTTCTTCGAAAGGGACATATAAAAAGCGTTTGTCGGAAGCTTCAATTGAAGAAAAGGAAAGGCCAGGAACAAAAAATCTTACATTGAAAAAAAGGGATGGGGAGGTCTCGTATAAAGAGTGCGCCATTGGACGCGGGAGACCCTGACAATTTTCCCCAGTACAGAATAAATACAAAAAGTAACTTAGCTTCGGAAACAAATGTATAAGAGACTAAACCAAACAAGATCAGCTCCCTCTTTCGGCTGAGGGATAGCAGAGAAGGAAGGTCTAAACTTCCCATGCACGCCAAATAAAGGGCTGGCCTCAGGAGGAGGAGCGGCACTACATTCGCGCTAGATTGAGCTGGGTACTCGAAGCTCTCAAGCTAATCGGAAGAAAAGAGCCGAACAATAGAAAGTGAGAAATCTATCTAGGAAGTCCGGAAAACTCAGAGAAAAAGAGGGGCACAAAAATACCTCAGATCGTGCGCGAGCAGGCCGCCCCATTCCTCATCTTTTGCGGGGAGACGTGAAAAGGCCGGCCTCGAAGTCTTACTAAGGCCGTGGGAGCAACTTACGAAACGGCGACATCCGGCCGATAAAAAAATCGCGGACCATACGGTACTAGCCCTCGGGCTGGGGTCCCCAAACAAGAGAAAAAGAGGACGGCCGTTAAAAGGACAATTCGGAAAAAAGAAAGTAATCCGAATAGGGAAATCAACTGTGAAAGAACGCGTGCGAACGCGCTGTGATGGAGTCGAAAGAACAGAAAAAGTAGGGGCGACCGCTCGCAAAGCGAAAAAAAAAAGGTGCTCAGTCGATTTACTTGACAACAAAGTCAACCGACCGAGCGAAAGGGGGGTCGTTCACGGCCGCGAGATAGGCCAGATACTGTTCAAGGAGCACTAAAGAGAGGGAAGGGGATCTTCTGGTAAAATGAAAAACCGTCGAAAGGGGAATCGAAGGAAAAGAACGGTATTGAGACCTACATTTAACCGATGACGACAGGGGACCTTAACCAGATCAAAAAAAGAGGTGCGTGCGCACATAAAATCAACAAGGAGAAAAAAAAATCACGAATTAGGTATTACGGGCAAAGTGAAAACGCGAGTACCTTGGGGAGCTTTTACGAGTTCCGGACGGGGGAAGGGAGCAGGCTGGACTATATGAGGGACCGCCCCTTTTCGTCAGAAGCTTGTCTCTTATAGAAAACATAAAAGAGACCAAGGAAAGTAGCACGTCCCAAAGGGCGCTATTACTTTCCGAGGGAACATGCACAGAGACTAGAGGGGTTTGTAGAGGAAGAAAGTGTCAGGAGAAACCCTAACTAAAAAAAAGGACACAGTGAGAGAAGAGTAAGGCAGCCAAGTGAAAGAACGAGACAAGAGAAGCCGAAATTAGAAGAGTGGAGCCTGCGAATTCTCGGTTAAGGGGAAGAGAACGGGTCGAGCGAGGCGTGCGGGAATCACTCGCAAAGAAACAACAACATAGGAGATATAAAAAAGGAAGGTGAGAACGCATCTAACCCAGCTACAATTACCGGCCCTGCGTCACACGCGCCTTTCGCCGTCTCCCGATTCGAAGGAGGGGGAGGGATACTAAAACGCTTATCGTTGCAGAGGAAACAAAAAGGCGAGGCACGAAGGAAATGTGAAAAAGAAACAGGCTGCAGGAAAAAAGTAGATGTCTGAGGAGCGAACCGCGATATCTAGGATCTGTGAAAAAAATAAGACGCCGAAAGGATAGGGGACGTGGGGTCCCGGAGGAAAAACGCCGGGAAAAAGAAGCTACCACTAAAAGGCGAAATGTACGGATACGTCTATCCATCAGGCGTTCCAATGTCCGCGTCGAGGGTCGGGAAAGAAGCTGACAAATGAACTGGAGGGGAGCTCACCAACAACAGAAA
>Ga0179593_1564259_pt1 | contig 10006 bp, 11 predicted proteins | sample CZODoug2_1_08_16_FD_185931 | JGI IMG/M metagenome (GOLD analysis project Ga0179593, IMG submission 185931) | Vadose zone soil fungal communities from Angelo Coast Range Reserve, California, USA - CZODoug2_1_08_16fungal (PacBio error correction) | ecosystem: Environmental > Terrestrial > Soil >...
AAGAACGGGTAAGGGGGGAGAGGGGGCCCTGGTGCGGACTGGAAACAACAAAAGTCGAGGAGGTTTACAGAGGGGGTTAAACTCAGAGGGGGCGGGGGGATGTTATTCCACGCTCAAGAGCGGATGATCATAAAATGGTCGAGGTCGGGACAAGGGAAGGAGAAAGCCCGCTCGTGGCCCATCCGTGAGCCGAGGAACCATGAAACTAGAATGGGGAGAAACAGGCCACTCAGCGTCTCGACCTGAACAAATCAACGGAGGATCTGGGGAACTACACAGTGAGACCTCGGAAAGAAGAGAAGGAAAAATAAAAACGAAATCAAGTCGCGTCATCGAAAAAGAGAGCAAGACTGAAGAACGACATAGGAGGAGGGCAGGGATGTGGGGTTGTGCGGTAAAGCTCGAAGACGGGGAAGAGGGGAAAAGGTATCAGAAAAGACGATTGAAGCAATGGGGGGAAGAGGGGACCGGAAACACTGCCTACGTCAGAAAGAAAAAAAAGACCATCAGTGGGGAAGATGAAAAGGGTAGGGAAAACCTAAATACAGTCGATAGGCATTAGGGAATGTTGTTTACCGAAGCGTTTGAGCCACTTGCCGGCGGACCGGAAAAGAGGACCAAAGACCTGATAACCTGGACCAAGAAAAAGTAACAACGGAAACCGGGGGGGGAAAAGACACACTAAGGAAATGCGCAGGGAGAAAACCGGGCCCCGGAAGTCGCGACTACAGAGGGGGGGAAAAGGCCTCTGGGCATTATAGGGAGACCAGGGAGCGAGAGTGACGTTGAGCGAAGGCCCGCGGCGGGGTGGACCATTCAGGGGAAGCAGGGAAAAACAACACAGGGGGAAAACGGTGGTAAAGGCGGGACAGACTGAACAGACAATGAAGGGATTCAAGGAGAAAAGAAAAGTGGACAAAAGCCGAAGAGAAGGCGGCGACACGGTCATCACGGTTGAAGCCCTTGCACTCGGTCTCGATGGAGTAAGAATACAAAACGCGAGAGGAAAATCGAGACAACAAAAGGAGGAGGAGACCTAGACGACAGGGTCCTCAGTACTGAACGAGCGAACGGAGGAAACTCAAGGAGGGAAATGGCTTCAACCGAACGCAGGGGACCAGAACACAGTTGACGGGAAAATGGGCGGCCATGCACCTTCTTCGACCTGATGTAGGCCAACGGAAGGGGGGAGTCCAAGTAACAAAAGGCTAAACTGTGAAGGGAAAACGCGCTCCCTTAGGCCGACGATCTGGTCAAAAAACGGAAACGACCAGTCATAGTAGGTGGGGAGAACTAAAAATGGAAGACCACAAATGATACGCGATGCATTTGGACAGCGTCTTTGCAAGCGTAGCATGGGCGAAGTCTTGCTCTTGGGCGCGGTTGGGGAAGGAGGAGGGGTAACCCAGGTAGAAGGGAGTCACTCCATGGGGGGGGGGTGATATGCCCTAGGGGCCGGAGTGGGCGCCGCACGGAAGGGAGGGAGGGGGGGGGCGGGGGCTTGAATAGGAATAAAAGCATAGTAAAATACGGCAAAGGTCAGAGGGGTGACAGAAGAGGGGAAAGGAGGGCGGGAATGAAGTTCAATCACCAAAAAGAACCGACCAGGGGTCGGGTGCTGAGCCTTCAGATCGGGGTTGGGAGAATAGGTCTTTGGTCTGCAGAGCGGGCTCTACAAAGCAAGCAAACGCCAAAACACGCGCGCTCGATGAGGTGAACTTGGATTCAAGGGGTTGGAGCTTCAGGGCTCAGGAGGGGGCTGGAGGACGCAGATGACGCAGAGAAAGGGGAGGGTAATAAGAGTCGATTAGGCGCGACTGCTAAGCCCCAAGAAAAGGTAGCAAAACAGGCGGCGCGCTCGGATGCCCCCCGACACATAAAGAAACACGTGTGCAAAGAGCCGGGCGTTCGGGCTGCCCAGAGAGGGGGAGCTAACAGGTGTCTAAAAAAAAAAATGGTTGAAGAATCACGAGTGTTGCTTAGAGAGGGAACAGGTTCAGGGGAAGTTAGAAGCAAAGAAAGTTTCAGGTTACTCGCATGGACCATTGTTCCTGAGGAACCGCTTCGGAATCTCGTAAATTTCTACTCCAGCGGTTATGGGGAATGAGAAGAGTTGGCAAAAGTACTAGTCAACTTCCAGAGAGGTACCTGCGCGGGGGGGGGAAAACAGGTCCCACCATGCATCAAGAAAAAAGGAAGGACCAAAGGAAGACGGTCTCCGCAAGGAGAAACAAGGAGGGCGTCTCCCTTCTAACACCACGCACTCAGAAAAGGAAGACGCGAGAAATGTGACCGGTCTGGAGCGGGCTTGTGCGGGGCGGGAAAAATTGAAGGGAGAGGAGGTGAAGATGAGTGGTGTCAGACAAACCAGACTTCCACCATGGCAGGCCCATTCGCAGCTATGTCGAGGGAATCATCGGTGGGTAATGCACAATGCAGCGAGCAGGCGCAGACTAGTCTTAGTGAGACTCCAGCACAAGAGGAGCGGATAACGTTGAGAAGTACGCCGGGAGGAGGAATAATGCGAGACGGGAATGTAAACAAACAGGGGAGGAAATCTGCTAGAGGAGGTGTGCTCACGTGTCTGAAAACCACAAGGGTCCACGGCGGTATAGGGGGGAAAGCGGGAAGGAGTGGGAGAAGAATCGTTGACGCGCGAAGAGGCCAGGTGTGGGGACACAACTACGCGTCACAAAGGAACCGTGAGCATCCGCCAGGAAAGAAAAAGGATAAGAACATTTGAAAGAGAGGACTACCACAGAGGCACGATGGGATCGAAAGCTCGCTGTGCCAGGGTCAAACCCACAACACAGCAGGCTGGAAAGAAGATTCCAGAAAAGGGCAGTTGTTGACAGGCAACAAATTTTGACTAGAAAGAGAAGAGGGGCATGAGGAAGGCCGGACCAGGTATAGAGGTTAAGTTACTAGAAAACTCCCCGTATGAAAACAAACAGAGACTGGGGAAAACCTTGTAAAATCAAGGGATAGGGACAGACCGCCCTTTAACCACGAAAAAAGAAAACTGATGTTCAAAGGAAAGGATCTCGCACTAGTCGGCGAAACAGGCAGGCGGCTAGGGAGAGGCGCTCACTAATGCAACCACAACCATACATGCAGGTCACTGAGGAGACTAGACCCAGGAAAAAAGGCGTTAACTATCGAGCGAGTGGTTTTATGGGGGTGCTAAAAGGCTAAAAATAAACGGAAAAGACGAGCTGACGGAGTGCACAAAATCAATCAGGGGGGGAAAAAGGGAAGTGGAGGTAGGAAAATCGTCCAAGTGCACCAAGAAGTCCAGAGGTCGCTAAAAAAAACTAAAATAATTAAGGTCAACAGAAAAAAAAAAATCCCACACCCAAGGAAGGCTTCTGTTTATTGCTGCAAGCTGGAAAAATCTCTTTCCGGGATTCTTCAAGCGGCTACTAATTAGGGCTGCCGCTTAGTACGTCTGTGGTACAGGGGGGAGAAACTGAAGGATTATGCGGACCTAATAAATGTTCCGAAGAAAGGGCTTGTGTCTAATCGGGGTTCACGCTGTTTTTATAGGGACGGCTTAGGCGGGGGGGGAGGAGGAGTAAAGGAGGGTCTCAGGAGCTTTACGCTCTTTTGGGGGATCATCTGGGAGAAAACCCTGGGCAGTCTACCTCTGATCTCTGCCATCTCCCTTTCCGGCTCTAGCGGGAACTCTTTGAGAAACTTCCTTGGATTCCTCTATCCGTTTTCTTTTGGGGGAAGGCAAATAGTGCTACGCTTGTAATGGGTTCCTCGGTGGAGAGTGAGCGCTATGTTAGGCTAGGTGACTGGAAAGGACTCTTGAGACATGGGATCTTGAACCAAAAAAAAAAAAAAAAAAAAAAAAAAAAGAGATCAAGAATCGAAAAAATCAAGTATCAGAGCTTAGCTCCTTGACTCGGGACTTTCCGAAGGCGAAGGGCACGAGGGACGAACCAGGACCAAAACTCGGACCAAATTTGGCCTAAGAAAAAAAGAACAGAAAAAATCCTCGTAAAAAGAACTAGCATTGAACGCCCATCGCAAAAAGCGAAGAAGACAAGTATCGAAAAGAAGGAAGACCCGTGCCGTCCCAGCCTACCCGGGCGGACTAAGGTAGGGAACGGTCGACTTGGGTCGTTTGAAAGAGGCAGTCACGGGAATGGGGTAAACAGCGGAGGAAGAAGAAGGGGAAAAAATCCACACTGGACAGTATCCGACGCGTGTCGGTGGACCAAGGAAAGACGGGGGGATAAGGCGAGGCAATGACCAAAGCCTGTGATGCAGTACGAGGGATCACGGTTGAAGCCCAAGCTCTTTCTCGGATGCATAGAGACAAAAAATCTGAAGTAAGCGACGAATCTCTCGCACCATGGGAAAAGAAGGAAGGAGGGGAAGAGCGGACGCGAGGAACTAGGAAGAATCAAGCTATGATTGCCAAGATCCGTGAGACCGAAGGAAGAGAGCCTAATTCCGGGACGGGAAACTTACTTTCAGAAGGGAAATCCGGAGTATTCGCGTAAGGGGGGGGGCTAAAACATCGAAAAAACAGGTTACCTTTTGGTTGCTACTACTGTAGGCCGGTAGCCTGCCTTGTCACACCCCGACTCGGTGAGGGAAGAAGGATAGGAAGGGGCCGAAAAGTCCATTGGAAGAAAAACCATGAGAAAAAAGGGGGGCGGGTTCTTGAGCCGTGACGCGGAGGGGCGTAAAGAGGTGGTCTTGGTTGGGCGCGGTTTTCGGTGGGGGAAGGGGAGAGAAATTTGGGGTCCTAGGACCTAAAAAAAAGGCGACACAAAAACGGGAAAGAGAGGGAAACGGCTAAAGAAGGGCCAGGGGACGGTTTTGAGTTGGCCTATTTCCTCGGCCAGATGGCGAAAGAAGGGGGAAAGCTATAAGGGTAACGAAATAACTGTCACACTGGTGATTTCACAGGGGTAGCAGAAAAGGGGTACAAGGGTTGCCTGAGGAAGGGGGGGGGGAAGAGAGGGTCAATAACAACCGGCCAAATAACATCGAAAACGGGGGGGAAGGCACCGCAGGTCGGGGCTACGTTTTCAGGCAATAGAGGTTTGGTCTTAGGAGGGGGGGAGAAGGCGCGAGGCAACGAATCCCGGAAGGTGTCTGAAAAAACAGGAAGAGCTTCGTGCCGTTCGAACGAAGAACAGGACGTGGGAGAACGAAGGTGGGGCCAAAGAAGGGAAGAAGTGACGGTAACAAATGCCGCAAACGAATAATGGTTGGGATCATCCGTTTTTGAGGAAGACAGGGTAAGGCAGTCGAATAAAATCCGAAGAAACACTCAAAAGGAAAGAAGACGTAAAAAGTGTTCCTGAAAGACAGAGCGGAGAGTGGAACAGGATGAGGGACGCCAGCGCGGTGATGGGGCGTCGAGCTGGGCGCTAGTGAAGTACACAAGACGGTGAGAAAGTCAGCTGGAAACATAAAAATCAGGGAAATCAATCAGACGGTACGGAAGAACGATGCCTAAAGGACGGGGAAGAGCTGGAAAAGAAAAAAGGAAGAGGCGCGTGTCACCACGGATCTCGTAGGGAGACGCAGGGGGACGTGGCAAATCTGGTCAGTGGGGAATTGCGCGGGACAAAGGAAACAGGTGGGGGGAAACTATCTAGCAGATACGGTCAGTGAGCCATAATTCTCTAGCACGGAAGGAACAGTTGTGGATAAGGTGGGAGGTAAGAGCCGTACTCGATCTTCTCCAACAACACAAACTAGAAAAGAGGGACTTGGCCTGTGAACCTCTAATAATGAGCCAAGTGAGAGCGAGGCGATCAACCGTAAGGGAAAGAGAACGAAGGCAGAAACTGCCAGGGGGGGGGGCAGCTAAAAGACTAAGAAGAGAGGAGGGGCTGTCCCAAACCAATTGGAAGAAAAAAAAAGAGAGGGAACTGAAGGAAAAGGTGGGGGCAGGGCGGGCGGGTGGCTCGGCAGCCTCTGGCAACCAGGTCACGGTAGAGAAAGGGTGGAGGGGTGCTTGCACAAGCGATGCAACGATGGTCCAGCAAAGCGACTGTAAGTAAACCAAGGGAACCCGAGGTGCGGAAACCAGAAGGGTTAGCCTCAAAAGCCTGGTCGAAAGGATTAAAGAGGCCGCATGGCGAAGCCGTGCAGGACATGGGGAGAAATAGGCAGAAGAAGATCTGAAACGGGGGTGGCTGAAGGGAAGTAACCTCGAGCGAGAAACTCAAAACAAACACATGATACAGGGGACGGACAATAGGGGGAGTCAAAACGTGAACCAGGGAACGACCGCTGCCGGGCCACGAATCGATTGACAGGAAGGGGGAGCAAAACGGAAAATCATAGGGCACTCGAGGCGACAGGCTCATGCGAAAGGCGGAAAACATGTTAGCAAAGAATGTGGGTAGTACGGTATTATAAGAACCAAGAGGGGACTGACGAATAAAAGGGGAGTGAATCCAAGGCGGACGAATACGAAGCGTCAGGATGTATTTGGCGCGGGGGGGAAGGTCGAAAAAAAAGGGAACCGATGGGGAGGGGCTGGACAAAAATGGGCCCTGTTATATGGACCGGGGAATTCGAAACTAAAACCGAAAGCCTAAAGTGCAATGCGTATAAAGATTACGGAGGGAGACAAAAAAACGTCATGATAAAAAAACCCTATACCTACAAGTCGAGAACAGGTGGGTCGCTTTGTTATCGCGTTCGGAGAAAAGGGGCTGGCTAAAACAACAAAATGCAACGAGATACACACAAAGGAGCTACAAAAACCGAAACAGGCAGCTAAACTGAAACCGGAGGAAAAGGGCGAACCCAAAACCGTGAAAAGCCCGTATCGTATGTGTGCATACAAAAGGGCCGGTGGAAAACTTACTCGGAGAAGTGAGGTGACTCAGGGGACCGGCGAGGAGGTAGGTGCCGTCGAGGGGCGGAGAATGGGAAAACACAAGGAAAAGGGGGAGTAACAAGGGAGGGAACCCTGTGACGATGCCTGACCGCGATGATAACCAGGAGAAAAGTAAAACGAAAGTTGGGGGGCCTCCTAGGGAGACAACGTGTGAAAGAAAGATACTCTTTCCTCGATACGTCAAAGACGCGCGATGCAGAGCGCAGGGCAGGAAGACAAAAAAAAAGGACGGGGAGGAAAGGAGAGAGTCCACGACTTAGGTGAAAGCGAAGCGCGTCTTGAGGAGGTAAAAAAAGGGCTGGAAATAAGGGGGAAATCAAGGAACTAGGAGCCGAACTCGTCAGTGAGGGAGCGGAGGGGAGGCCTTCTCGAAGGTTCCATGAGATAAAAAGATTCGCACCAGAGGTTTTGACGGAATCTCCGATAAAGAAACCACAAGTGTCAAAGGGGGACGCGGCGATGACGAAGGTCCACATAACCCCCGCAGAGAAGGGGGAGGAGGAGGGAACTAACAGCGGGGGTGAAGAACCTAGGACCGGGACAAAAACGGGTCTAGGGGTGCAAGGGTTCGTGGGGGATTCTGAGAAAGGAGAAGAGGGTTTTGGTCTTTCCTTGAAGGCGTTTGAGGGTAGGAGGCATGGGGTGGAGGGGAAAAGGAAGGATATAGTGTTCGCTCATGGGAACCAGGGGAAAATATAAAGTGGCGAGAATAATACAATGTAGAAAGAGAAATTCGGATGGTGACGCGAAGGGGATGGGGGGGGGTTCCTACTGAACGCGACATGTCGGAACAACTATGGATGGAAAGTAAACACACATAAGGGTCACATCCTGGCACGGACTTGAAGAAAGAAATGAGGGGACACGGGGGGGGGGGAGATGCGATAACTCGTGGGTGCAAGGGGTTATCGGGAAGCGGGGCTGTGACCAGAGATTGTTCCAATGCGGGTAAGAAAAAACAGAGTAGCGGTTTAAAAACGCCCGTGGTAACAGGGATAAAAGGGTGTTCGAGGAGCAGTCGGGGCGAAGGTTTCATTTGAAAGGGGTTGGGAACCTAGTAGTGGACGTCGCGAGCACAGACTGAAAGGAAGGGGTATATACTGCAGGGCCAAACATGTTCAGACGCAATGAAATAACAAGAAGCGAAGGGGGGACGGCGGTGGCTCGAACGGAGGTACAGAGGGCGGAGGGAAGTTAGACGCAGCAAGACGATTCCGAATGGGGGGGACGGAAGCTGACTACGACACGAGCGAAAGGAGGTTACTAAACAACGCAAGGTTCGTCCGCCACGATAAATGAGCGACGTCCTGGAAAAACGGCGCAGACTCGGGAATGGTCCCGGCGGGCCTGAACTACTGAAAGACGAAGGGGCGAGGCAGCAGCAGCAGGGGGAGAAGGAGGGAGCAGGGGGAAATGATGCCAAAATCCTTGCAAAAGGGACGGAAACAGACGAGGATGGTGCGAAACGTAAAGTTGGCAAGGGAGATGCACGAAAATAAAGAAGAGAGAAACAGGGGGCCTCGCGCTTGGCCAGCGGTACAAAATTATCGCGGAGTGAAAAAACGGGGGGTAGAGCTCGACAGACAAAAAGGGAGGGGAGCAGCAAAAAAAGTGTTTGTTTACGAAGCTAGGTCATAAGAAAGGGGGGGTACGCTAGCATCGACAGATGCAGTGATACGAAATTGTTGCGGCGAAACGGGAAAGAACAATAAGAGCTACAACGGAGTGAGGGAAAAGGGAAGAAGAGAGCATACCGAAGAAACAATGCGAAAATTACTGCTCAAAAGAAATGCAAAAAGAGAAAAAGAGGGGAGAAACTAATTCGAATGGGCGCGAAAATGGGTGGGAGGAAGCTCGACCACCCGCTATGGGTCCTCACGCCGATGGTTGGACTAGATACAATGCGATAGTTGCCGCCGGAAAAACATCGTGGTAGCGAAGGATCTGCTCGGTGTCCAGAACAACCGGAGGCCAAGGTCACACGGAGGCGATTGTCGGGGTTGGGCCGAATCGGGGAGTGAAAGGATGCGCTGAAAAGGTCACACGAAAAAAAAACGGAGGGAAAGCAATAGGCGGCGAGAAAAAAATAGTGCGAGGAAGATCACTAAAAAAATGGAAACACAGCGCTGGAGTCGAAAGGCGTCGGTAACGATTCAAAAGCGATGGCAGTCTGGCAGGAATGTTCGGGGGATTCGAAGGACTGGGGGCGCTGAGAAACGTGAGGGGAATGAGGCGAAAGAAGGAAACACATCGGGCGGAAATCGACTAAATAATAACAGGAAAAGAAGGGCTCAAACCATTCTAGGCGATAGTTTGGAAACTGGGAAACCGCGGCCAGAGGGGAACGGGGAAACCAGTCTATTGACGTGGGTAACGGCACACGAGCGCGCATTGGGAAAAAAAAGCAAAAGAAGCGAGTGCACCACAAAAAGCCATCTGGAGAAAAAGAAAAAAGAGCCGAAAAGGAGGGGTGATTAACTAATACGAGCGCGAGTTTTTGTCGGGGGAAACTCAAAAAAGTGAGAAGAACGGAATCGAGAAAACCCAGGGGAAGGGGGGGAAGGAAAAAACTTGAACTCCAACGATGCACATGGACCATCTGGGCGAACATAAAGTAAGAGAAAGTAGGAAAAGAAAATACAGTATAATAGGAGAAGGCAGGGTAGAGGGGGGTAATGGTAACCGTACACTTTCAAAAGTGGCGAACCTGGAAAGGTCCTAAAGGGGTCAAATGTTGATACAAGCATGCAAACCGACCACCGGGGAACGGCTAAACTTGAACATAGGAAAAGCGCCTGGCTCAAAAATGACCCCCAACTGAAGAGCAAGTACGCCGAAAGGAAAGGTCTTACCCTTACGGTTCCAGCTCTCGATGACTACCGGAAGGGGGAGGATGGTAAAACAGGCTCATGCTTCGGAACGCATAGGAAAACACACCTGGTTGAAAAAATGGAGAGGCGGTACCGTTGCCGTGGGCCGTGGTACCAGGAAAGAAGACCGGGATACAGAAGGGAGGGGGAAGGGAGGAGGAAAAGTCCGCTGTCTCACGGAAGCAAAGGAGAGGGAAGCGTGGTAGGGGGGGGGGTCTGTGGAAGGACGCGATAAGTCCTCTTTACAGAAGTGGGC
>Ga0179593_1566412_pt1 | contig 10006 bp, 8 predicted proteins | sample CZODoug2_1_08_16_FD_185931 | JGI IMG/M metagenome (GOLD analysis project Ga0179593, IMG submission 185931) | Vadose zone soil fungal communities from Angelo Coast Range Reserve, California, USA - CZODoug2_1_08_16fungal (PacBio error correction) | ecosystem: Environmental > Terrestrial > Soil >...
AGGGTACATACTTCACCTTACGAAGGAGAAGCACATGTATAGAGCACTCACCGGGGGGCCGTTCTTTTCTCTTGAGACGCGCCGCACGGTATGAGGCTATTTCCAGGAAAGCTGGAAACCCATTCTACCTCTGAAGGACGGTCGATTGGCCTACCTGAAATGTTTTGGGGGGGACGGAGGGTATTTGCCCGCCTTCTCACAAGAGAGGAACAGGTCGGCCGACCAAAAAAAGGCCGGCGCCTACTCCAGGGGAGGGTTATTCGCACGTAAGAGAAAAGATGCGAGATATCCTGTTGGGTACTCCAGGGAAGGGTCGGCTCGGTACATCACGCCGCCTCGGGCGCCACCAGTGGGGAGCTGAGGAAGGGTGTTTTGGAAAAGGAGGAAATTTCGATGGCTTCTCCGAGCACTTGGAGATGTTGCCAAACAAGATCTAATCGGTTGGGTTGCCCGGGTGCAAAAAGATTCGGGGAATACGAGAAGGTGGGGGGGAAATTCTCAAGGCGGTACAGCGTTCTGGCAGAGACGAATGGGAAGCTTGGCGAAAAAGTCTCAACGCGAGCGACTCGAGGGAAAAGTAAGAGGGTCTGTCCTGTGCGGGAAACCGAAACCGAACGCAGGGGTGTAAGTTCCTCACTTTCGTAGACACTAAATGGGACCAGTAAAGAAATGAAAACCGACCTTGAAGAGGGGAAAACAAGGGTTCGAAGACGCGCCCCGCGAAAGAGGGTACGGTTGACAAGAAGGTACGTAGCCGCTAGTCGGTGGGGGGACTTCTGCATACCCGAACCAGCGTCACCTTACTAGAAGGAGCCTAAAAAAAGAAGGGGGGGACGTTTGTCGCCCGGTTCCGACTAGTAGAGGGGAGGACAAAGTGACTCCACCGGGTTGTGTTGTCTCGCTGAAGAAATGTCGCCCCGATTGACGTAGCCGTAGAAGGGTACGAGGAAAAAGCTTATCAGAGAAAGAAAAAACAAAACTATTAGAGAAGAGAATAAGGTAGGACGGAATGGCGAAGAGTACTCTAGCGAGAATCCTACACGGGCTAAGCAGCCAGCCAGCGGAAAACACAACCGGGGGCGTGAAAAAAAAACGTAAAAAAAAAAAAGTACTCAGAGAATGAGAAACAACACACGGTGGCGACCCCACCCTGGGAAAAGGGAGAGGAAGAAAAGCTCGGGGAAGGAGATTCCGGTCGTTCGCCGAGCCAGAACCTCGTGGCGCGGGAAGGAAAGGGCTCTCTGGAAAGAGGAAAAGAGGTCTTGTTTGGTCACTTCTTTGGGGAAAAAGATGAAGGCTTGTGAAACCGGCTTCCTTGTCCCCGGGGCGTGGCGAGACAGGAAAAAAAGGGAAAAATTCGTTGGCAAACAGGGAAGAGGGTCACAAGGGGGAAACAAAGAACGTCAGTAACACGCTCGCTTCGCTACCGGGAGCGAAGAGAGACTTCACTGCAAAAAAAAGCGCGAAACGGTCACTACTGCCGCTGAGGAGCGGGGGAGGGGGGGAAAGGGAAATATTGGGGAAGCGGCAAGGCCCCGAGAGCTTTTGTTTTGTACAGACCAAATGCTCGACGGGAAAAGCGCTCACTAAAAGAACCTCGGCGGTTTCCCCCTCGAATACAAGAAAAACAGGTGGGAGCCATCCTTCTGGGAGTACGTGTGGTCCAGACTGACGGACCTCTATATGAGAGGGAGGAACCACCCCGGCGATCGACAGACAGATGGTTCCTTAAGTCAAAAAAAAAACCGTTCCCGAGGCGTACGGCAGATGGTAGGCCTTTAGCGAAGGGGGGAGCGGAATTCTTTTCAAGAACCTCACGCCCGCCACAGAAGAAGGGGAGGGGCAAAAAACGAAAGTTCACTTCACTTTGGGTCGACGGCTTGTTTCTTCACACTCTAGCAGCGCCGGAGCGAGGAAAAGGGGAGAAAGAAAACTCCTCTGAGAGAGGGGGGTGTCAAGAAACGTATCTCTTCTGCTCAGTAGGTGTGCAACCATAGGTTACACCGGATCGCCTTTTTAGGCCGCAATGCTCGGGGGTCGGGGTGAGGGAAAAACTACCAGAGGGAAGAGGAAGCCCTGGATAGTCGGAAGTAAGCGAAAAAAAAGAAAAAAGGGAAAAAGTTTTCGAATCGTCGCGGATACTTCTGTCTTTCGGGACCGATAGGGCGCGCATGCGCGGTGTGAGAAAAAAAGGAAAGGTCGTGGTCCAGGAACCGGACGGGACTGAGTCGCGTTCCAGCTAAGTACACCGCCGCGGTCCAATTCTCGCCGAGGGGTTAGAAGGGAAAAATCAAAGGCTTGTGATTTTCACCACCGGGCACGTCAAGGGAACGAGATTTTCCTTGGGCGGGGGAGACAAAGGGTGAGAAACCGTTCGTCTTAGGGAGAGACAGAGGATTACCACGGGGGGGGCGAGCCGGCGGTTTTTCACTCAGTGGGCTACGGAGGATCGGGTCAGGGGGAGAAGGAGGGCCAAAGTGTTTTACCGTCGTCAGATGAGCGAAGGAAGAATGAAATACTAGAGGGAGAAAGTCCTTTTCGTTTATCCGCCCGTGCGCGAAACCCGAGAAAGGAACGATCGTAGCGACCCGAGCTACCAAGCCTTGCACAAACGCGTGTTCTCCGCTAGGTCGGCAACAAAAAAGCGAGGAGACCCCGTCATCTCACTCTCATGAATCACCAGGCACCGGCGCCTCTTCCAGCGTTCTCCTAAAGAACAAAGCATCGTGCGGGGGGAGGGGGGAAAAGAAGTTGAAAGTTCCCCACCCTCGAACAGGGAAACGAGGGGAGGGAAAGCCTGAGTGGCTTAAATGACGTCTAGAAAGGGAGGGATAGAGGGAATCACTCAACGCCGGAGTCTCCTCTGGACTTTGCCGACCAGTCTAGGCTTTCCTCGAAAGTGGGAATTGGGGGGGTAAGGGGAGAAAAAAGTCTTCGCCGCGAACGGGCTTCTCAACGTGCGGGAAAGGGGAGGAAAGGCCACGCCCGCGAGAGCCAATCTCCGTGGAGCGCTCGGGTGCAAAGGATGGCTCTAAGAAGGAGTGTCTCTAACGGCTTCGCTCTGAATCCAGGCCTCAATGAGAAGGAATGAGAAGACGCTTGTAAAGGGGTACTATCGTCCAGCGGGAAAACCTAAAATGAGGGGCCAGGAAAAAAAGAGCAAAAGATTGACATTTCTCGGACTTCTGTGACTTCAGATCATGTTTTCTCACTCTCGCGCGGAACTGGGGAAGAGAGGGAAAGAAAAGGCTTCGTCCCTTCGGCCGCCGACAGACGGCTCCGGGAGTTGTTACTTGGTGTCACAGGGCTGACCGATCGGGTTATCGGGGTCGCATATGGGCCGCCGCTGACGAGTTAAAGCTTTGGGAAAGAAAGAAACCCGTCTAATAAAAGTGAGGCGACTCGCTTCGCAGGCAACTTCCGACCCGGGGGAGGGGGACTATGGAAAAACCTGTATACGAGGAAGCAAGCTTCCTCCACGTACGACTGGGGCTGGGAGAAACAGAGAAGAGAAAAAAAAGACGGAGGGTAATATTAGCATAGGCCCGAAGCCGGGGAATAGTCACTCCATGAGGAGGAGCTAGAGGGTTGTTAATCTCTCTTTGAAAGTAACCAGCGTCCGGGCGGAGTATATAATCTCGTCCTTAGAAGAAACAGGGCTACTAGGTATTCCCCTATTTGAAGGCTCACGAGGGGCATCGGACATGGAGGGCGACTCTATCTGGTACGCGTCCCCCGATGGAATCGGGAGAGCCTTGTGGGGACACATCACGGAGAGTAGGGGAAAAATTCAGCACAGAGAGGAAAGGGGGGGGGGATTTGGTTGGAGATCGGCATCGGCCCGCGAAGGGAGAAGAAGGTTCTCACCTGCTGGTCATTCAATCCTCTTCGAAATTAACTATTTGACGTATCTTGGTACCAGGGGACGAGAAAAAGGTTTCCTCCGTGGGGGAAGAGGAGGAAAGGGTCAAAGCCCTTCGTTCCGTTAGACAGGGGAGGAAAAGGATAAAAACTCCGTTCTGCCGAACTGAATTATGCTCGAAACATCGCTCTGGAAAAGGGGGATTAGGAAGGGGGGAAGGGGGGGGAGAGGGTCATCAGCGGGTATTTCCCGACTTTTCAAAAAAGAAAGGTGGAACTATAATACGGAAAACGTGCGGCCGGTAATCAGTGATCTGTCCCCTGCGTAACAACTTTCGAAGAAATCTCGGAGGGAAAAAAGGGTAGCACCCGTCTACTCTGGGAAGTGAGGGAGTGCAGGCCGAACTTCTCTACTTCGCCCGCCCCCCACTTGCAAAACAAAAAAAAAAAAATACAGGAGAAGGCGGGGCGGAATGGCGTACGTTGAAAGAGACACAGGGGTACCAATAACCGCGATTCCGTGCTGACCCCAGGGACCGTCGACGCTGGAGACGTTCCGAAATAAGAGCTCGGTCTGTCCTGTTTCGAAGCAGGTGGTGGCCGGCGACTGACATCAAGGAGAGCGGTGTTTCCAAGAGGATCTGGCGCTATCGCACGGAGTTCAAGTGCGCGGGCGGGGTACGGAGAGAAACTTCTTATTCCCGAGAAAAAGGAGGGAACGCAACGATAGTCAAGCTCCGGGCGCGCTGAGGGATATTCGAAAAGGGAGAAAGCATTCTCCATTAAAAAAATGGGAAAAGAAAACTCAACGCTGGCCCACTAGTGGCTCGCCAACGGGTGGGGGGGGGGGTTCATCGGGGGGAAAAAGAGAAAGGAGCCGAAACTTCTTCCAGGACGTGGCGGCAGTCACCTAATAATGCATCGGGTTTAAAACGGAGGGGGACATTGAATTCACACCGCCGGCACTTACAGAATACTTAGGAGGGAGGGTGACTGTTCCTGAGCTGGCAAGAAGTCCGGTCAATTCTCCTTCCGTCGGAGGATGACTTCCCTAGAGAACGACTGAGTATAACTAAAAAAAAAAGAGAATTCGCGCTTTTTCCTCCGACCGACGACAGCCGGGGACCTCGGAGACTGCCCCACGGTGGGGAGTTAGGACCTCTTTACTCCTACAGGGGGGTCGAGCCGCGGGCAACGTCGGAGCACATGAGATAGGGGGAGAACACGTTCCGGCCTCAACACGAACCCGAGCAGTGTCGGAAAAACTACGAGCATCAATCGACGGAAACACTTCACCGAGGCGCCGCAAACTGAGGAGAAAAAAAGCAAAACCAGGGGGGAAGCCGGCTCCCGAGCGCGAAAGAAAGGAGGGCTTACTAGTTTTGCGCCTCACGCGGCTTACCAAAGCCGGCGACAGCGGTCGCTTCGAGGCCAGGGGGGAGGGTAGTTCTTTATCGCCTCTCACCGCCCGCGGGAGGAAAGGTCTGCCAGACCAGTATCGCGCCGACCGCATAGGGATCGGTTTCCCCGCATGGAAATCTGGCACGGAAGACGAAATAAGCGATACGGTTTCTCGGTGGTGCCGTCTGGAAAAAGAAAGTACGACCCGACGTCTGGGACCAAAAGGGGTGTGTATTCGAGTTGGGTGGACACGCCCGATCCGGCGCTGAGCGACTGCTGCAAACGACGAGAGTGGAGAGAGTTCAAAAAAGAGAGAGCGGGGACGTGCCACGATCGTTCACAAAGCCGAAGGAATTCTGACAGTCGCGGCGTGACGACGGAGGTCTTGCCGGGGTAGAACGTTGAGCGGGGGGGAGACTTCGCTCCCTAGAGCGAGCAGCTTTTAAAGGCGCAGAGGAGAGGGGGGGGACTAAGCTGAAGGGGGGAGGTAGTGCCGCCTCCCCGCGCACCCTTTGTTACGGGGGGCCACAACGCGGGGGCTCGCCAAGCCCTTTTGGAAAAAAAAAGTGATACTAATCCCCGGCCACCGAAGTGAGACAAAACCACAACGAAGGGGGGTGAAAAGGAGGGGGGCACTTGGACTGGCCGCGCACTTCTTTGGGTAACTTCAGTGTGCACGAACCGCCATCAAAGATCTGGTCTGGGACTAGGAAAGGAAAAAGGGTTTTGTCTACACCCGTCGTGAGGCCGACGTAGTCGGGGGTGATTCCGTTCACTACAAGGGGTGGGGGCGCCTGGGTAAGCTTATTCTCCCCATTCGAGACGACGTAGATGTACGCGAGCAAAAAAAAGGTCTCAAAAAAAACGCTGTGAGGAGAGATAATAGGGGCGGCCTGGGCTCATAGGGAAGAGACGGCCGCTGACATCTGTTCGACTTCCCGCTACATCGCGCACAATAAACACCGGGGCGAACGGTAAAAAAGTCACCATCGAGAGAGGAGAAAACGACGGGTTGAAAGACCCCCACTTTAACCCATGGAGAGAAGAAGATCAGGTTCATTACTTCGGGTCCGGGGGGGAGGGATCAAACCCTAGGCGCGAGAACTAAAAAAACAGAGGGAAAGGAGGTCCCCGTATTCGGTATTCTAACTTCTGTACGAGGAATGCTCTTCTTCAAGTGGACAAGTAGGGGAGGAAGAGTTGGGCAAAAAACTTCCCAAGCTGGAAAGGGGGGGGGGCAAAAGGCGGGGTGACATCTTTCGATCGGCAGAACCATAAACCGCTTCCATTACAAATCGCGTCGCATGGAACTCTTAAAATCTCCAAAAAATTCGGAGAAGGGAAGGGAAATAGCCTCCAGAGAGGAATCCTGGATCGACAGGAAGTTCTTTAACACAGTGGCCGGCAAAGGAGAAAAAAAGGAATCTGTGTTGGGGGGAAAGAAGACCAAAGGCTCCGTGCTAATTCCAGCGTCTACCTCGGCGGTCACAAGACCAAGAGAAAAAGATCCAAAACTGTGGCCCAAACGTTTCGTACTTTTGGTACCACAGACGGCAACTGACCGAGATCGGCGGGGAAAAAATCAGAAAGCTCCTGACGGGAGAAGGTCAGGAGAAAGGGGGCAAAAAAAAAGATCACGATGCACGGCTACTGGTTCACAGACGGTGACGACGCGGAGGAAACGACAAGAAAAAAAGACCTGTCGGCCACTCGAAGGGCAAGGAAGAAGGACGAAGACACTTGGGTCAACTACGACTTGAACGGACAAACTAGAATAAGAAAGAGGGAAAGTCCGTATCGTAAGAAAGGAGGAGTACCGTGACGTTTCCGTCTTGGGGAGACTCGGCTCGTTAAGTGAGTGACCCGTCTCTTTGCGGCGGGGATGGCGCGGTACCATTTTCGACGCGTGTCGTGTTGAGTGCCGAAACCGGGGGAGGGAGCGCTCTTTCAAAGGCGCTTTCCCGCGATGACCAGTAGGAAAAAAATAAAAGGGGGGAAAGAAAAGGGCGTAAGTCGTATACTCTGTCGTCCGTCGAGCCTACAATCTTCTGCATCGCGTTTCGTCATCTTCTAACTCAGAGCGCGCGTACGCTAAATTAACCCAAGGAAGTCCCGTACCTGACGGCGGCTGGCCAGAGCAAGGACCCGGAGTTGGGGGCCAGATCTACCGGCGTTCTACAGGGAAGAAAACTTCAGGAAATTTCACTGAACACCACCATCGCAGGGGGATCATTCCTGGAAGACGTTCTTAAACGGAGCCGACACGAAACGTGTGGAAAAAAAAACAGGCTGGAGGGGGGAGGGTGGGGCTTCTTCCTGTCGGCCGATGAAAACAAGGTTTGAGAGACCCTGGGAACTCAGTGGGTAACTCGGCGGGACCGCGCATAAACTACACAAGGGGGGTGGGAAAATCTTGCCAAAGCCGAAGGGGGATCAGGGGAAATACTCTCGTCGATGCGGGTTCTTCGTTTTCATCCTAAGTGCGCTCCACCCAGACAAACCCCAACCCATGAACAGAGAGAGCGTTCCAACCTACCTCGCTAAAAAAACAAAGAATGGGAAAAAAGAAGAGTTCTCCTTGCTTATTCGCCAGGACAGCGCAGAATAAAGTCATAAAGACGAGAGTCACGACACCTTCTCCAAGAGTCGAGAAGTTATGCCTGGGGGAGCAAACAGTCACTGGCATACGAAAAGGAAGGACGGACCTTCGAAATCAAAAAAAGCTGCTAATCGGCGGATCGAGCTGAAAGACGTAGAGAAGTCGGCGAACTTCCAAAGACAAGACCGTCTAGCCAGCGGGCTACTTGGTCGGGCACGCGTTACCTGAGAGTCCTCCGGAAGTGGGGGCAGGGAGGACGCGAGTACCTCCAAATAGTTCAAAAGCAGCTCTAACTAGTCTAACTCGTTTCAACGTAAGGATTAAAAATCCACGGCAAGACCGTTAAAGAGGGGGAATCCGTCTGGCGCGCGCACGTGGAGCTCTGGCTCCTAATCTAGAAAGATGCTCCGTTCGCGATCTCCCGAAAAGGGAGACATCTCCCCTAAGAGAGGACCGTGTCTCCTTCGGTCCATCGGAAACGAGCCTTCATCGTAAATGGGAAAAAAAAAAAGGGAAAACCAAGGCGTTCGGTTTCCGGTGACCTTCGGAAAAGTCACATGTTTTTCTCCACTTCGACGGGGCGCGAGAGGCGGCCAACAACCAAAAAAAACCTCTTAGAGTCTTGGAAGAATCCGGCCGCGAAACGCAAAGAAACCGTGAAAGAGGGAAGGGGGGGGGGCCAACAGGCGCTCCTCGAATCGGGGGGAGGAGTCTCATATAAGTCGCCGGCGAACGCTTTCTCAGAGGCTTCACCATACTAAAACGAGGCATCTTAGAAGGGGCTTTGAAGACGATTAAATCGCAGCAATGAGGAAGGCGGAGGTTGGAAGCTAAACCTGCTGGGGTAAAAAAACGCAAACTGAGAAGAAAGAGGGACGGTACGACGGCGTTGCCTGAGGAACAGTCTCGAGAAAAAACAACAAATTAGGGAAAGAGAGTGGTCTCACGCCCGCCGCAGTAGGAACTCAGCAAAAGAAAAAAAGAGGGAAGGGGAGCCCCGAGTTCTGGCCCAGAAAGCGTCCGGATTGCTGGGGGAAAAAGACCAGGCTAGGGAGGGAAGGGAACTCCCGGGTGACTGTCTTCCTCGGCTTTCCCTAGGGGAAAAGGCTATATGGCAGGCTTCAACGGCGAACTAAGAGAAAAGAGACAAGAAACCTATCTCCTCGGCGGGACCAACGACACAAGGGAGAGATTCGTCGGTCGGCAGAATCTACGACGCTATCAGGCTGGCGGCCGCGAAGATGCTGCCAACATTACTGGGGGGGAGGGAAAGGGGGGACCACATCCGCGCGCCATGACTGTTGTCGATCGGTGTGGTAAAAAGGGGAAAACGAAATTGAAGGAGGGGCGCCTGGACGAACTGAAGAGTAACGGACAGAAAAGCTTCTTTCCTAGAGGAGGGAATATCGAACGTCAAAAGGCTCGCACGAAGTCAGCGCGAGCAGAGAGACTGCACTATCGCGCACGAGAAGATGGGAAAGTGGCAACGGGAGCCAAGTGGAAGGAAAAAGGTTCCCAGAAAAAGGGGAAGAATAAGTTGCTGGACGTCGTTAAAACGGTCCCACTGAGCGATTACCTCCGAGCGTCTTCGACCCAGGGCCCGCTGAGACTCCTGGAGTTTGCGGTGACGGGCGCGAGAAAGAAGAACGGAATCCAGAAAAGAAAGATGCGCCGCTTGCGCTTCTCAAGGCGAGGGTAAGGACGACGATGAGCCTCCGGGATAAGGCTGCCACGGTACTCTTCGGAAGAGGGGGGAATGAAATTCCGGTGAGCGAGCGCGGTCAGCTGCCGGCGAGGGGGCAGAGGGTTGTTGCCTGGACGTCAGGAAGGAGCACGTCGGGTGGGCGTCGTAGGAAGAGCAATAGACTTAAAGGGAGACTGTCAACGGAGGAGACTAGGAAAGCGCGGACCCGAACGAGGTCTTAAATGAGAGGGGAAGCCGGTCTCGATTGACTTCGTAGAAAAAAATTGAAGGAAAGCCAGAATGGGGAGTTACCTCAACTGGGGGCAACCACGCGGAAGCTCAAGTGGGAAAATCGCAGAAAGGAGAAAGGAGCCTACGAAGCGAATCGTTTGAAGGAAACCCAAAAGTGATTGGTATTCTGAAAGAAAGCAGCACCGGACTCCAGAGAGGTGGGAAAGTGC
>Ga0179593_1607242_pt1 | contig 10006 bp, 19 predicted proteins | sample CZODoug2_1_08_16_FD_185931 | JGI IMG/M metagenome (GOLD analysis project Ga0179593, IMG submission 185931) | Vadose zone soil fungal communities from Angelo Coast Range Reserve, California, USA - CZODoug2_1_08_16fungal (PacBio error correction) | ecosystem: Environmental > Terrestrial > Soil >...
ACAGAATAGGGGGAGCCTATTTGGGCATTTTTGTTGCGGCCCGAGTGACGGATGAGCCTATCAACCAGTTGCGCAGCTGCAAGAAGGAAAAAATGCGCGCGGGCCGAGGATCGCTTTGGGATGCCAGGGAAAAAAAAAAAAAAAAACTGAGGGAACTTCCACAAAAAAAAAGGCTCGTAGGCCACGACTTGGGATTGGAAAAGAGCTGCTACGGCGATAATCGGCAAAAAGGGAAAAAGAGAGGCTCAGTACAAGCACAAGGGGAACGGGGCATCCGCGCGACAAAAGAAGGCTTCGCAAGGGGGGTTGGGGGGGGGGGGGGGTAAAAAAATCGTCAATCTTGAGCGGGGGCAGAGGCGAGAAGGCCAGATACGTGCAGCAAACTTCGTGTGCCACACCGCTTTGGAGTCGGATGGGGGCCATGGCAGGTAGACGCAGGGAACCATTCAAGTTTAAAAACAAAAGGGGAAGGAAGAATCCAGAGCGGGGCACGTGCTAGTCAAAAAACAAGAGGGTGGGCTTGGGAGTCGGTTAAAGGGGGGAAGGGGACATTCGGAGGGGGGCCCGGACGGAGAGAGGGCCATACCCGAATTTTGTTCCGTATGCGGCAGTCGTCAACTCTAAAACATAAAAGAAGAGAAGGAAACAGACAACGCAACGAACTTAGGGGGGACCGTTAGCATGATTTTCAGTGAATCGGCGATTCGGAATGAGGGTCGCGGGTCAGAGGCGGAAGCAGATGGGGGGGTTTCTGCGGCAAAACAAAAAACGATCAAACTAGACGGCGCCAATTCAATGCCTTCGATCAATAGGAAAGGGGAGGGTGGAATTCCTACAATCACTGCTGGGCAAGGAGGGACAGAAGGCCTGGGCAATGAGAGGGCTATATCTGAAAAACCATTTCACGTAATGGGGAGTTCAGAGGAAAAGGGGCGGGAGAGGCACAAGACTATTCCTGACCGGAGTGGAAAATCAAAAAAAGATGGGCGTGGTGGGGGGTGGGGGGGGGGGGGGGGGGGGGGGGGGGTGGGGGGGGGTGGGGGACTCAAACACACCGGATATCAAAAAATCTATAGAAGAGTGCTTCGTGAGATGAAAAGGCAAACCATTCTTGTACCACAAACCCAACCACACAGCGCCGGCAGTCGGTACAACTGTCTCGCGCTCCTCTCTCTTAAGAGGCAGGTCGAATACACATGGTGCGCGAGAAAAAAATCAAAAAGGCCGTATTAAGATGTTCAGGGCGTGGCGGACAGGTGTTCAAGAGGGCGTTCGTTTGACCGTGGGACCGGGCATTGTTGCGCGTTGTGACGGACCGAGGTGAAAAAACTGAGGGGGAAATTTTTGCTTAAAACATTCTAAAGAGAGTCAAAGGGGATCAGGCGCAAGGACTCGCGGGCGGACGGAGAGATCGCTCTCAAGGGCCATAATGATTTTTCGTCAGGCTCGGGGGGGGGGGGGGGCGGGAACGATCACGCTTAAAGGCGGTCAAGACAGCGAAAGGAGTTACTCTCCGTCAAAAAAAGTGGCGATTCAAAAAAAAAAAAAAAAAAAAAAAAAAAAAAAAAAAATTTAATCCACTCGTCCTAAAGCCAGAATCATCCTGCCTTGCCGGGAAGAAAAAAATGACTTGTCGGGAAGAAGCCGTCGGGGGCCGAAAAATTTCAACTGGTAGGCAGGGGGGGGAAGATGAGGGAAACTGAGGGGGACGGCGTAAACGAACGGCGCGGTTCAGTCAAAAAGAGGATGAGGTCGCTTCGATAGGTGATTCAAAAAGCACGCTGGCAGCCGGGGGGGGGCGTATGATTGATCTGGAAGGGGCAGGAGTCGCAATGGTCTGGGTGTTACGGCAGGGGACGGGAAGGCAAGGCGGAAAAGAGCTGCCGCCGCTACGCAGAGTTTCTCCGGAGGGAAGGAACTCTAATCTAGCAGGGGGTGAATGCCATGTTCGGCGGGAAAACCAAAAAAAAAAAAAAAAAAAAAAAAAAAAATAAAAACCCGAAAAAAAAAAAAAAAAAAAAAAAAAAAAAAAAAAAAAAAAAAAAAACAAGGAAAAAGCTCGGCTTGCGTCTGCTTCGGATGTACAAGGAGAAAAAGGGGGGGGGGGGGGGGGGGGGGCCTGTGAAAAGTAGGGACCGGGTTCAAAAGGAGAGAGGAAGGACAAGTCCGGTAACCCCGCACGCCCCAGCAAACAAAAGGTACGGGGGGGGGGGTCCCATGAGAGTGAGGGCAGGGGGGGGGGGCAGGGGCCCACACGGGCTACTCGGAAGCCGGGCGAATTTGACGGTGGGGAATTGAATTGGGGGCTACGAGCTCGGGAAAAAAAAGGCGCAGAAGGCACTATGGAAAGGATGGAAGGAGATGGCCAGGGGAGAAAAACCACAAAAAAAAAAAAAAAAAAAACAAAAAAAACCAAAAAAAAAAACAAAACAAACAAACCAAACCCAACACAACAGTCAGTGCCAAAAAAAATCAAAACCACATGTTTGATATGTCTTGGCGAAGGAAGAAAGGACGTTCTTAGTCGTCTGATTTGAGGTGATCTGGGCGCCTGAGCTCCATTCAAAAGGGGACATATCATCCGTTCAGGCTTCAGAGAGGAGCGTGCTAGCTCTCCTGACGCGAGAAAGAAGGCTTGGCCGCAGTGCGAGAATCCGTTCAAATTTCTATCGCCTGAAGGGAAGATCTGCAGGTCGCAATAGGGGGGGAAGCAAGGATCTAGAGGGGCCGCTGGCCATAATCCTGTGGGCTTCGCGCTGGAACAGAAGCATCTGAATTCTAGTGCGGTTAAAATGCAGGGGAAAGTATTAGGATGTCTATGTTGGAAGGGGGCTTGGCCGGGGACTCATACGAAAGTGCGCCCTGTTCTCTGCGCGATGGACGCGAGGGGGGCACGCGAATATTTTGGTTGCGTGCGTTCTGGCTCAGCGAAAGAAAGTATTCGGGACGCAGCATGAGGAAAGGAAGGGGGGGACTGCTTCAAGTTCTTTTCATCGAGGGGGGAGGTCGAGTACGTCCGAGGGGGTAGGAACAAGGTCGGACGATATATTGAGACATGGGGAGTCTACCGCGGATGGGAGGTGAAAGGAAGGAACTCGCACTTGGTGAGCGGATGGCAGGGGGGTTAAGAGGGACTCATCTTTCAGGAAAGGGAGTGTTTCAGTCTCCGTTTTTTGTGCTGGGGGTTGGTTTGGGGTTTTCTTGGGTTGGTGGGGGGGGGGGGGGGTGGGTTTTTCCTATGGGTACAAAACGCGTGTGCATTGGGGGGAAAGGTGTTCAAAAACCTTGTAACCAGCAGAGCGTGCGTCTCATACAAAACATACGGATGGGGGAAAGCTGTTCTGGTTAGCCCGGTGGTAAAATCCCACTTGTCAAAGAAAAAAAAGACTGGAAAGAAATAGGAATCAAGAATTAAACGGGGATGCGGGGGAAGGGGGAGGCAAGAACCAGGGCAGACTTTGCTCGCTCTCGCGAATGGCCTTCGCAGGGGGGGAAAAAAAAAAAAAAAAGGGGTAGCTCAGCCAGAGAAAAGAAGGCAGGGTCGGGGGCTGCAAAAATTCGGCGTGCACCAGTGAAAAAGAGGGGGGGGGGCAGAACGTAGCCGATCCCGCTGTGAAGCTGGGCTTGTGGGGCTCGAAGACGTGAGGGGAATATGGGAATCGGCAGGCCGGAAATGGTGAGGGCCTACGTGAAGTAGGCCGAATGCCCATCACGGTCGGCATCAAGGGGGGAAAGCATCTTATGGAGGCGTTCCTGGAAACGGGGGTTTCGAAAAAGAAAAATAGAAAGAGACCGGGTTGAACAAAGGCGTGAGGGCAAAAAAAGGCCGACTTGTGATTAAGGGAGATATGCAGAAGCCAGCCCGGGCGATATGGAACGGCGGGAAGAAGGTTAAGGAGGCAATGGGTCAACCTGGCCGACGGGAAGGGAAAGCCCATGGTGCGGCTATCATGGCTGCTCGGTGTTAGGGCGAAGGGGGGAGGAGACGTACGCGTCAGGGGTAGGGGGAGAGGGGTTTTCAGAGGTCGCATTTGGAAAAAAAAGGGGGGACGACGCTGAGGAAAGGCAGCGGCTTCAGGGGGGAGGCAGGGGGGGCAGGCTGGTAGTAGGGGAACAGGGGGAAGGGCAATGCGAGGGTGGTGGTGTTGTTGGGGGGAAATTGTCGCCATGACGGCGATCAATTGAGAATGGGAACTCGTCGGGCGTAGATCAGGGGGGGCAATGGAGAAGGAAACTATGGAAGGGGGCGTGGCGGGAATAGGGGCCCAAGGTCTATGAAAAGGGGATTTGACAAAGCACTCTGGGTCGCAAACGGAGTCGTTCGGAAAGGTCCGTGTGGGAAGGAAAGGCGGAATGCGCCCTGCCATCTCGTAAAGGCTATCGGCAGGGGAAGGGAAAGGATAGGAACTCTGAGAAAAAAAAGGAAATTCCATCCAAAGAAGACAAAAAGGACGGTGGGCTCTGTCCGCTGAGGAGTGCAATCGGGCTGGCCGCATGGCTGAAAGGGAGGTAGGCTTCTTTGAAAGCGTCTTGGGGGGAAGGGGGGGCGAGCGCGATGCGAAAAGAGGCAACCAGAGGTATTAGTCTTAGATAAATCCAGTCGTGCGTCAGCCCGGCGAGGAAGTAAGGGGCTTGGGGAACCTCTTGGAGCGCAGCCAAAAGAGGAAGAAACCGGAGGCGAAGGCTAAGAAAAAGTCTTCTGCGGCACATTCGATTCCCCCGTCGGAGGCGATTTGTGATACTTCTGGATGGCGGTCGCTGGGGGAGAAAGGGGCTGTGATTGAAAGGGCTTGAAGGTTAGGATTGGGGTGGGGGTATCTTCAGAAAAAAACCAAGGCGCGGGAACATGTAAAAAGAAGGGAAGACTGGGTGGCGCATAATTGTGGAATAAAAAAAGGTCATCTCATCCTCAATATGCCGAAAAGGACATATAACTTCTGGCATGAAGAGCGGCGTCGCTATGCGAGCAAGGGAGATGGGAGACGCTCATTCACTCGGGGGCCGGCTAGAAAGAGGGACACTTAAAAAGAGGGGAAAGGAAGACTAGCGGGCGCAAGCTGGCATGGGTTCACCAAGCCGTATGTCAGCCCCGTGACCCAAAAGAAACAGGTGGAAAAGATTGTAATAGAACATGAAGACTGGCGGAGGTGGGCTGCCCAGGCCGACGTTGTGAAGGGGGGTGTTGTTAGCGTGGGGAAGATGAGTTGCCCCGATAATAGGGAAGAATTAGAGACACGCGCTGGGTTTCTATATTGCGTTAGTCTGGAGGGCGAGAAAAAAAATGCCGCAGTTAAAGGGCGGGAAATGGCCGGGAACCCGATGGGGACACCCGGGGAAGCCACCGCGTCGTTGATATCGCGAGAAGAGGGGAGGGATTCTCAGCCCGTTGTTGTTGGGGTGAAGGAAAAAAAAAGAGAAGAATCGAAGGTTGAGATTGCAAGGAGAAAAAAAGTGGGAATGGATAGAAGTGTGTGGTTCCTTTCTCAGTGGGGGAAAAAGGGGAATGGGGACCACTCAAGCTATCCTTATCATGGGCAACTACGAGGGGGGGAAACAGAAAAAATTTCTGTAGGCCGGGTAAAGGTGCAATGCGGGTTGTAGGCGAAATCCGACCAGAAGGTGGGGGGGCGGTATTGGAAGGGGACATTTATTTGCGGGGGTAAGTGCAGAGGGGGGGGTTTTGGAACCGAAAGGGACTGGCACCTGGGCTCGACCAAAAAAAAAAGCCCACCAGGACACGGCGGTCGGGCACTGGTAACTATAGGGGAACGGTATAGAAACAGGACCATGCCGGATTTGGTGGCTGGTGAGGAGGGGGATAGAGCGAGTGGGGAGACTCGAGTGGGGAAGAAGGGACGAAAAAAAAAAGCACACGCGGTTGAACTCGGATCCGTGTGCGGTGCGTAGCTGGGTTGAGGGGAAAAAAAAGCCGCGACCACAAAGAAAGAAAGAGCAATAGGACGTGGGGGGTGCGAAGCTGTCTCAGAAAAGTCCAAGGTCTGTGTCCAAAGGATGGTGGGGCAAACCTGCATGCTTCATGGCTGGCGAGGAATAATAGGAAAAGCACAGTCGTGGTTAGAAAAGAAGGCTTGGTTCACTCTGTCACGTACTAGGGGTGCGTCATCGGGGGAACATTCTAGGGGGAAAGACCCTGGGCCGTTATGAAGTGAAATGGGGTCCAAGTCTCGAACGGGGAAGAATTTATTATAGATGTAGGGGAGACGTTAAAAGGGAGATGGGGGAATCGTAAAAAGAGGAGCTCTGTATAAAATCATCATGCGTGCTGTATCAAAGGCTTTGTCAGAAAATGGGGGATTGGGGGGGGGGGAAATTGGCAAAGATTTTCCATGCGAAAAGTAAATGGCAAAAGCAAATAATGAGTCAGTATAGGGAGGGAAAAATACCTGGGGCCCACTGTTTAGAGAAGGTCAAAAGAACTGGCGTTCGAAATCAATAGTTTATCACCGCGAAATCTCAGGAAAAAAAAAAAAAAACAACGAGAGGAAACGGCAATAGAGAGAGTGCGAAGGGAAAATAAAAATTATAGAGTGCGTTGCGGCGGCATAGGGAATAGGGGAAAGCAGTTGCGGAAACAGGAGCGGTAAGGACGGTTCATATCTTTTAAATCTGGGAAGGGGTGCCGCGCTGTTAACGGCTGAGGGAGATCACCCCTTGCTTAGCTATCGGAAGGGCAAGTTGTGAGCTCGCGCGATCTGAGGGCACAGCTTCACATATCGTCTGACTAACCCGTAGAAAGAACGGGAAAAATGACATCCACCGTGAGGAAAAACTTCGACGACAGCCCTATATAGCTCGGGAGTTGAATTTTCCAGAAGAAAAGCGAGGACCAAGGGTGGATCTAAATCGCGGGGTGAAAATGGGAGGAAGATGGCATGATTTGGCTCAAACGGACTGTGATATCGGTGGGGGGGGGGGGGGGTGTCGGCGGGGGGGCAGCTCATGCATTCGTAGGGGGCAGTCAAAACCACCCTCTAAGGGAGACACGGGGGGCTAGATTTCCGTTACTGAAAAAAGGGGTCCCGGGGACTGGTCTATACCTTCAGCAAAGAGTTGCAATAGGGGCCTGGTGACGGGGTGTCTTGGATCTCATGGGGTTCCAAAAAAAACCTCACTAAAAGGGAAAAAAAACAGAGGTAGGGCTTCTTAAAACTCGGCGGGATTGTGGCGCTCGGTATTCGGGCCAAACGGGAAAGACTCGATGTTCATAGAGAAGGGGAGAAAAAGGACGCGACGACAAAGCTGGGGCCCGGAAAGAAGAAAGGAGCACTTTCAATGGAGGAATTCTTAAAAAAAATCTGTAGTTGGATGGGGCGAGGGAAGGAGCACTTTAGAGGGTGCGATTCGCAAAAAAAGACGATAGAGAGGGCGGGAAAAACGCTCCAATAAAAATGACAGAAAATCTCGAAAAGGGGGGGGGGGTGGGGGGCATGATTTCAAGAAAAAAATAACTAATTGCTTTGGGGAAAAAACGGACGGGGGGGAAAGAAAAACATGGCTGGTAAATTACTTCTAAGATAAGGAAGACTTTCTACTGGGAGTGGGCAAACGGGAACACCATATGCGGAGAGGTTCGGCACAAGAAAAGTTTCAGCTGAGTCATTGGGGGGGCGGGGGGGGGGGGGGGGGGGGGGTCTGTGTCGAGAGGATGGGGGTCGTATTGTGGGAGGGGGTCTGGTTTGTTCTGCGGTGACAAAAGTCTCTTGTTGGGTGTTGTCCTCGTTGAACGTCAAAAGTGGCGACTCTTCGCCACGGTTACCGCGCAATGCTCTCGAGATGGTGTGCGGGGACGGGCGAAGGCAAAGGTAGGGGAAAAAAAACTCATCTTGGAAGGCGGGCAGGGCTCGAGGAGGGGTCGGGGAGGCATCAAAGTCCAAAAGGAAAAGCGGCAACGTCGCAGAGATCAAAAGGGTAGGGCGGTCTTTGTTAGAACAACCACTCGCTGTGGCTGCTCAAAGAACAGGGGGAAATTGGAAGAAAATGCCGTCAAGGATTTTCAACGGGGGAGATGAAACCGGAGTGGGGGAAATACAAAGGGCTGAAATTCTGGTAAGAGCAGTTCAAGGGACCTAGCCAGGAATCGGCGCCGTGGGACAAGAGAAGGTTTGGGGGGGGAAAAGTTGCTCTGATAGATGCGTTAAAAGGGGGAAAATAGTCGCGTACCCTGAATGCCAAAAAAAACAGAACGTCGGACATGAAAAAGGAAGCGGCACCAAAGGCTGGAGAGGAATGATTTCGTCGGCTGGTGCCGTTAGGGGGGGTGAATAACTCGGAGCAATGGATAAAAAAACCAAAAACAAAACCCCCAAAACGTGCAAAAAAAAAAAAAAAAAAGAAAAAAAGAAACAACTCACGTCTGGAGCATGGGCCGCTGGCAGGGGAGTCTACAAGCAAGCCCACGGGGGGACTCATTATTCAGAAAAACAAAAAGCAAACGTACTCTGAAAAAAAGAGCGCATTTCATGCAAAAAGGGGGAGGTGCTAGGTTCCTCGGATTATTGTTGGACGGGAGAGCGGGGCTCGGGGAAGATGGAGTGCCTTGGTATAGTGTTCGCATGCGGTCTTGAGTCAAAAGAATTCGGGGCAGCCAAAAAAGCCGCTGGTGTGTGAGTCCCAAAAAAAGATCAGAAAGTCTAGCTGGAGGAAGAGTGGGTGTTGTTTGGGGGTTTGTGTGTCTGTGGGTCTCGCAACGAAAAAAGGAAAGTTCGCCACTGCGGGGCGCTGTACGCCCCTCACGAAAAGAAAAAGACAACCCCTCAATCAGACTATGGGCCAGGCGATACTAAGGAGGGAGGCGTTGGCGGAAAAGGGGGACTGCTTGACGGGGGGAAGGAATAGACAGGAACGGTGAATCAGAGGGGGGAAAAGAGCAAAAGGTTACATTAGGGGCCTGGGTCGCCTAGGGGGGGTGTCAGCGGCTGGCTGGGCTGCGTCAGCTCTCGGAGCGCAGCAGCGTCGGGCAGAGGGTGGAAAACGTTGACGAAAAGGTATCGGGCAAACCGGGAAAGTAGTCCACGCGGCCACGGCACTGAAATGGGGAGGATGATAGTTCGATCGCTCGAAGTTTCGAGCGGCGGTGATTCGAGAGAGGGAAGCTAATTGAGATGGGGGGATTGCAAAGCAAAAAGGGAAACGGGGGTTCAGGGCAAAGAATAGGAGAGAGCCAAGCTTCTTTGGTCAATAATGAACTGCGATCCTTCCATTTTTACTGCCGTGTTCTGGTCAAGGCAACAAACAGAGCTGCAGGGACGCACGGGCTAGGAGTGATTCAAAAAAAAGGGCTCTCTGAAAAAATGTAAGCAAAAAAAAACCTGGGGGGGGGGGGGACAGGGGGGGTCCAGTGCGCAAGATCCTGCAAAGGGGCTTCATAAAAAGGCAGGGGGGTTCGGCCGGCTTATAAATGGCAGGCGGGGGGATTCCTAATAGAAATATGAGTTGGGGAAAAAAGAATCACCTGTGAGACGGATCACGCCACGCTTAAGTCCCTTCAAAAGAGTGATGTGAGGTTGGAGAACATCTATGCCTGGGTGTGAAGGCCAAGTTCTCCGCTGAGTAAAAAGTGGAAAGGGCGGGAATGTTGCTAAAAAAAGGCAGGACGAATGGGGGGGTGGCACAAGTTTTGCTGGGGGGGGGGGGGGGGGGGGGGGGGAGGGGGCTGTCCACGCTGAGATATCCTGGGGGAAGGAGGGGGACAACAGGAGGAACGGGCTGAAAGGGCGGGGGGCAGAGTTCCGGGAACGATGATTCTTAGGAGAGGGTTTCAACGCTCGGTCGTCAAAGGGAGTAAAAGTTATAAGAACTGGATAATTGGATTGAGAACTCAGTGCGAGTTGCAGACGGGATGGTTCAAAGGGTTCTGGGTTCGTGGAACGTGCAAAAAAGGGGAAATTCAGCAAGTGATGGATTTCGGTGAGTCTCAAGGGTCTGAGAAATTCTCATTGCAAGGGGGGTTTCGTCCGGGGGACTTACCAAAGCAAGTCTAACAGGC
>Ga0179593_1615806_pt1 | contig 10006 bp, 9 predicted proteins | sample CZODoug2_1_08_16_FD_185931 | JGI IMG/M metagenome (GOLD analysis project Ga0179593, IMG submission 185931) | Vadose zone soil fungal communities from Angelo Coast Range Reserve, California, USA - CZODoug2_1_08_16fungal (PacBio error correction) | ecosystem: Environmental > Terrestrial > Soil >...
CTCTGATGGAGCGTGGTTTCCTCTGAGCCAGCCGCCAGAAAAAAAAGAAGCAAACACCGACACCACAGGGGGGTTTCCAAAAAAAAACGGCTCCTTGCCTAAAACTGGGACTAAATTGATCCCAGCTCTTAAAGGATCTAAACTTAAAGCTGCAAGAGAGGAGTATGGAAACTAAAAAGGAAGCTCTATCTGTGACGTAAAAGGGTGGATGTGGCGCCTACTTTAAAATAGGAGGTGAAGCCAAAGGGTTCTGGCAAATCAGAAAAAGTCATTCTCCAGATAATTATGAGAAGCGGGAGACTCAGATCCTATAGAAGGGGCTATTCAAAATGAAGCTTTGCTCTATAACTCTCTTGACTACCTCTCTGTCAGGTTCTCAAAATGTGGAGTGAGACCGTCAAGCTCCCCTCCTGCACATAAGCGTCAAAGGAATCTCTCCAGCCTACGAAGAGGACTTGAGCCGGGTAAGCACGACGGAGAAACTTCTTTATTGGAAATCGCGTTTCGAAGGGGGCCGGAAAAAGGTTCTCAAAGACGACCCAGACGCGTAACGCGCGACTCTCTACGGCTACGAAGTGGTGGGGCGACGTGGGCCTTCAAAAAACGAGTACGAGGTCAGTCCTATTAGCTAAGAACCCAGTTTAAGAACCACCACATCCGCGAGGGAGGGATGCCACTAAATCTACAAAAGAAGCGCGACGCCGCAGGAAAGAGCCCAACAAAAGGAGACGGGTCTCTTCATCCTCACCCTTCCCTCGGTCTGACTGTTAAAAGAGGAAACGTAGAAGGCAAAACCAGCAGGAGGGGAGCGCCGCCAATGCGGGACGCTGCCCGTGGAGACCTCCGAGCGGAAAACAGCCCAGAAAAAGGAGCCGAAAAAAAAGATGCGAGCACAAAACGGGGGAGGGGATCGGGGGAGGCGCAAGGTCCAGCGTAGTGAGCCGCTCCTACCACGGGCAAGAGGGGGGGGCCGTAGGGGAGGCGCCGGAGGTTGTTGGGAAGTATAGACGTCGCGCAAGCGAAGGAACGGGGCCTTCCTTGAGGACGATGCAGTAGCGTAGTTGTGCCTACGCAGGCCTTTGCGCAGGGGTATTGGGGAAAGTAGTGAAAAAAGCTCGGCGGTCACGGGAAAAGTACTAACTGGAAAGGGAGGCTCGCGCTCGACTGCCACCGGCGCCCGTAGTTCCAAAGGGTGTCAAAGTCGGGGAGAGGAAAAAAAGGCTCTAGTCGTACACAGTAAAAACGGGGGGGGGGGAATGGCACGGCATCACGTACATCAGAGACTCTCACGCGTCGCAACATCCTCCGATAAGGAGGAAAGGGCTCGTCAAAGAGCGGCTCGAGTAGGGAAGTATTGAGCACGAGTGAAGGCCAACGACCTAGATCAAGGTACTCCTTCCTCCAATGCCCTTAGGTCGCTCGAGGGATCAGCCGGAGAAGTTAGTGAGGGAAGACAGCAGCCAAGCTCTGGAAGAGAGGGGGACCAACACCCTCTGTCCTTAGAGGGACAATCTTGCATCACGGACAAATATGAATACAGGGTCGATGTCACTTCGGAGCACCATTCCAAGCTCCGGAGAGGATCGAGGGGTCCTTGAAGAATGGGCTACTGTACGTAATCATAGTCTCTGGGGGAGATTCAGTTGCATCTGCTGAACGGCAGACTTAATTTCCGTTGAAAAGGACTGAACCGGAGGAAACGTACCAGTAGACTTTCCCAACTTTCTGTTGCTCAGATAAAAAGAGAAACGGGGCTAGAAGACGCGCCTAAAATGAAAAAAAACTTATATGCTCTCAGAAGGAGAACACAGAAGGGGACCATGAACCCGGAAAAAAAGAAGGAGCGAACTTTATCGGCGTGCGATAACAGTATAGGTTCTGTACTGGAAAATTTGGTTTAGGGGGGGGTCGAAAGAAGAAACGAGCGACAACCCACTCGCTCGCGGCGGGGCTAGCGGGCCGTAGGGGGGGGAGGCTGCGGCGCCCTCCCTTCGGTCTGCCGCACGGAAGAACTCTCAGTATTTACTAGAAATTGTCGCCCCGAGGTGTGCTCCACTGGGGTTCCTCTTCTAGCGCGGGGGAAGGGAAACGCGAAAGGGAAAAAGGAAATGAATGATACTGGTCCACGCGGTTGAAGGGGAGGGAAAAGGAGTCAGTCTGAAAGGGTAGCTCAGGGCCGAATTGTTACGGTTTCGCAAAAAGGGAATGTGTAAAGAAAGACGGGATAAAGGAATGGGGGGGGAGGAAATCAAAAGCATATGATTGAATCGCAGCGTACCTCGGAGACTGACTGTCTACCGGAGTGGCTGGGAGCCGGCAAGAGAACCAGGTGGGGAAATTCCCGTCTCGCGGACGTAACAGCATCTTTAGAAAGGTCGGGGGGTAAGAAACACCTGGCTTAAAAACACGCTTCTGCCGAACTTGACCTTGAGAAAATGGAGGGGAGCGTGAATGTCGGAAGCCGTCCACGGGGCGGTGAAAGGGAGATAAGAAGGGGGATCGCGAGAAAAAACTATGAAAAGGGAGGGGGGAAAAAGTACAGGGCTGAAAGTCACAACCACACCCTGGCGAATCTTCCACGGGTTTTAAAACGAGGAGTAGGGGGGCTCTGTGAACAAGGGGGAAAGCGTCGACAGGGTCGGGGGCAATAATATATATTAAACGATGGAGGAAGGGGATCGAAATCTAGTAAGGAGATAAAGAAAACGACTTCACCTTTCTGAAGTCGATGAGAGATCTTACAGAGGGGGGGGAAAAGGGGGGAAAAGCGGAGAACTGGAAAAAGCTCCAGCGACTGGGGTGCCATCTGGGGTCCTGACTGGGGGACCTCAGAAAGAGGTCCGAAGCGGTCAAAGAAGTCAATGTAAAACACAGAAATAAAGTAGACCTACAGATATAGATGAGCCGTCAGGAACTGCGGATCAAGAGAGAGACGGAGCGGGGGACGGGGGATAAGATCATCGTAATATTTCAATCACTACGGCTTGAGTTAGTGGAAGCCATGGAGAAAAGAAAAAAAACGGAGGAGAAAGGAAATATAAAAAAAGGATGAAAAGTCGCAGGAATGAAAGGTCCGACCGAAGCCTTATCTGCTGAAAAAAGCAGTAAAAGGAAGTAAGAACTGGGGGAAAAGATAAAAGGGATATCAACCCTAAACCGGGGAAGGACCGCAGCGAGAGATTAGGGTAAGGGGTCGCGGTACGGGGCTTTAGATGGGACATCATACCCTCTCGTAGAAAAGGGAGACGCGAATGAATCAGATTACCTCAGGAAAAAAGAAAAAGGTCCCAGAAAAAGGGAAAACGACTACCGCGGGAATATCGTCCGCTTAACATAAACTTAAGTCGTAAAGGCTCGAAGGGCCTGACAAAAAAGCTACTCAGGGGGAGGTGCCCGACCATAGAGTAGGAAAAAAACAAGGGGCATAAGATAAAACTCGACAATCCCAATCTCTGCGGCAAACCCTACAGGGAGAAGAATTCAAAGGAAAGACTAGGGCTCGGTCCTTCAAAAGTCATCCGTCCGCTCGAAGAAGGGTGTTCCATGGGCCAAGAAGGGCCCATCCAAGGACGCGAAAAGAATAAAAACCCAAAGGAAGCAGAGGGTACTTCACTAAGCTCAATTAAGCATTTATCTTCGATCCCCCAGGGATGAGGGGATTCCAAAATGCCTGAGGGGGACTGGTCGGTCACAAGTACCGGACGGGGTAACGGGAGCCACGTCACCTCCGCGCGCCTTCGCAATCCTTCTTCAAGAAGGGAGGCCGAGAAGAAAGAAAATCTGGGATAAAAACTCATACGAATCACCTCCGTGGACGTATGGAGATAATGTGGGCGTACATCCTCGTAACAATTTCCTGGAGGTTGGACAAAAAGGAAAAAAATCCGTCCCGCCGCCCCAAACCGAGGAAGGAGACGTCTTCAAATTCAAGGACGATAAGCGTTAAGGACATCAAGAGCATCAATCAACAAGAGGAAAACCGGGCGAAAAAAAGAAAGTTTCGGAATTTCGGGGCGTAAAGCACTGCTGCAATGTCGGGGAGCAAGCCCTCGACCGAATTCGGCTACCTCTCTCAGACTACCTAACTGCGGCGACGGGGGACTCCAGAAAAGGTGGTTCCAAAGACGTGAAAGGGATGGAGGCAACCGCAAATCCCAGAAAGAATGGTACTCTTCCGCACGAATATTCATTTCAATTAGTCCTGATCTACTGGGTCCGGACAAAAGAGGGGCTGCAACTAGAGGTAGAAAGCCGTTTGAAAAGTTTAAGCGAGCCTCCGTACGTTTGGAGCGGGCCTCGAGAAAAGCCTAGGGGGAACTCCCGAGGAAAAAAGGGGACTCGTTAAAGTGGGAACACCAAAAAAAAAAAAACACGGAACGTCGTTCGCAAGCCAACCTACTTCCTTCACACAAAAAGCTCGATTTCCGGGCGATTTACACGTCGGGAGCGGCTTCCGAGGAGAGCTCGATCTGAAAAAAAAGACTGAAAAAAAACGTGACACCAGGGACTTCCTCGGCGGAGGGCCCGCCCTCTTCTAGAAGAGAGGCGGGAAAGAGAGACCACGAAGCGAGGGAATTAAGAAAAGAAATAACCGTAGTGACAAGGGCGGACGTCCTCTCGGGACCGCGCTTCCGGCGGTCAACACGCATTAAGAAGAGCGTTCAGGGGGGTGCACAACCTGTGCTACCTCTCAGGCCTCCTGAACGAAAGAAGGAGCTGGGATCGACGGACCGGGGGATAGCGGCAGAAACGGCTTCGGAAAGCGTCCGACCTGATGGGGTACTGTCTGTAAACTCAGAAGGAAAACGCGAAAAAAGAATACGCCGCGCCTGAAGACCACTTCTCCATCCGCGCAGTCACGAACTGCCAGAAACTTAAAAGAGGTGGTGGTGTCACGACGCTGTGATTCCGCCTGCGTACTGTGAAGGAAAGACCGAGGAGAAAGGTTCGTCACGAGGAAAACTAAAGCTCTGCCACGTCCGCCCGCTAGGTCAAAAAAGGAGTAAGGGAACCGAGACCTCAGGTCCAATTCTGAAAGTTTTCTGGCTACGTTCGCACGGGAACATAAAAAGCAAAAAATGAGAAAAAATATCGGGGGACCGAAAATAGAAAATCCGATCGGCTAAGCCTGCGCAGCGTCGTTCCGAGACTGAGAGGAAATCGAGAAAAAGAAGGGAGAATCTGGGGCGAAACAGACGCTGGTGCGACGTTATCCTCTCTGAAGGTCTCCACGGCACTGAAGTTGCAGCGAAGGGAGGCTCAAAAAGATCGTCTGGGTGTTAGGAGCGATCCTAGGGGACCCTCTCCGCCGGTCCTTCCGGGTTATCGTGCTGACGAAAAGTTTGAGGGCCGGAGTAAGAAAAACTCTGGGCTCTAATCCAACTCGTCTGGTGGTGGGGAGACTAGGACCAAAAAAGAACGAACGACGGCGTCGGCATTCCTCGACGCCACGGCTCAAACAAAAACGTAGGGGGAGTCGCGAGACTAGGCCCAAGGGCACGGGGCTCTAACGAATTCCCATCTACCGAGGGGGTTGCAAGGGCAGAGTAAATGGCTAGAGAAGGGCTGAATGCCAACGGAGCGGCTCGAGACTCCTCGCTCTTCGTGGCGGCGGGGGAGCATTCTGGAAACTGAGATGAAGGGGGGCTAACGGGGGACTCCTTCCTCTCGGGCCCTCTAGGCTTCCTAGCTTAAAAAACGGGGGGGGGCAAACTGTGATCTCGAATCTGATCTAGCCTCAAGTCCGCGGAAAAAAAAACATAGAGTCGGCCTGTATCAGCTATTGAGCTCGCCTATTAATAAAGTTTCTACTTTTCCTTCGCGACAAGGAAAACTCAGAAAGAATCTCATAGAAATCGGTTCCCCTAAAAAGAACGGCTCCTTTTTGGGAGGCATTAATTTTCAGAGCGGGTTCCTCAGCGGAACGCAATTGGACGACAGAAAGATCAACAGGGATGTTCTCCAAGAAAACTTGGTCTGGGGCGGACCCCTGAAAAGGTCTTATCAGGTCGCGTGCGCGTACGAAAAGGAAAAAGCTACGGGGGAAGGAAAGCTAGTAAGGGAGCCATAATGTACCAAAACAAAAAAAAAAACCAAACCGACCAGAGACAAACACAAAATAAACCCGGAACTAACGCGACAAGACGGCTCCCGACAAGACCGCCGGTCCCCCCCTGTGATAACAAGTTCAAGTGGGGGCCGCAAACTTTAGCGCGCATGCAAACGCACCTACTAAGGCGGGGCTGCTAAGCACGGCCCGGAGCTGACGTACAACAGGGTCCAAGCGGCCGCCCAGAAGAAAAAAAAAAAAATCACCTAACGAACCGTGGAAGGGAGTACAACAGAAAAGGGAGAAGGCTACCACGAGTCACGAGAAGCGGTCGGGGGGGAAGCCGCGAAAGAAGCTTACTGGCTGACAGAACCCAGAGGACTCAGGCTCTGGGCAAACACGCGCAACAGGTAGTAAAGCGGAAAACAGAAGCATGTAACGATTGTCCCGGGTACGGAACTAAAGGGTGGGCAGCATTGGGGCTCGACGGTTCATGGGGGCCTGCTTGGCAGCCGGCAAGAGCGAAGAAGAAGAAGCGCCCCGAAGTCGCGAACCTGACTCCTAGGGGGGGGGAGGAGAACGGTGAACCAAGGAGAAGACAAAGCGGCGGAAGGCGGAACAGAGTGTGGAGGGGTGGGCCGAAGAAAGTCCGAAGGCGACAAGAAAGGGCGGTGAAGGCCAACATCCGCCTCCTCCTTTATAAAAATGATACTGGAAGGAGGGAAAATCAAAAGGAGAAGGGTTGGTGGGACGAAATGACATAATACCACCCACCGGGCTCTCATTCGTAGGAAAGCCGCAGGAGGAAATGGGCGCGGGGAAGAAAGGCGCAAGAAAAGAGACCGTGAAGTTCGACCAACCGAACCTGGGGAGCCTTCACGGGGTGAAAAGGATGATTCGCTGATAGTCACGCAATCTCGTCCTGCGGGTACTTGGAAGAAACGAAGGGAGGGCAGGGGCAGGGGAGGAAGAGATAAAACCAAAGACAGAGTTTCCACGAGGATAGTCTCCCACGCTTGTCATCAGAGATCCCGAGGGATGGTCCGGGGGTTATCAAAGACAGATGGTCTACTCCTCCTCGACTCGCGGACGACGGACTGGGGCGACTACGGGGGGGGGCGGGGGCTCTGGGGAGAAAAGGTCAGTGGGGTGAATGAACTCAACCATAAACAACGAACAAGAAGGGGTGGGAACTAGAAAGCAAACCTGATTCAGGAGCTCTACTTAACGGAGGAAGCAGAAAAAAAGGGGCACTTGAGGTGACCGTTCTTGCCGGGACTTGTGACCGTAGAGCGCGAGAGAAAACGGCCAGGAGAGGCCAGGAGTAAGGGGGGGGAAGGGCACGTTCTAATTTAAAGGATCAAGAGGCCTTGTCGAAAGAAGTTCAGAAGCGACGACAGTGTCGCCTGAACATAGAAAAAGAGGGGGGGGGAAAAGTAAAACGGAAACGAGTAGGAACGAACGCGTACCTTCTATATCTACTACTGTCAGAAGTAGGGAATGACGGACTCGGGGATCGGGGGGACCCTCTTGCCTAGCTCTGAACGAAACTTGGCCCGCCTTTTCCTGCGATAGATGAGAATGGCAGGTCATGAAGAAAAAAAGGGGAAGAAACGGGAAATCTAAAAGAACATCTCCTAGGGGGTCCTGCGTCGGATTCTACTTGGTTTCGGGCAGGAAACGGGCACAGCAAGCGTAAATTAGGGCGCAGGGGGAATCGGGGCCCGAAAAAAAAGCGAGGAGGGTTGCCGATAGTGAGTCAAACAACAACAACGGGGGAACGAGGACTCTATCCATGGAGAGTGCCAGAACGAATAGGTTAATGCGACCCTCATTTCAGACGGAACCCGAACTAAAAGGGGGAATGATGCCACGTCAGAATCTGCCGAAGGAAACTCATCTAGGAGAAATGGAGGATCCGGAAGTGAGTCGTCGTGTTAACGGGGAGATCCATCAAAGGGCGAAAGGGCGATCACAAGTCGATCGGATACCTCTTCACTCGCAATCCGCTTGAAAGACGCAGGGATACACCTGAAGGTGGTCTAACGACGGGCGGGAGAAACTTCCGACCTCAGTGAATCTCTATCTAAATGGAAAAGGACCCTGGAGAAGAGATCTACAGGAGCTACAAGGGAGCGGACAACTAGAATCATGCGGCGAGTTATCCTACGCAACCCCCCAAACCCAAAAAGAGGGGAAAATAACGAACGCAGCCGAGTCCTCTCAGATATACTGTTAAATTCCAGGGGTCAAATAGGGAAGGTTTCAAAGAGAACAGAAAGAGGAAAAGACGCAATCTCCAAGAAAGATCATGAAGTAAGTGTGACTGCGTTCTGAAAAACCATATGCGTTTCAAAAACTTTGCCAAAGAGCTGATGGAAGAGGAGGGAGTGAAACTACTAAGGGAGAAAGGAAAGTCACAGTCCTCAGCCGCAAAGTCCTTCGTTCCGAGAGTAAAATCCAAGAAGCTACTCAAGGGGGGCAACACACCCTCATATCAGGAAATCACCGAAATAAACTAGGGAGGGTAACCTCAAAGGGGTAAATCCCTCGTGAACAAGTATTTAATTACCGGACTAATGGACCATAAAAGCGCCAGCAAAAATCAACGGCGACATCATCGAAAAAAGGACATTACCTAGCATTACTATAACTTCATCACAAAAAAGGAAAGACTTCAAAACCGAAAAAAAACAAACCGGAGGTCGACCAGTTCTAGTCACTTCCGGTCTCTAGGAAAATCCTTCGTGCATATAGACTTGGACACGCTGAAAAGAGGGGACCGAAAAAAAAAAAAAGTGGGCAGACTCCTACGCCTGGGGACTACGTTTTTTCAGACCCGACTCTACTGAGGAAGGGCGGACCGCAACACTAAAAGAGAAGGGAGTGCGTGAAACAGGGCAAAGGCCGTTCCTGAAGACTACTGGTCCGACACGCTGATCGGCATGGTTGTCGTGGGAACTCTAAGAAGCAGAGTTTCCACTTCGTATTTTGTAAACGGCTGGCACTCTCCTACCTTTGGATCGTTTGGAAAGGTCAATTAGTGACCTTGGTGTCAAATCCCGATGTTACGGGTGTTTAGTGACCTTCGGGTAAAACAGTTGGGGCTACCTGCAAGTTTCACGTAATGCCGGAAATCCGCTGCCAAAAAAAGGATCGGGCCGGCGATGGCCCCAGTCTTCTCAAAAAGGGGGCAGGTCTCTAGGACTCTTGGCTCTTGTGGGGTTTCGCTCTAAGTCCCCGAGCATTCCCGAAACCAAGCGGTCTTCTCTAGCGGAGGGAGGGGGCGGCCTTGCTCTAAACTTCGCGCTCGCTGGCAGGGAGGCTGGGAGGGATGGGAGAAGGGGCAACCCGGAAAAAAAGACTCAATAGATACGCTTTCTACGCTACCTGCGTCAAAAACGCGTGAGCAGAGCGGGAAGTCAAGGGGGAACCGACGCATCTCAGAAAAGATCTGGAAAAAGGAAAGGAAGTATAGGAAAAGCAAAGACAAAAGCTTTCTGTAATCTTTAGCCTTCGGCAACGGGGGAGGTCACCCAAAAAAAAACAACGAAATGGTACGGGCGAAAAGTCCTCGCGGTCGACTCGTTTAAAAGCAGGCTTAGAGAGTCGCGGGGGAAGAACCCAAAGAACGACCTCCCGCGTCGGTCTTCCTCCCTTTTGGGCCGGTTTGGCCACGGTCGGAAACTGGAATGACGAGAACGTTCGCGTAGGGGACGTCCTCACCAAGCGCCGAAGGAAAAGAAGATTGACTCCCACTAACTTCTGCGAATCAAAGATCAAAGGGGCACATCAAGGGAAAAAAACTAAGGGTACCTAACTTCCTCAAAGTCTCTGCGGTTGCCATATCTGAAATGGGAAGGCTCAAGAACTCTTTCCAGATACCCACTCTTCCCGGTTATACGACGGAAGGAAAAAAAAAAAAATGGGACGGAAGTGAGAAGAGTATCCGGACTG
>Ga0179593_1618975_pt1 | contig 10006 bp, 7 predicted proteins | sample CZODoug2_1_08_16_FD_185931 | JGI IMG/M metagenome (GOLD analysis project Ga0179593, IMG submission 185931) | Vadose zone soil fungal communities from Angelo Coast Range Reserve, California, USA - CZODoug2_1_08_16fungal (PacBio error correction) | ecosystem: Environmental > Terrestrial > Soil >...
GCTCCGGGGTGGAGACTTCTCTTACTCCCGGGAAAAAAAAAAAGGTTAGCGGTCAAGGGCTCTGTAAACCAGATCGAACGCGAGCGTTAGACAGGTTTTAAGGGAGGGGGGGAGTGAAAAGGGGGGGAAAACTCGAAGAGGCTAAAAACCCCAGGGAAAAAGCGGGGTTAACGTCGGCGAAGGAAAAAAAAGGGGGGTTCACTAAGCCTCGGTTGGAAGTCACCACCTGAAAAAAAGTTAATCACCGTAAAAAAACCCTTGACATCGGGAAGGAATGGGGAGGGAATACGGATCAGTGGAGTGGGAAAGGGAGTCGGGTGAATGTAGCAGTGCCCTCCTTTAGGTAAAAAGAAGAAGCTGATATACTGGGGGATCCACTTTTCTGGGGGGGAGGTAGTACAAAAAAAAAAAAATATATCAAGGGAAAAAGCAACCGATACCGGAGGTAAGGGTTATTTGTACGTTAGGGTTTCTTACCCCGAAAAAAGAAAGGGAAAAACAAAAAACCCGACCGCTGGGGGGAAGCGATTCCGGGAAGGAAAATCAAGGTTAACAAAAGAAAACCCGTCCAAAAGGAGATCCAAAAAAAAAGTAAGGGGGGGGGAAAAAAAAACAGTCTGATGGTACAAAGGGAGAGAACACTCTCTCGGAGTAAATAGGCCAGCCCAGGGCTGACCAACAATCAAGGGGGAAAAAAAGAACTTATGCACAAATCGGGGGATGGGGGTGAGGGACCAATTTGGGGAAGGCAGACACGCAAAAGCGGAAGGGGCCTTCAAGGGAACCAAAACGGTTTTTAAGAAGGAAAAAATCCGCCCCAGGCGAGGAACAAAATGGCCGAGCCAGGGTCGAAGCGCCAAGAACAAAGGGGGGGGGGGCGTGAAAAAAAAACACTTTCTGCCGGCCTCCGGAGGGGGCCGCAAAGCTAAAGAAGCTGGCTTCGGCGTAATCAAAGGGGGCAAAATTAAACTTACAAAAGTAAAAAAGGCGGGGGACGAAATTTAAGGAAGGGGCTTTCGGGGATTCCAGGACCGCCCTCGGAAAAGACCATTTCGGGGATTGAGGGCGTGTGACCAGTTTTCAGAACGCGGGGGGGGACGGGAGCGTGATATCAAGCAGTCAAAAAAAAAGGCGTGGGGAATAGGACCTTCCGCAGCAGAGAACCCCAAAAATCATAGGGAGAGCAACGGTCAAGAGGGCCGGGGACCGAGGTGCAAATATTCGGGAACGGACGGGGGGGGTCCGAAAGAGTCAAAAAGGGAGAAGATTCCAACCCAAGGGGTTTCTAAAAACGTACTGACTGCGCCAGGGGGAATCTCAACGAAAGAAGATTGTCACTGCGCAAAAATTTGGTGATTCAGGGTGCGCATTGGCCTGTCGAAAAGTGAAAAGGGTAAGAGTTAAATTCCTTTTGTGAGCAGGATGAGGTTTGGGGGGAGACGACGAAACGGTATGGATCATCAAACGTATGCAGACAGGGATTCGCCGATAGGACAACAGCCAACGAACTGGAAAAAGGTCTAAGGAAAGGGAAGGTTGGTGGGGGGAGAACATTAACGGGTCGGAAAACGGGACGGAAAAAAAAATCTATCCAGCCAACAGATCGAAGTGATCTATTCTCAAGCGAGAAAGGGGAGACACAGAAGAAACTGCAGTTAAATGAACAGGCACTATGACGATCGGGAGCAATGAAAGATATCGAAGTTGAAGAAACCACAAATCCGTGCAGTAGGAAGGACGGATAAAAAGCGGTGCCGGAAGGTCAGTTCGGAGGGTAGACAGAGGCAGGCCCTCTTTTTCTTGGGGGCAACCCACTCTTCCTTCGCAAAAAACAAAAAAAGGGGGGAACGAAAACCAAGATCAAACTCCCGCCTGATCATGTCCAGGGGGCTGTCACAAGGCGTTCCTACCCTGAGAGGAGGGGAGTCCTGCAAACGAGGAAGGGGGGAAAACGAAATCACTCCAAAAAGAAGACCACGTCCCTAAAGCCTCAAAACATCAAAAAAACACCAGCAACTCCAGGGCGGGGGGAAGAAGGGCTAGGGGGGAGAGGAAATCACCCCCGTCATCTGAAAAAACAAATGGAGTATTACAATATAGAGCGGCCCTGATTGAAAAGAGGGGACCGACAAGGGAGGACGCGCGTGGGGGGGGGAACAGGTGCAGTGCGAACCGGCCCAGATACGAGGGTTTTAAAGGTCGAACCCTCCCTCAGATTAATCAACGGCTGAAAGGGAGATGGAAACGGGAAACCAGAAGGTGGATTACGACTTTAACAAAGGGCGCGCCCTTCTAGGATCAGAAACTTTGTCTCTTTCTGGTCGTAGAATATGGTGAAAACGGGGGGTTTAAAAAAGGCACCTGGACCTTACCGACAGGTCCATAGACAAGCAGGGAGTAACTCCTCCTATGCAATAGCTACCTCTCTTAACAAACTGGCGTTTTTCAAGGCTAGATCGTAATCCCTCAAATCAAAGACAGTGCGAAAAGGGGAAAAAAGCGCAGACTTCTGATCGCACGGGACCCTTGTCAGTCCGAAGGGCAAAAAAAAAAAAGAAAAAGGACGGGGAGAATATTCGTTAGCTGGCAGACGGCGGCAAAAAAACGTGACCCAACGAAGGCTAACAGGGGATACGCCCCAACGACAGAAACAAGAAAAGAATGACGCGGTGAAATGGCAAAAAAAAAACATAAGAAAAGGAGGGCACGCCATACCGAAGAACGTCGCGGATGTAGAAGAGCCGGAACCTATCACTAAAAAAAAAAAAAAGCAGGGAAATAGGCAGTCAGGAGACCGAAAGAGAACAGCCTAGGGGAATAGGGACTGTGCAGCCGAAAAAGACCAACACTGTCCGCTGGACCCAAAAGGGCGGGGCACTGAAAAAAGACCCAGTTTAGTTTCGCAGCTGATTCTCTAAAACGGACACAAAAAATCCGGATGGAAAACACGACCCGCCTACACCGGACGCGAAGGGGAACACTTGCATCCATATTGGAGGAAAACACCGGGCAAAAGAGGGGAAAAAAAAGCAGATATAAAGAGGAGACTGAGCGCAAACAGAACAAAGAGGTCTCGAAAAGGGGGGGGGGGGGGTACAAGCCCTTCGCCCTGAGCCAGGGAGTGCCCAGAACTGGAAAAAAAAAAACGAGCCTTGGTGAAAAAAAAGTGAAAGAGGTGTACCTTGGAAGTTCGGGAGAGAATACTGGGTACGCAGGGGAAAACGAAGTAGAAAAGCAACGGAAGGGAGGCCGCCTCGGGGGGGCGAGTGAAGAGGGGTAGACTCGGCCCCAAGGACACAAGGAAAACGGAGAAGAGGAATCGGGAAGTCTAACCAAGAAGATCGGGGGAAATTGGGCCGACTTGGAGGGGGGGAAAAGATCAACAGAGAGAGAAGCACCTCAATCAAGGAAGAAAGGTTGATCCGGGGCGGAAGGAAAAGATGGGACGCAGAAAACTAGGGAAGTTACAGAGCGAGGAATCGGAGAAAAAATAAAGGGTGCCCCACAACTGGACATCTTTATCAAAAACTCAGTCGCGGGGGGGTCCAGGAGGGAGAGGGAGGACCTAAAAAGTGCTCGAGCCATCTGGGGGAGGGGTCAAGGAGTGGAAGACATCCGGTATCGGGGGGAAGAAAAATTAGTGTCCGCCAAGACTCTCCAACCTAACTAAAACAGCGATCTCTCCGACCAGGGAAAATATGACTTTAACAGAAACTAAGGGGAGAGGAACACTCCACCCGTCAGTCCCAGCCATCATCTGGAAAGGGGGGGTTAAAGAGAACTGGTGGGGGGGGGGGGGTAGATTGCATCCATAGAATCTGAAACAATCCCGAGGGAAGGAAAGTAAAAAGTCTCCCCTCCTGTGTATAGGAGGGGACGGAAAAAGGGCAAGCCCTGCAAAATCACGTCACCCATCAAACAAGATCGCGATATCTATGTAACTATCGGGGGGGGGGGGGGGGGGCGAATTTTGGGAGAGTAATAAACCTCGCCAAGTCAAAAAAATTTACTGGCCTCGAAAACGACGAAGACCAAAAAAATCCTGTGCGAGCAAACCCTAATACCGGGCCCAGACTTCCGAAAAAGAAGAAAAAGGAGGGAAATCCTCTTGGACAATGCTGGAGCCAAGGGTTTGAGAAGGACAGGGAGCGACGGCGCCGTGTAACCTTTCCAAAGGTGGAAAGCCCCACCAGAACCTAAAAAATCTGTCAGCCGCTAGGGAGAAAAACGCTGAATGCAGGTGAGGAAATAGGACAATTCGTCGAAACTCTCATACTCGTCGAAGAAGAAAAGAACGAGAAGGTGGTCAGTCAGATAAAAAAGGCTCAGGAAACCTAAGGTTACAGGCCCAGCAAAAAAAAAAGTCGAAGGCATTCTCGAAGAAATCCAAGAAGGGTAAGCCTCGCGGTACTCCTGGAAAAACGATTCAAGACCGCAAAGAAACAATCAACTGCCCCGAAGAGGAAATCAATGGGGGTTGAAAGGGGGGGGCACCCCAGAGAGGGAAGTGGGGGGCGGGGGGGGTGTTTTGTGGGGTGGGTGGGGGGTGTGGGGGGGGGGGTGTTGACTAGAATGCTTAATGGGGGGCAAAGGGAACCGAGTTGGACGGGATGAGAGAGAACGGGAAAAAACTCTCTCAACCACAAAAAACCTGAGGGGTCAAAACCGCTCGACAACCCACAGGGGGGGGGGGCCGCTGAGCCACATATCGGCAAAAAAACAGGAAACGGGGAGCAGAAAAAAAAGGCAGGTGATGGGTCGTTGAGAAAAGGATACGAAGGTGCCCGAGTAACGAGGGGGGGAGATTGAGAAAGCTCGGGGGAGCTTCGTACTACTTAAAAAAAAAAAGGTCACCGTCGGCGCGAAAAAATTGATCGAGGAGCATATGAGAAGAAGGCAAACTTCGACGAGGCTTATGAACCGAGTTTTGGACAGGCCATATCCAGAACAAACGACGATCACCAGAAGACCGCTATGAGAAAAAGGAAAACTGTGAGGTGGAAAGGAAAAATGTACAAGTACCCCGTTTGGGACCAAACAGACTTCCAGGAAACCGGGAAGGAAACTGGATTGGACTTGAGAAAAGGGAACACTGGAAGCTCGCCCGTATGGAAAATAGGAAGAAGGGGGGGGGGTCTAGGTTAATCGGGAAAAAAAATCTGATCCAGGAGGAAATCGAAAGAGAAGAGCTTCTGAGCCAGAAACCAGCGCAGCCCCAAAAAAACCCTTCGGATCTTAACACGCGGACACAAGGAACGTCCATCAATCAAAGTCCGGGGTTAAGAAAAAAGACCTCAGCAGATGATGTTGGTAGACTTTAGTTTGGGAAACAAAAAAAAGACGAAAAAAAGGGCCGCCAACGTGGAACCACCGAAGGCGCTGGGGAAAACGCTTCGACTGGAGGGTGCAGGAACTAACCGCACAAACCAAAAATTCGGGGGACCACCAAACCGTTCCCAACGAGAGGTCCTTAAAAGCTGAATTGGGAAGGAGGGGGGGAAAATTCCTTGCGACTGATGGGATGTGACAGCACATAATCCGCGGTCTAGCTTCGAAGAGGAAAGGGGGGGAGGTGGGGAGCGCCTGTTGGCTGTATAAAGAGGGGGGGGGGGAGACACAAGAAAGGATCATTTCAGGGGCGAATAAACCCCAAAGAGAGAAAGGTTTCTGGAAAACCGGGGAAAAGAATGACAAATTCCAAAGAACACGGCACTTCCTCGTCGGCTAGCCTGGGTACACACCAAAGCGAACGAGGAGGCTAAGGCACGGACAAGGGGGTGTCTGAATCGACGGAGAAAAAAATTTCGGAGTACTTGAGCAAACATGCGTCCAAACGAATCGTCGGACCGGACGGAATCAAACAATTTCACCGGGGCCGCAGGATTTTGAAGTTTTCGGAAGGTGTGATCGAATGATGAACGCCATGCTTTCCAGATGAAAAAAGGCGCCCGCGACTTGGTGGGGTAACGTAACAAGATCCGCCCGGCGAACAAAACGTCAAGTTGGTTGGTTGGGGGGGCCGCCATAAAGGCCCTAGTTCTATCTTGAACCTGGAAGCGCCTATTAAAAACAAACACAAAAAAAATTGGTCGGCCACGCATCCCCGGAGAAGGAAAGACAGTCCCCTTCTTGCCGCAGAAACTTAAACGAATACTCACTTGAGAAGTACAACCAGACATGGGTTCAAAATCCCACCCTCGTCGTTGAAAAGGGCCGCACCGCATTCAACAGGGTGATCCAAAAGATAGCACGGGGAGGTAAAAAACAAAAAATTCCGACGACGTTGTGGGGGGGCGGCCTTCGTCCTCAGACTGAGGTTTATCAGAGTGACTGCGAATCGATTGATTTCCGGGAGGCACGCCCCACCCGGACCACATTGAGACGCCCGACGGTTCTTCTGGGCCTTGAAGGAGGAGGGGATCGGGGGGAGAATTCCTGGCCGGTTGCCTATAAGAAGAAAAAAAATGTGAGCGCCAAACAAGGGTCTTAGTACGGGAGGACTCGGGGCAACTTTCAGAGATGCACTTGATTGCACATGGTCGAATACAAGGTTGTATTCTTGGGGTCGCCGGAGAGAGTCTACCAAAGTTAAAGAGGTGACCATTGCAAGGGGACGGAAAAATGAGCATTTGTCCGTCTACCGAAATGCAAAAGGTGCTTCGACAGGATCAACGAAGGAGCGCAGCCGGAATCCAGGGGAGAGCACAAATCAAAAAAGGGTAGGTTCCGTAATTATGGGGGGAACATCGGCGAAAGAAACCATCATCAGGGTTGCGGCCGGGGGGAAAGGGGGACGAAAAAATCCGAGGAAATGGCGTGGCCCCACGTGAGGGAAACCGCGGCAAAAAGGACAGTGATACGGTGCAATTCTCTTTGGAACACGTCCTTTCAAGGGAGCTCGATCCCGAAAGAGCAACAAAAAAAGCGCGCACAGAAAGGCAACGCATCAGGCAAGGGACATGATGAAGAACCAAGGGGGAAAAAATGCTGGACACTGCATTTATCTTGTCTTAAATGTTGAGTCTGTTCTGATAAAGGAAGGGAGACTGGGGGTTTTGGAATGGAAATTGGGGAAAAATAAAGAACTTCGGGCTTCCGAACTAACGGCAAGAGAAAACAATGTCTAACAAAAGAGAGACAGTCCTAAAGGGGAAGAAATGTGTCCAGGGGTCAAGAGGGAAACTGCTGGTCCAAAAGAGCCTTTTAGAGTGGGGGGGGTTGATTCCAGGATCGAAAAAAAAAAGGAATACAAAATCGAGAGAAAAGTAACGTCTCGAAGGTCTCCCTTCTAAAAGCAAATTCAAAAAAACTCTCCAGAAGAAGTCGAGGACCAAAAACGTCGGCGTAGGGGGTAGAAGTTAAAGGATACGTCTCAAAAAGGATTAAAGGATTAAAAGAGAAAGCTTTTAAACGTCGTCAGTACGGCTCCTATTTCCCTCCCCACAACGTGTTTACCTGGGGGAGGGACAAAAAAAAAAAAATATTGGAGAAACTGAGATCGAAAGGGAAGGGGCGGGTCCTTGAACGCGGTCCATTTAAACTCAACAGAAGGAGAACAAGCTTTCTGCCCCCCAAAAATGACCAAAGTCCCCGAAATGGATGACTGGAAAATTCTCACGAACGCAGAAAGTCTATACGGGGTCGGGGCTGGGTGACGTCTTTAGAAATAAGGGTAATTTCACCAAGCAGTGTCGAAAGGACACACAATCCACTGGGAATCTTACATCCAAGATCTATAAAAAAAAAAGGAGGTCCGTCAGAAACCCCAAGAAGAAAAGAGAGCAGAAGGAAGAATGCGTGAATGGGGGGATATCCTACGGTCGTGAGGGAAACCTGAATGACGGGTGAAAAATGGTAAACAAAGCGGTGCTGTGAAGAAGGTGCGTGCGAAAGTGAGGAAGAGCTATAAGGAACAAAAGGGACTTTTAACTCTATTTTTTACTGGTCCCGAAGACCTACGTGAGGTTCTCCGATGTGAAGCGACATCATCTCCAACACTACCTGCAGGGGGGGGACTCTCCAGGATAAAAAGGACTTATTAGGACGGAATACACCGGGGAGGAATAAAAAGGACTGAAAAAACTTATTCACTCGTCAGGGGACACGGAAGGCAGACAAATAAGGATTTGAACGTACCCGGGAGGGGAGGAGGAAATCAAACTCCACCCACGAAAACGGGGAAGGTTCCATCGAGGGACTACGAGGGTTGTTTATAATTGTTGGGAAAGGGGACTCTCTCCGGGGGGAACTGACCCGGGGGTAAGCTCGATTGTCCAAAGGCCCAAGAATTCCCCATTGGATAGGGAAACGTCCATCCAGGGGACCAGGGAAGAGAAACGGAACCAACATTCATTAAAAAAAGGGAAGGGAAACTCATCGTGTGAATTCCAAAAAAGAACAGGTAACGCGAAGGTGGAGATTATCTCAAGGAAGCCAAAGTCCTGATCGTAGGGTTTGGGTCAAAAGGAGATGGTTTGTGTACACACAGCCGGGACGGGAAGTAGCTTGGGTCGTGACCGGGGGAAAGGGACTATCCAGGGTGCAGATCCGGGTAAAGTAAAGTCTTAAGGCTTCGGGGGCGAGGGAGGGTAACGCAGGGGAAAAAAAACATAAAAGGGAATGGCGCGGGGATAAAAGGGGACGGAGCGTGTTCTAAAAGAACAGGGGTCCGCCGGGCGCGGGAGCAACAGCTGCAATCCAAAATGGACGGTCGCCGGGGGAAAAAAAAAAAAAAGGAGAAAAAAAGCGAAAAGGGCGATCAAAACATGGCCGCCTTTCTTGTGTGCAGCGAGAAAAGGAAGGCGTCAACCTCCCCAAGGTGGATCCGGCGGGGGGAGGAAAAGGGAAGGCAAAAAGGCCGCCAAATGGAAGTGATCGCTCATGTAAAACTTGGGGGGGGGACAACACTCAAAATCGGGGGGGTCAAGCTGATCAAGAGCAGGGGGGGAGTAAAAAACAAGCGCGGAATTATCGAGCCGCGGGTCCTTGGAATTCAGATCAGGGAACAGGGGGGGGAGAGGGTTGCTCTCACTAGTGATCATCCTTTGTCGCAAATAGAACGACAGCGATCAGAAAAAGAGACCGGAAGGGACTCCATGGCAGGGGGGAAAGACCTAAGGGAAAAAAAAAGAAAGCCCACCTCGGCCCGGGGGAGGGGGGATAGGAGGAGGGGGTTTGTTGGACAAAACGGAGGGGGGTTGTCGGAAAAAAGGGAAAGAAGAAAGAAAAATAACATGATCTCGACCGACGGTCAAGAGAAGGGGGGGGGGGTAAACCCTTGTTAGCGAGTCAGAATCCCTCCCAAAGAAAATCACGTCCCAAAAACAGAGTCCTCGGAGAGGAGAGGTACAAAAACCGAGGGGGGTTATGAAGGAAAAAAAAGGTTAAACTAAGTAGCGAGACAAAAGAGACCGAGCCCTGGGTGAGGTGACCGGGATGCACTTACTAAAGAGAAGGATACCGAAATAGAAGGAGAAAGCGACCTTTGAGGGGGAAAGAAGTCACCCAGGAAAAAAAGAGAGGGGCCATTCCGAGAATACCCATTTAAAGAATACAGGGCGAAAGTAGAAAAAAAAACCCAGGTGGGAGGGAAAGGGGAAAAGGACCAACCCGCCAAGGAGGGATCCTGATGCTCCGGGACCTGTCGATCGAAAGGGGGAGGGGAGGAAAAGAAAAAAAATCCTCTTCGAACACGGATAAAAAAAATCTGTCACTTGGGGAAGACTAGGAAAATACTATCACCCTGGGTAGAAGGGAAGGGGATCGGCACCAAAAGGGAATACAAGCCCCTAAGAGGTCCGGGAAAAAAGGAAATAAACGGTACTTATACTGTTCACTCATGCCTACGTGCAGAAAACCGGCCCTAGGGTATCCGTCCGGAAGGGTCAAAAAATTCAGGTGGGGAAAAAAGGGTCTAGATAAGGCAAGAGGAAGGGGGGGGGCTTGGGGGCTTTCGAGCATTGACAGTCAAGATAGCAAAACAAAACAAAGGAAAAGAAAGAAGAAA
>Ga0179593_1623459_pt1 | contig 10006 bp, 16 predicted proteins | sample CZODoug2_1_08_16_FD_185931 | JGI IMG/M metagenome (GOLD analysis project Ga0179593, IMG submission 185931) | Vadose zone soil fungal communities from Angelo Coast Range Reserve, California, USA - CZODoug2_1_08_16fungal (PacBio error correction) | ecosystem: Environmental > Terrestrial > Soil >...
GGAAAGTGAAGGGGGTGCCTTACTGCCATTGGGTACGGTGAGCCGTACCGTTTGAAACCGAGGATAGAAAGGGGCTTGGAGGGGAAGGGGGGGGGGGGGCCAGGAAAAGGAGAAAAAGGGGAAAAAAAATACTCTCACGGGTCAATAACCATTGCAGAAGTGACGGACCCATGGGGCGGGGTTAGGGGGGGGGGAAACGTGGGGGAAGGACTATACGGACAGCTCGACCGGAGAAAGTTTCCGGGTGCCCGAACGGCGAGGGGCCCGTGGGGGGGGGGGGACGGAGAAACCCTTGGAATTAATCGAAGGAGCCCGGATTCAGAACGAGCTGCGGGCCCCACAGGAACGATTCATCAAGTCAAGAAAGAATATCGAGAAATGAAAGTATATAGCGTAAAGAAGGAAGGCGGGTGTTTTTTCAACCGAGAGGGAAATTCGAGATGACGATGCCGAAAAAGATTAACGACTTACACTTGGCGCAACAACGGACCAACAAAATCGAAGGGGGGCTGGGAAAGGGAATACGGCAAAGGGGTCCCATGAAACATCGAAAGAGGGGGGGGTTACTTGGTTCCAGGGCTCGGCAAAACGTCCGTTGAGGTCCGCAGTTGCGGAGAAAAAACGCTAAGGGACGGGAAGGAAAAACGGCAATAAAGAGGGGGTACGTTGGTTTAAGGTGGCTGATGCAAGGACGGAAGACAATATTCGAAAATACCTCCGTAAACAAAGGAGCCGAGGGATGTGGTCGGATAAAGGAACTTTAACGCGGAAAAAAGGGGCTACACGATTCCCCACCAAAAGCCAGATTTAGCGGCAAAAAGGAATCCACGAAGGGGGCTTGGGAAGGGAGGGTGAACCACGAAAATGGGTCACTTGGGAAAAAGGAAAAAAGAGACGCGGGGGAAAAAAGAATGCAGAGGAACCAAAAAAGTCTTCAGAAAATTGAAAAGGCAAGTCAAGCTTTCTAAGGAATTTTTGTGGGCAAAATTCCTCAGGGGGGGGATCGCTCAAAAAAAGGAGGAAAAGAGACAGGTTGGGGGGGGGGGAGTTGGTCGTCGCTTTTCCCGTAACGTTCAAAAGGGGGGGAAGACGTTGACCTACCGGCTTGATGAAAGGACCAAGAAGGAAAAAGACAGATGCGAGACGTGGGGGTTCGGCTGACAGGCGGAAAAGGAGCAGCTATCACCTTTGGGGACGGGCAATTCGCAGACACAAAGAAAAAAAAGACCCGGGGGGTAAAAGGGGGGGGGGCGGGGGAGAAACTGATACCAGCGGGCGAGTAAAGCTTTCGCTTTCTCGTGCAAAAAAAAGATCTCTTCGGCACAGGGGGAAGAAGCCCGTTTCTAATCGATCGCCCGATAGAGGAAAAAAATGAGGTGCTGAGGAAAAAGGGAGAAAAAAACAAAAAGAAGGTCCAAAAAAGCAGAATTAGGGCCATCTTATCGGGGCGGCGAACGATCGCAAAAAAAGTTGCCTAAGAGCAAGAAAGAAGCATCTGTATAAGAAGGGAGGGGAAATCGGAAAGGGGAAAAAAAAAAAAACTAACCCCTCCTTCCCTCCAACTAAACGCTTTAACGGAAGGGCCTCGTCCCTGGGGTGATTGTTAGTGGGGTCTTGGGGGAGAAAGGCAAGAAAAGAAAGGGGGGGGAGTAGGAAAGACGGGTCTGGAAAGGTCCCTGCCTCCCAACCAAAAGTAACATCATTACGTGGACGGCTTGAATGGAGCAAAAAGAAGCTTGAAAAAAAAAAAGAGGGTTCAAAGGGATTCACAGGTTGAACGGAAACATGACCGAAAAAAGAACGCCCAGGGTACAACGTATCCGAAGTTGGGCCCGATTATGCAAAGATGAATGGGGGGAAAGAAAAAAAAAAAGAAAGAAGCAGAAAACGCCTTTTTCATTCCTCTGCCAGCAGATGGGGACGTTATGCAGTCGCAAGTCGCAAGGTCTTTCAGGGGACGGGAAAATTGGAAGGGTAAGAACCGCAACTGGACGAGGAAACAGAGTTAAGAAAAGTGATAAAGCACTTGTCAACTAGGGGTGAACTTTTTACTCCCTGGTTCTCTTATTCTACTTGGGCGAGTAAAGAAGGAAACGAAAACTCCAGAGGCAAATGGGGACGAGCAGAGTGTTCTTCAAAACGAAGGGCAAAGACCCCAACCCACACGTTACGTTGATTGCACCGCTCCCTTAAGGGGTAGGAGAAAAGGTCCAAATCGATAACGGGGGGAGTGTTCACCTAAAACAAACATCCTTCCCTGGTCCTGAGGACACCTTCTGAACTCAAAAAATGGAATGGGGGTGGGGACTGCCGTAATAATCGACGGCCGCAAAGGTCCGTTGCGCGGAAAAAAATTTGGGGAGAGGGGGGGGTTCAGAAGAAAGGCCCTTGAAGGAACCAATTGGAAACGTAAACCCCCCATATAGTTAAGGGGAAAAAGAGTGACAAAAACGCGAGATATTCTGGAGGAAAACCGACTGTGGGTGATCCAGTCAGTTGCAAAATGGGTAGTCTGGATCCGCTCAGAAGACGATCATACCGCATGCACAAAAAAACCTATTGCAATCTGCCTTCACTACATAGGAAAAATAAGCAACATCCGTCGAGAAGGGGAAAGGGGGGGACGTAGTCAAGACCAACGGTTTTCACGAGGAAAAAAAAGTGTGTTCTTGAACAACTTTCGGGGAAGTTCGCCGGGAGTGGGACCTTCCCCTTTGAAGGGGGCAACCATCAAAGAAAGAAGGGCCCAATAACTCATGCAAACAAGAACAGAAAAAGCAGACAATCACCTTTCCGGAAAAGGGGCAAGTAAGCAACCAGCCCAAAAGTTCCAAAAGAAGTTCGGGGGGAAATACGTGTTGAAAAGGGAGTGAAAGGCAGCTCCCTGGTTTCTGCGCGTTAGGGGAAACGCTCAGGCACCAACAGGGGGTGTTCCGGTGCTAAAAAGGGGCGAAGGAAAGGGAACATTGACCCTTGGTTTTCGCCGTGGAAACCGCTTCCGGACCCCCGTTTAGAAGCCGCTGCGTAAACAGGGGGGCGATTTTTTTCCGAGCAGTTCCTTCGGAGGGTTGCTGGAGAAAAAATCTGGGTGTGGGGGGGGGGGGGTTGGGGAACATCACGTACGGCTCTCCTTAATTGTATCTCTGAGACTCAAACAAAAAGGGAATGAAGAAGAAACAGACAAGCAGGTAAAAGGGGTCAATGAAAAAAGTGACACCATCTTTGAAAGCCATAGGCCGAAGGAATAGAGGGAATGGAAAAAAAATCCAAGAAGGGGGTCATGGGAGAGACTTAGGGGAGACACGGCCCGAACCATTAAGAATGACAATGAAATGGAATGCGAAGACTTGAGGGGGTAGCCGAAAGTGGGAAAAGCGAAGAGCACTGCAAGGGGGGGGGACGCCCAAGCCCTTTACAAGGGGGGACCCCGCTCCACAGTTTAAAGGCGGGAATAAACGGGGGAGTTCAGGAGCCGGGGGGGGGCGCGTGGTGAACTTTGAATTGAGCCTTAGGGGGCCCGGTCTTGCAGGGGGGGCCATTTTGAGGGAAGGGCAAAAAGACAGACTCCAGGGAAGAATGCCGAGAGGAAGGGTTCAGGAGATAGATAGCAGGACGTTATGTGGCAATAATTCCGAAGGGCACGATTGCGGCGACGTGTGGGAGCCCCCGAGGCGAAGGAGCGGATCAGAACGACATAAAGGCAAACTGACGTCAGAATCGGTGGGGAGGGGGGCAGAGAATCGCAATGAAAAATTACTTATGGACAAAAAAATTTCGGGACTGGGTTTGCAAAAATATGCGATTCAGAAGAACGGAGGGCAAAAATGAAGAAGAAAAGGGGAAATTTTGCAACATAAAATACGGGGGCGGGCCAAAATTTGTGAAAAATACAGTCATCAGAAAAAAAAGCGATTTAAAAGAACTTGGGGAAGGCGAAGGCGAAAAAACCAAAAGTGGATGGTTAAACCGGAAAACTCTAAAGGAATTTGACAAAGGTCCGAGGGTAAGGTGGGGAAGGGTGATATCGGCGAGAAGAACAGTAAAACTTGGCAAAAAGTAAAGGGCCGAGCCTCGGGGGACTGTGGAAAAAAAGCTCATCAGACACGACATCAAAGAAGAAAAAGCGGGGGGGAACCAAAGGAAAAAAATATAGAAGCGATATATTCTGAAGCTGTTTACACTCAAGACCAGGCCCTTCACTGAAGAGGAGGCGGCGAAGTGAAAAAAATAAATGAAAGAAAAACCAAGGGATTGAAGATGTCAGGATCGGTAATTTTTTTGACCGGCAAAATTCCAAAACGGGGGGGGAGCGGAAAAAAAGAGGGAAACTTCAGAGTCAGGGGATCCATGATTTCTACTTAAGTCAAAATGTGAACGCCCGGGGCCGGCTGAGGGGGAAAAAAGAGGAAACCGCGCAGGAGGACTAGGGGGGGTGGTAGGAAAAAACCGGCATAAAAGGAGCACATCTCTCCACCGGAGAGGGCAAAAATTCGCAGACACCACTCGAGCACGGTGGAGAAAAGAGGAGGGGTCAGGGCGCACTGAGGGACGGAAGTGACAAAAAAGAGAGGGTAAAGGCCAAGGCACGTTCACGATTCAGGGAAATCGGCCCGATAGATGGAAAGGCAGTGCTGAAAAGAAGCTGAAAAAAAAACAAAACACTGAAGTATTATTAAGGGGTTCAGCAATCCTTGGCGGGTTGACCAGGAAAACGTTTTAAGATCTAAAGAAAATGGCAGGAAACAAGCGATAAAGCGGTTTTCTCCATCCAAAAAACAGGAAAAAACCGCACTCCTCGCTAACAACTTCAGGGTACTTTGCACCCTTCAAAGAGCGGGGGAATAAAAAATGCGCCTGTGTCGCCCGAACCCAACACTAAGGAGAATTGTTTCTTCAAAAGAAGGTGGAGGGGATCATCAAATGAAAAACGAAGTTCACCTTTTTGGAAGGAGAAAAAAGATAAAAAACCAACACTGGTGAAAAAGGGAATGGGGGCATTATCGCTAAAAAGATGATGAATTTTTAGAAAACAAAAAAAAAAAAGGGAACAGATTGCTTGTTGGAGATGGTGGAAGGCTAGAAATCTTGGTGGCTGGCAAAAAAAAAAGGCTGGTTCACGTGAGGCCGGGAAAAGGGGTAAACGTCCCGCAGCAAAAATACGCGTCGTGGGAAAAAAAAAGAGGATCTTGGCTCAATAAAAAAGGGTTTCCAAAGAGGTTGAAACGGCCTTGGGAAAAAAATCCGAAAGTGACCGAGGAGCGAATTGGAAGGACAAGAGGGGGGGATCCAAGCGCAAGGTGAAACAAGGATCAAAGTACAGAGTGGAAAAAAAAAACGCACACCGGCGGTTCCCGAAAAGGGAGGTTGGGAGGGGGAACCCAACCAAAAAACAAGAGGCTTTGTTTTCGACAAAAGCCCTTCAAAGAACCCCAAGTCTCAAGGAAAACGCTGGGGTTTTTTAACCTGAGCGACAAAAAAAAAAAAGGGGGAGATGGGTAAAGTTGGCAACAAACTTAACAAGCCGAAGGAAGGAAAAATTGCTTTCACAGCGAGAGGACTGAAAAACGGTGACCAAACACCAAAACGTTAAGGGAATGAAAAAGATAGTAATGCAAAAAAAAGAATAGAAGGGAAAATTCTGAAAAAAAAAAAAAAGAACCCGTACAAAAAATTTCGTTAGTAAAAAAAAAAGGGCATGGGAAAAGACAAGCCGCAAGAGAGGGGGCCTGGACCATAGTCAACGACACTTCTCCCCGAAAAAACAAAACCAAAGAAAAAAGAGGCCAGGGAAAAGAATTAACGAAAATCCTTCTCATCAGGGGACTCTCAGGGAACAACGTGAAAAGAGACAAGGGTCACAAAGGGTCGGCAACTTTTGGGGGAAAAAGGAAGTTGCAGCGTCCAAAGGGCCTGTTCAGATGGGCCCATCAAAAAGAAAAAAGAAGGGGATTTCAAAAAAAAAAAGTCAAGTTGAACCAAAAAAAGCGCACAACGTTCACCCTGAAAAAAAAAATTGACGTAATTAGCAAACCGGCAATTTCAGAAAAAAAGGGGCGGCCGCAGGAAGGGGTTGGAAACCACGGGGGAGAAAACCGCTGAAGGGCGGGGCCAACCTTGGTGGGAACGGTGAGCGTCAGAAAACAGGGGAGGTAAGAAAGAGAAATGGTAATAAAAACATTGTTCATCCAAAATTCCCTCACCACACAAAGGGGTGCAAAGGGGGAGCCCCTCATACCAAACTTCCCTCAAGGGGGGGAGGAGAATAGAATAGGGAGCCGAGATGCAGTTAGCCGGGAAAAGTCTTGAGACACCACTGTGGTCAAGATTTTTTGGGAAAATTGGGGAAGAAAAGCGTGGGAAGACTACAACTACTTAGGTATCGTTCACAAACCAACCAACGGGAAGAAGAAGATACGATAAGAGGGAAAAAAAGACGCAGAAAAAAATTTACACAGGGGGAGCAGGAAAAATACTGCAGAAAAAAAAAAAAGGGGGGAAATCCTCACCGTCGCGAACCGAAGCAAACCGGAGGGAAGCGAAAGGGGGAAGACCCCGGGGAAAAAAAAAAAGGGATGAAGAAGGAATTGGACGAAAAAGGGCGGGGAAAGCAGGGGGGAAAGAAGTGAGCTTTCTGCGAAATGCTCCAGAATGGACGGAAGAGGAAGAAAGGAAGCCCCTTTGGGGACAACTCGCACGAGATGCCGAACGGTGCCCGGAACAAAGGGGCGTTGATCTCGTTGAGAAGCCGTAACTTGAATAAAGGGAATTGAAGGTTCTTGGGGAACCAGGGGGAAGCTCCACATGAAGGGGCCCTGAAAGACAGTCGGGGGACTGGTTAACTTGGGGATCGGACGATCTAACATCTAGAAATTGGAAAAGGAAAAGTTCACCGAAAGGGGGAGTTGTGGGGGGTGGGTTGCTTAAGGGGGGCGCGAAAAGGCTTTGACAAAGCGGAAAAGGAAGGGGAAAAAAAATCCAAAAAATGCGGGGGAAAAGAGGGAAATTCGGGAAAAGAAATATCGCCTGTGAGAATTCCAAGGAAAAGGAAAGATATGCAGGGAACACTTTGGGGGAAAGAAGATTCGAGAAGGACGAGGAAAAGAAGGTTACGGGGAATTTTGCTCCAAAGACCAAACATCTCGAAGGGGCAGGGGGCCGATTTAGCAGGGGGAAAATCAGAGGAAGAAAGAAGGGGTTAAAAAAAGCCAGAAAAAAGGATGGGTAAACGCAAGAATCACACCGCTCCGATGACCGGCCGGGAGCAAAGAAAATCCTTGAACGGTTGAGGCGAGCAAAAAAATGCCCTCGGAAAAAAATCAAGCAGGATCAGGCGCGGTCATCCCCTTCGAACGGAACAAAAGGTCTAAAAAGGGAAACAATACGAGAACAGAACAAAGACGCATAAGGAAGGGATTGAAAACGGGAAATTTACGGGGGGTCAGGAAAAATCTTTCGTGCGAGCGAACTAAGGAACCACAAGACTGAAAAAAGGCAGCAGGAGCCTGATGGGCGGGTGTGGGGGAAGGGGGAAGGATCTAGGGCGGAAGGGAAAAATTTTCGATACGGATCTCCAGGGTTTGGGGGAGGGAGTAGATCCAGGGGGGTTTTAAAAAAAAAAGAAAAGCCATGGGAGAAAAACAATCCGCAATGAAAAAAGCGTAAAACAATATGACTCAATATGAATGCTGACAAGCGCAAATTAAGAGAGCAGCTAAAGGTGAATTAAGAGGAAAAGGCACACAAAAAAAAACCAGGGGTCCAAGAGGGGGCGAGTAGGAGAGGGGGGTGCTTTAGCCAGCTTGTCAGTTCGGCTTTCCAGAAAAAAAAAAAGGAGAGTCAAAGAAAGACACGTTCGAGGCGGGACCCCGGAAAGCTTGCTGAAAAAGAGAAAAAAACCAAAAATTAATAAAGATATGAGGGGGAAAAGCACATTTGAAGCAAGATTTGGAAGTGACGAACGCATCGAACAGAAAGAAAGAGCATAGAGAAAGCGAAGAACCGGGTACTACGTCAAACCCGGCCGCCACTAAAAGGAAACAGGGACACTCAATCCAAAGGGGGGAGTAACGGCAGGGCCTGCGAAAAAGGGGGGAATGAGATCCGGCAAGGGGGGAATCTGCAAGCCGAAACACCAGGGGAGGAAAAAAGATGTGAACGGTTCGAAAAAGTGTGGGGAAAAAAACGGGCGGGGGAAAAGGGTCCCCGTGTTGGGGGGGAACGTCCAAAGAAATCGCCAGAACCCCAAACCAAAGGTAACACAAAAAAAGTTGGTTGCCTGAGAGCAGCCGAAAAACCCGAGAGGAATGGAAGCAACAAAAAATTGAAAGACCCGACAGCGGAGGTCAAGGGAGTAGGGGTTTCCTTCAGGAAGGCGGAGCCCTGAGGGAGAGGGTCAGGGGGAAACGGTAAAAAAGGGGAGGGGGGGAAACAAAAACTTCCGCCCAAAAAGACGGGAGAAGGGAACTCTAAGGGAGAGAAGGGGAAGGGGGGGAGGACCAACCTTGGGGGGTTTCGACGGTGTGCTCGAAAAGAACAAAAACACCAAAGAGTGTACGAATTGGGGGACAAATCGGTCATATGGGGACCGAAGAAAACGGGGCCAACTTACATGGGGGGGGGGGGACACTTGCCCTCTCAGGGCCGGGGAAGTAAAATCTGAAATTGGGGACCTAGGGAAGAATGAAAATTGCGATTCTACCGTCCCCAAAGTCTCGTCCAGAGAGGGTGTTTGGGAAAAAAAGAAGGGAACGGAGGGGGGGGGAAAAACACTGAAAAGTTGCAAACCAACATTGTGTCAGGGGGGGAAAGAAAATTTCAAAGAACGGGAGCCCAGAGGTCTAAAAAAGAAAAAAGAGTGACTGTGCAAACAACCGGGGGCCCTGTATGGGAAAAGGGCCTGAGTAGAAAGGATCTCGAATCCGTCTGAGATTGGCCAAAAAGGAAAGGAGGTCTTGAAAAAAAGAAACTCAGAAAAATAACGGGGAGGTTTCCCGGGGGGACAACGTCCCCAAAAAAAAAATAAAAAGGCAGAAAAAAGGCAAGAAAGACAGAATAAAATCCGGGGGAGGGAGATCCCGGGCGGCCAACGACGTTCCCCCAAAGGAAACAAAATGTAAAAAAAAAGTCAAAAAGGAAAAAATGCAGCGAAGTTGTCGGCTTTTACCGGTTTCATAAAAAAAGGCCATCGAAAAGGCGGGCACAAAGAGTCAAAGGCTAATAAAAAAGGGGAAAACGACCAAAAAGAAACCGGCAAATTGCCGGGGACGTAAACTCTTTTCAGGTCTTCCAGAATTACGGGCTGTGGCAGAGGGGAAAAAAGGGAGTTTCGGAGGAGGGGGAAGGGTGGGGTTGGTGTTGCCAAAGGAAACCCAGATGTACGTGGCAACTAAAAAAAAAAACTCAAAAAAAAAAGAACCAAACTGTAATGAGAGACACAAAAAGAAAAACGGGGACCTTCATAAGGGGTGAAATCATAAGTCAACATCAACGCCAGAAACCAACGGTACGGGGAAATGCAGGCCAACGAATTCAACAAACCAGGGGGGGGCGGTCGGTGGGGGGGGCAGGGGGAGGTTCCCAGGGGAAGCAGGAAGAGAACGTGCGGGGGACCTTTTTTTTCCCGAAAGTTTAAAAAGGGCCAGGTCAGGGTGTAGGGAACAAAATTTCCCTAAAATCAGCGAAGGGAAAAGAAGGGGAACATCGACAAAAAAGGGGAAAAAGAGAGGCGAATAGCCGGGAGGGGGGAAGAGGCAAAGGGTATGATTTTGGAGGTGAAAAAAAAAAAAAAAGATCCAGAGGGGAGATCTGAAGGGGGGGGGGAAGGGTCAAACAGAGAAAAAGAAGGGAACGAGCTGCGCATCATGAATCGGGGGGGGGGAACTCAAAAAAGAGGAACAAGGTATTACAAGGATTAATAAATAAGGGAAATGTTGTAGCAGAAAACATGTTTTTTAGGAAGGGGGGAGTCTAAACCCGGGGGGAAAGGATCTCAGAAGAAGTTTGAAAA